>ENA-OQCE01001142-OQCE01001142.1-human-gut-metagenome-genome-assembly--contig:-NODE-1142-length-11501-cov-1.772112_pt1 | contig 11501 bp, 14 predicted proteins | sample MGYA00242495_ERZ504572 | MGnify/ENA primary metagenome ERZ504572 (study PRJEB26092, sample SAMD00036228) | human gut metagenome | host: Homo sapiens | study: EMG produced TPA metagenomics assembly of...
CAAACATTCGATAAGACGAAAACACCTGCCCAATGGGCGCAGTATGTGAAAGATATCGTGTATAAATTGTAAGTTGAACATTGAATATTAAAAAATAGAAGCTCGGAAGATGGAAGATATTATTGCACCGATAAGCAAAGAACTGCTGAAAGCGGAGTTGACCGAAGACAAACGCTTGCGCATGACGAATAAGAGTAATAATCAGATATATATTATTACTGCCCAGGATTCACCCAATACGATGAAGGAAATCGGACGTCTGCGTGAGATTGCATTTCGTGCTGCCGGTGGCGGAACAGGAATGTCCATGGATATTGATGAGTACGATATTATGGATAATCCTTATAAGCAGTTGATTGTCTGGAATCCGGAAGAGGAAGAGATATTGGGCGGTTACCGCTATATTCTCGGTACGGATGTACGCTTCGACGAGCACGGCGCGCGATTTTGGCTACTGCGCACATGTTCAATTTTTCCGAGAAGTTCCTGAATGAATATCTTCCTACTACCATTGAGCTTGGACGTTCATTCGTGACGCTCGAATACCAGTCTACCCGTCGCGACAGCAAAGGCTTGTTCGCATTGGGATAACTTGTGGGATGGCTTGGGCGCGCTGACGGTGGTTATGCCCAATGTGAAGTATTTCTTCGGAAAGGTTACCATGTATCCCAGCTATATCCGTAAAGGACGCGACATGATTCTTTATTTTCTGAGAAAGCATTTTGCCGATAAAGACAGTCTGATTACTCCGATGAAACCGCTGCAATTGGAGTCGGACGAGGAAGAACTGGCTGCATTGTTCTGTAAGGATACATTTAAGGAAGACTATAAAATATTGAATGGCGAAATCCGTAAGCTGGGATACAATATTCCGCCGTTGGTAAATGCCTATATGAGTCTCAGTCCGACAATGCGTATGTTCGGTACGGCCATTAATTACGGTTTCGGTGATGTGGAAGAAACAGGTATCCTGATTGCCGTCGATGAAATCCTGGCGGAAAAGCGCATCCGCCATATCCAGTCATTCATCGAAAGCGAGCCGGAAGCATGCAAACTGACTTCCGGGGCGAATAAGATATTCTATCCGAGCAGATAAATTATACAGCCGGCAGGCTGTTTCCGTTGATTTTCCGGTAGAGGTCGAGGGCGAATTACATCCGTCATGCCGGATATGTAGTCCAATACGGCCTGTATCCTTTCATACAGTGCAGTTGCTTTCATATTATATTGTCCGGATACCCGGTTGATGAGCAACTGCGAATATGCTTTTTCCGGTGAACGTACCGCATCGATCATCAGTTCGAGCAAGGTGCTGATGATACGGAAGCCGGCAAGTTCTATGTCCAATACATCGCGCGAACGGTATATCTTCTTGAAAGATACCTCTGCGCAATGTTGGTAGGCCGCGGCAGGCCGTTCGGTGATATGCTTGATGAGACTTCCCTCAAATTCCCCTTCCAGTATCTGTACTTCGTTATCGAGGAATGCCCGGGTGCATTCGCCGATAAGCAGCCCGATGACGGAAGAACGCAGATAGGCTATCTGTTCATTGGTGTCGCTCACAATCTTGAGCGTGTCGAGGATGTGCGCCTTACGTTCGTCGGGAAAGTAGGCCAGCAGCAGGTCCTGCGTTTCCTGCGTAGTGAGAATCTTCAGTTTGTGGGCATCTTCGATATCCATCATCTGGTAGCAGATGTCATCTGCCGCTTCTACCAGGTAGACAAGCGGGTGACGTGCGTATTTCAAAGGTGAACCGTTAAGCTGTTTCATCCCCAGTTCTTCGGCTATTCGCCGGAAGCTTTCTTCTTCAGTAGTAAAGAAGCCGAATTTGGATTTCTGTCCTGCCAGGCTCGATGAAAAGGGGTATTTTACGATGCTGGCAAGTGTGGAATAGGTCAGGACGAAACCGCCTTTGCGGCGTCCTTCAAACTGATGGGTAAGCAGACGGAAAGCATTTGCGTTTCCTTCGAAATGAGTCAGGTCTTCCCATTGTGCCGGGGTGAGTTGTTCTCCGTCGGGTTGTTTTTCTTTCAATGCCAGCCCTTTTCCTTCCGAAAAGAAAGTAGAGATGGCGCGTTCGCCGGAATGTCCGAATGGCGGATTGCCCAAATCGTGCGCCAGACATGCTGCGGAAACAATGGAGCCGATTTCGGGCAGATAAGAGTCTTGCAGTTCGGGGCGGCGGGCAAGGATGGCTTTGGCTACGTCATTGCCCAGCGAACGACCTACGCAGGAAACTTCCAGACTATGTGTCAGCCGGTTGTGTACGAATATGCTGCCGGGCAGAGGGAACACTTGTGTCTTGTTCTGCAATCTCCGGAAAGGTGCGGAGAAGATGAGGCGGTCGTAATCCCGCTGAAATTCAGAACGGTTCTCGTGACGCTCTTTATGAAACTCTTCCAAGCCGAATCGTTTGGCGGATATGAGGGTATTCCAGTCCATCATGTTCTTACTTTCTTATTATTTAACTGCAAATGTATGACTATTTGCTTCAAAATCCGTAATTTTGTCCGTTAAATAGTGAATTAAAGTAATCTCAATCGTAACTTCATTGAAATGGCAAATAATAGTATGACCGTCCGAATTATAAATAAGTCGAAACATCCGTTGCCTGCATACGCCACAGAATTGTCTGCCGGAATGGACATCCGTGCCAATCTTTCCGAGCCGATAGCTTTGGAACCGTTGCAGCGTTGCCTGGTTCCTACAGGTTTGTACATCGCTTTGCCGGCTGGGTTTGAAGCGCAGATTCGTCCCCGCAGCGGTTTGGCTATCAAGAAAGGTATCTCGGTATTGAATTCTCCGGGTACTATCGATGCAGACTATCGCGGTGAAATCTGTATTATCCTCGTAAATCTTTCTTCGGAAACATTTATGATTGAGGACGGAGAACGAATCGCCCAAATGGTAATTGCCCGCCATGAGCAGGCCGTATGGCAGGAGGTGGATGTGTTGGATGAACGGAACGCGGTGCCGGTGGCTTCGGACATACGGGCGTGTAGTTGGGATGGGGTATGAGTGATTAGCGATGAGTGATTAGTGATTGACGGAGGGTTGCTTATACCATTTGATTTTATATAGATAATGAGCATATTCGATAATAAGAAAATAGGGCTGTTTTTGTTGGTGGCGGGCGTTCTTGCTTGTCTCCTGCGGGGACATCCCGTAAGCAGGCAAAGGCATTATCGGCGAAGCCTGTGGCGGAACTTACTCCGGAACAGCAGCGTAAGTACGATTACTTCTTTTTGGAAGCAGCCCGTCTGAAGATTCAGAAAGACTATGATGCGGCTTTTGATTTGCTGCAGCATTGCTTGACTATCAATCCGAATGCTTCGTCGGCCTTATACGAACTGGCGCAATATTATTTGTTCCTGAAGCAAGTGCCTCAGGGGCAGGCTGCATTGGAGAAGGCCGTGGAAAACGATCCGGATAATTATTGGTACAGTCAGGGACTGGCGAATCTTTATCAGCAACAGGACGAAAAGGAGAAAGCGATGAAGCTGCTGGAAGATATGTCCATACGTTTCACCGACAAGTTGGACCCGCTTTATGCCTTGTTGGACATTTATAATCGGCAGGAGCAGTATGATAAGGTGATTGCCACTTTGAACCGGATTGAGGAGAAGATGGGCAAAAGCGAGCAGTTGAGTATGGAGAAGTTCCGTATTTATCTGCAAATGAAAGACAATAAGAATGCTTTCCATGAGATAGAGAGCCTGGTTGCGGAGTATCCGATGGATTCCCGTTATCAGGTTGTGTTAGGGGATGTATATATGCAGAACGGAAAGAAAGAGGAAGCATATAACATGTACCGCAAGGTGTTGGATGCCGAGCCGGATAATGCCATGGCGATGTATTCGCTGGCGTCCTATTATGAGGAGACCGGTCAGAAAGACCTTTATCAGCAGCAGTTGGACACCTTATTACTCAACAAGAAAGTTCCTTCGGAAACGAAACTGAATGTAATGCGCCAGTTTGTCGTGCAGAATGAACAGGACGGTAAGGACAGTACGCGGGTTATCAGCCTTTTCGACCGTATTCTGGAACAAGAGCCGGATGATGCCGGGATACCGATGCTTTACGCCCAGTATCTTTTATCTAAGGGAATGAACAAGGAAGCCTTTCCGGTACTGCGTCAGGTGTTGGCAATCGATCCTACCAATACGGCTGCGCGTATGATGTTGCTGGGTGAAGCGGTACGCAAGGAGGATTACAACGATGTGATTGATTTATGCGAAGCCGGCGTTGAAACCAACCCGGAGATGCTGGAGTTCTATTTCTATCTGGCTATCGCTTATAACCAGGCGGAACGGACGGATGATGTGATTTCCATTTGTCAGAAAGCATTGACGCAAATTACGGCGGACAGTAAGAAAGAGGTTCGTTTCGGATTTCTATTCCATTTTGGGAGATGCCTATCATACGAAAGATTTGAATACGGAAGCCTATGCTGCCTATGATTCGGCGCTGGTGTACAATCCTTCCAATATCGGAGCTTTTGAACAATTATGCTTATTACCCTGTCTGTCGAGCGCCGTAATCTGGATAAAAGCCGAGGAGATGAGTTATAAGACGGTAAAGGCGGAACCCGATAATGCCACCTATTTGGACACTTATGCCTGGATTCTGTTTGAGAAAGGCAATTATGCCGAGGCCCGTTTGTATATAGACGATGCCATGAAAAGTGACGGAGGCAAAAGCGATGTCATCGTAGAACATTGCGGCGACATCTACTATATGACGGGTGATGTGGACAAGGCTCTGGAGTATTGGAACCAGGCATTGAAGATAGGCAGTAAGTCCAGGACTACAGGAGAAGATTCGGAAGAAGAAGTATATCAGTGATAAGTAAGTCGGTAAAACGGTGAAGTGATACATAATAAAAGTAACAAGGTAATGGAACAAACAAAATTCAATGGCAGGACTCTGGTCTTTATGCTCTTTATCCTCTGCTGTCTGGCAGGCTGTAAAACCACCCGGAAGGCGGAGACATCCAAATTTCCCGAAAGTACCCGCTACCTGTCTTCCAAGGTGCGGCTGACCGTTCCTACCAAAGACGCCGTTTTCACCGTAAACGGTACGATGAAGCTGATAAGCGGCGAACGGATGCAGCTTTCTTTCCTCATGCCTATCATACGTACAGAGGTGGCGCGCATGGAGGTGACACCCGAAGAAATATTGCTGGTAGACCGCATGGGCAAGCGTTACGTCCGTGCTACCCGTAAGGAATTGAAAGATGTGCTACCGAAGAAAGCCGACTTTGCCCATTTGGAAAAGATTCTATTCAATGCTTCCAAACCCAACGGAAAGAAAGAGTTGTCGGGAAAGGAATTGGGCATTCCTTCGCTGGAGAAAGGCAGAATCGAGTTGTCCGGCTTTTCCAATAATTCGTTTTCGCTGACGCCTACCGAGCTGTCTTCAAAGTACACACAAGTTGAGTTGAATGAAATATTAGAAATGCTGATGAGCTTATGAGACGTTTGCTTTGTATTTTTATAGGTTGTTTCTGTCTGGCTTTTCCGCTTCTTGCCCAGTCCAACAAACTGATAAAGGAATTGGAAAGCAAGCGCGGTGCTTTGCAAAAGCAGATTACCGAATCGGAAACACTTCTGAAAACTACAAAGAAAACCGTAAGCAGCCAGTTGAACGGACTTGCCGCTTTGACGGGGCAGATAGAGGAACGCAAACGCTATATCCTTACCATAAATAACGATGTAGAGTCGATAGATCGTGAGCTATCGTCATTGGAACGCCAGTTAGGAAAATTGCAGCGCGACTTGAAGGACAAGAAGAAGAAATACGAGTCGTCTGTCCAGTACCTTTATAAGAACCGTTCCATTGAGGAGAAGCTGATGTTTATTTTCTCTGCACGGAGTCTGGCGCAGACCTATCGCCGTTTGCGTTATGTGCGTGAGTATGCCACCTACCAACGCCTGCAGGGCGAGGAAGTGCTGAAAAAGCAGGAACAGGTCAATAAGAAGAAAGCGGAGCTCAGGCAGGTGCGGGCTGCCAAAGCCAATCTGCTGAAAGAGCGCGAGGCCGAGAAAGTAAAACTGGAAGCACAGGAGAAAGAAAAGCGTATCCTTGTGGCCGATTTACGGAAGAAGCAACGCGGATTACAGAACGAGATTGCCAAGAAGCGGCGCGAGGCCAGCCAACTTAATGCGCGTATCGACCGCTTGATTGCCGAAGAAATAGAGAAAGCCCGCAAACGTGCCGCAGAGGAAGCACGCCGTGAAGCGGCTGCCCGCAAGAAAGAAGCGGCTAAAGCGGCTAAGTCGGGAACGTCCGCTTCAGGAAAAAAGGTTGCTCCTCTGGAAACTTATACCATGAGTAAGGCCGACCGCGAGCTGTCCGGTGACTTTGCCAATAACCGCGGCAAGCTGCCTATGCCTATCAGCGGAGCCTATATCATAACCAGTCATTACGGCAATATGCCGTGGAGGGATTACGCAATGTCAAGTTGGACAATAAAGGTATCGACATCCAGGGAAAACCGGGGGCGCAGGCGCGTGCCATCTTCAACGGCAAGGTGGCGGCCGTATTCAAACTGAACGGGCTGTTTAATATCCTTATCCGTCATGGAGCCTATATTTCCGTATATTGCAACCTGGCTTCCGCTTCGGTGAAACAAGGCGACACGGTCACTACCAAGCAAGCTATCGGCCAGGTATTCTCGGATGGGGCGGACGGCGGACGTACGGTACTTCACTTCCAGCTACGCCGTGAAAAGGAGAAGCTGAATCCCGAACCCTGGCTGAACAGATAAATCTTATATTGTTGCTCCGTTCAGCAGGTCCAGATAAAGTGCAATAGCCTCTTCAATCTCTTTGACGAAGATAAACTCATCCGCAGTATGGGAGCGGCTGCTCTTGCCCGGTCCTATTTTCATGGACGGGAAAGACATCAGTGCCTGGTCTGAAAGGTAGGCGAACCGAAAGGAGTCCGACCCATCGCAACGGCCTTTTTTACCAGCGGGTGTTCGGGAGAAACATGCGAAGAACCCAAGCGGAAAGAACGCGCTTTGGCTTCACAGGCGATGTGTTTCCGTATCTCGTCGAAAAGTTCCTGGTTGGTGTAACATTCGTTACTGCGGATGTCGACTACGAATGTGCAGCGGTCGGGTATTACATTGTGCTGTGTCCCTGCATTCACCATGGTTACACTCATTTTTACCGGCCCCAATAAAGCCGATTCTTTCGGGAAACGGTAATCGCGGAACCAGGCAATGTCGTTCAGCGCCTTGTATATGGCGTTGTCGCCTTCGTTCCGGGCAGCATGCCCCGACCTGCCGTAGGCGGTGACATCCAGTACCATCAGCTTTTCGGCAATGGCGGGTTGCATCTCCGTGGGTTCGCCCACAATGGCGAATTGTATGGGCGGCAGCTCCGGCAGTACGGACTCTACTCCTTCCTTGCCCGACACCTCTTCCTCGCAGGAAGCCAGGTAAATCAGGTTGTAAGCCTGTGTAGTCCGGCACAATTGCAGGAATACCTGCAGCAGGCTGACTACGCTTGCTCCAGCGTCATTGCTTCCCAAACCGTAAATCTTGCCGTTCTCTTCCGTAGGGTGAACGGGGCTTTCCGCCATCCGTTTACGGGCTTCACCGTGTCGATGTGCGAGTTCAGCAGCAGCGTAGGTTTGTTCAGGTCGAACATCGGGCTGAGACACCATATATTGTTGCCTTTCCGTCCGGTTGCCATTCCCTGCATTTCGATGTAATTCTGAAGAAAGTCCGCAGCCTGCTCCTCTTCGCGGCTCAATGATGGTATGGCTATCAATGATTTAAGCAGTCCGATTGCCTCGGAAACCAGTGTTTCTATATCCGTTGTCATCGTTGGGTTCTGTTATATATTCGTTATTACTTTGCAAACTTACGGATAAATCCCGAAAAAGGGAGATAGTTTCAAATAAAACTAATACCTTTGTACCCATATTTACCAATTCATTAAAAATATGACTTATCATCATTTGTCTGTTCTGATACATCGTCAGGCAGAGAAGTATGGGAGAACAAGTAGCCCTTAAATACAGGGACTATGAAACATCACAATGGATACCTATCACTTGGAATAAATTCTCTCGGACAGTACGTCAGGCAGCCAATGCGTTGGTGGCTTTAGGTGCAGAGGAACAGAGGAACATCGGTATCTTCTCACAAAACAAGCCGGAATGTTTATTTACCGATTTTGCTGCCTTTGCCAACCGTCTAGTTACCATACCGCTGTATGCTACCAGCTCTTCGGCTCAGGCCCAGTATATTATCAACGATGCTCAGATACGTTTCCTCTTTGTGGGCGAGCAATTCCAGTATGATGCCGCTTTCAGCGCATTCGGCTTTTGCCACTCTCTGGAGAAACTGATTATTTTCGACCGCAGCGTCGTGCGCGATCCCCGCGACAAGACCTCTATCTACTACGACGAGTTTCTGGCATTGGGCGAGGGGCTACCCCACAATGCCGTTGTGGAAGAGCGTACCGCCCGTGCATCGGACAGCGACCTTGCCAATATTCTTTATACATCCGGCACCACCGGTGAGCCGAAAGGAGTGATGCTGCACCACTTCAACTACAGAGAGGCTATCCGCATCCATGATATCCGCCTGACTGCCATGACGGATAAGGATGTGTCCATGAACTTCCTTCCGTTGACGCATGTGTTTGAAAAAGCATGGACTTATTTCTGTCTTCACAGAGGTGTGCAGGTTTGCGTCAATCTTCGTCCGGCAGATATTCAGACCACTATCAAGGAGATACGTCCTACATTGATGTGCAGCGTTCCCCGCTTTTGGGAGAAGGTATATGCCGGTGTGCAGGAGAAGATTGCCCAGGAGAGCGGCCTACGGAAGGCAATGATGCTGGATGCTCTTAAAGTAGGGAAGATGCACAACATTGATTACCTGCGTGCAGGCAAAACGCCGCCCTGATGCTTCATCTGAAGTATAAATTCTATGAAAAGACTATCTATGCCCTGCTGAAAAAGACAATCGGTATTGAGAACGGTAATTTCTTCCCGACTGCCGGTGCTGCCGTATCCGATGAAATCTGCGAATTCGTGCACTCGGTGGGCATCAATATGGTGGTGGGTTATGGATTGACGGAATCTACGGCTACCGTGTCCTGCTTCCTCGACAAGGGGTATGAGATAGTTCGGTAGGTACTGTCATGCCCGACCTTGAAGTGAAGATTGGAGAAAACAATGAAATCCTGCTTCGCGGTAAGACTATTACTACCGGCTATTATAAGAAACCGGAAGCCACCGCTGCGGCTATCGACAAAGACGGCTGGTTCCATACTGGTGATGCCGGCTATCTGAAAGGAAATCATTTGTACCTGACCGAACGTATCAAGGATTTGTTCAAGACCTCGAACGGAAAGTATATCTCTCCGCAGGCTCTGGAAACCAAACTGTCGATAGACCGTTACATTGACCAGATTGCTGTCATTGCCGACCAGCGTAAGTTTGTGTCTGCCTGATTGTTCCGGTTTATGGCTTGGTGAAGAACTACGCTAAGGAGAAAGGCCTTGAGTACAAGGATATGGCCGACTTGTTGCAGCATCCTAAAGTGCAGGCTTTGTTCCGTGCCCGCATTGATACGTTGCAACAGCAGTTTGCGCATTATGAGCAGGTGAAACGTTTCACTTTATTGTCCGAACCGTTCAGCATGGAACGGGGCGAGCTGACAAATACATTGAAGCTGAAACGTTCTGTGGTGGCAAAGAATTATAAGGAGCTGATTGATAAGATGTACGAAGAATAAAAGTCCGGATGATTTTACAGTTTGCTTAAAATAGGAAAAAAGGAGGCGGTATGCCTCCTTTTTTTATTGTCGGATATGCCGTTCAACGGTTTAGTTATATGTTTACAAATGGAACGGTATGATTCTTTCTTCTTTTCCGCTCCGTTGAATGAACTCTATCAAGTCAGGGACTGAATGCCTTTGACTTCCTGACTGAATGCCTTTCACTCAGGGACTCATTGTTCCCCTGTTCAGAAGTCTTTGTGAGCGGGAGGGAGAAAAGGGGAAAAAGTTGGAAGTCGGGATAAAAAATGTGTATTTCTTCTTAGGGTTGCGCCGGTGTGGTCTGTTTATATTCTATGGAAAGATATTTTTAATCTTAAAACTTAGTATGCTATGAGAAAGCTTTTATCGGCGCTGATATTGTCGTTTTCAATATGGAGCGTTTTTTCATGCCGGCAGGAAAATAATGTAACTGTTAAGCAGTATCCCATGTTCTGGACATGGCTGGATTATCGTCCCGGCATGAATTTCGATTCGGTATGCCAGGTGATGAATGACATCGGCATGGATGGAATAATGCTGAATGCACCCACCCCCGACGACTATCGCATTGCCATTCCCATAGCCCGTAAACACGGCATTGAAGTATACGCATGGTTGTGGACCATGAATCTGGAGCACGACCGCGATAAGATTTTGGCAGAACATCCCGACTGGTTCAGCGTAAACCGCAACGGAAAGAGCCTCGCAGATACTACGGCATATGTGGATATTATAAATTCCTCTGTCCCGCACTGCCTGAGGTGCGCGAATTCATCAGGGAGAAAATTAAGTCGTATTGCGAAGTCGAGGGATTGAACGGAATTGCCATCGACTACAACCGTTTGGTGGATGTAGTGCTTCCTACCACGTTATGGCCGCATTACGGTATTGTGCAAGACCGGGAATATGCCGCATGGGATTACGGTTATCATCCCGCCATGCTCGAAAAGTTCAAGAGCAGGTATGGCTATGATCCGCGTGAGCAGCAGGACCCTTCGGCAGACATAAAGTGGCGGCAGTTCCGTTGCGACCAGATAACGGAAGTTGCGAATATGATTGCCGGAGTGGTGAATTCGTATGGCAAGACAATGGCGGCATCTCCGTTTCCTACGCCGAAAATGGCTTCACGCATGGTGCGGCAGGACTGGGGTAAATGGAACCTGGATATCGTTTTTCCGATGGTTTACCATACTTCTATACGGAAGATGTCAGTTTTATTTCCGATTGTACCGTTGAGAATGTGCGCGACAAGAATGATAAAACCGTATTGTATTGCGGCATGACCGCTACCGATGGTCCGGAAATGTTCGAATGTATGGATGCCGCGCTGAATAGCGGTGCTCAGGGCATTGCCGTATTTACGGTGGCAGGCTTGCGCTCGTCCGAGGTAAAGAACCGGTTCAAAACTTATACGGACAGCGTACGGGCGGTGCGCGCGGCTAATGGCGGTATCATTGAAGCGGTGCATCCTCACGTGGCGGATACCAATCCTTTTACTCATAAAGGCATCATGGCATTGGTGGAAAAGCGTATGCGACGGATTGTGGCCGAAGCATCCGGTAAAGAGGAGTTACCCCCGTTGGCTTTGGGTGAGTATAGGCAAACGGAATCTTACGATGCCACCCGTTGCTATCGGGTGGCGGATGAGAACAGCAGGACGGTCTTTAAGGTTACTTTCTACTTCTACGGTGATGTACTTTCGGGTTGGGACGTAGTG
>ENA-OQCE01001143-OQCE01001143.1-human-gut-metagenome-genome-assembly--contig:-NODE-1143-length-11500-cov-3.497758_pt1 | contig 11500 bp, 12 predicted proteins | sample MGYA00242495_ERZ504572 | MGnify/ENA primary metagenome ERZ504572 (study PRJEB26092, sample SAMD00036228) | human gut metagenome | host: Homo sapiens | study: EMG produced TPA metagenomics assembly of...
TTTTAATTTATCCCCAGCCAGTTCCGTATGATTGCCTTTCCCTTGGGGGTCAGTACGGATTCCGGGTGAAACTGGATGCCGCGAACATCATATTCGCGATGGCGAAGCGCCATGATCTGTCCTTCTTCCACATCTCTGCCGTGATCTCCAGGCAGTCGGGGAAATTCTCTTTCGATACGACCCACGAATGGTAGCGGCCGGCACGGAAACCGGGTTCCAAGCCCGTAAACAACACATCCGGCACCGTCACCCGTATATCCGAACAGACTCCGTGATGTACATCCGCCAGGTTGATAAGCGTTGCACCGAATGCTTGCCCGATGCTTGCTCTCCGAGGCAGACGCCTAAGATGCTCTTGGTCGGCGCATAGCGGCGGATTAACGGCAGCAAGATGCCTGCCTCCTCCGGAATGCCCGGACCGGGTGACAAAAGGATCTTGTCAAAACGTTCTACTTCGTCTAATGAAATCTTGTCATTGCGATGTACTTCAACTTCCGCACCCAATTCCTTCAGTATATGCAACAAGTTGTAGGTGAAGGAATCATAATTATCGAACAGTAATACTTTCATAAAAACTTTCAACTTTTAATTTTCAACTTTCAATTTATAAGTGTTGTTGCCAGATCGATCGCTTTCTTCAAAGCGCCTAATTTGTTATTGACTTCCTGCAATTCCCGTTCATCATTGCTTTTGGCGACAATGCCGGCTCCTGCCTGATAGTACAGGACGTTTCCGCGGCTGACGAATGTACGGATCGTGATCGCCTGGTTCAAGTCGCCGTCAAAGCCGATGAACCCGATGCAACCGCCATAAGCGCCCCGATTATGCTTTTCTATATCCGTAATCAACTGCATGGCACGTACCTTCGGCGCTCCGCTCAATGTTCCGGCTGGGAATGTATCTATATAGGTCTTGATCGGATTGCTGTCTGCATCGATCTCACCGCTGACACGCGATACCAGATGAATGACATGACTGTAGTACTGCACTTCCTTGTTGAAATCGACCTGTACGTCATGCGCATTGCGCGAAAGGTCGTTACGGGCAAGGTCAACCAGCATGACATGCTCGGCATTCTCTTTCGGATCGGCAAGCAAAGCTCGGTACGCTGTCTGTCCAATGCAACGTCTCCCGTGCGGAAAGCCGTGCCTGCAATCGGTCGATGCTTGCATGTCCGTCGGCTACCTTGCAGTGCGTTTCCGGTGAAGAGCCGAAGATACGGAATCCTCCGAAGTCGAAGTAAAACAGATAGGGAGAGGGATTGATGCTCCGGAGAGCCCTGTAAACCTTGAAGTCGTCTCCTTTGAACGGTTGTTCGAACCGGCGGCTCAGCACGATCTGGAAAACGTCTCCACGGAGGCAATGACGGATGCCTTCGCGCACCATTGCTTTATATTCTTCCCCGCTGACAGGCGATGTCTCAGCCGGTAGCCTGGAAGTTATAAGAAGCATAGTTCCGGTTTTCTATCAAGGTCTCTATCTCTTGCAAACCGGAGTTTTCGCCGGATTGCATCAGCTCGACGAGCGTCAGTTCATTTTTGAAGTGGTTGAAGACAAGTACATACTTATATAATATGTAGAGCATGTCGGGAGCATCGTTTTCTTCATGGTGCGCTTCCATCACCGGGATGTTCTCAAAGTAACGCACGGCATCGAAAGCCGTATATCCGAACAGTCCGCAGACTTTCCTGTCAGGTCCTTCGATCGAGAAACGCTTCAAAAACGCATTCGTGGCCTCCGCCACATTGAATGTTCCGGTCAATGCCGTAACCTCGCTTTTTCCATCAGGAAAAACAGCGGTGCATTCCCCGTTATTGATTCCGATACTTGCCAGCGGACAAAGCGCGATGTAAGAAAGACTGTTTTCATTCCCATGAAAATCGGAACTTTCCAATAACGCCGATTTCGGATAAACGTCCCGTACCTTCAAGTAGATACTGACAGGTGTATGAAGGTCACCGAGAACCTTCCTGCTTATTGTTTTAAATGTATAGTCCATTATGATCGACAATTGATGATTATAAAACTGATTATAGGAAGAACTTCCTGACTCTCACTTTTCACTTCTCGTTTTTCAATTTATACTTAATATAAGTTTCCATATCCTTATCTCCCCGGCCCGATACCGTCAGGACAACGACATCTTCCGGTTTGAATTTTATCTTAGGCAACGCCCCTAATGCATGCGCACTTTCAAGTGCCGGAATAATTCCCTCGATGCGCGTCAGGCAAAAAGCCGCATCTAGCGCTTCGTCATCATTGATGGCAAGAATCGTAGCCCGGTGAGTTTCTGACAGGTTGGCGTGGATCGGTCCGATACCCGGATAGTCCAGTCCGGCAGAGATGGAATAAGGCTCTTCGATTTGCCCGTCCTCGTTTTGTATCACTAATGTGCGCGCTCCATGTATGATACCTTTCTTGCCTAATTGGATGGTTGCTGCGCTTTGTCCGGTCGTAATCCCCAAACCGCCCGCTTCGGCAAGAACGATTTTTACCCGTTCATCATCAATAAAATGATAGATCGTTCCGGCAGCGTTGCTTCCGCCACCTACACAGGCGATCAGATAATCCGGATAGTCACGTCCTTCCTGCTCCGACAACTGCTTTTTAATCTCTTCGCTGATAACGGATTGCAAAACGTGCCACCATATCCGGGATAAGGATGGGGGCCGACTGTCGACCCGATGATGTAATATGTGTCGGAAGGATGGCAGCACCAGTCGCGGATCGCTTCATTGGTCGCATCTTTCAGTGTCATGTTGCCAGAAGTTACGGGGATGACCGTCGCGCCCAACATCTCCATTTTCTGCACGTTTGCATGTTGGCGTTCCACATCCGTCTTGCCCATATAAACGATACATTCCATATTCATCAACGCACAGACGGTAGCGGTTGCCACGCCGTGCTGTCCGGCTCCCGTCTCGGCTATGATACGGGTTTTTCCCATCCGGCGGGCCAACAAGATCTGTCCGATCGTGTTGTTGATCTTATGAGCGCCGGTATGGTTCAGGTCTTCACGCTTCAGATATATCTTGCAGCCATACATCTCACTCAGCCTTTTTGCCTGATAGAGAGGAGAAGGGCGGCCGACATAGTCCCGAAGTAACTGGTTGAATTCATTCTTGAAACTGTCGCTTTCCAATACTTCCAGATACTTCTTCTGCAAGTTTTCCACACATTGGTGAAGTATTTCGGGCACATATGCTCCTCCAAACTCACCATAATACCCATTTTCGTCAACTTGATACGTTTTCATCGTTCTATCTGTTATTATTTATTTTTTGTCTTTTCGAATCTTGGTAATTGCCCTAAACGAAAAAAAGGCCTGCCGCAAGTGCGACAGACCTTTTTATTATATCATGATAGTATATACATGAGGACTGGTTCCTTACGACCTTATGAGTTGTAAAGAGCGCCACCACCAATATGTATTTACTATAATTGTTCTCATGACTTTTGTTGTTATTACGGCAGCAAATATATGCATTCTCTGACAAACTGCAAATAATTCGGCTGTTTTTTTTGTTATATAATCATAGAACTTTTGTATGGCAGTCTCAGTTGTCCCTCTCCCTGCTATTTCAAATTTCTTGTTTGAGGGGATAGGCTTCTTATGATTTATCAAAATGTCACTACTACCCCGTCAAAATAGGATTAGTAGGGCATGTTTTGGAAATTACACTGGCGGGTGATATTTTTTAACGTTTCTATCTATCTTGTTTTGTCCCTATGAAGATAACAAAATGATACTGGAGGAGAGGTCGCGTTTCCGTGTGGTTATATAAAAAAAGAAGGTGATACTTGATCGGGTATTAGGGGAAGCTCTGTTGGCTGACAAATAGAGGAAGTGAGATAATTAACATTATTTTAATAGAAGTGAGTAGTGAGTTTTTTACCTAATCCTGTCTTTATCTCTAAAATGTAGAAGAGAAAAGCATGGAACCTTCACACGATCATATAGAAAAGACACTGGACAAGCTTGTCGCCTCCACACGTTCACCTCGTGGGCGCTATTCCGCTTCCGAAAGTTGGAAATTGTTGGAGAGGCGGCTCGTTCCTCCCCGGACAAAGAGGCTGAGACTGTTCCGTCTGGCGGGAGTCGTTGCTGCATCCGTCCTGCTTTGCTTTGCAAGTTGGTTCATCTATGATTATTGGAAGCCGGTAGCGATGCAAACTGTTTCAGCCGGTGCAGCCATATCGGTAATTACTTTGCCGGACCAGACGAAGGTGACGCTGAACCGCTATTCCTCTTTGACTTACCCGGATCGTTTCAAGGAGGATAGGAGGGAAGTACAATTACAGGGAGAAGCTTATTTCGAAGTGGAGAAAGATGCCCGGCATCCCTTTGTTGTGAAAGCGGACCCAGTCGAGGTCGAAGTGCTCGGAACACATTTTAATGTTGAAGCCTATCCCGGAGATGCAGAGGTGAAGACAACTTTGTTGGAAGGTTCTGTCGCTGTCAATGCGCCGGCTGTTTCTAGCCGGATTACGCTTTCTCCGGGAGAAAGCGCGATTTATAATCGAGCAGATAAAACACTACAGGAAGAAAAAACAAAAGAAAATAATACGGCTACCGGTTGGCGCGACGGCCATTTTCATTTTGATTATCTGCCGTTGCAGGAGATTGCACGAGAGTTGTCGAATGCTTTTCATGTGAAAATCAAAATTACGGATGAAGATATAAAGGATTTTCGTATCAGGGCGCATTTTACTGAAGGCGAGAGTTTGGATCAGATGCTCGATCTGCTCCAGCCAGCCGGTAATTTCAGTTATTCAAAGACAAATGATACGATCTTGATTCATTCTAAACTTAACTAAGTCATGAATTATTACCTATATTGTCTCCGCCGGTTCGCCCGGCTTATTCTTCTATTATGGATAGTTTTCAGAATTGCGCCGCTCGCTGCACAAGACCGGGCGGCGCGTCTGGACTTCCAGGTCCAGAAGGCAACACTGGACACTTTTGTCCGCCAGTTAGAGGACTCCACCGGCTTCTCGTTTATCTATGGTGAAAAGGTACAGCTGCGGCAGCCTGTTACCCTTGATGTCCGTCAGAAGACCATCGAGGAAATCCTGCAATATGCATTTGGTCAGGAAGCGATAACGTTTAAAATCTCCGGCACACACATCTTGTTAGGAGAGCGTCCTGTTTCCCGTAAATATACGGTCAGCGGATATATTACCGATTCCATATCGTCAGAAACGCTGATTGGTGCAAATATTTTGGAATCCAGCTGTCATGCCGGGACTTCGACGAACCCTTTCGGGTTTTACAGCTTGACCTTGCCGGAAGGAGAGACCGGACTTTTCTTTTCGTATTTAGGATATGAAACCAAGCATTGCCGTTTTCTGTTAAGTCGAGATACTGTAATGAACATCCGTTTGCAGACCAATAACCAGTTGTCGGAAATCATCGTCCTTTCCGACAAAAAAGAGACAGGCATTCGGGCAACGGGTATGGGTACGTTAGACATCCCGATGACGCAGATCAAGAATACTCCGGCCATTTTAGGAGAGGCTGATATTCTCAAAACAATCCAGTTGATGCCTGGCGTACAGGCTGGAACGGAAGGTTTCAGTGGGTTGTATGTACGGGGTGGCGGACCGGATCAGAACTTGATCCTTCTGGATGGTATCCCCATCTATAATGCCGACCATATGTTGGGCGTGTTTTCCATCTTCACTCCGGAAGCCATGAAAAAGGTCACGCTTTTCAAAGGTTCATTTCCAGCCCGTTATGGCGGCCGTCTGTCTTCTATCGTGGATATCCGGACAAACGACGGCGATATGCAGAATTATCATGGTACGGTCAGCATTGGCCTGTTGACCAGTAAGCTACACTTCGAAGGTCCGATCTTGAAAGATAAAACCTCCTTTTGCCTGACCGGCCGCCGCACTTATCTCGACCTGGTGGCAAGGCCGTTTCTGCCGGAGGACAAGAAATTCAATTACTATTTTTATGATATCAATGCAAAGGTGAACCATAAGTTTTCCGACCGCAGCCGCCTGTTCCTCAGTTTCTACAAAGGAAAAGACCATTATGACTACAAGCAGGACAAGGAATATGACGCCTATTCGAATGGGTCGCGTATGTATTTCTACAACAGCCGGATCGATTTCAACTGGGGAAACACGATTGCCGCCGGACGGTGGAATTATGTCTTCAACAGTAAATTATTCAGCAATACGACCGTAGCTACAACCATTACCAGATGAGTATGGCGGACACTTACCGGAAAGATATCATCGAGGCGGATAAAAACGGTGATCCGATAACCGATAGAGGTGAATCGTATGTCTATAATTCCGATTACCGTTCCGGTATACACGATTGGAGTTTTCATACGGACTTCGATTATATGCCCGTCCCTGACCATCATGTCAAGTTCGGTGTTTCTTATCTGTATCATACCTTCCGACCGGAGGTGACGACCTCGCGTGTGAAAGAAGCTGTAGACGGGCAGACGGCACAGGATACCGTCTACAACGATTCCTCGAACAGCTATTTGCACGGGCACGAGTTTTCGTTTTATGCCGAAGACAATGCCGATATCAGCGACCGTCTGAGCCTGAATGTCGGCATTCATCTTTCCTTGTTTTCCACACAAGGGAAAGGCTATCTGTCGGCACAGCCTCGTCTTTCTGCGCGTTATCGCTTTCATGACGGTTTTGCGGCAAAGGCTTCTTTTACACAAATGGAACAGTATGTACACCTGCTGTCATCCTCGCCGATTTCGCTGCCGACCGATTTATGGGTTCCGGTTACTAAAAACATCCGTCCGATGCGCTCCTACCAGTATGCTGTCGGTGGCTATTATACCGGTGTGGAAGGGTGGGAGTTCTCTCTAGAAAGCTATTATAAAGATATGCATAATGTATTGGAATACCAGGATGGCGCTACCTTTTTCGGATCATCCGGCGGATGGCAGGAGAAGGTAGAGATGGGACGTGGTCGCTCTTTCGGCTTGGAGATTTTAGCCCAGAAGACGATCGGTAAAACGACAGGATGGTTGGGGTATACGATCGCCAAGAGTGATCGCCAGTTCAAGGATGGGACGGTCAACAACGGCGAACGTTTTCCTTATAAATACGATCGCCGCCACAACATCAACCTCTGTGTAAACCATACTTTCAGCAAGAAAACGGATATAGGGATCACTTGGATTTTTAATACGGGCGGAACTGCTACGGTTGCCGAACAGCGTACAGGGACGGCATCTGGTAACTTGATTGATTACATTTCCCGTCGAAACAATTATCGCCTTCCTGTCAGCCACCGGTTGAATCTGAGCATCAATTTCCATAAGAAATTGCGCCATGGCATGCAGACTTGGAATATTTCGGTCTATAACGCCTATAATGCCATGACTCCGAATCTTATCTATAAAGAAGAAGAATATATCGGAGTAGAGCATATTAAGCCGGATGGTAGCCATGAGACGACCTGGAAGCGGAAAACGAGGCTGATAAAGCAAACGCTTCTGCCTTGTGTTCCATCGATTACCTATACATACCGGTTTTAATAAAGAGGAGTAGAATTATGAAAAAGAATTTATTTATATTATTCATACTGGTTTCCATGCTGTTCCCGGGTTGTGAGAATGAGCTTCCATATATGAACAAGCCGCAGGTCCCACAGCTTCTGATGAATGCTTTTCTTGAAGCTGGAAAGAAAGAAAACGGAGTGTCTCTGCGTATGATTGATACCGATAAACAGCAAGCGGATTGTGTTTCCAATGGTTCTATTGTAGTATATGTCAACGGCCAAAAGACTGAGACGGCAGAGGTGGAGAAGGTCTATGGTTCTTTCGATGATCCTAATTGCACGTTGAAAACATCTTTTCGTCCCGGTGACCGTATCCGCTTTGAAGCGACAGCCGAAGACGGGCAATACCAGGCTGGCTGCGAGGTGGAGATCCCTTTTCCGATCGAGGAAACTATCCGTGTAGATACGCTCCGTACGCAATTGAGGGGTGGTTCCAGCATGATGGATTGTATGCGATACAAAATAACGATACATGACCGTCCGAACGAGAAAAATTATTACCGTCTTATTATCGAAGAAAATACATACAGGATTTCTTCGGAAACAGGTATCAAATACGGTCCCTTTTCCTCTTATCCCGAAATTATCAACCAAGAGGATATTGTGTTGACCGATGGGCATCTTACAACTGCCGATGATGACAAATTCGGCATTTTGGATTGGACTATTCGTAATCTTAGCAATGTTTTCACGGATGGCCGTTTTGAAAATGGTTCGTATACCCTTAAGATCTACACCTCTGTTCCGCATATTAGCGAATCAAATGGAAAAGATCATTTTTACTTGGATGTTACAGTCCGCTTATTGAGCATATCACAACCTTATTATCGTTATTTGCGTGCGATGAACTGTCTGAATTCGGAAGATTATAACGAAACCTTTATGGAACCGGTCATCGTTCCTCAAAACGTATCGGGTGGCTTAGGTTTTGTCGGGGCCTCCTCTGAGCAGCAGGTTACCTTGCGTATGGTCGACCGGCCGCCGTTGTCGTATCCAAAGTGAACTGCCGGAAGGACTGTGCTGAGTGTAAGGCCGTATTCATTAAGCGGAAGATGGTCAGCGAATAATCATAAAGCTACAACGAGAAAAGATTTTCGTCTTATGAGGGGCTTTTTCTCATAAGGATGACAATCTTTTCTCGTCGTAATGATAATCTTTTCTCATACGGATGAGATATATTCTCTCCCTGGTGAGGAAGTATTCTCATGGATTGGAAACTGCTGAGAAAAGCATACGATTTATTCGTTGTATTCTTTGTTCCGTTTGTGCAAGCTCTTCAGTTCGAAGGAAAGCATAACCCGGAAGATGCCGATGATCAGCAAAGTGTACGCGATCATATAGACAAGGGATAACGCTCCAAGACCTGGTTGCCAGATAATGCCGATACTGCAAAGGATTGCCAGTACGCCGAAAGCCATATACCAGCCCAGTTGCGTGTCCCGTAGCGTTTCAGGTCCATAGCGTAGCCGGTTGAAGCGAAACCGCGGAACATCAGCCAGAAGGCGACGATGAAAGGCAGCACTGCCATGCTCAGGCCGATATTGGCCATCAGGTAGATACCTAAGATCAGGTCGATGATACCGCTTGCCAGATACCAACCCCAACTGGAAATATTCTTTCTATTGGTGACGGCAAAAAGAATTTCCAACGTGCCGCTGACAAACATGGATACACTAAACAAAACACTCAGTGCGACATAGCTTGCCAGCGGTGTGAACATCAGGCAGATTGCGATGAGGATATAAAGCAGGCCCAACAGCAGGGAAACCCACCAGTTTTTTACTCCGAAGTTGATTGTGTCAATAAAAGTCTTCATAATAAATTCGTTTTTTAATTATTTTGAAATCTACTTTGTAACAAACCTTTGGAAAGAAAAGTTTCACCGAGCCGGTAAAGTGAATTATTTTTAATACATTTGCCATCCGTTATATTTATTAAGAATTTATGATTTTGGATGTATGATTTATCATTGATGCATGATTCCGGAATCATAAATCGTAAATCATAGAAGATTATGAAAGGTATTGTTTTAGCAGGAGGGTCCGGTACGCGTTTGTATCCGATAACCAAAGGAGTTTCAAAACAGTTATTGCCTATTTATGATAAACCGATGATCTATTATCCGGTGTCTGTGTTGATGCTGGCAGGAATACGTGAAATATTGGTGATTTCCACACCGCAGGATCTTCCTGGTTTTCGTCGTCTGTTAGGGGATGGTTCCGATTATGGTGTCCGTTTCGAGTATGCCGAACAACCTTCACCGGACGGATTGGCACAAGCTTTTTTAATTGGGGAGGAGTTTATTGGAAATGATTCCGTTTGTCTGGTCTTGGGCGACAATATCTTTTACGGACAGAGTTTCACCGCAATGTTAAAAAGGGCCGTAGCTAATGTGGAAAACGAACAAAAAGCAACCGTCTTCGGTTACTACGTCAATGATCCGGAGCGCTATGGCGTGGCTGAATTCGATGAGGCAGGAAATGTGTTGAGCATTGAAGAAAAACCAGCATGCCCGAAATCGAATTATGCAGTTGTCGGCCTTTATTTCTATCCGAACAAAGTGGTGGAAGTTGCCAAGCAGATTAAACCTTCCGCCCGCGGAGAACTGGAGATTACGACTGTCAACCAGGAATTCCTGAAGGATGGGAATTTGAAAGTTCAGCTCTTAGGGCGCGGTTTTGCATGGCTTGACACCGGTACGCACGATTCTCTTTCTGAAGCCTCCACCTTCGTTGAGGTGATAGAGAAACGACAAGGGTTGAAAATAGCTTGCTTGGAAGAAGTTGCTTATCGGAATGGTTGGATCGATGCAGAACGGTTGAGGCAAGTTGCCGCTCCGATGTTGAAGAACCAGTATGGACAATATCTGCTGAATTTGATAAAAAGAGAGAATGAATAAGGATAGTAAAATATTTGTAGCAGGCCATCGGGGACTGGTCGGTTCTGCTATTCTGAAGAATCTGAAGGCAAAAGGTTACATGAACTTCGTCCTGCGTACGCATGCGGAATTGGATTTGACCGATCAGCAGGCCGTTCATGATTTCTTTGCCGCAGAGAAGCCGGAATATGTGTTCCTGGCAGCAGCCCATGTCGGAGGGATTGTGGCAAACAGCCGCTACCGGGCTGACTTTATTTACGAGAATCTTATGATTCAGAACAATGTGATTCATGCTTCTTATCTGAATAACGTAAAGAAACTTCTGTTTTTGGGAAGTACTTGTATTTATCCGGGAAATGCTCCGCAACCGATGCCGGAGGATTGCTTGCTCACTTCGCCACTCGAATATACGAATGAACCCTACGCGATAGCTAAGATAGCCGGGATCAAGATGTGTGAGAGTTATAACTTGCAATACGGAACTAACTATATCGCAGTAATGCCGACCAACCTGTATGGCCCGAATGATAATTTTAACCTGGAGACTTCGCATGTGCTGCCTGCCATGATTCGCAAAGTACATTTGGGTAAATGTCTTTCCGAAGGAGATTGGGAGGCTGTCCGGAAAGATCTGAATGCGCGTTCGGTTGAAAATATATCCGGCGGTACTTCTGAATCCGAAATATTGGATATTCTTGCCAAGTACGGTATTTATCCTGGTAAAGTGGAGTTGTGGGGAACAGGCAAACCGCTTCGTGAGTTTCTTTGGAGCGAGGAGATGGCAGATGCTTCCGTCTATGTGATGGAGAAGGTCGATTTTGCCGATCTCCGTCCTGCTACCGGCGATATCCGAAATACGCATATTAATATAGGTACTGGAAAAGAACTTTTCTATTTGTGAAGTGGCTTCCCTAATCCGAGAAAAGGTAGGGTTTACAGGTGAGATCGTATTTGATTCGTCTAAACCGGACGGGACGATGCGCAAACTGACGGATGTCACGAAGTTGCATGCTTTGGGCTGGCATCATAACGATTGAGATAGACGAAGGGGTTGAACGCCTTTATAGTTGGTACTT
>ENA-OQCE01001144-OQCE01001144.1-human-gut-metagenome-genome-assembly--contig:-NODE-1144-length-11500-cov-1.973886_pt1 | contig 11500 bp, 15 predicted proteins | sample MGYA00242495_ERZ504572 | MGnify/ENA primary metagenome ERZ504572 (study PRJEB26092, sample SAMD00036228) | human gut metagenome | host: Homo sapiens | study: EMG produced TPA metagenomics assembly of...
TTTAAATTCTTTGGCGTATGGATGAAGGTGTAAACTATACGGCCGGTCTTCCGGTAGTGCGTACTTCACCGGCGCATGGGCACGGCTTATGATATTGCAGGAAAAGGGATCGCTTTCCGAAGATTCTTTCCGGCAGGCTGTCTATGTGGCAATCGATGTGTTCCGTAACCGTATGCGCGAGCAGGAAGCACATGCCAATCCCCTGAGGAAACAATATTACGAAAGACGTGACGACAGCGATAAGCTGAAACTTGATAGTACAGAAGAGGATTTGTAGTATGACGAAAGCGGAAATACAACAAGTAAAACTGCGTTTTGGTATTATTGGCAATAACGAGGCATTAATGCGTGCTATTGATATCGCCATTCAGGTAGCTCCTACTGATTTGTCGGTGCTGATTACCGGAGAGAGCGGTGTGGGTAAGGAGAGTTTTCCGCAGATTATCCATCAATACAGCCGCAGAAAGCACGGACAATATATCGCTGTAAACTGCGGGGCTATCCCCGAAGGAACGATTGATTCGGAACTGTTCGGCCATGAAAAAGGCGCTTTTACCGGTGCTATCGGTGAACGTAAAGGGTATTTTGGCGAGGCTGACGGCGGTACCATTTTTTCTTGATGAGGTGGGGGGCGCTTCCTATGCTACACAATCTCGTTTGCTTCGGGTGCTGAAACAGGTGAGTTTATTAAAGTCGGTTCGTCTAAAGTTGAAAAACGAATGTACGTATTGTTGCTGCTACCAATGTGAATCTTACACAAGCAATTGCTGACGGGCGTTTCCGCGAAGATTTATACTACCGTCTTAATACGGTGCCTATTCCGGTGCCGGCTTTACGCGAACGTGGAGAGGATGTTGTGTTACTGTTCCGCAAGTTTGCATCAGACTTTGCCGAAAAGTATCGTATGCCTGCCATTCAGCTGACTGATGATGCCAAACAAGTGCTGCTGACATATCCATGGCCCGGTAATGTGCGTCAGTTGAAGAATATAACGGAACAGATTTCCATTATTGAAACCAATCGTGAAATCAACGCTTCTATTTTGAAGAATTACCTGCCCGAACAGAGCAATGTGCAGCGCCTGCCTGCCTTGTTTGGGGTAAAGAATGAAAGTAAAAGTTTTGAAAGCGAACGCGAAATACTGTATCAGGTACTTTTTGACATGCGCCAGGATGTCACCGAATTGAAAAAACTGGTACACGAAATTATGACCGAACGGGCAACTATGGGAAATCAGGGTGCGACACCTACTGCTTATTATGCATCTGCTCCAGCGGTAGTAGCTTCAGTACCTGCTGCCGGAGTGCCTACTATAATACACCCTTCCGTGAAATCAGCTCAGGAAGTAGATGAGGATATTCAAGACACGGAAGAGTATGTTGAAGAATCTCTTTCATTGGATGAAGTGGAAAAAGAAATGATACGCAAGGCACTTGAAAAGCATCACGGAAAGCGCAAAAGTGCGGCTAAAGATTTGAATATATCGGAGCGTACGCTATACAGAAAGATAAAAGAATATGGATTGGATTAAGAAAATAACGTTGATATCGGCGTTAGCAGGTTTGGTGTGCGTGGTAGTTTCCTGCCGCATCTCTATGGGACTTGCTCCGATAAGTTCTATTGATTACAGCAAAGTGAAGACTATTACAATTGCCGAATTTCCTAATCGTGCCGAGTACGTGTATGCTCCCATGACTACGGAGTTTAACCAGAAACTTAAGGATATGTTTATCCAGCAAACACGTTTGCAATTGGTGAATGCCAACGGCGATCTGGAAATAGACGGTGAGATAACAGGTTATAACCAATACAATGAAGCTGTAGCAGCTGATGGCTATTCTTCTAAAGTGAAGCTGACTATGACCGTAAACGTGCGTTATGTAAACAATACCAATCATGAGGAAGATTTTGAACAACAGTTTTCCGCTTTCCAGACTTATGATTCCTCCTTGCTGCTGACTGATGTGCAGGATGACCTGATAAGTAAATGATAAAGGATATCACAGAACAAATATTTAATTCAACCGTAGCTAACTGGTAATCGAGGAATGACTTCTGCCTATTTGCAACAATGGATACAGCATCCTGAAATGTTGAATAAGGATACTTTGTACGAGCTTCGTACTCTGCTGGTCCGTTATCCCTATTTTCAGTCGCTTCGGCTGCTGTATCTTAAGAATCTATATTTGCTGCACGATGTCACATTCGGAGCAGAGCCTGCGTAAGGCTGTTCTGTATGTGGCAGACAGACGTGTATTGTTTTATTTGATAGAAGGTGACCGCTATAGGTTGAAATCACAAAAGTCACCTTTACTTTCTTCCAGAGTGCCGGAAGAAGAACCTAATGTAGACCGTACACTCTCTTTGATAGATGCTTTTCTGGCAACAGTTCCCGAAGAGCATTCGCAGGTTACAGAATTGGATTATGCAATGGATTACACAACTTATCTGTTGCAGGATGACGGACAGAATGATTCTGAACCGACCGGTGGGAAGAAAGTCCCTAAACTGCGCGGACACGACTGATAGATGGATTTATACGTAAGAGCGAGTCGTCGGAATCATCTGTATTTGAAAGATCGGTATGTCCTGAGAAAGTTCTCGTATCTCCAGAAGAAAAGGAGGCATCTCTTGAAGATAAGGAAGTGATTTCCGAGCAAAAAGAGACTTTCTCCGCTTCCCTTTCAAAAAACGAATATTCTACTTCCGAAGACGATGAAAATGATGATGACAGATTCGTCAGGAAGATGTGGATGATAGCTGTTTTACAGAAACTTTGGCTAAAATCTATATTAAACAGCACAGATATGATAAAGCACTTGAAATTATTAAAAAAATTAAGTTTGAATTATCCAAAAAAAATGCTTACTTTGCAGACCAAATCAGATTTTTGGAGAAATTGATTATTAACGCTAAATCAAAATAACAAAATGTATTTATTATTAGTTATCTTAATGCTGATTGCATCTGTGCTGATGTGCTTCATTGTATTGATTCAAAATTCTAAAGGAGGCGGTCTGGCATCAGGCTTTTCATCATCCAACCAAATTATGGGTGTGCGCAAGACTACGGATTTTTTTGGAAAAAGCAACTTGGACTCTGGCAGCTGTCATGGTAGTCTTCAGTATTGTTTCTGCTTACACTATTCCTTCTTCCACAGGTAAGGGCGGTGATGTGATTCTGGAACAGGCGCAACAAGAAGAAAAAACTAATCCTTATAACATGCCCGTAGGTACAGAAGCTCCGCAATCGGAGGCCCCTGCAGCTACAACTCCGGCTGAAGCTCCTGCTCCTGCAGCAGAAGCCCCAGCAGCAGAATAAGATAAGGATATTGCGGATGACTCCCGCTTGGAAAAATAAGAGAAAGGTTGATACTGAAAAGGTGTCAACCTTTTTTCGTTTTAATGAAGTATTTATTTACCTTTGTCAGCAACTTATGTAATCTGATTAATAAATTGAAATTTAAATAGTGCAATGACAGAACAACTCAAACTTAAATTGAATGATTCCAAGGCTACCCGTTGGGGGGCATTGGTGATTGTTGCCTTCACGATGATGGCAGCTTATTATGTAAACGACGTGGTAGCGCCATTGAAGACAATGTTGGAAACGGACTTGGCTTGGTCGAGTACTGATTTCGGATTCTTTACCGGTGGTTATAGTTTCCTGAATGTTTTTTTCCTGATGCTGATTTGGGGAGGATTAATCCTCGACCGCTTTGGCATCCGCTTCACCGGAAAGCTGGCAACTATCTTGATGGTAGGTGGTACAGCACTTGAATACTATGCAATGACGGGACTTGCCGGTACCGACGCGACTTTATTTGGAATCAATGAAATATTTGGCTATAAAACAGGGGTGTTTGTTGCTTTTGCCGGTTATTCCATCTTTGGAGTAGGAGCGGAGGTCGCTGGTATTACAGTTTCCAAAATCATAGCCAAGTGGTTTAAGGGGAAAGAGCTTGCCACGGCTATGGGGGTACAAGTTGCTTTGGCACGTATCGGTTCGCAGGCCGGTTATGCAGTAGCCATTCCTTTGGCCCGTGCTTTCGGTATTTCCACACCGGTGTTGTTGGGCTTGGTTCTGTTGTTGGGTGGTATGATTGCTTTCTTCGTCTTTACAGTGATGGACAAGAAGCTGGACAAACAGATGGAGCTGCTGCCATTGCTGCCGGTACGGAAGATGAGGAAGAGAAGTTCTCCTTTAAGGATGTGAAGAATATTCTGGTCAATCCCGGTTTCTGGCTGATAGCATTGCTGTGTGTATTGTTCTACTCTTGTGTATTCCCATTCCAGAAATTTGCTTCCGAGTTGATGATTATCAAATACGGTATCAATGAGAATGTAGCTGGTACGTTTGCCGGACTTCCGGCATTGGGGGCGCTGATTCTGACCCCGGTCTTTGGTGGTTTTATTGACAAGCGGGGCAAGTCCGCATCTATCATGCTGCTGGGTTCAGCCATGCTGATATGTGTACATTTTATTTATGCTATTCCCGATATAACTATTGGTTGGTAGCTATTGTGCTGATGATAATTTTGGGCATCGCTTTTTCGCTGGTACCTTCTGCATGTGGCCGGCTGTGGCCAAGATATTCCCGGTAAGTCAGCTGGGTACGGCATACGCATTGATTTTCTTTATCCAGAATATCGGTCTTTGGGGTATTCCTACATTTGATAGGGTGGGTGCTTGATGCCTATTGTATATCCGGTAAGAAACCTGATGGAACGAATATGTATGACTATACGGTGCCTATGTGCATATTTACCGGTATTGCCTGCTTGTCCCTTGTAGTGGCCCTACTGCTGAAGAAGGCGGACAGGAAGTATGGTTATAAGCTGGAAGAGCCTAATATTCAGAAATAATAGGAAAAGCGGATACCATATGATGGAAATACCCGAAGGAAAAGTAAGTCTGTTGGACGCTGTTCCGGTCCGCTGTGGACATATAACAACCGAATGGGAAGGTGAGTGCGCCGTACTCGCCTACCCACGGTTTAAATACGAATGGATGCGTCGTTTTTTATTGCCGAAGGGGATGTCTCCTGACATCCATGTGAGGCTGGAAGAACACGGCACAGCCGTCTGGGATCTGATAGACGGACATCGTACCGTGCGCGAAATCATTTCTCTACTTGCCAGGCACTTCGGGGAGGAAGAGAATTATATTCCCCGGGTCACCGCCTACGTAATGCAATTGCGTAAGGATGGATTTATCCTGTTGACCATCCGGGATTAGAATTTCTTTATTCCCTATCTACTTTTATCAGTCCTCCCGTTGCCGTATCAAACAACACTTTGATGGTTGAATTCTTGTTGAACAGTACTGGTGCGAGATATTCTACGGTGCCGAATTGGGTAATGGGAAGTTGGTCATCAAACAATTTCTTATTGTTATACACCAATGTCACTTGTGCCTTGCCCGGAAGGTTATAGCTACACCGTCCACTTTCTTTTTACTTTCTTCGGTGGCAGATACATCGGGATTTTTGAGTCTGTGACACTGATGTAATACGGTTCACCTGCAAGGTCATTATTAGCTACCACTCCTAACTTTTTGGAGAAACGGAAAGCCACTTCATCTTTCATCTCTTTAGGCGTCAACCGGATAGTGAATGTCTTGGGTTCTTTCTTTATTTTGCCCGAGAACATTTCCGTCATGGCCGTTTCCTGCTGGTTCAGATTTGTCGAGCATCAGCTTGAGCTGGGCGCCGTCCTTGGGCATATTGTCTGCCTCACCGCGCAGGATGGCATTCTTGCTTTCGCGGATGCTGTATATTTCCTTGGCCACCAGCTCGGCCATCTTGGCACTGGAGTTGGACATCAGTATTTCTTCTGTCAGAAAACTGCGTGGGTCAATGTTGCTTTCGGTGGCTTTAGCTACGGGCATCTTGGCAGCAGGCTTGTCACTGAACGGAATGTTGATGGAGCGGACAATCCCGTCTTCAGTAAGCTCCATAAGGGGTGCCACGGTTTTGTCTTTCATTTTGACGAAATAGACATTGTCCTTATCCGGTATACCGGCTATACGGGTTTCTATCTTATCCAGTGTCCAGAACTCTTCCGGTTCGGCAGACACGTTGTTGAGACGCAGATAGCGGTCGGCATATCTGCAAAATTCTCCGGGAGTGTAGGTATGCTTGGTGGTTTGCAATACGATTTCTATTTCTGTTTTGGGCAACATATAGGTTACTCCATAGTCTTTGCCACGCATCACACCGGTGGTTACGTCTGTTTGCGCTATGGCAGTGGTAGACAAGAACAGAGCTGAGAGTATCAATATATTCTTTTTCATAATCTACATTCGTTTAGACTGATTTAGCTAAGGGACAAAGTTAATGAAGTTATCTTTGCTAAATATTGCTTTATAAATTATTAACAGATCTGACGAATTGTACGCAAACCGGCATGTCACTACAATGTCCTGATGAGTGTCTTCTAAAAGTCCGGTAACTTCGTTTCGTTTATACACCTGAATGACATTGCTGTCACGGCAGGCGGCAAGCAAGTATTTGCCGTTGGGTGTAATGTTGAAGTTGCGAGGATGGATGCCGGTTGGCTGATAACCTACCTTTGTCAAGGTCCCATTTTCGGGATTAACGGCAAAGATGGCGATGCCGTCTTCTTTCAGCCGATTACTGGCATAGAGGTATTTCCCGTCCGGACTGAGGTGGATGTCTGCACTTCCACGGGCGGCTACGGTGTCGGCTGTAGTGGTTTGTATCTGTTCCAGGCGGCCGTCATCGTAACTGAAGGCGATGACTTTGCCGGACAACTCGGTGATGAGATAGGCAAACTTCCCGTTGGGACTGAATGTCAGGTGGCGCGGGCCGGAATCCTCCTCAATGTTAACGGCTTCCAAAGAAGCATGAGGAATAGGGTTGTCGGGGTGCATCACAAAGCGCAGGATGCGGTCGGCACTGAAGTCGGTGGCGAAGATGTACTTTCCGTCCGGTGAAAAGACCGTGCAATGGATGTGGGGAGTGACTTGTCGTATGGCGTCGGGACCGGTGGCAGAGCCTTGAAAGAGCGTGTCTGCAGGGGCCAAAGTGCCGTCTTTCTGTAAAGGAAAGACGGACATGGTTCCACCGCTGTAGTTGGCAGTCAACACTTCCCGGCCATTGGTGGCCACGTAGCAGGGGGCGGCGCCGAAGGTGGGAACGGTGTTCAGCAGGCGCAGTTCTCCCGTTTCCCGATTGAAGGAAAGGGAGCTGAGGCTGCTGTGCTGTCGTTCATTTCACTGACGGCATAGACAAATTCGCCATCTTCCGAGGGAACGAGGTAGGAGGGATTGGGCAATGTCGCTGAACTGAGCGGGACGGCTGTTCCCGTCTCCTGATTAAAGCGGAAGGTATAGATACCCTTGCTTGAACCATTCGTGTAAGTACCTACCAGCATGGCAAGTTCGTCCTGGCCACCGTTAGTGCCCTTTGGAGAAGAGCCACATGCTGTCAAACCTAATCCGAGCATACAGAAAAGAAGTGTTTTCATTAATTTAATGTGCTAATATGTCAATATGCTAATGTGCCAATGCCCCTGCGGCATATACAGCGCAGCCAATTAGCATATTGGCACATTAGCACATTAAAATTTAACTTCGGCAATACCGACGCGGTCATCGTTCAGCACGATGCGGAGGTCGCTGGCGGTAGTGCCTTTGAACGGATAGGAAATCAGCTTGCCATATTCGCTGACGGTGCCCGAATATACGGTGAGGAACTGTCCGCCACCGCCCGAGAGCTGGATTTCGAAGGTTGCCGGTAGGTTGTTGTCGCGTGTAAAGGCGATGGCAACTTTATCTACCTTGGCTCCGTTCTTTAGGGCAAAGGTAATATAATCTCCCTTATTTCCTTGCCATACGGTATTGATTTTTTCGTCGAGCACGTTTTCGGCATCCTCTGGGTTAGTGCTGGCGTTCACACGCTTTGTCGGTTTTTGGACTTCAATGGCTTTGGCTCGAGTCTGATAATCCTCTACGGTCAGCGTTCCGTTTAAGCGGATGTCTTCGGAAGAGGCGCCGGCCATGAGCACGAAGTCGCCGGGTTCCACCACCCATTTCATGTCGGCGTCCAGAAGCTCCAAGTGCTTGCGGTCGATGGTGAAGGATAGTTCCTGGGTTTCGCCCGGTTCAAGGTGGATGCGCTGGAAACCTGCAAGGTTCTTTTCGTAGGTGGTGATGCTGCTCAGTACGTCGCGGATATAGAGTTGCACTACTTCATCTCCGGCGCGTTTGCCGGTGTTGGTCACCTTCAGGCGGACGGTGGCAGACTCGTTTGGGGTAATGACTCGGGGGGTGATGTCGAGGTCGGAGTACTCGAAGGTGGTGTAGCTCAAGCCGTAACCGAAGGGGTACAGTGCTCCGTTGATGCGTGACATATTGCCGTTGAGTCCCGGATTCTTACCGCCGTCTATCTGTGAAGAAGGCTTGCAGGGGAAGTTGAAGGGTATTTGCCCTACGCTCTTGGGGAAGGTCACTGTCAGCTTTCCGCCGGGGTTGTAGTCGCCGAAGAGGATGTCGGCCAGGGCTGTTCCGCCTTTGGAGCCGGGATACCAAGCTTCGAGGATAGCGGGGACGAACTTGTTTGCCCAGTTGATGGAGAGCGGGCGTCCGTTGATGAGTATCAGTACGACGGGCTTGCCCGTGGCTTGTATGGCTTGAAGCAGTTGCACTGCGGCCGGGCAGGTCGAGGCTGGTGCGCGATTTGTTTTCGCCGCAGGTGCGTTGTCCGCCGCCTAATACTACGATGGCAACATCAGCTTGACGGGCATTTTCTACGGCTTTGTCTATCTCGGCTTGCTCGTCGTCGGTCAGAGGATAGTCTATGATTTCACTTTCGGGCCAGTGGGCATCCACTAGGTTGCAGCCTTTGGTGTAGAGCACCTCTGCCTTGCCTTTTGTCTTTTCTTGAATGCCTTCCAGTACAGTGGTCACCTCTACGGCAAGGGGGCCGTAATGGGTCAGCGCGTAGCTTCTTCGTTGGCATTGGGACCACAGACGGCAATCTTCTTGGTGGAGTTGATGTCTAAGGGCAACAGCTCACCGGCATTCTTCAGCAGAACGATGGACTCGCGGGATGCCTGCAAGGCGATGGCTTCGTTCTCTTCTTTTTCCACTTCACGGTCGGCACCGGTAAGGTCTGTCTGGTAGGGGGCATCGAACAGACCAATGAGGAACTTTACCCGGAGGATGTCGCGCACACGGTCGTTAATGACTTCTTCGCTCAGCCCGCCTTCCTTCACCAGTTTGCGGAGGGGAAGGACGAAGGAGTCGGGCGAGCGGAAGGTACAGCGTACGTTCAGCCCGGCTTCCACGCTTTGGCGGACGGCTTCTTTCATGTCTTTGGCGGTGCCGTGCTTGGTGTAGAGGTATTCTACGGCGTCACTGTCGGATACGACGTAGCCACGGAATCCCATTTCGCTACGCAGGCGGGTGGTGAGCCAGTAGTAGCTGCCCTGCACGGGGATGCGTCGTAATCGTTGTACGAACTCATTACGCCCAGCATGCCAGCTTCCCGGATGACGCGTTTGAAGGGGTAGATGTGTATGTTCTCCACTTCGCGCGGCGACATTTGCGGGTCCACACGTGCCATGCCTTCGCGGGCGCCTTTGTTGTTACTGTAAGCGGCAAAGTGCTTGCCGGTGGCGGCCACTTGGTGGTTGTGCTGCAAGCCGCGCACCATTTCGATGCCCAGTTCGGCTACGAGGTAGGGAGATTCGCCGTAAACCTCCTCGTAGCGTCCCCAGCGCTGGTCGCGTCCTACGTCGAGGATGGGGGCGTAGACGTTGGTGTAGCCCAGCATGCGGGCTTCGCGTCCGGTGATGAGTCCTACTTGGCGAATCAGTTCACGGTTCCAGGTATGTCCCAGTCCCAGTTGGGTGGGGAAGTTGGTGGCGCGGTAGCTTTCCACGCCGCGTATGCCTTCGTTGGTAAAGTCTACAGGGATGCCGAGACGGGTATCTTCCACAAAGAACCGCTGTACCTCGTTCAGTGCCAGGTGTGGCGCGAGGCGGGCCAGACGTAGGCATTGTCCGAGGGGGGGAGTCCCCATTGCTGGAAGCCGTTCAGGTGTTCGTCGATGGCGCCGATGCCGTCTTTCCAGAGCAGCTCTTTCCATTCGGGGGTGGGGAGGTCGTCTTTCAGTACACGTTTGTAACCGTAGAGGGTGACCATTTGGCAGGTCTTCTCGTCCAGCGTCATCTGTTGCAGCAGGTTTTCGATGCGTGCTTCGAGCGGGGCGGAGGGGGCTTCGTACACGTCTTTCACTCCGTTTTTGTTGAAGTCTATCCAACCTTTGCGGTATATTTCACTTTTCACCGGCTTGTAGGTTGCCGGTGTTTTGGCAGGCTTTTGTGCGCAGAGCAGTGTGCTTCCTCCAAGCAGCAGGGTTAGGGCAATAAGGTTCTTCATGATATGTTCTAAAAATCTCTTGGTTATTATTGTTTCTTTTGTTGACAAAAATACGGCTAATGTGTGAAATAAAGGGATAAAATAGTCCGAAGTATCGGCTTTTATTGTCCGAAGGGTCTTCCTCTTACTAAAAATATCCTCCAAGACGCTACCGGGGAATTCAAATCATTATTAGACGAAACATATCATTCACTTTTAAAAAGAAAGAGAGAACACTATAATAACCTGAAAAGTAGATGCAATCGCGGTGTATACAAGTATTACGGCTACATCTGTTAAACGAGGGTGTATTTATATAATAGGAATCTGTTGGCGGAATTGTTACTTGTACGGAAGAACTTTCTTTTCAACCTTGGGATGTCTAAACCAAGGTTTGGTTTAGACATCCCAAGGCTGGGTATGAAAAAACCAAAGTTTGGGATAGATTGCTTCCTTAATTCTTTCCGGTTTTTCAGTTAACTTCAGAGACTTTTTCCGTTAACTTCCCATCTCTTCTGTGCAAATATCCATTACAGAAGATAGAGATTCCCTCTTGCAGGGGTTAATTCCGTCAACGGATACTGGCTTTGGTAGCTGTTTGAACATTGATGACAATGGGGTGCACATATTGTATGTATGGAGGATTATTGTTTTTATCACGAAAAGTCAGTATTAGCTAATATTTGTAAATATATGGTGATTGCTAATAAAAGAATATGTATCTTTGTGCCAAAGAAAGCGGTAGAGGATGAAAAATAAAGTAGCATTTATCCCTTTTTCACCCTCCCTACTTAGCAATGAGTTACGCAATCTTTTAAATTTCAGACTGTTACAAAGTCATGGGGTTGACTGGATTTGACAGCGGGCAGAAATGGTAAGTAAGCATGCAGTGCGTCGTTGATTTGCACTTTAATCTCAGTCCTCAAAATTTTATCTGGCGAAACTCGTTACGCTCTCGCTGCTTAATCGAAGTATAGTAGATTGAAGCTTAATCCCGGCACCAGGTGCTGGGACGTGACATCACTCGGAAGCTGTTGCTCCGAAGCATTCCGATAAAGTGGTGCAGTCAAATCGGGGATAGTTCGTGCCAGCCTCGTGGCGCCGGGTGAAAATTT
>ENA-OQCE01001146-OQCE01001146.1-human-gut-metagenome-genome-assembly--contig:-NODE-1146-length-11472-cov-2.945439_pt1 | contig 11472 bp, 18 predicted proteins | sample MGYA00242495_ERZ504572 | MGnify/ENA primary metagenome ERZ504572 (study PRJEB26092, sample SAMD00036228) | human gut metagenome | host: Homo sapiens | study: EMG produced TPA metagenomics assembly of...
GAAGCTCCACGCTGTAACCGGTAATCTTGCGTCCATGATGCGGGGCTCTGCTGCGGCGAAGTCTGTACCTTGGGCTGGGATGTTATCAAGCATCATGCTTCCCACTTCTTTTCTGTTGACGACAGTGTAGCGGCTTTCGGCATGCGGCTTTTGGGAAACCCCGCAAAAGGAGATCCTGCCATTATTTCAGGTGAAAGCGGCGCCGTGACAATGGGGCTTGTGTACTGCCTCATGGTCGATCCCGAGCTTACGGGTATGAAGCATGCATTGGGGCTCACGGCTCAGTCCATTGTCCTGTGCATCAGTACGGAAGGAGATACGGACCAAGAGAATTATCGGAAGGTCGTCTGGATGGCATGAACCATTCCTGATGACGCACAATGCGGTGCAGCATAGCATGACAGGCTGACTGCACCCTTTGCTTTACCTAGTAAGAAGAATTCCCCTTATAGACTTAGGAAAGTGGTGAATAAAAATGGCCTTCATCAGTGAATTCAACTCTCTTATGTGGGGATATGTCCTTTCCATCATCCTTTTAGGAACGGGGCTTGTCTACAGCATAGCTACAGGATTTCCCCAGCTCACCCAATTTGGCAAGATCTGGGACTCCCTCAAGGCCAATATGAACGGCGAAGGTGGGATTTCCGGCTTCAGTGCCTTTGTGCTACCGTTGGCGGTCAGGTTGGGACCGGGTCCCTTGTGGGGGTGGCAAATGCCCTTTTAGCGGGCGGCCTGGAGCTCTCTTTTGGATGTGGATCACAGCCCTTTTTGGTATGGTCATCTCCTTTGCTGAAGCCGTTCTGGGGCAGCTTTACCATGAAAAAAGTCCCGATGGGAACTTTTACGGCGGTGCACCTTACTACATGACGAAGGGACTTCACAACAAAACATTGGCTTGCCTCTATGCAGCCTTTACGGTCTTTACCATGGGGATTGCCATTGTTATGCTCCAGACCCATTCTATTGCTTCGGCTGTGACCGTCATTTATCCTCTTCCTATCTGGGTCCTTGGTATTGGCGTCGCCTGTTGACCGCCCTCGTTGTGCTGGGCGGAGTTAAACGGATTACAGAGACGGCTTCTCTTGTAGTTCCATTCATGGCTGTCATCTATTTACTGGGCGTCATCTATATCGTCATCACTCATTTCGCCCAGATTCCTGCGCTTTTTGCGCAAATCATGTCGTCGGCCTTTACAACAGAAGCTGCCGCTGGCGGTGCTGTAGGCTATACCATCAAAGAAGCTGTTCGTAACGGCGTAGCCCGCGGCCTTTTTTCCAACGATGCGGGAAATGGCTGCGCCGCTGCCATGCATGCGTCTGCGAAAGTCGAACATCCTGCCATGCAGGGCTTTGCCGCCATGTTCGGGACCTTTATGACGACCATCGTCATCTGCAGCTGCACAGGCTTTGCCATTCTGTTATCTGGTGTCCTTCACTCTGGAGCCATCGGGGTCAATCTTGTTCAAGCGGCCTTTTCTGCAAACCTTGGCAGTTTTGGCAATTACTTTGTCATGCTCATGACCTTTCTTTTCTGCTTTACAACCATCATTGCCGATGTCTTCTATGGAGAGGTGAGTGTTCGCTATCTATTTAAGGAGACTCCGGAAAAAGTGGAAAGGTATGTCAAGATGTTTAAAATCTTGGTTTTACTCCTCATCATCGTGGGTTCCATGATGCAGCTTGATGATTTGTGGGACTTTGTGGACTTTGGTGTGGCCTTCCTTGTTTTATTTAATGTTTACGCCTTGCTCAAGATGAAGGGGGACGTGGTCCATGTTCTTAAGGATTATTTGGAAAAATTAAAGGAAGGAAAGATCCCAAGCTGGGAAGCAGAAGGCAGTCAACCTAGGTAAGGAGGAAGTCTAATGGATGAACAAAAAGTAAAGGAAACTCTTATTTCGTGGCGGCATACTCTTCATGCCCACCCAGAAACGGCCTTTGAAGAAGTCGAAACGGCTCGTTTTGTTGCCGATAAGTTGCGCGCTATGGGCTGCACTGTCCATGAAGGTATTGGCGGTACGGGCGTTGTTGCAGATCTTACCGTGGGCGACGGGAAAAAAGTGATTGGCTTGCGAGCTGACATGGATGCCATTAACGTCAAAGAAGTGGGAACCCCCACTTATCAATCCCAGAATCCTGGAAAAATGCATGCCTGCGGCCACGACGGCCACATGACGATCCTTTTGGGTGCTATGACCCTACTTGCCGAGTCAAAGAATTTTAATGGCACGGTCCGGGCCATCTTCCAGCCTGCCGAAGAACCTGGAAAAGGGGCCAAGGCCATGATTGATGATGGCCTTTTTGAAAAGTATCCCGTCGATGAAATCTATGGCCTTCATAATATTCCTTTCCTACCCGAAGGCGAGATCCATACCCGTCCCGGCGGGATCATGGCAAGCGAGGATAACTTTACCATCAAGATCCATGGCCGCGGCGGTCATGCCTCAAGCCCCCATGTGGCATCGATCCCCTCATTCCGGCGGCCCAGATCATCTTGGGCCTCCAGACCATTGTCTCAAGAAATGCCAATCCCTTGGAACCGGCCGTCGTGTCCGTGACAGAACTTCATACGGATGGCGCTCATAATGCCATTCCGTCGAACATCGTCATGACCGGTGATACGCGCAGCACGTCGCCTGAGATGCAGGCCTCATTGAAATCCGCATGCGGACCATTGTGGAGCATGCCTGCGCTATGGCCGGGGCAGCCAGTGAATTCAGCTATACCCATGAATTTGCACCGACGGTCAACTGGCCTGAATGCGCCGCCCATGCAGCTGCAGCAGCCCGTAAGGCGGTAGGTGCCGACAAGGTCAAGGAAAACTGCCAGCCTGTCATGATTTCCGAGGACTTTGGTAAATTCCTCACCAAAGTACCGGGCTGTTTTGTCTTCCTTGGCAGCGGCAAGAAAGACAGACAAAACTACATGCTTCACAATGCTCAATTCGATTACAACGATGATGTCATCCTCACGGGGGTCAAGTTCTTCAAAACCCTTGTGGAAGATCGTCTCGCTGTATAATAAGTAATTTGAGAGGAGAACCCCAATGCGTAAAATTGAAACGAAAAAAGCTCCCGGTGCCATTGGCCCTTATTCACAGGCCTTTGAAACCAATGGATTTGTCATTACAAGCGGGCAGATTCCCGTCGACCTCAAACGGGACTGGTTCCTGATGGCATCGAAAAACAGGCCCATCAGAGCTGCAAAAACGTGGCAGCCATTTTGGAAGCGGCTGGCACGAGCCTGGAAAAAGTCGTCAAGACCACCTGCTTTTTGGCGGATATGAAGGATTTTGCCGCCTTTAATGAAGTGTACGCCGCGTATTTCACGTCCTATCCAGCGAGAAGCTGTGTGGCCGTGAAGGATCTGCCAAAGGCGCGGCCTGTGAAATTGAGGCCATTGCCGAAAAATAAGTAGGTCCTTTATGAAGGAGCAATGGCTAGAATCCCCCCCTCATTGCAATTGAACACCTATCCCCAAAAGGGACTGTGAAAAATGAGCACTTCTCATTTCGTCACAGCCCCTTTTAGACACCTTGGAACGACGTTGCACTAAGGACAAAAAGAGAAGTCCCTGCAGGAAAAAGACAGGGAAAGGAAGGGGAGGGGGCCTGTTTTTTTCGCCCTATTCAAGGTTTTTTCTTCGATTTCCTCGTAATTTTCACAATTTTTGGTTTTCCCGTTCCATTCAAATCATAATTAGTGTATAATTAAACACATAAGTGAAACCTGAAAATATGAGCCTTGGTTCATATATGTCCTTACCTGTTAAGGCGGCCTTCACTTATCGGTGAAAAGGTCACCGACAACTTGTTGAAGAAGGATGATTTAGTTATGCGCGAAGTTGTAATTGCAAGTGCTGTAAGAACGGCTATCGGCAAATTTGGTGGCAGCCTGCTTCCCCTGTCTGCCCCTGAACTCGGTGCAATTGTCATCAAGGAAGCCCTGAAAAGAGCTAATGTCCCTGGTGAAAAAGTTGACGAAGTCATTTTTGGTAACGTCCTCCAAGCTGGACTGGGCCAAAACCCTGCTCGTCAGGCATCCATCAAAGCTGGCCTGCCTATTGAAGTTCCTGCTTTTACTGTCAATAAAGTCTGCGGTTCCGGCCTGAAATGTGTGGAACTGGCTGCTCAGTCCATCCTGGCTGGCGATAACGACATCGTCGTTGCCGGCGGTATGGAAAGCATGTCCAACGCTCCTTTTGTTACCAGCGGCAAAGCTCGTTGGGGTCTGCGTATGGGCGACAGCAAACTCGTCGATGTCATGATCAAGGATGGTCTGTGGGATGCGTTCAATAACTATCACATGGGCATCACTTCCGAAAACGTCGCTGAAAAATTCGGCGTAACCCGTGAAGACCAGGACGAAGTTTCTGCCCGTTCCCAGCAAAGAGCCATTGCGGCCATCAAGAGCGGTGCTTTCAAGGACGAAATCGTTCCTGTTACCATCAAAACCAAAAAGGGCGAAACCGTATTTGATACGGATGAATTCCCGCGTGAAGGAACCACGACGGAAATCCTGGCCAAACTGCGTCCTGCCTTTAAACAAGGCGGCACGGTCACGGCTGGCAACGCTTCCGGTCTGAACGACGGGGCTGCCGCCCTTGTCATCATGAGCGCGGAAAAAGCACAGGAACTCGGCATCAAACCGATGGCGAAGATCCTGTCCTATGCTTCTGCCGGTGTCGATCCTGCCATCATGGGCATTGGCCTATCCCTGCAAGCCGCAAAGCCCTCTCCAAGGCAGGTCTGGAAGTCAAGGACCTTGACCTCATCGAAGCCAACGAAGCGTTTGCTGCTCAGTTCGTAGAAGTCGGCCGTGAGCTGAACTTCGATCCTGATAAAGTCAACGTCAATGGCGGTGCCATTGCCCTCGGTCACCCGATTGGGCTTCCGGCGCCCGCATTCTTGTAACGCTTCTGTACGCACTGAAAAACCGCGACAAGAAGCTTGGCCTGGCAACGCTCTGCATCGGCGGCGGTATGGGTACGTCTGCTGTTGTGGAAATGTTATAATCATCAATCACTTAAAAAAAGTGGAGAAAGAGGGAATGATTCATGGATTTTAATCTGACTGAAGACCAACAAATGATTAAGGAGCAGGCTGCTGACTTTGCAGAAAGATTCCTGGCTCCGACCATTGAAGAAAGAGACAAGAACCACGTTTGGGACCGCAAGATCATCAACGAAATGATCGAAAATGGCTTCCAAGGCATCTGCTTCCCTGAAGAATACGGCGGAGCTGGCATGGACGTTCTCAGCTACATCCTGGCTGTTGAAGAAATGTCCAAAGTCGATGATGGTACGGGTATCACCCTTTCCGCTTCCGTTTCCCTGTGCGCAACGCCGATCTACATGTTCGGTACGGAAGAACAGAAACAAAAATACCTGACCCCGATCTGCGAAGGCCGCACCATTGGTGCTTTCGGCCTGACCGAACCGTCCGCTGGTACGGATGCTTCCGCTCAGCAGACCACGGCTGTTCTGAAGGGTGACAAATACATCCTGAACGGCTCCAAGATCTTCATCACCAACGGCAGCGAAGCTGAAACCTATGTCATCTTTGCTATGACCGATAAGAGCGCTGGCGTACACGGCATTTCCGCTTTCATCGTAGAAAAAGGCATGCCTGGCTTCCGCTTCGGCAAGATCGAAGACAAGATGGGCGGTCACACCTCCCTGACAGCTGAATTGATTTTTGAAGACTGCGAAGTTCCTAAAGAAAATCTGCTCGGCAAAGAAGGCGAAGGCTTCAAGATTGCTATGCAGACCCTGGACGGCGGCCGTATCGGCGTTGCCGCGCAGGCTCTGGGTATCGCACAGGCGCCCTCGACGCTGCTGTGAAATACTCCAAGGAACGTGAACAGTTCGGCCGCAGCATTTGCAAATTCCAGGCCCTGAGCTTCAAGATGCTGATATGGCCATGAAGATCGAAGCTGCCCGTCTGCTCGTTTATCGTGCAGCTAACCTGAAGAACGAAGGCAAACCGTACTCTGCAGCCGCTGCTATGGCTAAGTGCTTTGCTTCCGACGTTGCCATGGAAGTTACGACTGATGCTGTCCAGATCTTTGGTGGTTACGGCTACACCGTTGACTATCCGGCTGAACGCTATATGCGTAACGCTAAGATCACCCAGATCTACGAAGGCACCAACGAAGTTCAGCGTATGGTCATCTCCCGTGATCTCTTGAGCGACAAAAAGAAGAAATAATCTCGCTCGGCATTCCTGCTGATTGATGACACTTTGATCCCTCGCCCCCTATGGGGACGGGGGATATAAAGTATCAATCGTTCTCTGAAAAGTTGTAAATATCTTTCTGCACATTAGAGGGTGCAGAGGGATCGCTGCGGGTATACTGACAGGACCCGGAAGCTGCGCTTGCTTCCAAAACCTTTCGCGGCACTGTTTCCCATGCAGCTATCCACTGCATGAATTTACCTTAAAAGGAGATATTCAGTTATGGAATTAAAGAAAGTTATGGTTATCGGCGCTGGTCAAATGGGCAGCGGCATTGCACAAGTCATGGCTGCTCATGGTGTAGAGGTTGTACTCCGCGATATCAAACAAGAATTTGTTGACCGCGGGATCAAAAATATTGAAAAGAACCTTACGCGCAGCTAGAAAAAGGCCGCATCACCGAAGATGAGAAAAAAGCGACCCTGGGCCGTATCACCGGTGTTGTTGAGATGACGAAGGAAACCTGCAACGTTCATCTGGCTATTGAAGCAGCTACGGAAAACGTCAAGATCAAAAAAGACATTTTCCAGACCCTTGATGAACTCTGCCCGGAAGATGCCATCATTGCCAGCAACACGTCTTCCGTTTCCATCACCATGCTTGGCGGGTTCACGAAGAGAGCTGATAAATTCATCGGCATGCACTTCTTTAACCCGGCTCCTGTCATGAAATTGGTAGAAGTCACCCGCGGCCTTGCTACGAGCGACGATACCTTCAAAAAAGTGTATGACCTGGCTGCAGCCCTTGATAAGACCCCTGTAGCCGTCAAGGATTCTGCTGGATTTGTCGGCAACCGGATCATGATCCTATGCTGAACGAAGCCATCTTTACCCTGATGGAAGCGTTGCCAGCGCGGAAGACATCGATGCCGTTGCCAAACTCGGCTTCAACCATCCGATGGGACCTCTCGCCCTTGCTGACCTTATCGGCAACGATACGGTCCTTGCCATCATGGAAGTCCTCTACAAGGAATTTGGTGATCCGAAATACCGTCCGTGCCCGCTGCTCCGCAAGATGGTCGAAGCTGGTTATCTGGGACGCAAGACCGGCAAAGGATTCTACGATTACAAGAAATGATGGGCGGTGAACAGGATGTATGAATACAAGAACCTGCTTGTTAATACAGCAGAAGACGGCATCACGACGGTAACCATCAACCGTCCGAAAGCTTGAATGCCCTGGACACGCTGACCCTGGAAGAAATGAAGGACTGTTTCAATCGCCTGGCTTCTGACGTTGCGACAAAATCCGTCCTCATTACCGGTGCCGGCCCCAAATCCTTTGTTGCTGGTGCTGACCTTGGCGCCATGAGCAAAATGACCGTAACGGAAGCCCGCTGCTTCTCCGTCCTTGGTCATGCTGTCTTTAACGCCATTGAACGCATCCCTGTTGCTGTCGTAGCAGCCATCAACGGATTTGCCCTGGCGGCGGCTGCGAACTGGCCCTTGCCTGTGATTTCCGTTTTGCTTCCGACAACGCCAAATTTGGTCAGCCGGAAGTCAACTACGGCATCATTCCGGGATTCGGTGGCTCCCAGCGTCTGGCCCGCCTTATCGGGACGGGCGAAGCAAAAGAGATGATTTATACCGGGTCCATGATTGACGCTGAAGAAGCCCTGCGGATTGGTCTCATCAACCGCATTACGACTCAGGAAAACCTCATCCCAGAATGCGAAGCCATTCTCCGCAAGATCATGAGCAAAGCTCCGATGGCCATTGCATCTGCAAAAAATGCCATCAATACGGGCATGAACATGGACCTGCGCAGCGGTCTTGCTTACGAAGCACAGGTCTTCGGATCCTGCTTTGCTACGCGCGACCAAAAAGAAGGCATGGCAGCCTTCCTCGAAAAGAGAAAACCTGTCTTTACCAACCGGTAACAAACATCGCGCAAGCGATGATAAAAAGACCGTGAAGCGTGGTGCTTCATGGTCTTTTTGTATGAGAGGGCAACCCGTTTTGCGTAGCGAGGAAAAGGAATCCTACTTTTCGGTAAGGCCGATTGAACAGGCTTTTCGGTGGGAATCAGCCACTAGCTGCGCGTCAGGCATCAACCTGGCTGAGAAAGCAGCGCGCCATCAAAGATCAAATCCCTTTCCCTTCATCCTTAACCTGTGTTATACTTTTCTCATCATATTGTGAGGAGGAACATCATGAAAACAACATACAGCAGAACCGAATCCGTATGGCAGCGCATGAATAACAGCGAGAAAATAGCCGTAATGGCCTATGGCGAGAAATATAAAGCTTTTCTTGACAAAGCCCGCACGGAACGGCAGTCCGTCAATTTCATCATAGAAGCGGCCGAAAAAAAGGGATTCAAGCCCCTCTACGACCTGAAGGCCCTTCATGAGGGAGATAAGGTCTATTGGAACCAAAAAGGCAAATCAGTCATCCTTGCCGTGATCGGCAAAGAACCCGTCAAGGAAGGGCTGAAGATTGTGGGCTCCCATATTGACGCACCGCGCCTTGACCTTAAAGGTAACCCCGTCCATGAGCAGGATGGCCTTGTCTACTTCCGTACCCATTACTACGGCGGCATCAAGAAGTATCAGTGGCCCTGCATTCCCCTGGCCCTGTGCGGCGTCATCTATACGCAAAAAGGCAAGAAGATCGAGGTCAATATCGGCATGGACGAAAATGATCCCGTCTTTTACATTACGGACCTGTTGATCCACATGGCCCAGGACCAGATGAAAAAGACCATGGCCGAAGGCGTGACTGGGGAACAGCTTCAGGCCATCATCGGCTCCCATGCTGGAAAAGAGGAGAAAGTCAAGGACGCCATCTTGAATCTCCTCAAAAAGACCTATGGCATAACGGAAGAAGATTTCACGACGGCTGAACTCGAATTGGTACCGGCCATGAAAAGCCGTGATGTCGGCTTTGATCGTTCCTCATAGCGGCCTATGGCCAGGACGACCGTGTCTGCTCCTACGCCAACCTGGAAGCCCTGCTTGCCGCCAAACCGGGGACCAAGACCCAAGTGGCCCTCTTTACGGATAAAGAAGAGATCGGGTCCTACGGGAACACAGGTATGATGAGCTCCTATTTTGTGAAGTTTGTCATGAAGATGCTGGCCCTCCAGGGCAGCGGGGCCCTGCTGGACTTTTACGAAACCATGGAAAAGAGCGAAATGCTCTCTGGCGACGTCAATAGCTGCTTGATCCCATGTTCCCTGAAGTAACGGAGAAAGATAATTCTTCTCTCTGCGGCTATGGCCTTGCCTTGACCAAATACACGGGGGCTCGCGGTAAAGCCGGCAGCAATGACGCCAACAGCGAATTCATCCAAAAAGTCCGTCAAATCTTTAATGATGGCGGTGTAGCTTGGCAGATTGGCGAACTAGGCAAGGTGGACCAGGCGGCGGCGGAACCATTGCCTTCATGATGGCTGATTGGGCTGCGAAGTCGTTGACTGCGGAACCGCCATGCTGAGCATGCATTCTCCCTACGATCTCCTGTCAAAAGCTGATGCGTACGAAACCTACCTGGGCTACAAAGTCTTTTTTGAAAGCAAGTAACTGAACATGACTGAACGAACACTGCTTCTTCGGAGGCAGTGTTTTTTTGATAAGGGAAGGAACTGGGGGAACATAGATAATAATGATTCTTAAAATTATAAAAGCATTAAAAAACAAAATGTTGGGTTTTCTGTGAAAAATGAACTGTAACTCAAAAAGGTATAGTATAATATGTTCATCCATCCACACAAGTTAAACGGTGGATGGATAACCTAACAAATCCAATGATCAAAAGTAGTTTTTATGATAGTGATGCAAACTTGAAAGGAGCATGAACGATGCAAAAAGTCGATCTTTTAAAAGAATATGGTCTGTACATCAACGGTGAATTTGTACCCGCCTCAGACGGAACTACGTTTGCCGCCCATAATCCAGCCAATGGGGAAGCTTTGGCTCTGTGCGCCGAAGCCACCAAACAAGACGTGGACCGCGCCGTCAAGGCGGCCCGTGAGGCACTCCCCAGCTGGTCCAAAACCTCTCCCATTGAGCGTCAGAACCTGCTCCTTAAGATTGCGGACATCATCGATGAGAATAAGGAACGGCTGGCCCTTGTGGAGACCCTCGACAACGGCAAACCCATCCGTGAGACCATGGCCGCTGATATTCCTTTAGGCTCGGATCACTTCCGTTATTTTGCGGGCTGCCTGCGCGCATGGGAAGGCTCTGCACCATGCTTGACGACAACACCATGTCCCTTGTTCTCCATGAACCTGTAGGTGTCGTCGGTCAGGTCATCCCTTGGAACTTCCCCTTTACCATGGCCTGCTGGAAGCTTGCACCGGCTCTTGCCGCAGGCAATACGGTTGTCATTAAGCCGTCTTCCCATACCTCTTTGTCCCTGCTGGAACTGCTTCGCCTCATTGACGCGTCCTGCCCAAAGGGGTCGTGAACCTCATTACCGGCAAAGGTTCCCGCAGCGGTCAGTGGCTCCTGGATCATCCGGACCTTGATAAGCTGGCCTTTACCGGTTCCACAGAAGTCGGTCACGGCGTCTATCAGGCCGCTTGTGACAAACTGATTCCTGTGACCTTGGAACTTGGCGGTAAATCGGCGAATATCGTTTTTGATGACGCTGACCTTAAGCAAGCCATTGACGGTACCTGCAAGGGCATCCTCTTCAATCAGGGCCAGGTCTGCTGTGCCGGTTCCCGTCTCTTTGTCCAGGAAGGCATCTTTGATGAATTTGTCAGCCACCTGAAAGACACCTTTGAACATGTCCGGATCGGGGATCCGACAGACCCGAATACCCAGCTGGGCGCCCAGATTTATCGTTCCCAGCAGGAAAAAGTCCTGAACTATGTCAAAATCGGCGTGGAAGAAGGGGCAGAACTTGTGACAGGCGGCGAACGCTACACCGAAAATGGCTGTGATAAAGGCTTTTTCATGAAACCAACCATCCTCATCAGCCATACCAATGACTGCCGCGTCTGCCAGGAAGAAATCTTTGGCCCCGTTGTGGTCATCCAGAAATTCAAGACCCTTGACGAAGTGATTGACCTTGCAAACGCCAGTGAATACGGTCTAGGCGGTGCCGTCTTCACAAAGAACATCGATACGGCCCTCAAAGTGGCCCGTTCCGTCCGCACGGGACGGATGTGGGTCAACACCTATAACGACCTGCCGCCGGCGCACCTTTTGGCGGCTACAAAAAATCCGGGATTGGCCGGGAAACCCACAAAGTCCTCTTGGAACATTACAGTCAGTTGAAGAACATTC
>ENA-OQCE01001147-OQCE01001147.1-human-gut-metagenome-genome-assembly--contig:-NODE-1147-length-11458-cov-1.709823_pt1 | contig 11458 bp, 13 predicted proteins | sample MGYA00242495_ERZ504572 | MGnify/ENA primary metagenome ERZ504572 (study PRJEB26092, sample SAMD00036228) | human gut metagenome | host: Homo sapiens | study: EMG produced TPA metagenomics assembly of...
GACTTGGCAGCCGCCACCGAAGAAAGCGTCTGGCAGGAAATCTTTCACGCCCCTGAGGGCAGGTACCCAGTCCTGCGTCCGCTGTATGTACGGTTGAAAACGCTGCCCCAGTCTATACCTTGCTGGCGATGGCCTGCGGAGTATTTTACCAGGAATTCACCAAATGGCATTTACCGGGAAAACCGCCCTCTCCGCAGCCCACATCCACTATTCCCTCATAAAGATGGTTCTGTGCCTCCTGCTGCTCCTGCTGGAGAAGCACTTTGCCTTTGGCTGGGAGGAGGCAGGCCGGATCCTGGCCGTTTACGGACCTGTGGGATGCTTGTGGTCCCAGGGTGACCCAGGTCCTGCCCCCTGTCCTCCCCTTACAGCATCTGCGCCAGCCTGACCTACATTATGGATCAGGCTGGCGCTTTTCCCTCTGTATTGGACTGCATCCGGCCCTCAGCCCTGTCCAAGAAGAACCAGAATCAGTCCATAAATCACGCTGGCGCTGATGCCGAACACCAGCACCGGCCCGGCCACCACGAACAGCTTGGCCGCCGTTCCGGTGATGAGTCCCTCTGGTTGTGTCAAGATAGACATACAGTTTTTTCGGAATTTTTTCAGCTGCCTCCAAAGTGGGGGGCGCTATTGTTTTAGCTTGCCGTTACAAATTCAAACCCGCTCGAAGTACGCATATCTATCTCAATCTCTCCTGAAGGTACACACGAACCCGCTCTACAAAATTTCTAATTATTTCCGGATCATAATCTTTAAGCAGGATGATCTGATCTGCTGTTCTTTTTCCCGCCGCAAGATTACCTCGAGACTCATAGTGCTCTACCAGAAGCCGCTTGATCTCTTCAGCTCTACTTGAGAGTCTTGCCAGCTTCTCTGAATCTGTCTTCTGGATATCAGCAAATTTCTCCCTGCTTATGCGACCCGCTCGGTATTGCTCATATAGTTCAGCCTTTCTACTTTGGAGCCGTCTTGTCATATTGGTGTTAGCATCAAGCTCCGTTTGAATACTTGAAAGCTTTTTGTCAATGCATGCCTGCATCAAACAATGCTGCTCAAGGAAGCTCCTACTTTGTTCCCGCAGCATCTGAAGAACAGCTTGCTCAATTTGGGTCTGATTGACAAAGAGACCCGCACACTCAGCACCCTTAATACTGTCATTTTTCGGGCAAACAAGGTGTGGTTCTTTTGCTGGATTCTTTCGGAGCTTCCTGCCGCAGCAGCCACAAACAAACAGATTGTTGGCTCGGTTTCCGGCAGTATTCTTGTTAACATTCCGAATACGCCCTTGGAGCGCATTCTGTGCCGTTCGGAACAACTCCTCCGAAATGATTGCTTCATGTGTACCTGGCACTATGACCCATTGATCTCGGGGCAATGATCGCATCTTAGGCTTTCCTACTTCTTCTGTCTCTCGAGTATTGGTAATCATCTTACCGGTATAGCGTTCATCAGTCAAAATCTTTCGAACAGCCCCCTTGAGCCAGATTCCAGTCTCTTCCTTGACCACCCCATTATAAAACCCGCCATTTCGCCGTTTATGCTCTAACGGGGATGGAATGCCCATATCATTCAGCATTTGAGCGATCTCGCTCGTGGTCATGCCTGCAACGCAGGACTCGAAATCATGACAATGATGTCACGAACCTGCTCATCTACGATCAATCTCTTTTTGTTATGAGGATGGACTTGGTAGCCATAGAAGCCGTTTCCTCCCCAGTATTCACCACGCAGATTGCGGGTACGAAAAGCTGAGCGCACCTTGGTTGATAGATCTCGGCTATACATATTATTGATGAGATTGCGGAGGGCTAACTCAAGTCCGCCCGTGACACCTAAGTAGTCATCACTATCAAAGGCATCATTGATAGAGATAAAGCGGACCCCATAAAGAGGCAGGATCAGTTCGAGGTAGTTTCCCATCTCAAGAAAGTTTCTTCCGAAACGAGATAGGTCCTTCACCATAATGCAATGAATTTCCTGATTGCGAGCCATCTCAATTAGCTCATCGAACTTTGGCCTGTCAAAATGTGTTCCCGTGACACCGTCATCGCAGAACACGATCACTTTATAACCATGGAGCGATTCATGTGTATCATAGTAATCCTGGAGTAACCGCCTTTGGTTGAAAACACTGTTACTCTCATTCTTCAATGCGTTTGTTTTGAGATCTCGGTCTTCACTCGACAAACGAATATAAAACGCCAGCACCTTATCCGGCATATCTCTCCGCTCCTTTCCTCGGGTCGCAGCGACATAGAGAACCTGTTCAATCTCATCACGATGGCGGAATGCCACTTCAACATGGCCATCGTTAAACAAGGTAAGCGTCTCAATGAAGGCTGCTGCCATTTCAGCGTCAAGGGACTCCTGATCCTTATACTTTTCAATCAACAGTGCCCACTGCATTTTGCTGCCAAATCCCACTGAGTACTTTTCCTTTTCCTTCTCCAATTCAGCAATAAAGATCCTCAAATCATCCGCCCTCCTAGAGTAGTCCTCGCTCAGATCTGTGTAATCTTGATGGCTCAGAAGCCCATCTGCAAAATCGCCATACAGGGCTGCCTTCAGTTGATTGAACTTTTCAATTTTTCTCTTTGCATCATCAATCTGGGTTTCATATATCTGATAGCGGGTCTGCGAAGAAGGCGTAGCATTCAAGTTGGCAATCAGTCTCTGGGCATCGGAGAATGCTCTTATCTGAGTTTGGATAAGCCGCAGGGCAAGGGACTCTACATCCTCCTGTTTGACCGCTTTCTTGGGACAAATGGTGGCATTGTAATTCTCATGGAGAGTGCAATAATAGTAATAACCGCGATTAGATTTACTGCGCAAGTACAATACTGCGACCACATTCTCCGCAACGAAGAATTCCTTTGAACATACTTCTTCGTTTACTCTTGGAATCGTAGATAGTCGCAAGGCCCTGCTCACTTTGCCTAGCCGAGAGGATGTCCTGAACCTTATCAAAAAGCTCTTTGGAAACAATGGGTTCATGCATACCTTTATTGATAATCCATTCCTCTTCGGGCGTTTTAACTGTAGTCTTTGTCCCCCGCTCGCACAGCTGGCTTCTGTACTTTCCGGACACAATCCAACCAAGATAGACCGGATCGACAAGAATTTTCTTGATCGTTTGCAGATACCAGATGGCATTTTTGAACTTCTCCGTCTTCCGCAAACCAATATCGTACAGATAGCGTCCGGGACTGGGCACCCCTTGCTCATTCAGAGTTTTCGCTATGAAGTGGAGAGTATGATTCTCTGCCACCATACGGAAAATGGCAAGAACGATTGGCCCCGTTTGCGGATCAGGAAATAGGTGGTACTTGTCATCCGGATCTAACATATATCCATATGGCGGAGTGCCAGTGGTCCACTTACCAGCAAGCTGCTGCGTCCGTTTCACCGCCCGAATCTTCTTGGAAATGTCTCTCGCATATGCCTCGTTTGCAAAATTTTTCAGTTGGATTGAAATGTCGGCATCATCCCGCAATGAGTCAAAGCGATCGGTAACGGAGATAAAGCGCACACCCATTCTCGGAAAGATCTGCTCAATATATTCACCGCTCTCAATCATATTTCGCCCCAGACGAGACAAGTCTTTGACAATCACACAGGTCACCTTGCCAGCTCGGATGTCATTCATCATTCGAGCGAATTCCGGGCGCACAAAGCTAACTCCCGAGATATCGTCATCACAATAGAGGTCAAAGACAACTAAATCCTGATGCTGGGAAACAAAGTCCTTCAGCAACGCAATCTGATTACCTATGGTGTCTGCTTCTCGCTTTTGTTCGTTCTCAACCGAGATTCTGGCATAGAGCGCTACCTTGTACTGGACGGGGCCTACAACAACTGCGGGTGTGGCTTGGACATTTTTTCTGCTCTTTCTTGCCATGCTTACATCGCCTCCCCTAGTATTCCACGCGCGGCATATTCCTGCAGGCTGCTCACCAAACGGGCATAGTCCTCGGAATGCTCAAAGATGATTTCCAACTTTTCGTCTTTGTGAATAACAACTTTTTCAATGCACTCCAGAACAACTGCCCGCGTGAGTGATTTCAATCCTCGATGTTCGGTAAATGTCTTCATCCAGTTGTTCGGGGACTGTTCGCCCGAGAGATAGATACTGAGTTCTCGGTCGATCTGCTCCTGAGCAATCAGCGCATCGGCAATTCTTGCATCATACTGGCCTCTGATGTCACAGAAGTCAGTCTTCGAAATGAGTCCTTCTTTCATATCTTCATAGAGAGATGCCTTCAGATCGCGATAACGAGCGATTTCTGCCGCAAGTTTTTCTCTGCGCTGCTCACACTTGGCAACATTGATTTTCTGATATGGCACCTGCTGAATTTCAGATAGACACCGGTCGAGCTCAACCACCGCGCTGATATGCTCTTGCAATAGCTGAAGGACAGCTGCCTCAACCTGTGCCTCTGGTACCTGCTTGAGTTCACAGCGATCCTCTTTCGTGCGCACGCTGCAGCGGAAATAGCTGTATAACTTATATCCGTTGTTAATTGTGCTTCGAGTAACTGCGTTCCCGCATTCTCCGCATTCCAACAAGCCGGATAGCGGATAAACTGTCGTTGCTCGTGGTGCTGCTCGCGTATCTATCAGAAGAGCTTTTTGAGCAAGATAGAATGTCCTCTTCGTGACAACAGGCTCATGGGCGTCGTGGATCACAACCCACTCGTTTTCTTCTGTTGGTATTGATTTCTTGATTTTATAGTTTGGTCTACGGCGAAGGCCTTGGCGGAGGGTTCCAATATAGATCGGGTTGGTGAGTATCCGGGCAACTGCCTGCGCTGTCCATTCGCACCGTTCCTTCATTTTGAAGCCGGAGAATAACGGCTCTCCCTTGTGGCGCTTATACTCCAGCGGCGCAAGAATTCCGCTCTCTGCAAGCCGAATTGCTATGCCATTGTTCGTCATGCCTTGAATTTTCCAGTTGAAAATATCCTGGACAACTGTGGCAGCATAGGGATCGGGCTCAATTCGATTGTGGTTTTCCTCGCACTTCTGGTACCCATACGGTGCAAACGGACAAATAAAGTCACCATGTTTCCGCTTCACCTGCAGCTGGCTTCTGACCTTTACTGAGATGTCACGGCTGTAGTTGTCATTCATCAAGTTCTTGAGCGTGATGCTAAACTCGCTACTCTCGTCACGGGTAATCGTGTCGATGTTGTCATTGATAGCGATCAAGCGCACCCCTAAAACAGGAAATAGACGGTGGATATACTTTCCGGAATTGATATACTCTCTTCCGAAACGGGACAGGTCTTTTACGACCACGCAATTGATCCGTCCAGCCTTAATATCGTTCAGCATGCGCTGAAAGGCTGGACGGTCAAAATTCGTCCCTGTATATCCATCGTCTATACGAATGGAGACAATATTAAATTCAGGCTTATCCTTCAGAAAGTCCAGAATAAGCTGCTTCTGGTTGGTAATGCTGTTGCTCTCACGGCCAGATTGCGCCGCAACGATGTCTTCCTTGGAAAGACGCACATAGATGGCGGTATTAAACACAGCCATCTCATTCGCATTATTCTGCATAATCTCACTCCTTTGGCGTGGTCTGTCTGCCTAAGGAGTGAGTATGCTTGATTTAGTCCGAGGCTATTATACCACATCTATGGCCCTTTATCCAGATGAAAAACGGACCTGGCAAGAATTACATCATGCTCTGCTGCTGCAGCAGATGCTTGAACACTTCCTCAAAGGATGGCCCGTCCTCTTTGTATTTCACCTTGACAGCAAAGTTGCCCACTCGGACACAGTATGGATTCTTCACTTGCTTCAGATAACTGAGCACTCTTTCACGCACAGGCAAGGATTCATCAATGTGAACGGTGCTCAAGTCTACAAGCTGAGACTTGTCTACTGTCCGAATATCAACCGCCTTCATCGCTTCCCACTGCTCGGGTGTGATATCTCTTGGATCATCAGGGATTTCAGATGCGATATATGGCACTGTACCAGAAGTAATCTTAGGTTCTTCCATAATACCGATAGCACCTCCTTGGGATATTATCCCTAGTATTATTTGGATTATTCCAGCAGTTCACTCCTCATAATGAATGTAGAAATGAGGGTGTGTTTGACCACCCCCCTCTACTAAAAATTTGTGATCTGCCCAAAAATCATTCCGGTCTCTCTACGCTGAAAAGAGGGATAATATCATAATTCCCATCTTCTGCAGTTTCGAGCCCGAGCTCTTCCAATACCTGTCTTTGAATGTCAGGCTTCAAGTCATCAATATAGATCTCAACGCTCATTTGTCTTCCTCCTGATAAGACTTTTTCAAATCAATCCACTTGCAGTCCGGATAGTTCCCTCGCTTACAGCCAAGGCAGTTGGTCGTAAGGCACTCCTCGAGCCAACAGGTGTAGCAGGTATCCATCCCAATATAGTCGCTTGAGGCATACCAAAAACCTGCAGGGTGGCGCTTAACAAGCCAACCGCCACAGACATTACAGTTTTTTTCTTCCCAAACGACCTTTGCAGATTTATCCCACTCAATCTCCTGGCCGCACATGGGCAGAAGTTCCATCTCGGATGGTCATCATCGCCATCAAACAGAGCCTTCTCACAGTTCGAGCAGGTATAGACTGACTTGATGTTCGGTCGCTCTTGGTTTTCAATAGGAACCATATAGATTCTCCTCATACGCAGAGGGCTGCAGCTAAAATGCTGCAGCCCAAGTCATAATCATTTGTTCCGGAAAAGGTGCTTATAGAGATCATCTACGCCTTTCCGCTTTTGTGTCCAGGTAATCGGAGCCACCTCAAAGCCAGCAGCAACCCCCATTTCGATATAGCGATCACGCGCCTTTCGGACCTCTTCTTTGACCTGGTAGTCCGAGTCAACCATAATGTTGATTCGTACCACGCCGATAGAGTTAAGCTCTTCAAGCGCACGCTCGAACTGGGAATAGCTTGGCACTCCGGTAAGGCCGACAAAACCACTTTCATATGAGGTGCCAAGTGCAAAATTGTAGGCAATATCTGCCTTCATCACGCCTTCTGTGAGACAGACTACCTCGTCGCCTTCGTGAACCCCGACATAATGTGGACAGCACTTGGACTGTGTCCCATAGTACTGATCGATGCTCGTTAGGTTATAGAACTTCTGGTTATAAACCTTATCGAGTCGAACCTGAATGGCCTCAATTTGCCCATTAAGATTTCGATCCGGAAGCATGATTCCAGAACCTCTGATGTCGAGCGTCCACTGCCCGGTATCTTTCTGGCAGTAGAAACCAGGAACACCATCAAGGACACAACCGCGCTCCAGCAACTCAGTCACGATCCGTCTCAGGCGTGTCGTGGGGGTTGTTCGATAGCCAAGCCAGTCAATCTCATCTCGGGTCAGGCCTCGTTCCTTCAGCGATGCTTGATGTGTGGGGCACAGGGTCAAAAGTGAGAGCAGATTTGAATAGGTGTTATCTCGCACCTCAGCTGAGGCTATCGGCAGTTCCGCTGTCTCAATTATCTTCCGCCTTCTCTTATACTCGCGCGGTTTTTCATTTCTGTCGGGACCGAATATCTTACAAAGCTCCTCATAGGCCGTATGGAGGGTGACTTCGCAAAACTCTGCGTAAAGGTGGAGGATGCCCCCACCTTTGCCGCAGCGGTTGCACCGAAACACATTGTCTCGGATCTTCACATTCATATGAGCTTTTCGATCTGCACAGAATGGACACCTACAATGTAGTTGCGTGCCGGTATCTCTGATCACTTCAATTCCAAGCAAATCAACTACCTGTTCGATGTCACATGCAGATCTGGTTTTCTGCCCATCATCAATCACCTCCCTCGGTGAGGGGCCCAATCAGCTGGCCATCTGACCAACAGCTTCCAGCAGCTTTGTGGCACCTGCCTTGAGTGCAAGGTTATGGCCAGAATAGTTCTTCACATACCATGCCAAATCTCCGGGGTTCTTCATAGCAATATCGCCCAGGGTCCAACCGTTAAAGCGGCCGAAATCAACCTTAACGGCTTGGCCTGCTCGATGGTCATTACTCTCATATACTCATCAACCGTCTTGGGCGGTTCAGGCGCAGCTGCTTTCGGCTGCTGTGCGGGTGTCTGAGGCTGCATCTGCTGAGGTGGCTGAGACACCGGAGCACTCTGAGCCGGAACTGCAGGAGGCATCGGCTGCGCAGTAAAGCTGGCCGCTACATTTCCCGGATGTCCGGCGTCTTCATCAGGCGGCATTTTGATGGGAGCGTCAGCGATGATGCTCGCCAGGGTTTCTCCATTCATGCAGAACTGCGTACCATAGCCAGCATCGGCCAGCGCGCGCCCTTTTGCCACCGTTTCTGCAATCTCCAGGAAGCGATCTCCAAAACGCTCCTCAGTAGGAAAGCGCTGAGAGTAGGCTTTCCCAATGAACTGGTCAGCCGGGTCAGCCTTGTCTGCGTAGACCTTGCAGCAGACAACAGCGCTCTTCTCGTCTAGATGTACAAGCTCCGGATCAATCTTGCCATTCGGGCAATGCAGCCGGAACCAGAGGAGTCGGTACTTGACATCCAAATAGAGATCGCTTTCACCTTCTTCTCCAACGGTGTTACGCACAAAGTCAGCAGGGTTAAATCCTTCAACGGCATTGATGGCCGGGATCGCGTTCGTGTTCAATTCACTCATGTTGAGTCTTCCCTTCATAATAAATGTAGAAACGAGGTGGCTTCTGACCACCCCGCTTCCCAAAAATCAAGTCACTTGATTGCTGAGCTCGCGGTTGTAGTAGGCCACGATTCGATCAGCGAGGACGGTGTTCCGTTGACCCACATCACATTTGTGGATCGCAATAAATACGGCTTGTTTCTGCCCAATCAGAATGACCTTTGCCTTGGCTCTGGTCACCGCTGTATAGAGCAGGTTTCGCCGCAACATGATATAGTGCTCCTTCAGAAGAGGAACGATGATGACCGGATACTCTTGTCCTTGGCTCTTATGGATGGTCGTACAGTAGGAAAACTCAAGGTCCTCCAACATTTCCTGCGTATAGCTCAGCTCACGCCCATCCAGAAGCTTGACACGCGCAATCGTATCATCATCCTCTGTCTCCACGTCGGTTATGATACCGACATCGCCATTTGACACATTGATCCTGTTTACAGTCTGCATAATGCGATCGCCCACACGGAAGACCCGGCTGCCACACTTCACTTCCTTTTTCAGGTTGTTCGGAGGGTTGACGAGATCCCGTATTGTCTCGTTCAATGCATTGGACGCCACAGCGCCACGCTTCCGAAACGGCGATAGGATCTGAACATTCTCTATGCCATGAATTGCAACTTCGCGCAGATAGTTTTTAATGACCAGCCGCGCTGCCTCTTCCGAGTTTTGCACTTCGAGCATCTGGAAGTCATCCCCATACTGTAGATGTGTGTCATTATGATTGATTGCATGGGCATTGGTGATGATCCGACTATTGGATGCCTGCCGGAATACCGTTTCCAAAACTGCCGTTGGCACCTTCTCGCTACGGATCATCTCCCGTAACACATTGCCGGCACCGACAGATGGAAGCTGGTCAGCATCACCTACGATGATCAGTTGGGCTCCTGGCTTGATTCGCTCCATCAGCACATACGCAAGGCGCATATCCACCATGGAGAACTCATCCACCACGATAAGATCTGCAGAAAGCATTTCCGTATCGTTGAGTGGACTGTCCTCTTCGGTGACCAGACCAAGAGCAGAGTGAAGCGTGGAGGCATATTTGCCCGTTTGCTCCGACATTCGCCGACTGGCTCTACCGGTGGGTGCAGCCAAAAGGATCTCGTTTGACGGGAACGCTGCCTGGTAGATGTCCAAGATAAACCTTAGCGTCGTCGTCTTGCCGCTGCCCGGTCCACCAGTCATGATGGATATGGGATAGGACAAGCATAGCTTCACAGCATTGCGCTGAGAAGGGGCCAGTCTCTGATGCAAGTTTTTCTCCGCCCGATCGATCTTTTCATCCAGGTCACGGATCTCATCGAACCCTTCCTGGAGGAGCATGGACACAATCCGCTTGGCAGCTTTGACTTCGCACATACGCTCATAGCTCAGGTACACACGAGATCCCTCAACATAGACACGGGACTCAACACGCTCATTGGAGATGGCCTGTCGGATCTCCTCCTCGGAGACCACCTCTTCTTCACAATCCGAGTTGAGCAGGTCATAGCACTGACCACGGTCTCATCAACGGTGAGAAAGAGATGCCCAGATACCCTGGCCTCATCCAGCACATAATTGATTGCGCCGGAGTATCGCATAGGATGCTTTAGGCTTACCTTGGTTTTGCGGGCAATCGAGTCCACGGTCATAAAGCCAAACCCTTTGATCTTACAAAGCTGGAAGGGATCCGACTTCACGATCTTCAGGCTGTTGTCGCCGAACTCTTCTTTGATCATCGCAGCCTTCTTCATTGAAACACCAAACGGCGCCAAGTAGATCATAAGGTCGCTCAGGGCCTTTGTCTCCTCATAGGAGGCGATGATGGCCTTGAGCTTCCTCTGGGCGATTCCCTTGATGCCCAGCAGCTTCTGTGGCTCCTTGTCCAGCACCTCCATGGTCTTATCCCCAAACCTTGCAACAATGGCTTTGGCAATCTCCGGGCCAACGCCTTAATCACACCACTACTCAGGTATGCGAGGATACCAGCCTGATTTGTAGGAACAATCTCCTTACACATTGAGACCGATAGCTGAAGACCATGTTTCGAGTTCTCCCAGGTGCCATCAAGTTCTACTTCCACGGCATTTGAGGCTACAAGGTGATAGCCGATTGCCGTGAAGTGGATCTTGTCGTCGTGTAGAACGATCGGTTATGCGCTTCCTTGGGAACTGACTGATCCTCGGTGCTGTAGGAGAAGATGCAGAAGCCTTATCCGACTTGAAGATGGTGCGCTCATATCGACATAGCATTCGATCACTCCTTATGCGATGGCCGTCTTGACCACCTTGAAAATTCTCAATTCTGTCTGATCGACGAACTCGTCGTAGATTTCCGGATACTGGGCTCTCAGCGCTGACAGCCTGTCCTTGTTGATCCCTTCCCTGTATTGAGGATTGTAGGTTACTCTGAAGCACTCACTGCCGTGCTCACAGGACGCCTTACAGGCAGTCCCCATTTGCTCGACAATGGGGGCGTAGAGCGACTTGATGCGTGTCTCCAATGCTTTGGACTGCGCATCGATCACCTTCTTTTCCTCCTTCAGGTTCAGAATTTCTTTCAGGCTGCCAAGGAACTTGCAGTCCAAATCAACACTCGGCTCAGACTTATCGGCCGGCCCGAAATAACGACGAAGGGACTCCAGCACTGCATCCGGCTTTTCTACCAGAGGCGGTTCAACACGAGCCAGAACATGATTGCACCAGAACGCCTCCAGCTCCATAATCGTATTCTCCTCCTCATCGAGTCGCGCTCAATCTTCTGCCATACGAAGTCGTTCT
>ENA-OQCE01001148-OQCE01001148.1-human-gut-metagenome-genome-assembly--contig:-NODE-1148-length-11439-cov-5.232850_pt1 | contig 11439 bp, 21 predicted proteins | sample MGYA00242495_ERZ504572 | MGnify/ENA primary metagenome ERZ504572 (study PRJEB26092, sample SAMD00036228) | human gut metagenome | host: Homo sapiens | study: EMG produced TPA metagenomics assembly of...
TTTAAACATAGGAAGATAAAAAGATGGAAGTAAAATATTATGTATGCAATCATTGTGGAAACATTATTGAAATGTTAAAGGATCAAGGCGTACCAGTAATGTGTTGCGGAGAGGCTATGCATGAGTTAAAAGCTGGAGTGACAGATGCTGCTGTTGAGAAGCATGTACCTGTATATACAGTGGACAAACAGCATGTACATGTTGTGGTCGGTGAAATAAAACATCCAATGCTTGATAATCATTTCATTGAATGGATTACACTAAATACAAATCAGGGTATTTATAGAAAACAGCTAATTCCAGGACAGGAACCTATTGCGGATTTCTGCCTCTGTGATGGAGAATATGTAGAAGAAGTATACGCATACTGCAATCTTCATGGACTCTGGAAATGCTAAAAACACTTGACTTTCGTGCTAAGATTACAAAATAATTCAGATACAACAGTAATATATGCTGTGTATTAATATATTTATAAGGAGGAATAAACTAATGAAATATGTATGTGACGTTTGCGGATGGGAATATGATGAAGAGGAAGGTTATCCTGAAGGTGGTATTGCACCAGGAACAAAGTGGAGGATGTTCCAGAAGATTTTGAATGCCCATTATGTAATGTTGGAAAAGATCAGTTTTCAGAAGTTGAATAGAAGCCTAATCTTGTGTTAAATACAGATGGATAAACCAAAACCCTGGTGCGTGAGCAACAGGGTTTTTTATTGCGATATTTTGTGATGATATCACAGAAAATAATCTACCTTTTGCTTATAATGTAGTTAGAAACTAAGTAAGGAGGTAGTCTAAATGAGATTAAAAGATAAAGTTGCAATCATTACGGGTGGAAGCGTGGTATAGGATTTGCTACAGCTGATAAATTCTTGAAGGAAGGTGCTTCAGTTGTGTTGGCAGCAAGTTCACAGGAATCGGCAGATGTTGCTGTAGATAAATTAAAAGAAAAATATCCCAATGCAATAGTTGCTGGAATTAGTCCAAATCTGGCAAGCATGGAGTCTGTCAGAAAGGCTTTTAAAGAGGCAACTGAAAAATATGGATGTGTCGACATACTGGTAAATAATGCAGGGATTTCAGAAAACACCTCATTTATGGATTATACAGAGGAGACTTTTGATAAAGTCATGGATCTAAATGTAAAAGGAGTATTTAATACTACTCGTGTAGCAGCAGAATGTATGGTGGCAAGAGGCAAGGGGGTCATTCTCTCAACTTCTTCCATGGTGAGTATTTCGGGACAGCCAAGTGGGTTTGCTTATCCGGCATCGAAGTTTGCAGTAAACGGATTGACTGTATCATTAGCAAGAGAACTAGGACCTAAAGGTATTCGTGTTAATGCTGTTGCACCTGGAATTACAGAAACTGATATGATGAAGGCCGTGCCAAAGGAAGTTATCGAACCTATGATTGAAAGAATTCCATTGCGTCGTCTTGGACAGCCAGAAGATATTGCCAATGCGTTTGTGTTTCTTGCTTCAGATGAGGCGAGTTACATTACAGGTGTTATATTAAGTGTAGATGGTATGGCAAGAAGTTAAGTCAATGTGGTATGGTGATGTCATCACAGAAAAGAAATAAAATTCAGATTATAATAAAGCCACAAAGAAATGATAGGGAGGATTATAAAATGACTGCAATTAATATCAATAAAAATAATTTCCAGAGTGAAGTAATGAATTCTGATAAACCTGTCCTTTTGGATTTTTGGGCGCCTTGGTGTGCTCCTTGTCGTATGGTGGTTCCTATCATAGAGGAGATTGCAGGTGAACGCCTGATATCAGAGTTGGTAAAATCAATGTGGATGAGCAGCCTGAACTGGCAAGTGAATTTAGTATTATGAGTATCCCAACTTTGGTGGTTATGAAGAATGGGAAGATCGTACAACAGGTTTCAGGTGCGAGACCTAAGAATGCAATTTTAGAAATGCTTTAAGGAGGAGGTGCACTAATGGGATTTTTTGATTTCCTTAAACAGGCGAATATTAATCAAGGGATAGAGGAATATAAAAGGACTGCTGGTGCAGTTCTGCTGGATGTACGTACTCCGCAGGAATATCAGGAAGGGCATATACCAGAAAGTAAAAATGTACCGTTACAACAACTTAACAATGTTGTTTCAGTAGTGAAGAATACAGAAATTCCACTGTTTGTATACTGTTATTCCGGAGCCCGAAGTCGTCAAGCAACAGGTTGTTGCAACGAATGGGATATTCTAAAGTAAATAATATCGGTGGCATTGCTGCTTATTCAGGAAAGGTGGAAAAATAAGATGAAGGTAATAATCGTAGGAGGTGTAGCCGGAGGAGCTACAGCTGCTGCAAGAATACGAAGACTGGATGAACATGCAGAAATTACTGTGTTTGAAAGATCCGGATACATATCCTATGCGAATTGTGGGCTTCCATATTATATTGGAGAGTGATCACAGATCCGGAAGAACTTACACTACAGACACCTGAGAGCTTTTTTAAACGCTTCCGTATTAATATGAAAATTCATCATGAAGTTATCTCCATACATCCGGAACGTAAAACTGTTTCAGTGAAGAATTTAGAAAACGGTGAAATATTTGAAGAAAATTACGATAAGCTGATCCTTTCTCCAGGTGCAAAGCCAACACAGCCGAGACTTCCCGGAGTAGGTATTGATAAACTATTTACACTTCGTACTGTAGAAGATACTTTTCTGATAAAGGAATATATTAATAAGAATCATCCAAAATCTGCTGTGTTGGCTGGTGGCGGTTTTATTGGTTTAGAGCTGGCAGAAAATTTGAGGGAGCTTGGCATGGATGTTACGATTGTCCAACGACCTAAGCAGCTGATGAATCCATTTGACCCGGATATGGCATCCATGATCCATAATGAAATGAGAAAGCATGGAATAAAACTGGTACTAGGCTATACAGTAGAAGGATTTAAAGGAAAAGACAATGGAGTGGAGATCTTATTAAAAGATAATCCATCCCTTCAGGCTGATATGGTGGTGCTAGCAATCGGAGTCACACCAGACACAGCATTAGCAAAAGAAGCTGGTCTGGAACTTGGCATCAAGGGAAGTATTGTAGTGAATGACAGAATGGAAACTTCTGTACCGGATATTTATGCAGCAGGTGATGCAGTTCAGGTAAAACATTATGTTACGGGTGATGATGCGCTGATTTCTTTAGCGGGACCTGCCAATAAACAGGGCAGGATCATCGCGGATAACATTTGTGGTGGTGATAGTCGTTACCTGGGCAGTCAGGGAAGCTCCGTTATCAAAGTATTTGATATGACAGCAGCCACTACAGGTATCAATGAAACCAATGCCAAAAAGTCAGGATTAGAGGTAGATACAGTAATTCTTTCTCCTATGAGTCATGCCGGTTACTATCCTGGTGGAAAAGTGATGACCATGAAGGTGGTTTTTGAAAAAGAGACCTATCGTTTGCTTGGTGCTCAGATTATTGGATATGAAGGAGTTGATAAACGTATTGATGTGCTGGCAACAGCAATTCATGCAGGGCTGAAGGCAACCCAGCTGAAAGATTTAGATCTCGCATATGCACCGCCTTATTCCTCTGCCAAGGATCCTGTAAATATGGCCGGATTCATGATAGACAATATAGCAAAAGGTACCTTAAAACAATGGCATTTGGAAGATATGGATAAGATTTCTAAAGATAAAAATGTGGTGTTGCTGGATGTGAGGACTGTAGGTGAATTTAACAGGGGGCATATGAAGGGATTCAACAATATTCCTGTAGATGAACTAAGGGAACGAATTAGTGAAATTGAGAAAGGAAAGCCTGTGTATCTAATATGCCAAAGTGGTCTGCGCAGTTACATTGCCAGCCGTATTCTGGAAGGAAACGGTTATGAAACATACAATTTTTCCGGTGGATTCCGCTTCTATGATACAGTGGTTAATGACCGTGCGCTGATAGAAAGGGCATATGCATGTGGTATGGATTATTAAAAAATAATCACAATATTTTTATAATTTTCTCGTAGCATAAAAAGATCCCCCATTTATTAGAATGACTTTCATAATTCTGATAAATGAGGATTCTTTAGATATTATAGAAAAACAGTTTTATGATCTTTGTAGTGTTTCCAGTCTTTTCGAATCCAAGATTGTGATTTTGCCGCGGGAGAGTTTGACGAGTCCCTCGTCTTGAAAGTATCGAAGCATTCGAGTGATAACTTCCCTGTGGGAACCAAGATGATTAGCAATCGTCTCATGAGTGATTTTCAGCTCGTTTGTTCCTTCGATAGAGGTCTCTTCTAAAAGAAATGAAGCAACACGCTTATCTAAACTCTTCCACATGATTTGTTCAATCAGCCACATGACATCAGAAAAACGGGTAGCCATTAACTCATTGGTATAGTTTGCAACGGGAGCAGATTCCTTCATGATGTTCTTATAGATCTCAGCAGGGATGATCCAAAGATCAGTATCTTTCTCTGCTTCAATGGTTACTTCAAATTGAATGGAGCGTATGATACATGAGGCGGATAAAAGACATATATCCATATCGAACAGACGGTAAAGTGTAATCTCCCGTCCTTCATCTGAAAGTATGTAGGTTCGAAGCTGCCCGGATTTAACCAGTAATAGTCCAGTACAATCCAGGTTTCCGTTGTGAATGATCGTTCCTTTTTTTACATCCCGTGTGATTAAATTGTCTGAAATTATTTTTTTCTGTGCTATATTTAAGTCATTCCATAGTGGAAAATAATTTTCGAAGTTCATAACAGTTATCTCCTTTACGAACATAGTATACTTGCTTTTTTTAGATGCGTCAATTGCATAATTGACATATGCCTTTTATAGGGCTATTATATAAGAAAAGCAAGAAAGGAGCAGTTTATGCCGAGACCAGTAAAATGCAGAAAAGTCTGCCATTTTCCCAATGTTTTAGAATTCCTTCCGGCAGATGATACGGAGAAAAAAGCACCCATTGTTCTGACAGTGGATGAATATGAGACAATTCGTCTTTTGGACAAGAAAGGTTATAGTCAGGAGCAGTGTGCAGTATCTATGCAGATCGCAAGAACAACGGTTCAACGAATTTATGAGACTGCCAGGAAGAAAATAGCAGATGCACTCATTGATGGACATCCACTTAGAATCGAGGGTGGAGATTTCAGAATTTGTGACGGTCAGAGCAGCAACTGTAGCTTTGGAGGCTGTTACAAACAGGAAATTTACAAAAAGTATGCAGCAGAAAAAGGAGAAGGTATCATGAGAATAGCAGTAACATATGAAAATGGACAGATTTTCCAGCACTTTGGACACACAGAGACATTTAAGATTTATGATGTAGAAGAAGGGAAAGTGATACATTCAGAGGTAGTAGATACCAATGGAAGCGGACATGGTGCATTGGCGGGAGTTCTTAATGCATTGAACGCAGATGTTTTGATCTGTGGCGGAATCGGAGGCGGCGCGCAGACAGCATTAGCGGCAGCTGGCATTAAGCTGTTTGGAGGAGTTTCCGGAGATGCAGATAAAGCGGTGGAAGCTTTTATTAATAAAACACTGGATTATAATCCGGATGTGAAGTGTTCTCATCACGAGCACAGCCACGGGGAAGGACATACATGTGGTGAGCATGGATGTGGAAGCCATAGCTGTCATTAAGAAGAATAGCAAAAAAATAATAATACGAAAGGATGTGTCAAGGCAATGGAGAAGTTACCGCAGCACATCCTTTTTGTGTTATTTTACAGAAAGACAGATTGTATTTTAAAGGAACAGATCGTGGAACAGATCGTGCAGTATTTCTTGATAAGAGAGAATTTACAGGACCAATCTACACACAAATCAAAGAAGCTGTAGATTTTGTATTGAGAAATATTCGACTCGGAGCAACGATTGATGGATTGGTGCGAAAAGAGAAATATGAGCTACCGCCGGAAGCAATCAGGGAAATTTTGTTTTTAGTTTGTATTCGATTGTCTGTGGTGGAAATGGGATTAAAAAGTAACACCTGGATTCTGTAAGGGGAAATGTTTGAGCGAGCATTATAAAGATACCTTTTTGGAGAATATTATGTTATAATCACTCAGGAGAGAGGTACGATAGATGAGTGGTAAGAAGAGAAATGCAATGTTGTTCGTTCTGCTGTTTACCTTGCTTCTGGGAGTAATCGTTCCGGTTCAGGCACAGTCGTACGGCGGGACAAAGACAATACGGGTGGCGTATCGTGAGGACGCAGACTTTATTAATAAAAGCAGCAGTGGAGTATACAAGGGATATGGAGTGGAATATCTGAATAAAATATCCCAGTATACCGGCTGGAGATATGAATATATCAATGAATCATGGGAAAATCGGCTGGCAGATCTGAAATCCGGAAAGGTAGACCTGATCTGCAATGCGCAGAAAACAGAGGCCAGGGAGGATTCCGTATTCTGATGGATGATTTTGGAAGTGGATATTCTTCCCTGAATATGCTGAAAGAAGCTCCTGTTGATGAGATCAAACTGGATATGCGTTTCTTAAGTGCAGCAGATCCTTATGGAAGAGCAGAAGAAATCCTGCACATGATCATTACTATGGGAAATCATATGAAGCTTTCTATTATTGCGGAAGGTGTGGAGACCGAACAGCAGAAGGTAATGCTTCAGGGGTTCGGCTGTAACAAGGCTCAGGGATATTTACAACTTCCAGGCCTCACTCTGGCTGAAAGAATTGAGTTCGGCTGTAACAAGGCTCAGGGATATTTCTATGCCAGACCTATGAGGGAAGCAGAATATACAGAGCTGCTTAGAAAAGAAAAAGCAGAAAATTAGATGTACAGAAGGTTGAATAAAGGGCTGTCCGGGAATCATCAAAACCGGCAGCTCTTTGTCATCAGAAGACCAATCATATAAAAACTAATCATATAAACAAAAAAAGGAGAAAATTAAAAGATGTATTATGTACCAGACGGCACGAAAGAGTGCGGATATTATGAATGTAAAAAATGCGGCAACCGTTTTCTGTCTATGCAGACGATGAAGAGGATTCCATGCCCGGACTGTGAGGCTGAAATCGACTATGAGATCGGTCCGGACGAGTCACTGGAGGATGTGCTGGATACAGCAGAACTGATCCAGAAGATTGAGGGTGAAGAAGAGGTAGAGAAGATGGACACACTTCTGAGCCTTGCTCTGACCGGCGGAGATTACAGCTGGATCTAGTACAGCGAATATTAAGTAACTGCTATAACCTGAGTCCATAACGAATCCTAAAAAATTTTTATAATCTTATTTATTGACAGAGGAAATTATCGGTGTTATTATGTTTATTATAAAACATACTAATTCGATAGGAATAATAGGTGTAAAGGAACTGACGATATGAAATATGATGTAGGTATCATTGGAAGCGGTCCGGCGGGTTTAAGTGCGGCAATCTATGCAAAGAGGGCTAATCTGTCAGCCGTAGTGATAGAAAAAGAATATGAAGGAACCGGACAGATCGCAGAAAGCGGACAGGTAGATAATTATCCGGGATTTCCGGGCATCAGCGGTTATGATCTGGGTGAGAACTTTCGGGAACATGCAGTGAAGCTTGGGGTATCCTTCATGGAACAGGAAGTAACAGAGATAAAGAAAGAAGCTTCATCAGATTTTGAACTTGTATTTGCAGATGGTTCGCAGGTGGAAGCGAAAACCGTAATCTATGCGGCGGGAGCCACACCGCGAAGAGCGAATATTCCGGGAGAACAGGAATATGCAGGAAAGGGTGTCTCTTACTGTGCAATCTGTGACGGATCATTTTACAGAGGTAAATCAGTCGCAGTTCTTGGTGGTGGAGATACAGCACTTGATGATGCTGTTTACCTGGCGGATGTGGCAGAGAAAGTATATGTGATCCACAGGAGAAAGGAATTCCGAGGAGCCGCTGTTACAGTGGCGAAACTGAGAGAGAAGGAAAACGTTATCTTCGTACTGGAGCATCAGGTAAAAGAGATCATCGGAGAGCAGAAAGTAACCGGAGTAGTTCTGGAAGATGCAGCTGTGATAGATGTGAACGGTGTATTTGTTGCTTACGGAGCAGTACCACAGACAGATCTTCTGAAAAAATTTGCAGTACTGGATGATTCAGGTTATGTCAGAGCAGGGGAGACAGGAGAAACCGCTCTGGAAGGGCTGTATGTGGCAGGAGATGCAAGAACAAAGAAACTGCGTCAGGTGGTAACTGCGGTTTCGGATGGTGCCAATGCAGCAACCGCAGTGGCAGAATATCTGAAATAGAAGAAACTGAGAGAGTATTACGATAATTCAGCCGGCTGTAAGGATACCGGACAGCCGCAGATCTGGAAAAAATATTTGAAAAAACGCTCTAAAAACACAAAGGAGAGATAAAAATGGCACAGAAAGTAGATTATGCAGCCTTAAAAAAAGGCGGATATATGAGACAGAAACAGAAAGGTTACGGTTCCCTGAGACTGGCAGTGGTCGGTGGAAACCTGACTGCAGAGAATATTAAGACAGTAGCAGAAGTAGCAGAAAAATACGGCCGCGGATATGTACATATGACTTCCCGCCAGGGCATTGAGATTCCCTTTATTAAAGTGGAAGAACTGGCAGAGGTAAAAGAAGCACTGGCAAAAGGCGGTGTGGGAACCGGTGTGTGCGGACACGTGTACGTACAGTTACAGCCTGTCAGGGTTCAGAGGTCTGTCCAAGTGGATGTATCGACACCTACACACTGGCAAAAGAGCTTGATGAGAGATATTTCGGACGGGAACTCCCGCATAAATTCAAATTTGGTGTTACAGGATGCCAGAATAACTGCCTGAAAGCAGAAGAAAACGATGTTGGAATCAAAGGCGGCATGAACATCGAATATAAGGAAGACGACTGTATTTCCTGTGGTGTGTGTGTGAAAGCCTGCAGACAGGATGCACTGAAGATGGTGGACGGCAAAATAGAACTGGATGCGCAGAAATGTAATCATTGTGGCCGCTGTGTAAAGAGCTGTCCGGTGGATGCATGGAAAGGAACTCCGGGATATATCGTATCTTTTGGAGGAACCTTCGGAAATAATATCTATAAAGGAGAAGAACTGCTTCCTCTGATTCCGGATAAAGAAACACTGTTTCGTGTGACAGATGCGGCAATTAATTTCTTTGAAAAAAATGCAAATCCAAGTGAACGTTTCCGCAAAACATTGCAGCGTGTGGGAGAAGAAGATTTCCGCAGTCAGCTGAAAGATGCGTATGAAGGACAGTGAAAGGAGAACATAATGGCTGAATTAGATTTTGAAGTAACCGATGAGGTTGATATTACCGATAAAGTATGCCCCCTGACATTCGTGAAGGCAAAAGTAGCAATCGAAGAACTGGAGGATGGAGAGATTCTGGCTGTCCGCATGAACGATGGCGAACCAGTGCAGAATGTTCCGCGCAGCATGAAAGAAGAAGGGCATAAGGTACTGAAATTAACCGATAATGAAGATGGTACTTACACCATGTATGTAAGAAAGGTGGAAGACTGATGGCAGTACGGGTAAGCAAGACGGATTTTGAAGAGAAAGTCCTGAAGGAAAAACTTCCGGTTCTGGTGGATTTTTATTCAGATTCCTGCGTGGCGTGTAAAAAGCTGGCACCGGTTCTCGGAAATGCGGAAGATGATTATGAGGATAAGATTAAAGTATATAAAGTAAATACGAACTTTGATGTGGAGCTGGCAGAGCAGTATGAAGTGCAGACAAATCCGACGTTGATCCTTTTTAAAGACGGACAGGCGAAAGACCGGAAAACAGGAGCACTGAAACAGGTAGAGTTAAACAGCTGGATTGAAGGATTACTCTAAAAAGAGAGCAGGCATAAAGGAGAAAAATATGTTTATCACAGTAGCAGGAGAGAAAAAAGAAGTAAAAGACGGACTGACACTTCCGGAACTGATCGCACAGGAAAATGTAGAGATGCCGGAATATGTAACCGTTTCTATTAATGAAGAATTTGTTGCATCAGAGGATAAAGAGTCTACCGTATTAAAAGAGGGAGACAATGTAGAATTTCTTTATTTCATGGGAGGTGGATGCTAAATGGCAATGACAGATGAACAGATCGAGCGTTATTCCCGTCACATCATCTTAAAAGAAGTGGGTGCAAAGGGACAGAAGAAGCTCCTGAAAGGAAAAGTACTGATCATCGGTGCAGGCGGTCTTGGTGCACCTGCGGCAATGTATCTGGCAGCAGCAGGTGTGGGAACAATCGGTATTGTGGATGCGGACGAGGTAGATCTTTCCAATCTGCAGAGACAGATCATCCACAGCACAGCAGATATCGGAAAAGCAAAGGTAAAATCAGCAAAGGAAACCATGAATGCCATGAATCCGGATGTGGAAGTAAAAACTTACCGGATGTTCGTAGACGCATCCAACATCCGCGAACTGATTCGAGAATATGATTTTATTATTGACGGAACTGATAATTTCCCGGCAAAATTTCTGATCAATGATGCGTGTGTACTGGAGAAAAAACCATTTTCCCATGCAGGTATCATTCGTTTTAAAGGTCAGCTGATGACCTATGTACCCGGGGAAGGTCCATGTTACCGCTGCGTATTCAAGAATCCGCCGCCTAAGGATGCAGTTCCTACCTGTAAGCAGGCAGGTGTCATCGGAGCAATGGGAGGTGTCATCGGTTCTCTACAGGCAATGGAAGCAATCAAGTATTTGATCGGTGTAGGTGATCTTCTGACAGGATATCTTCTGACTTTTGATGCGCTGACAATGGAATTCCATAAGGTTAAACTGCCGAAGGATACTCATGACTGTGCAGTATGCGGAGATCATCCGACAATCCTGGAACCGATCGACTACGAGCAGGAGGTCTGTGAGGAAACAGCAGGCCGATTTGCCACAAGAGATGAGCAGTAAATACAAGAAAAACCTGATGCAAAACAGGAGAAAAGTATGGCTATAATAAGAATGAGAGATCATCTCTATGATGAGATCGTTAATTATGCAAAAGAGCATCTTCCGGAGGAGCCTGCGGGCTTTTGGCCGGAGTGGAAACCGGGGAGGGAAGGGAAATCCGAAAGGTATATTTTCTGGAGAATAAAGATCATGCAGAAGATCACTTCACCCTGGATCCCAGAGACCAGATAAATGCGATCAGGGATATGCGTGCCAATGGATTGAAACCGCTGGGAAACTGGCATTCCCATCCGTCTTCTCCATCCCGTCCGTCAGTGGAGGATATCCGTCTTGCTTTTGATTCAAAGGCAAGTTATCTGATCCTGTCACTGATGGCGGACTATCCGGTATTGAACAGCTTTCATATTGAAGGTGGGGAATGGACAAAAGAGGATCTAAGGATTTATTCAGAAGAATATTATTTTTAAAAGATTTACAGACAGGATAACAGAGGCAGAAATGTTTTGAAAGCAGGATTATTTTGTGGAAACATTTCTGCCTTCTGTTTTATACTGTCAGCATA
>ENA-OQCE01001150-OQCE01001150.1-human-gut-metagenome-genome-assembly--contig:-NODE-1150-length-11435-cov-1.358684_pt1 | contig 11435 bp, 14 predicted proteins | sample MGYA00242495_ERZ504572 | MGnify/ENA primary metagenome ERZ504572 (study PRJEB26092, sample SAMD00036228) | human gut metagenome | host: Homo sapiens | study: EMG produced TPA metagenomics assembly of...
AAATCCTGAAGGATTTAGGATGCGGAAAACATAAGATCGAGCTGGCTAAAATTGCCGGCTACATGCACGATATCGGCAACAGCATCAATCGCGTCGACCACGCCCATACCGGAGCCCTCATGGCCTTCCAGTTCCTCCGCGACTGGGGCGCTCCGCCGGAAGATATTGCCGCCATCATTTCGGCCATCGGCCAGCATGACGAGCACAGCGGCGTCGCCTTTGATCCCATTTCGGCAGCCCTTATTCTGGCCGATAAGAGCGACGTCCGCCGCAACCGCGTGCGCAACAAGGTTCCCGAAACCTTCGACAAGCACGACCGCGTCAATTATGCCGCCCTTTCGTCAAAGCTCCACATCGACCGCCACAAGAACGTCATCCGCCTCGAAATCGAGCTCGACGAATCGATCTGCTCGCTCATGGATTACTTTGAAATCTTCATGCAGCGTATGCTCATGTGCAAACGGGCCGCCAAAGTATTAGGCCTGCAGTTCAAATTAGTAGCCAATGGCAGTAAAATTGCCTGAATCCCCCAGCCCCCCCACCGGCATGCCCGCCTCCCTTGCTGTCGGATATCGGGCGCTTATGGAAAACCGCCAGTTAAACGAGGATAGCGCTTGTTTTAACGCGTTTTATTATGGCTAAAAAATCTTACGATTGCCTGATTTTTCCTTATTCGTGAACGATGAGTTCGAGGATATCCGGGCGGCTGTAATGGCCGGCCGCGTCGAATTCCATGTGGCGCAGGGTGACTTGATTCATATCGAGGTCGGCGTAGATGATGGCTTCTTTATCCCAAACGGGCTCGGTGACGTAATGGCCGCAGGGATCGATGATGCAGCTGCCGCCGCGGCAGGTGGCGGCATTCAGTTTGTCGACGGCGCCCGTTTCCACTAAGTCCGTCGGGTACATGTCCTTGGTAAAATACTGGTCGACGTTAAAGACGTAGCAGTGGCCTTCGATGGCGATGTGCTTGATCGTATCCTGCCATTCGGGATTGTCGTTGGTGTTGGGCGCTAAGTAAAGGCTGACACCTTTTTGATAGAGAGCGGTTCGGGCCAGTGGCATGTAATTTTCCCAGCAGATGAGGGATCCCATGGGCCCCACGGCGTCTGGACGATGGGAAAATACGTCGACGGCTGATGGGAATCGGCCCAGATGTAGCGTTCAGCGCCCGTTGGCTTGATCTTCCGGTGATGGGCGGCTAAGGTACCGTCGCTCAAAGATGACGTTGCTGCAATAGAGAGAATACGTCGTTTCATCCCGCTCGGTAATGCCCAGGCTGACGTAGATGCCAAAAGCCTTGGCGGCTGCGGCCACCGGGGCCAGGTCACGGCTGACGACGACGGATTGTTCGTAGTAGCGCTGCCAATCGGCCCGTTCAGCTTCGGAGCGGCTGCCGACGGTAAAGCCAAAGGTCAGGCCGTAAGGGTAACACGGCACCAGTGATTCGGGAAAGACGATGAGCGCGGCGCCGTTTCGGCCGGCTTCTTCGATTTGGGAGACGACTTTTTTCAGCGTCGCCTCTTTGTTAAACATGACCGGTGACGACTGGGCAATGGCCGCCCGTAAGGTAGGTTCTAAGATTCGCATGGGTATCCCTCATTTCCGTTTTTCTTTTGATGTGTTTTCTTTTAGTATACTTGAAATGACACTCCTCGTACAGCCTGTTTTAACCTCTCCGCGAAAAGTCCGCTACCACTTAAAGGTGGGGGATGAACGCGGGTCTGGAGAGTTCACGCAAGTAATTGAGACAGACAGATTGGCCGCAGGGTCATTCTATGATATAATCAGTCGTATAAGGAATAAGTCGGTGATATATTATGGAATTAGACAATAACAATCATTCAGTATTCTTACTCCATTACCATTTGGTCTTAGTCGTGAAATATCGACGCAAGGTATTTTCCGAAGCCATGAGTCGGTTTGCAAAGGATATTTTTGTGAGAATCGGTGCTTCTTATCATATCACCTTGGAAGAATGGAATCATGACCAAGATCACGTGCATATCCTATTTCGTGCCCATCCGAATACGGAACTGTCAAAGTTCATCAACGCCTATAAGAGTGCCAGCTCCCGACTGATCAAAAAGGATTTTTCGGAGGTCCGTCAAAAGCTCTGGAAAGAGATGTTCTGGTCGCGTAGTTTCTGCCTTTTGACCACTGGCGGTGCTCCTATAGAAATCATCCGTAAGTACATCGAACAGCAAGGACGGTGAATCGCATGAATTGGGCCTACCGCTATCGTCTGTATCCGACAATCGAACAAGAAAGCCTGTTTGCCAAGACGTTCGGCTGTGTCCGATTCATCTATAATAAGATGCTCGGTGACCGCTTAGACTATTACCAAAAGACAGGCAAAAAGCTGAACAATACGCCGGCACAGTATAAGGCGGAATATCCCTGGCTCAAGGAAGTGGACAGTCTGGCATTAGCCAATGCTCAGATGAACCTCAATCGGGCCTACAATAATTTCTGGAAAAATCCGAAGCATTTTGGCAAGCCGCATTTCAAGTCCCGAAAGAGCGGCTGCTTCGCATATTCTACGAATAACCAGAAGGGGTCCGTACGCATCGAAGATGGCAAGATCAAACTGCCAAAAGTCGGCTGGGTGAAACTTCGTCAGCATCGTCCACTCATGCTAAACAGTACCATAAAGACCGTTACTATCCGCAAAACACCCTCTGGAAAATACTATATCAGTATATTGGTCGAGTACGAAAACCAAGTGCTCCCCATAATACCAAAGCATTTTCTAGGACTGGATTTTGCTATGAAGGGGCTTTACGTGGCTTCGGACGAACCGGATGCTGCTTATCCTGATTTTCTGCGCAAAGCCGAGAAAAAATTGGCTAAAGCGCAAAGAATCCTGAGTCGAAGAGCTAAGGACAGTAAAAATCGCGAGAAGCAAAGAAAACGTGTCGCTGTCCTGCATGAGAAAGTGGCGAATCAGCGCCGCGATTTTCTGCACAAGAAATCCCGCTTTCTTGTCAGCCGCTATGATGCTATTGGTATCGAAGATATCTCCATCAAGGAGATGGCCAAACATAAAAAAGGCCGTAAATTCAGCTTCGGAAAATCCGTAGCCGATAATGGATGGAGTCTTTTTGTGCAGATGCTTTCCTATAAGCTTGCCTGGCAGGGAAAACATCTGGTCAAAATCGACAAATGGTATCCCAGCAGCCAGATTTGTCATAGCTGTGGGAATCAGAATGCAAAGACGAAAAACTTATCCATCCGTGAATGGACTTGCCCAAAATGCGGCACGCATCATCATCGCGATAAGAATGCTGCCATAAACATTCGCGAGGAAACAAAACGCATAGCGCTAGCTTGAGTTTCAGATATATACCGTGGGTCGCACGGGAATCTACGCCTGTGGAGAGAGTGTAAGACGCTAAATTCTTAGGAATTGCAGCGCTGTTCTCGTAGAAGCAGGAAGCTCCTACCTCTATAGGTGGGAGTACGTTCACTATACAAAAAAACTTAGGCAAAGAGGCTGAATTATGGTATACTAATTACGAGGGATTCCCCTTACTTGCAGTTTACGGACCTTTATGGATAACGACTGTGCCTTTATTGGGCTGCCGTCGTTATCCATTTTTTGATATAAGGAGGCATTATGTATCTCATCGTCGATAATCACGATTCATTCACGTATAATTTGGCTGACCTGGTCGCTGAAACGGGACGCGACGTCGAGGTCCGCCCCTGCGATGCCCTTGGACTTGGCGAAATTGCCGCCATGAAGCCTGACGGACTCATCATTTCCCCCGGTCCGAAGGGGCCTGCCGACGCCTGGCAGTCCCTGTCCATTGTCCGGGAATTTGGGGATACGATGCCCATCCTCGGCATTTGTCTCGGCATGGAGATTCTGGCCTACGCTGCCGGGGCTTCCGTCACCCGCGGCAGAAAGCGATGCACGGCAAGGTGACGGCCATTCATCACGACGGCCGGGGCTTATTCAAAGGCCTTCCCAAACCTTTTCCGTGACCCGCTACCATTCACTGGTCGTCCAAAAAAACAGCCTGCCGCCCACATACCGCGTCGATGCCATCAGTGACGACGGCGCCGTCATGGCTTATCGCACAAAAAGCGGCCCCTCTTTGGTCTCCAGTTTCACCCCGAAGCCCTGCTCTCCGAATACGGCTCGGACTTAATCCAGGCCTTTTGCTGCCGTGCCGAAGAAGGAGGACGCCGCCATGACTGAACCTTATGTCCGCCGCTCGGACCTGCCCTATACGGCCAGCCAGATTTTTGCCCTCTTTGCCGAAGAAAAGAACGTCGCTTTTCTCGATTCCTCCTTAGAAAATAGTCTTGGCCAATACGCCATCATCGGCCTCGTCCCTATCATGAGGTCAGCGTCGAAAAGGGCGCCTCTTCGTCGACGGCAAGTACCACCCGGGGACGGCCGAAGCCTATCTCAAGACCTATCTTGACGCCATCACCAAAAAAATTATACCGACCTGCCCTTGACCGACGGGGCTATTGGCTACGTCACCTATGACTACGGAATGAAGGGTCAGCGACTGGTATCCCGCCACGAAGCCAAGGTCGCCATGGCCGACATGAAATGGGTATTTTACGACTTTTTCATCATCGAAGACCTGAAAGACCATTCCCTTTGGTTCATTGCCAACGGCCACACGGAAGCGGCGCCGACCCTTTGGAAGAAGATGGAAGATGTCATTGCCGGGAAAATGGCCGGCCTCAGGGCATCGTCCCTGACGGAAACGTATCCCCTGTCCATCCATCCGGACTGCACGCCTGATGAATATGCCCTGGCCCTTCGAAATTGATGACCTACCTGCTGGCCGGCGACGTCTACGTCACCAAACTTTACCAGTACCCTGACCGTCGATAGTCCCTGCCCGCCGTACACCTTCTTTTCCCGCCTGCGCCGGGACAATCCGTCGCCCTTTGGCGCTTACCTGCAGTACGGTTCGTACCAGATCATCAGCTCGTCCATGGAGCGCCTCCTTCACATCGACGGCCGACATATCGAAACGCGTCCCATCAAGGCACGCGGCGGCGAGGCAAGACAGAGACGGAAGATGAAGTCCTTCGCAAAGAGTTGGCGGCATCCCAAAAAGACCGCAGCGAGCTTTTGATGATCGTCGATCTCGAACGAAACGACCTCCATAAAATCTGCCAGCCCGGCAGCGTCACCGTCCCGACCTTATTTTCCGTCGAAGACTATGCCTCGGTCTTCCACTTAGTGGCCAGCGTCACTGGCATCCTCCTGCCAGACCAAACGGCCATGGACGCCCTGACGGCCCTCTTTCCCGGCGGTTCCATTACGGGGGCGCCCAAAAGGCGGGCCATGGAAATCATCGACGAACTGGAATCCAGCCGCCGTCAGCTCTATACGGGCACCGTCGGCTATCTCTCCCTCGACGGAAACTGCGACCTCAACATCGTCATCCGCACGGCCGTCCGTCAGGGCGATCGGTACTACATCGGTGTCGGCGGCGGCATTACGGCCGAATCGGATCGGGACTTCGAGTACGAAGAATCTGGCAAAAGGCCAAGGCCCTGCTCACGGCCTTGAAAGGAGACACCTTCTATTATGAACCTTACCTTTGATGACGGCTATCAATTCGGCCTCGGTGCCTTTGAGACCGTGTCCCTCGTAAAGGGACAACCGGTTTGGCTCGAAGCCCATGAACAAAGCTGCGCCGGGCCCTTCATTGGCTGGGCATCGCCCTTCCCCTTGATTGGAAAGATCAGTTTCGCGCTTATATAGAAGGGGAAGGAGCCGGTATGGGTGTCGTAAAAATCCTGGCTTCCGATAACAATCTATCCTTCACGTCGCGAAAAAATCCCTACGAAGACATGCCTTCCCGTCCGGGATTCGTCCTCTCCTTATCGGACATCCGGCGCAACGAAAGTTCGCCCTTTGTCTTCCATAAGACCTTTAATTACGGCGATTCCATCGTGGCCAAACGTAAAGCCGCTCAGCTTGGCATCGACGAGCCGATTTTCTGCAACACGAAAGGTGAATTGACAGAAGGCGCCGTGAGCAACCTATTCTTCATAAAAAATGGGCAGCTCTATACGCCGCCCATCGAGCCGGACTCTTGCCGGGCATTGTCCGCGCCTACGTCTGTCATCGCTATGACGTCATCGAAAAAGCCATCTATCCCGATGAAATAGATGGCTTCGACGAGTGTTTTATTACTAATTCCCTCATGGGCATCATGGCCGTCCGTCAGTTTGGTTCTCAGACTTTTCCCGTATCGGAGACGACCCAGACGGCGGCCCTATTCCAACAGTACCAAAAAGACAGGCTGCGCCCTTTTCCCGGCTCCTTATAAAGTCAGTTCGTGGAAGGCCTTGCCGTCCATGTCTTTCCAGGTAAAGGTCTGATCTTCCCAGACGAGGTAGCTGTGAGGATTGCCGTCTTTCGGAAGGGACGCCGAACCGGGATTGAGGTAATAATTGTCCTGTCCAAAGGGTTCCCAAACCGGCAGGTGGGTGTGGCCGTGGAGCAGGATGTCGCCCTTTTGAAGGGGCGGCAGGCGGTGGGTGTTATAATGGTCGCCGTGAGTTGCATAGACGACGAGGTTCCCTGAGTCAGGATGGCATACGGCGCATGATGGGAAATTCCAGGACCATCTGATCGACTTCGCTGTCGCAGTTGCCGCGGACGCAGAGGATGGCATCCTTCTTTTCGTTGAGCATGGCAAAGACGTCTTTCGGATTATAGTCCTTGGGAAGGTCGTTGCGCGGTCCGTGATAGAGGATGTCGCCGAGGAGGACCAATCGGTCAGCCCCTTCCCGTTCATAAGCCTCGAGGAGACGGCGGCAGTAATAGGCCGAGCCGTGAATATCTGAAGCGATGAAATATTTCATAATTATACCTCCCTGTGCCCTGTCGGCACGCGTCATGTCGTAAACCTATCCTAACGCAAACCGGGGACCTTTGAAAGACGGTCTATTCCTGATTGCGTTTCTTTTTTGTGCGTGTCTTTAGTATACGGATTTTTAGGGGAAACTGCAAGGGAGGACCGTTTCCGGAAGATGAGGAAGGTCCTTATAATATTATAAACAAGGCTTCCGATAACTTGATATTATCGAAAGCCCTGTGTAGTACAGCGAATGCTGTTTCACTATTTTTTTATAACTGCGTAATTTGCACTTCTTGTTGAATGGCAGCGACCTTTTCCGGATCGACGACGCCGCTTTCTGCTTCTAAGACGTTGGCCGTTCCGCAGGCAGCAGCCAGGCGAAGGCTTCTTCCAGCGATGCGCCCCGATCTAAGGCCGTAGCTAAACCTGCGACGAAGGAATCTCCGGAACCGACGGCATTGATGACCTTGTCGACCGTCGGCGGTACGGCCCGATAAACCTTGCCTTCGTGGGCCAAGAGAGCCCCTTTCTTGCCTAAGGAAATGGTCGGCATGGCAACGCCTCTCCCTTCGAGTTCGTGCAGGGTTTGGACGGCTTCTTCAAAATCGGTCAGTTTATGGCCGGTCAGGACTTCGACTTCCGATTCGTTGGGCTTGATGAAGTACGGCACCGATTCCAAGCCTTGGATTAGCGCCGAGCCGCTGGTATCGAGGAGAAAGGGTTTGCCCTGTTCTTTCGCCCGGCGGATGAGCTCGCCGTAAAAGTCATCGCCCAGTCCCTTGGGGAGACTCCCTGAGGCTACAACTAAATCACTGCGTTTTAATTCAAAATCATACTGAGCGAGAAATTCGTTCTTCTCCTTCTGTGATGGTCGGTCCCGGCTCTAAGACTTCCGTCTGTTTGCGTCGGGCGTCGCCATGTTGATGCACGACCGCGTTTCTCCCTCGATGGTCGTACAACAGTGGACGATGTGACGTTCATCTAAGACGTGGCGGATATACTGGCCGACATAGCTCCGAGGAACCCGACGACCGTGCAGGGATGGCCCAGGGCCGTAATGACGTTGGCCACGTGCGTCCCCTTGCCGCCAGCCGTATTTTGAACGGTCTTGGCTCGGCTCGCTTCCCCGTAAGGAAGATCGTCGAGGGTATAAATTTTATCCAGTGACGGATTTAGATTGACTACGAGTATCATCGACCGTCACCCCTTTTAATAACGATTGGCACTGCCGCAGACGTCGATCTTGTGAGCTACGATGGCAGCCATGGCTTCTTTGCCGGGCGTCATGTACTGGCGCGGGTCGTTGGCCTTGGGGTTGTCCTGGAAGTAGTGCTTGACGGCGTCGGAGAAGGGAATCTTGAGGTCCGTTGCGATGTTGACTTTGCAGATGCCCATGGAAATGGCTTTCTGTACCAATTCGTCCGGTACGTCCGATGCGCCGTGGAGAACCAAGGGAGTCGATACGCGTTCGCGAATGGCTTTGAGGCGGTCGAAGTCGAGGTGCGGTTCGCCTTTATAGAGGCCGTGAGCCGTGCCGATGGCGATGGCTAAGGAGTCGATGCCCGTCTTTTCAACAAAATCAGCTGCCGTGTCGGGATCGGTATAAGCGCCGTCGGCTTCACTGACCGTGAGGTCGTCTTCCTGGCCGATGAGTTTGCCAAGTTCCGCTTCTACCGTGCGTCGCGATGGTGGGCGTAATCGACGACTTCCTTGACGCGGGCAACGTTTTCATCGTAAGGATCGCGGGAGGCGTCGATCATGGCCGACCGGAAGCCGAGGTCGATAGAGGTTTTAATAGCGTCAAAATCTTCGTGATGGTCGAGGTGGATGGCGATGGGAATCGTCGTCTGCTTAGCAGCAACTTGGGCCATGGCTACGATATAGGCGGGGCCGGCGTAGCGAATCGTCGACGGCGTACCGGCCAGGATGACCGGCGAATGCATCTTTTCGGCGACTTCTACGACGACTTGCAATGTTTCCATGTTGTGAATATTAAAAGCCGGTACGGCGTAGTGCTGAGCCTGTGCGTCGAGCAGCATCTGTCTCGTAGAAAGAATGGTGTTCATGAATTAACACTCCTTTATGGGAATATAGTGATATCAAATTATTCAGCCAGTTTGGCCATTTCCTTCTTGTGCCAGAAGTAAGTGAATACCAGGCAGAAGACGTAGAAGATACCGATGATCAGGAAACCTTTTAAATCGGTCAGGTTCATGGCCTGTTCCAAAATGTAGGTAATCGGTGCGCCGCCCTGGTCGAGGGCTGCAATTTGGGACGCGCCATTTTTCAGCATGCCGCCGTGGGCTGCCAGGGTCGTCTGCAGGGCAATGGTCTGGTTGGCAATCCAAATGGTCATGAACATGATGACCGAGCCGGAGATGACCGTCCGGAAGAGGTTGCCTTTATGGACGCCGACGGCCATGGCGATGAAGAAGCCGATAGTCGGCAAGTCACCGAAGGGCAGGATCTGGTTGCCCGGAACGATGGCTGCGATGAGGATTGTCAGCGGGATGAACAGCAAGGATGCCGTGACAACAGCCGGATCGCCGAGAAGCAGGGCGCAGTCGAGACCGATATAGAAATTCGAGTGAGCAAAACGTTTCTGAAGCTTGGCCTTAGCGACTTCCGAAATAGGCAGCAGGCCGTTCATGATGTGCTTTACGACTTGCGGCATGAGGACGATGACGGCAGCATCTGAATGCCCAGGGTCAGGATACCGCGGATATCGTAACCGGCTAAGATGCCGATGATGACGCCCATGATACCACCCATGACCGACGGATCGCCGAAGTGCCCATGACTTTTTCAATGTGAGTCAGGTTGATGTCGATGTCCTTGATGACCGGAATGCGGTCGAGGAGCCAGTTGATAGGAACGGCGACCGGGCCGAACCAGGACGTCGAGCCGTGCGGGATAGCAATGCCTTCGAGGCCGAAATAATCTTCCGTAACCGGGATGAACCAGTCGCCCATCTTAAAGGCGTAGGCTGCGTGGATGGCGACGGCGACGATGCCCAGGACATAGCTGCCGGTGGCGATGTTGACGATGGCACCGGTGAAGGTAAAGTGCCAGATGTTCCAGATATCGATATTGACGACGCGGGTCAGTTTCAAGGCCAACATCAGGATGTTGACGGCGATGGCCACGGGAATGGCGACCAAGGCGATCTGACTGGCCCAGGTAATGGGCGACATGCCGGGCCAGCCGACATCGATGAGGTTCATGGAGATACCGAAGTTAGCCGACATGGCCTGGGCTGCCGGGGCCAGGTTGTCCAGCATCAGGCTGATGACCAGGCCGATGCCGATGAAGCCGATACCGATGGAAATGCCCGAGCGCAGGGCCTTACCGGCAGACTGGCCTAAGATGAGGCCGACGATGAAGATGACGATAGGCAGCATAACGGCTGGCCCTAAGCTTACGAAGAATTGTACACCATTCAAAATGAAATCCATCTATATTCACTCCTCTGTTTCTTAGTTTTGCAAGACATCTAAAATCTTCTGTTCCGTTTCTTCGACGCGGACACCGCTGAGGAAGGGCATGCCGTTGACGTAAGGCTTACCGAAGTCTTTCTTGACGCGCATGGTGGTGACGATGAGGTCGACGCCGTCGAGCTGGTTTTCGATTTCATTGATGCGGATCTGAAGGATTTCAACGGGGATGTTGTGAGCTGCACAGAGTTCACGAATGGCATTAGCAGCAACAGTAGAAGTGGCTACGGCACCGCCGCAGGCTACGATAACTTTTTTTCATAATAGATGACCAACCTTTCATAAGAAAATTAATAGGATATAAAATCGATTCAAAAATTACTGTAAAGCAGATAAAAAGGCGTGCTGGAAATCGTCGGCCGTCGACGCCGTGAGCAGTTTTTCAACCTGTTCTTCTTGTTGGAACATGGTGAACAGCTTTTGCAGCATGTCGATGTGCTCATTGGCATCTTTAAGGGCCAGCATAAAAATCATAGAAACGGGAACCGTATCGTCGGCATCTTCCATACTGTGGAAGTAAACCGGTTCCGTCAAGCGACAGACGCAATGCCGTTTTCAGCGACATTCCCTTCCGGCGTCGCGTGGGGAATGGCAATCCCCTGCTGCGATAACTGCAGCCCTGTCGGAAATTCATCTTCCCGGGACAGTACGGCATCGATGTACTTATCATTGATGTACCCGCTTTGCTTCAATACCTCGCCTAAACGGTGTATGGCATCTTTATCGGACTGTACCCGAGTATCCAGAAAATGTGCTCTCTATCGAGCAGCTTTGTCAGTTCCATGGATAACTCCTCCTTTGACTTAACTCATTTCTCATTTCTTGACTATAGTGTATCAGATGAATCCCCCCTGAGCATAGACGGCCAATTTCCACATAGCGGAAATAAAACGCCATTTCCGCCGCCTTTCCGAGATAGCGGAAATGAACTGCGCTTCCGCACAGGAAAGTGCCATGACGAGGTTCTGGGGACTGCCGCTGTATCCTTGACGCCCTACAACACATCTGGTATACTGACAATATCAAAAGACGTTTCCTCATTTTTCGCAACCCTGATGTTCGGATGTGAGGCAGGAAACGTCCTTTTTTTTGC
>ENA-OQCE01001151-OQCE01001151.1-human-gut-metagenome-genome-assembly--contig:-NODE-1151-length-11429-cov-1.677491_pt1 | contig 11429 bp, 17 predicted proteins | sample MGYA00242495_ERZ504572 | MGnify/ENA primary metagenome ERZ504572 (study PRJEB26092, sample SAMD00036228) | human gut metagenome | host: Homo sapiens | study: EMG produced TPA metagenomics assembly of...
CTTTTCCTTCCCTGCGGCCATCGTCCTTCGGAACGTCCCGAACAGGCTTCCTTGCCCTGTAATTAATTCAAACCACTTCGAATCCTAACCTTGAAAAAAAGACCTCTAGGCCGAAAGGAAAAGGGTCATATTCTAAGCATGGCAAAATATGTCCCTTTGTAGCCTCTCCGGACTATATTAAAGGTACAAGCTAGAAGTATAAGAATCACACAGCCTCACAGGACTGTCGTATATTCTCTATCTATTTTATCGGCCATGGCTATAAAGTCAAGAAATTTTTTAGGGTCTTCCCTAAAGCCGGATTATTTTTAAGCCTGGTCCGCCGGCGTAATCATTACCTCCTGCGGGGAAACGGACACGTTATTGTACAAGGCTTCAAAAAGCTGAGCCGGTACGTACATCGTGCCGTTAACATTGACCGGGCCCGTGCCATATTGGAAGATGCGGTTCAAATTGATTTTCTTAATCGTCCCGATGCGTTCATACCAGTCTTCACCGGGTTTGATGATGATATAGGCAATGTTCATTTCGACGCGGACGCTCTGGTCCGTCGGGTCCCAATTTACCGTATACCCTAACTGTTCAGCGACTTTACGCAGTGGAATCATGACCACATCGCCTTTCTGCAGCACCGCTCCGTCAGCCGGATCCATGACCTTGCCGGCAACCATGAGTTTACACTGCTGGATGGCCGTCAATCCCGGCACCGATACATAGGGCCCCATGATTGGCCCTTCATTATACGCAAAAGCAGGACTAACCGCCAAGGCCGCCATAAACAGGGCCGCCATCATACACTTTTTCATAAGGGACTCCCCCTCCCATCAAACATAAGCGATAGATAATGACATATGTTTATATATTTCGACAAAGAAGTAAGTTCTCCTGCTTTCGGACTGACCCAGTCCAATAAAATCCAAAGGAATTTACAATATTCCGAAATGATTCCTTACAATGCCATCCAACTGCTCGGCAATCTTCGAAAAGCTGATTCAAATCGAGTGTTTTTACAGAAATTTGATTGCCGCTCATATGATAGACATGATTGGGCACCACGTCGCTATCAGTTTTCGCATAGAGCAGCATTCCAGAAACCTGGTGCCCTGTTCCGGCAACCTCGGCGTCTTTGTTCTTCACATACGTGAAGATCTGATACAAGTTGCCGGAATGAAGGTCTCTACGTCAAAATGGGTCTGCAGTATCCGATGGTAATATTTGGCATCGATGATGAGTGTCTGACAACCGTACGTCAGTGTGATATCGGTCTGCATGACGGGAAGCAAGGCATCAAAACCATCATCGAGCTGCCAGGGAATTTGCGACGCCCGTGCGGAGAATCCTTTTAGCCGCTGGCCAAATTCTTGTACATAATATTCGAGAATAAATTTCTCATACAGGCGACTCATTCGCTGTTCATCCAAAAAGCCCATCAGACGAAACTTGCCTTCTTCGGTTGTCAGAAGCGAGCCTTCTATCAGCAGTTGAGAAATGGCAAGCAGCATCTGATACGTGCGATTATTTCGCTGAAAGCAGATGTCCGAGAATCGGACCTGTTTTAAATCAATTTCGGCAACATTCGAGAAAAACAGCATTTCCCGCTTGAGTTCTGCCTTATACTTGTCCTGTACATCTTCCTGCTTCAACAGCAAGCAAACCGTCGATTTTAGAATCCGGTTGAGTAAGTTGTCCTCGGAAAGGTCTCCATAGTCACAGGTCACCGCAATACGGTGCTGCAACCGATTTTTCAGCGTCCCCGGCAGATTGATTTTTCCGCGAACGACGTATCGATTTTCTACGCGATGAATATATTCACGGTAAAGGCCTTGCTTGAGCTGCAAACCGATTCCTTTAGAAAGAATCGCCGCAAACAGATTGTTGATATTCTCAAAAGGCTCTTTCTCGATTTCTTCATAGGTAGATTGTCTGAGTATGGCGAAGGCATAGGACAGCATGTAATAGATATTTTTTATAAAGATGCGCTTATCCTTTGTCATTGAAAGACTCCATGCAGGATCGTATCCCAACGCTGCACCTTGCTGTCATCGTCAAACCAGTATTCCGAAAGCATGGGCAAAATATCATAATCGACAACGGCCTGCATCCATCTGTCGGTACAGTTATCTTTCGTCCTACCGCAGAAATAGCTGTGTCCGATACAGAATCCCTTCCCCAGGGATTTATCTCGCCGAAGTTCTTCATTTAGTTCGCTGACTTTAGAAATGAGTTCATTAAAGGTTTCATTCGCCAGCTTATCCTTATAGGCGTTGAACCCCTTTGAATCGAATCCCGGTTCAAGTTCAAAAAAGCTGAACCGCCGCCGCAAGGCATAATCAATCATGGCCAGGCTTCGGTCAGCCGTATTCATCATGCCGATGATATAGAGATTGTCCGGTACAGAAAAGGGTATGCCATTATACGCAAGGGTGATCGTCTTACCACGGTAGTCTTTTTCAATTAGCATTAACAGTTCCCCAAAAATTTGACTCAAGTTACCGCGGTTGATTTCATCAATGATAAAGAAGAATTTCTTATCCCGTTGATTGGCGGCCTTCTGACAGAACCGGTAAAATACCCCCGTTTTCAACGTAAAACCGCCCGACTCATTCGGCTTATACCCCATCATGAAATCCTCATAGGAATAACTCTGATGAAACTGAATGAATTCAATCTGATGGTCGTTCTTTTCTCCCATCAGCGAATAGGCCAGTCGGTTAGCACAGAAGGTCTTGCCGACGCCGGGCGCCCCCTGCAGGATGACGTTCTTCTTATTAAACAGCACTTCCGTCAGACGATCATAGTCCTCCGCAGACAGATAGACTTCAGACAGAAAATCATCTTTTGTATAGGGTTGCATCGCCGCATCCATCTTCAAGGGATTTTCATCGCGAATCATATCCATGATGAATTCATACTCAGCCTTAGTCAACTTGAAAAAGCTGCCGTTCGGATTTCGGAAAAATTCCATATCCTTTAGTTCCGGACATTCTTTGAGCGTCTGATAGTCTATGGGAGAAGACAATCCTTCCGTCTTTTCAAAATATATCTTCGACCCGTCCTGTCCTTCTTTAACTTGGACAAGCGCCACGATCTGCTTTACCGGGTTTGCTTCATAACCGATAACGAAATCACCGGCCTTGGCATCGATAAAGTGCTGGAAAATTCTTCGCTTATGCCCGTCTTCGTTATATAGTATAAGCTCAACTTCGCCAACTTGCAGATTCGAAAAACTCCAGATTTTTGGATTGGCGTTCATCCACCAGTAGGAAGGTTCAGCCTTTTCATCAGCAGACGCTGCGAAAAGGTCAACATCACTCAAATCAACCTGATCAAGGGCCTTTGAAAGGGGATCACGCAGTTTCCATATAAAAGCGCCACCATCTTCTTTGGATGCGTATTTCCCCACATATAAGACGGGCCACCATTTGGAATCTCTAGAATCACGATCAGGCGGCAGGGGACAACCGGTCTTTTCCGCGACTCGCCTTGCCAAAGCCGATGAATTGGCGTTATAGAAATTCTTTGATTCCCCGTATGTAGCGGCCAGCTGTGTACAACTAGCGGCTCCGCCACACTCTTTGAGCCGCTTCATAATTTGGAGACAACTTTCGTTAAAAACGTCCTTATCCTGTAAAAGCGTCCCCCAATCCTGTTCCGTCAATCCCGGATCATAGTCCGACGGGGTTGGCTGCCATCCTCGCTTGGGGACCCATCCTCCGGAATGATGACCTTTGGCATAGTCCCGACTCGATATAGAATCCGACATCGAAGGTCAGTGTTTTCAGCTCCGGATCCGGATAGCAGGTGTCCGTGAGCTGACTTCGAAAGAGCTCCACAAGCTCCGTATCTTGCTTCAGTTCTTCACAGATTTCATCATAGAATTCATAAAAATTTCGAAGATTATCCCTATAGGAACCTTTCTTAAACCGATAGCCACTTTCCAATACGTCCGATACGGCTTTCACCTCTCCGAACTTATAGATGTAGTATTTTTCCGGATATCGCAGCCATAGGTAGACGGTTATGGCATTTTCATGCTGGTAGTGCTGGTCGCCCTCCTTACCATATTTATCGCGAAGAATAGCAGACTTTGTCTTAAAAACATGGATACGATCATAAACCTCCTTATCTTCATCAAAGAGATCTAGATACATGGCTCGGACTTCCTCGGTTCATGCTTAGCAAAGCCGAGGATCATTCCCTTGGGGAAATTATTCATAGACGTAAGCAAATTATCGGTCTCGGCCAGTGACTTTGACAACATAGCTGCAAAATCAGCTGCATCTACATCCCAATTATCCTGAAAACATTTGATGGCTTCCCATTTGTATTTTTCCTCTTTCCAATGATTCGGCAGAAAATCTTTTTTATACTGAGTCAGAATTTCCTTTAACCTGGATTTATTGAACATGGACTGTACCTCCTTTAAACTGCATGCATACAGCTATCTATGTCCAAGCGTAACATCACGATACTCACTGGACACGATTCCCTATCCTGCGCACTTACAAATCATCTATCCCTATCCATTTGAATTCACATCTATATTTTGACATAAAAAATCGACCTCTTACAGTTAGATCTTTTTCAAGTCCAACTCCAAGAGGTCGGTTTATGGCATGAGTTTTAGGATGTCCCATGTCTGCTTAAAGGGAGCCTGTCAAAAAGAGCCGTCCTTTGTCAATTAAAAGCTAAAGAATCCCGTTTCATCGGCCATGGGCACGATGGGGAATCCATGGGGTACAGGCTGGACGATCATGAATACTAAGGCCGTCAAGACGGCGACGCCCAGGGTCAGGTAAGAGAAGCTGCCTTTGCCCGAATGTTCATACAAGCCGAAAAGGCGAATGCCGACAGCTGTACCGATGGTAGCAAACAAGGCACCGATTGAAAAATAGCGGTACACGCCGTACGAAACGACCAAGGCAATCAGCATGGCCCCATTGATGACGATGGGGAAGCATTTCGACAAGACCGATTCAGGATTGCGGCGCATGGCCGTCAGCCAGTCCGTCCCGTCGATGCCGCTGAGGCCGGTAAGCAGTGCCGACAGGTACAGCCATTTATCCCACCAGGCCGTGCCTTTGCGCCGGTCACCCATGCGCCACATGATGACCGCGTACAGCAAGATCGTAACGCCGCCGACGATGTAGTAATAATTTTCCGGAATGAACTGAACGGCAACGGCTCCGATGATCACTAAGACGCTGGCTGAAATGACCATCTGAACGATCTGCCATTTTGAAGGCCGGGACTTGGGTTCATTTCCCGGTAAATCTTAGCAAAGATTTCCAAGAGGAATACGAGGATAAAGAAAGCGATACCGACAAAAGGATTCAGGGCCGCCACCCCGACGGTAATCAAGATGGGGATAGCCAGCCGCACGCCGGGGAAGAAGGCAAAGCTTTTGATCCGCATGACGTGGAGCTGGGAGTAGACGGTAAAATACGTAAAGACGTTAAACATCAACATAGCCGAGATGGCTTCGACCGGTTTGGCTCCCATATACAAAAACAGGAGGAGGACACACATGCTCATATTCATACCCGTAAAGCGGGCGAATATGGTCCCCATCAAACCGGCCACAAAAAACGGGGCTATGCCGATAACATTCCATGAACAAAACATCTCCTGACCTAAATTATTTTAAGTGATGGCTTCCCCGTTCGGTCATGGGGATGCTCTGTTTGCAGAGAGGGCATTCTTCCGGTTTGTACGTCGGAACCGTCAAGTGAAGCAGAGCCTGTACCTTCTTCGTACGTACCACGAATTCAGCCTTACCGCCGCTGCGGTCGACGAGGAGGCCGACACCGACGATGACGCCGCCGGCTTTATTAACGACATCGACGACTTCCTGAACCGAACCGCCGGTGGTTACGATATCTTCTACGATAAGGACGCGTTCACCCGGTTCGATATGGAAACCGCGGCGAAGGGTCATGACGCCCTTTTCCCGTTCCGTAAAGATGGCTCGCGTACCGAGAGCTTTGCCGACTTCATGAGCCAAGAGGATGCCGCCGGTCATGGGGCCCATAACGGTCTGTACATTCTGGTCCTTAAAGCGTTCAGCCAATTCCTTGCAGAGCTTTTCCGTATATTCCGGATGTTGGAGAACGTTGAATTTTTCGACATACAGCGGGCTGTGCAGTCCCGACGTCAAGAGAAAATGACCTTCCAATACGGCCTTGGTTTCGACTAATAACTGTCTTACTTCTTCTTCTGTCAACATAATGAATTATACCCCCTGAATTTCTGCTAAAATCTTTGCGGCTGCTTCTTTCGGATCGTCCGCTTTGGTAATCGCCGGCCGATAACTAAATGGGAAGCCCCGTCACGCAGCGCCTGAGACGGCGTCGTAAAGCGTTTCTGGTCGTTGGCAACGGCAAAAGTAGGCCGAATGCCCGGCGTGACGATGAGGAATTCCGGACCGTTCATCGAACGGATTTCCTTAGCTTCATACGGCGACGATACGGTACCGTCGATACCGGCTTCTTTGGCAAGTCTTGCTAGGTTTTTGACCGAGTCGGCAATATTGTCCCGACCGCCGATTTCCTTCCAGGCATCTTCATCGATGCTGGTCAGCACGGTGACGGCCAACAGGCGCGGCCGTTCGATACGTAATTTTTCCGCTTCATCACGGACGGCTTCGGCTGCCGCTTCCATCATGGCCCGGCCGCCCGTACCGTGAAGGGTCATGAAGTCAGCGCCGAGACGGGTCAAAGCGCGAATACTCTGCCCGACGGTATTGGGAATGTCGTGTACTTTCAAATCGAGGAAAACGTGTTTTCCCTGATCCTTCAAATACCGCACCGCATCGGGACCGGCACTGTAAAACAGTTCCATCCCGACTTTATAAAAGGAAACACGGTCCCCCAGTGTCTCAACCAGCTTCTTCAAGTCTTCCAGTGAATGGACATCCAAAGCCACAATGATTCTATCATCTGCCATGAGCTCTCCTCCTGTATACTTATATAGGCATATCTAGTTAATTGTGTCATGTTTTACCATGCCTGTCAAGGCGATGCGGCCTCACTTCGAAGCGGCACTGCGGTACCACTCATAGGTGCGGCGGATCCCTTCGGCAAGGTCTGTCGGAGGAACGAATGAAAGAAGCGATTCCAAGGTCTTATTGCTTAAGACCGAGCGCATAATATCGCCGGGCCGGGCGTCCTTATAGTCAACGGATACGGCATGGCCCACGGCTTTTTCAAAGCTTTCGATCAGTCGTTGACGCTGGTTTCGGTTCCCGTCGACACGTTTATCGTATGATAGCCGGTAAGGGGCAGGGCCCGGATGATGGCCTGGGCGATATCCCCGGCATAGACGAAATCCCGCGTTTGCTTACCGTCGCCATAGACCGTAAGGCCTTGGTTCTCCGATAAGAGTTTACAGAAGATGCTGACGACACCGCCTTCGCCCTTTTCGCCCTGTCGTTCACCGTAGACATTGGCAAAGCGAAAAACGGTAGCATCCAAGCCGTACAGCTCATGATAGACCGCAGGTAGTGCTCTGTCGTCATCTTGGTAACGCCGTAAGGCGACGTCGGCAGCAGCGTTCGCCTTCTTCCAGGGGAATATTCAAATTATCGCCATACACGGCAGCGCTCGATGAAAAGAGAATATGAGGTACCTTATAGGTCCGGCATCCTTCCAGGACCTGAAGAACGCCTTCTAAATTAACCCGGCAGTCGACGATTGGCTGTTCTACGGAAAAAGGAACCATCGTCTGGGCTGCCAAATGGACGACAGCCGAGAAGGAATGCCTTCTGAAAACGGCGTCTAACGCGTCTTTATCACAGATATCCCCTTCGATCAGCTCCATCCCGCTGGGCACATGGTCTCGAGACCCGCCGGATAAATTGTCGAAAACGACGACCTGTATATCCGGCCGCCCCTGCAGCGCTGCCAAGATATGTGATCCAATAAACCCGGCACCGCAGTAATCAAGATTTCCACGTTGATAGGCCCTCCATTACGTATTGATAGGATCCGGGCATCGATATGCCGGAAAAATTCAGTCGCCGTCAATGAGGCGGCGTATTTCATTTAATTTTGCCTCACTGTCCGGATTCTGGGAGTGAAATCGGAGGAGCTCATCGAAAGCTCCCTGCTCTCTGGCAAGTCTCCGACTCTCATCATAAACCAAGTCAAAATAAAAGCAAAGGGTACCGACATAAAAATCCATAAAGGTCTTTTTCACCTGCGTCTGGACGAGTTTTTTCTGCCGGGCCTCTTTCATGACGGCCGCTGAAATGGGCTGATGTTCAAAGTCCGTATCATCGACACGCCATACATTCAGACCTTGCCGCAGGCCGTCGGCACAGACCTTAAAGATATCGAGTTTATCGGCATCGCGGATGAGCTGGCAAAAAAGGCGCTGCCGCGGCGATAGATCCTCCGACAAGCGATAGGCATTATGCTGAGCAATGGCCTTTTCAATGACGACATCCTCTCTATCATCGTGCAGAAAATCGCGGATATGGCCTTCCTGAAATAAATATCGCGCCCCATATTTCGCATGGTCCATGGACTGATAATCGATGAACGTATGGTATTCCCGCAGTTGTTCAAAGCGGCCGATGTCGTGAAGGACACCGATGAGCCAGGCCAAATCCACGTCGTCCGGCGAAAGGTGTAAGGCTCGCGCCAGTCGGTCACACCAGGAACTGACCCGTAAAGAGTGGGCTAACTTCAGGGAAACGCCTTCATCGGCGGCATCAAAGTTTGCTGCATAGCTTTTAAACTGTGAAATTACGAAATCGCGATTCATCCGGCATGCGCCTTTCGTCAAAAATTAAACTTCGAATCCCTGTGGATGGAAAGGCTGAATCTCCATTTCCTGAACGGTTTCCCCGTCGGCTGCGAAGGTGATGATGCCTTTGACGCAGTCTTCTTTCAATACCTTAGGAACCCAGGTCCGGTCCCCTTTCCACATTTCGTCGTAAGGAAAGTCATGAGGCGCAAACCAGCAAGGCTCCATTTCTTCACTCTCACAGACTTCCCCCTGCCAATGACGCAGGATATAGACGTATCCGATATGATCCAGTTCAGGAGCTGCGCTAAAATGAAAGTCCAGGAAACCGACCAATTCAAAATCCTTTTCCTCGGCCTTAAGCCGTTTCTTCTCGAAGCTCTCTTACGGCGCACTGCAAAAAAGTTTCGCCGGCTTCGATTTTTCCGCCGAAGCCATTCCATTTGCTGACGCCAAAGCCGCGTTTTTTACGGCCTAACAATACTTTCCCGTCCGGCCGAACGGGAAAGCAAAGTGTCGTGGGACGCATGGTCCTTACCTCTTTTTATGAAAATATTCGTGCTCTTTCGAAAGTTCCTGCAAAATCGTTTCGATGGTCCAGGAAATATTATTGGGCGTCAGCATGGCCTTTAAAGGTACGTTTTTAAGGCGGCCCCGGCGAATGCTGTCCAAGAGCAGGTTGACGACTTTATGGTCGAATCCGCAGAGAATGATCGCTTCTTTCGTAACCGGCGGCAGATTTTCATCTTCATTCATATTTTCGTGAACTCTCGCTTCTTCCGTGTCCTGTCGCATGGCCGAGATTTCGGCGATTTCTTCATCGGTCAGGCCCAAGACCTTGCCGACGGTTTCTCCCTTTTCGTCATCGGTCACGGCCTTGATCTTCGATTTCGTAAGCAAGGCCAACAGTTTAAGTTGTTCCAGTCGTTCCGGGGTGAAATTTACAGCTAACATCATACGATACGGCATAGTATCACTCCTTTTCCAGAAAATGAAGCTCGTTCCGGAGATTCCGGATGAGCATATACAAAAAGGAGCTGTCTCAGGACAGCTCCTTCTCATTCATACGTTTATACTAATTCGATGATTACCATCGGAGCAGCATCGCCCTGACGAACGCCAGTCTTGATGATGCGAGTATAACCGCCCTGACGATCGGTGTATTTCGGTGCAATTTCGTCAAACAGTTTTTTGACAACATCTTCATCCACCATGTATGCCAAAGCCTGACGGCGAGCGTGGAGATCGCCGCGTTTTGCGAGGGTAAGCATTTTGTCAGCGACTTTGCGAAGTTCTTTTGCCTTTGCTTCCGTCGTTTCAATGCGTTCATGCTGGAATAAAGAGGTGACAATGCTGCGCAGCAATGCTTTACGTGCGGAGCTGTCTCGTCCCAACTTTCTATAAGCCATTGTTCATCCTCCTCGAACTATTCTTCATTACTCGATTTTAAGTAGTAGTTGTGCATTTCTAACTTTTCAATAATTTCATCGACAGATTTCTTGCCGAGGTTGCGAATCTTCGACAAGTCGTCTTCCGTCCGTTCGGTGAGATCGCCAATGGTGTAAATATTTGCACGTTTCAGGCAATTCGAAGCGCGGACAGACAAGTCAAGAATTTCGATCTTGATTTTGCCCTTATCGGTTCTGTCGATTCTTCCACGGGTTCGCCATCGTCGTCAGTGAAGATAGCTTTTTCATCGTTTACCTTTGCATCGGTTGCGATGTTCTGGAAGTAGTTTAAGTAGCTGATCATAATCGATGCAGCCTTAGCAACGGCATTTTCAGTCGTGATGCTGCCATCTGTCGTTACTTCAAGGGTCAACGAATCATAGTCCATTTCGTTGCCTACCCGGATGTTGCCAACGCTGTAGTTCGTGCGCACAATCGGAGAGAAGATGGAATCGATGGGAATGACGCCGATCATATCCGTTTCTTTCTTGTTCTGCGTGAACGGAACATAGCCTTTACCGCGTTCGATATGGCACTGCATATGGATGTCAGCTTCCGTATCGAGGGTTGCGATATGAAGATCCGGGTTTAAAATTTCAATGTCTGAGTTTACGTTAAGATCGTTTGCAGTGAATTCACATTCACCAGAGATATCGATAGTGATGTCGACTTCGTCTACGTCATCATCCAGGAATTTAATCCGAACCTGCTTGAGGTTGAGGATGATTTCCGAAACGTCTTCCCGGACACCGGGAATGGTCGAAAATTCATGGAGAACACCATCGATTTTAATCGAAGTGATTGCTACGCCATCCAGTGATGCCAGGAGACACGCCGCAAACTATTACCCAATGTGATTCCGTAACCCCGATCCAGAGGTTCGCATACGAATTTTCCATAGGTACCGCCGTCGTTGACTTCGACGGTTTTAACTTTAAATTTGTTATCTTCGCTCATCAGGAAAATCCTCCTATTTCAGAATCAAAACACCTTGGTTAATCATCGATTATACGCGTCTCCGTTTAGGCGGACGGCAACCGTTATGCGGAATAGGCGTTACGTCTTTGATGGAGTTTACTTCGAGACCTGCTGCCTGCAATGCGCGGATAGCAGCTTCACGACCCGAGCCCGGACCTTTTACGAAGACTTCTACCTGACGAAGGCCATGTTCCATAGCTGCTTTTGCAGCCTGTTCAGCAGCCATCTGTGCAGCAAACGGAGTGCTCTTACGGG
>ENA-OQCE01001152-OQCE01001152.1-human-gut-metagenome-genome-assembly--contig:-NODE-1152-length-11428-cov-3.838775_pt1 | contig 11428 bp, 15 predicted proteins | sample MGYA00242495_ERZ504572 | MGnify/ENA primary metagenome ERZ504572 (study PRJEB26092, sample SAMD00036228) | human gut metagenome | host: Homo sapiens | study: EMG produced TPA metagenomics assembly of...
TTTACAGTCTCATCTATGTAAGCCTGAACCTCTTCTTTGTTCTCGACTCTGTCCATGAGACCCTTTACTATATCTCCGTCCGGAGCAAGCACCATAAAATGTGATACCATATATTGTCTCGATACATGTAGTAAGATAGAGAACTCTCCACCGCCTACAATCTGGAATTTGACCTCGACACCTGTGCTCTTGCCAATCCAGTTTCTCTGCATTTCCTTGGTAGACTCAGGCCAGTCTATCTCATTAAGCCCCTCAAGGAGCTTTTCTGCAAATGCCGGCTGGTCAATAACCCACTGTTTCATGTTCTTGCGGACTACAGGATAGCCGCCACGCTCTGACTTGCCATCTATAACCTCATCGTTTGAGAGAACTGTTCCAAGCTCCTCGCACCAGTTTACAGGCATATCAATATGCTTTGCATATCCGGCCTCATAAAGCTTCTTGAAAATCCACTGTGTCCACTTGTAAAACTCAGGGTCACTTGTAGAAATCATCTTTGACCAGTCATAATCAAAACCAAGCTCTCTTAACTGCTTTGAGAAGGTCTCTATATTCTTCTGAGTGAAACCGTTTGGATGATGACCTGTGTTTACAGCATACTGCTCTGCCGGTAAACCGAATGAATCATATCCCATCGGATGAAGTACATTGTAGCCCTGCATTCTCTTCATACGCGACATGATATCTGTAGCTGTATAGCCCTCCGGATGTCCAGCGTGAAGGCCTACTCCTGAAGGGTAAGGGAACATATCAAGTGCATAGTATTTAGGCTTTGAAAAATCCCAAACATCTGTCTTGAATGTCTCGTGTTCTTTCCAGTATTCCTGCCATTTTTTCTCTATGGCCTTGTGATTGTATGGTTCTGACATACTTGCCTCCTTATATCAAAAACGCTCCGCCTCTCAAAGAGACGAAGGCGTATTTTTAATCCGTCTGATTAACATTCATAATTTTACACATCACACTATATTTTGTCAAGTTTTGCTATATAAAAAACCCGGTGCATCACTGCCCCGGGTCTTATTGTCATATATATCTGACAGATTAGTTGTTGATGAGCTTGTCGCTCTCATCATTCCAGCTGTAAAGCTTACGGATTTCCTCACCAACCTTCTCTGAAGGATGCTCAGAAGCAAGCTTTCTCATAGCCTTGAAATGTACCTGACGTCCTGCTGGAGACATATCAAGTAAGAACTCCTTAGCAAATGTACCATCTTGGATGTCAGAAAGAATCTTCTTCATAGCTTTCTTTGTCTCAGCTGTAACAATCTTAGGTCCTGTTACATAATCACCATACTCAGCTGTATTAGAGATAGAGTATCTCATACCTGCGAAGCCTGACTGGTAGATAAGGTCTACGATGAGCTTCATCTCATGGATACACTCGAAGTATGCGTTTCTTGGGTCATAACCTGCCTCACAAAGTGTTTCGAAACCAGCCTGCATAAGTGCACAAACACCACCACAAAGAACTGCCTGCTCACCGAAGAGGTCTGTCTCTGTCTCTGTACGGAATGTTGTCTCAAGAAGTCCGGCTCTTGCTCCGCCGATTCCAAGACCATATGCAAGTGCAAGGTCCCATGCCTTTCCTGTAGCATCCTGCTCTACAGCGATAAGACAAGGTGTTCCTTTTCCTGCCTGGTACTCTGAACGTACTGTATGTCCCGGAGCCTTAGGTGCGATCATAGCTACATCTACATCCTTTGGTGGCTTAATGCATCCAAAGTGGATGTTGAAGCCGTGAGCGAACATAAGCATGTTGCCCGGCTCAAGGTTTGGCTCGATGTCCTTCTTGTACATATCTGCCTGTAACTCATCATTTATAAGAATCATGATGATATCAGCCTGCTTTGCAGCCTCTGCAGCAACATATACCTTGAATCCCTGCTCTTCTGCTTTCTTCCATGACTTGCTGCCCTCATAAAGACCGATGATGACATTGCATCCTGAATCCTTTAAGTTAAGTGCATGTGCATGTCCCTGGCTGCCGTAACCGATAATGGCAATTGTCTTGCCCTCTAATAATGAAAGGTTACAATCATCCTGATAAAATAATCTTGGTTCTGCCATTTTGTTTTCCTCCTGTTATAAGTAAACTATTTATATGTAAGGATTGTCCTGTGACTAATCCAACATAACTACATCATCGGAACCTCTGGTAAGTCCTGTGATTCCCGTTCTTGCGAGCTCTAATATTTCATAACCGCTAAGTAAGTCTATGAATTTATCAAGCTTGTCCTGTGTACCTATGAGCTCAATAATCATAGAGTCATGAGTGACATCAACTATCTTGCCGTGGAAGATCTCAGTCACATTCATAACTGCCTGTCTTTGTGTATCGAGTGCTCTTATCTTTATCATAATAAGCTCCCTGCACACTGAGAGTCCCGGCTCAAGCTTCTTGATATCAAGTACATCCTCAAGCTTCGCCAACTGCTTCTCTATCTGCTCAAGCACCTGCTCATCACCGCTTGCAACAATTGTGATACGTGTGTAGCGCGGATCTGCTGTAACCCCTGAAGAGAAACTATCAATATTAAATCCCCTGCGACTGAACAGTCCTGAAATACGACTGGTCACTCCGGGATTGTTCTCAACTAAAAGAGATAATGCCTGTCTTCTCATCGAAAAACCTTCCTCACAATTTCTATTATTTCTGTTCACATGATGATAATATTACTATAATCTGTATTTGTCAAGCAATATCGTTAATATAACTTAAATTCATATTATCAATAACAATATTTATACATCCATAACCTCGATAAATGCCTGTTTTATAACGTTTTATAGTAAAAGCCGGGCGACATACAACCGCCCGGCTTTAGAATTATCTAATATAATTCTGTTGTAATATATTATAACTGTGGTCCTGCTGCAACAAGTGCTTTACCAGCCTCATTTGTTGTGTACTTAACAAAGTTCTTGTTGAATCTCTCTGCAAGATCTTTAGCCTTTGCCTCCCACTCAGAAGCATCAGCATATGTGTCACGAGGATCAAGGATTCCTGAATCAACTCCTGGAAGCTCTGTAGGAACCTCGAAATCGAACATAGGGATCTTCTTTGTTGGAGCATTAAGGATATCACCAGAAAGGATAGCGTCGATGATTCCTCTTGTATCCTTGATTGTGATTCTCTTTCCTGTTCCGTTCCATCCTGTATTTACAAGGTATGCCTTAGCGCCTGACTTTTCCATCTTCTTAACGAGCTCTGCAGCGTATTTTGTAGGATGAAGCTCAAGGAATGCCTGTCCGAAGCAAGCTGAGAATGTAGGTGTTGGCTCAGTAATTCCACGCTCTGTTCCTGCAAGCTTTGCAGTAAATCCTGAAAGGAAGTAGTACTGTGTCTGCTCAGGTGTAAGAATAGATACTGGTGGAAGTACTCCGAATGCATCTGCTGAAAGGAAGATTACGTTCTTTGCAGCCGGTGCTGAAGATACTGGCTTAACAATATTTGTGATGTGGTTGATTGGGTAAGATACACGTGTATTCTCTGTTACACTCTTGTCCTCGAAATCAATCTTTCCATCATCAGCAACTGTAACGTTCTCAAGAAGAGCATCTCTTCTGATTGCGTTGTAGATATCAGGCTCAGACTCTTTGTCAAGACCGATAACCTTAGCGTAGCATCCACCCTCGAAGTTGAATACACCGTTGTCATCCCAGCCATGCTCGTCATCTCCGATAAGAAGACGCTTAGGATCTGTAGAAAGAGTTGTCTTTCCTGTTCCTGAAAGACCGAAGAAGATTGCTGTGTTCTCTCCGTTCATGTCAGCGTTTGCTGAACAGTGCATTGAAGCGATGCCTTAAGTGGGAGGAAGTAGTTCATCATAGAGAACATACCTTCTTCATCTCTCCGCCGTACCATGTATTGATGATAACCTGCTCTTTTGATGTGATGTTGAATGCAACACATGTCTCTGAGTTAAGTCCTAACTCTTTGTAGTTTTCTACTTTTGCTTTTGAAGCATTGTAAACTACGAAATCAGGCTCGAAGCTCTCAAGCTCCTCTGCTGATGGCTTGATGAACATGTTTGTTACAAAATGAGCCTGCCAAGCAACCTCAACGATGAAACGAACAGCCATACGTGTATCCTTGTTTGCTCCACAGAATGCATCTACTACGAAAAGCTTCTTGTTGCAGAGCTCTTTCTTAGCAAGATCCTTAACTGTTGCCCAAACATCCTCTTTCATTGGATGGTTGTCGTTTGGATACTCAGGTGTATTCCACCATACTGTGTCCTTAGAATTCTCGTCCATAACGATATATTTATCTTTAGGAGAACGTCCAGTGTAGATACCTGTCTTAACGTTAACTGCACCAAGCTCTGTCTCCTTACCAACCTCGTAACCCTCAAGGCCGGCTTTTGTCTCCTCCTCGAATAATGTCTCGTAAGAAGGATTGTGAACGATCTCTGTTGTTCCGGTAATGCCATACTTTGTTAAATCAACATTTGCCATTTGAATAAACCTCTTTTCTATAAATTATGGATTTACATCCATTTCTTTTGTTAGTATATATGTTTGTTAAAAAAAAATCAATATCTACTTTTCAATTTACACTTATTTCACACTTTTTCGACATGCATAATATATTTCTCACACATCAGCCGTTCGCATATCTGGTGAGAAACTGCCTGGTACGCTCCTCCTTCGGATGGTCAATCACCTCATGCGGGTCGCCATGCTCAACAATCACACCACCATCCATAAAGATCACCTGATCTGCTACATCGCGCGCAAAGGCCATCTCATGTGTAACAATAATCATTGTGGTATTCTGCTGCGCAAGGGAACGGATGACCTTGAGCACCTCTCCTGTAAGCTCCGGGTCAAGAGCCGATGTAGGCTCATCAAAGCAGAGTATATCAGGCTTAAGCGCCAGTGCCCTTGCTATAGCTACACGCTGTTGCTGTCCACCTGAGAGCTGATGCGGATAATGTTCATCCTCTCAGCAAGCCCCATTCTGTCCAGAAGCTCCTTTCCATGCTCATCAATACGTGTAAGGATTGCTTTTTTATCCTTTTTAAACTCAGGTGTCTCCTGTGCCAGAAGGCGCTCTGCCAGAGTGACATTCTCAAGTGCCGTGTACTGCGGAAAAAGATTAAACTGCTGAAACACCATACCAAAATGCAGCCTCTTTTTGCGAAGCTCGGCGTCTTTATCCTTGCCCGCTTCGGAAGCATCAAAAAGAGTCTCACCATTTACAATAATCTGGCCACTGTCAGGCCTCTCAAGGAAATTGAGACACCGTAACAGTGTAGTCTTTCCTGAGCCTGATGAACCGATTATCGCAAGAGCATTGCCCTCCTCCATGGAAAAGCTGACATCCTTAAGCACATTAGTCCTTCCAAAATGTTTTTCTATATTTCTAACCTCTAAAATTGCCATGTCTTCCTCCTACCTGAAATAATCCAGCTTTTTCTCGATATAATTAAATAAAAGTGTAAGGATTCCGACAAATACGAGATAAAATACACCTGTATAAAACAGCGGCCATGTAAGTCCGTCAGACTTCATAAACGCCGCTCCCGCAAAGGTAAGCTCGTATGCCGCAATAATTCTGGCAAGAGAAGTATCCTTTACAAGAGTGATTATCTCATTTGACATAGGCGGAACAACACGCTTGATCATCTGAAGCAGAGTGATTTTAAAGAAAATCTGCTGCTTTGTCATGCCTAACACCTGTCCTGCCTCTCTCTGACCGGCCGGAACACCCTCTATGCCACCTCTGAATATAACAGAGAAATAACATGCATAGTTGATGACAAACGCTACAACCGTCGCTGTAATACGTCCGGTCTCGTCACCACTCCATATAGCCTGATGAAGCCACAAGCCCGGTCCGTAGAATATAATGATAAGCTGAAGCATAAGCGGTGTGCCGCGGATAACCCATACAAACACATTCATGACAGCCTTGACAGGCTTAAACCTGCTCAAAAGCCCAAATGCAAATATAAGCCCCAGTGGCAGTGAAAATATAAGTGTCAGTATAAATATTTCAAAGGTGGTCCACAGACCACTCATTAGTGCTTGTGTAACATTCCAGAACATTTTATTTCTCCCGCTCAACAACTACCTGTGCATTGTTACAGTATGCATTTGTGCATTCCATAGACTTTGTAACCTCATCTGTGAGTGTCATGCCATTCCAGACAACGTCAATCTTCTTTGAATCAAGTTCCATAACCTTGTTGTCCCAGTCGATAACTACAAATTCAACATCCACGCCGAGCTTCTCACCGACAAGTCTAGCCATATCTGCATCAAAGCCAATCCATTTGTCATCCTTATCCTTGTAATCCATAGGCTCAAACTCTGTGATACCGACAATCATCTTGCCCTGTGACTTGATATAATCCACATCACTGTCGCTTTCAGACTGCTTGAACTCGTAAGGCTCCTGCTCAAGGAGTGAATCCTGTACTCCGTATTTCTTTGCAATCTCCTGCGCGCTGCCATCAGCATATGCTTCTGCGAATACACTGTTGATATATGAAGCAAGATCAGAACCCTTACGGCATCCGACACCATACTTCTCTGAGGTAAGCTCTGTTGTATGTACTAAATCAGGGTAGCTTGTGCCCTCTCCAATCATCTCCTGCCATTAAAAGGTCTATGATTGCCGCATCAGATGTACCTGATTTAACCTCCATAAGCGCATCAGCCTGTGATGAAACCGAATTGTAATTAAAGCCCTTTTCCTTTGCCACAGCCTCTCCTGCTGAGCCTGCCTCAACTGCGTAAGTCATGCCGTCGCCCTTTTCGCTTTTTTGTGTTCCCGCACCCTTGATGCCACCACAGGCAGTCATTGAAAGTGCTAAAGTTGCTGTCAAAAGAAGTGCTAATCCTCTTCTCATACTCATTTCCTCCATATGTTAAATAATCATTGTAATTATTCAAAATCATCCAATAACTACAACCTTTTAACATATTAGCAAATTATCACGCTAAAGTAAAGAGGAATTATCCACCAAATCAACAGTTATGTTCTTCCATTTTATACAAGCCCCAGACTTTTAATTATATAAAGCCAGAGTGTCAGCGTAAACGCACTGAGCAGTGTCGTGAGCATTATCGTGGTCGATGAAATAACGCCCTCATGCCCCATGTTCCTTGCCATGACAAAGCAGCTCACTGTAGTTGCTGAGCCAAGCATCACAAGAATTGCAATAAGCTCACTGTCCCTGAACCCGAAGGCTACCGCAATAGGAAGAAATACTGCCACAAAGCCTACAAGCTTGATAAATGTGGCTGCAAATGCAGGCTTCGCCTTTGCTGATGCTTTTTTCAAATCAAATGTGGCACCCATAGCCATAAGTCCCATAGGCGTTGCCATATTGCCAATGCTCGTCACAGCCTTTGCCGGTATTCCCGCAAACGGCAGACCTATAGCTGACCACAGAAGGCCTGCAACAATTCCTAAAATAATAGGATTGGTCACTATTCCCTTAAATGTCTTTTTGAGCACTGCCCTGTCTATGCCGTTTTGCCCCGGCTTAAAAAATGAAAGCACTATAACAGCCATCACGTTGTAAAGCGGTACGCTTCCTATAATCATGACAGGTGCCATGCCTGCGTTTCCATAAATATTCTTGATAAAGGCAATTCCAAGCAGTGCCGCACTACTTCTGTATGAGGCCTGTATAAACTCGCCCCGTATAGATTTATCCCTCCACAGACAGGAAACAAATGTTGATATTGTAATGCTTATCAACGTAACCACAAAGCAGAATACTATAAATTTAATGTTCCAAACCCTTGAAAAATCAACTGCCGCAAGATCACTAAACAGTAAAAAAGGTAAAGGTATCTTAAACACAAACTTATTCATCCTGTTTGCAAGGTCTTCGTCCAAAATCCCCACTTTGCGAAGAAAAAGTCCAAACACCATCATCAGAAAAATAGGTCCTGTGGCATTTAGACAAAACATTAAATTTTCCATCTCAAATTAAGCCTCCGTCATATCAGTAATCTGTAGTTTATAATTATACTATTTTGTACATTCCAGCTACCACAATAAGCTTTGAACTTAGATATGTCAACCTTTTATTGCACTGTAGATTATTTTAAAAAAATTATGGTACACTTATCGCATATTTTATTTAGGAAGGAATTAAACGGTTTGAAAATTCTTATTTTATCCTGTGACACCGGCGAGGGACACAACAGTGCCGGTAAAGCTATAAAAGAAGCGGCAGAGCATAAAGGACATTCTGTGACAATGATAGATATGTTTCTCTTATCGGGTAAAGGAACATCGCACGCAGTATCAGGAGCATATATAGGTATTGTAAAGCATATTCCGTTTTTCTTCGGACTACTCTATAAGGTTGGCATGCTGATATCGAGTGATAAACGTAAATCCCCTGTTTATTTTGCCAATGCCCTGCTTTGTAAAAAGCTATCAGCATACATTGAATCAAACGGCTTTGATGCTGTCGTCACACCTCATCTGTACCCTGCTGAGACCCTGAGCTGCATGAAGCGAAAAAATCTGCTTCATATCCCTGCCGTCGCTGTGGGAACCGACTACACCTGTATCCCATTCTGGAAGAGACAAATATGGATTATTATGTTATTCCACACGATGATCTGACCGATGAATTTGCAAAACGTGGTATTCCTGAAAACAAGCTGCTGCCATTAGGAATCCCGGTGAAACAGGCTTTCTGTACAAGAACAGCTAAAGACACTGCAAGAACAAGGCTACATCTGCCATCCGATGTGCCTATCTTTCTTGTGATGAGTGGCAGCATGGGTTTTGGCAAGCTTGCTGTCTTTGCCGCAGAGCTTGCAATAAGATGTCATAATAATGAGCATATTGTAATCATTTGCGGCAACAATACTAAAATAAAACGCATACTGCAAAATGAGTTTAAGTTCAACAAACGTGTACACGTAATAGGCTACACCAATCAGGTTTCACTTTTCATGGATGCCTGTGATGTAATCTATACAAAGCCAGGCGCCTCACATCAACTGAGGCACTTGTAAAAAATATACCGATTGTACACACTGCTCCAATCCCCGGATGCGAGGCAGCAAATGTTGCATTTTTCAAAAAACGTCATCTGTCTGTCTCATCAAAGCGTCTGTCAAAGCAGATTGAGCTTGGGAAAATAATGATAGAAAATAAAGAGCTAAATGCAGAAATGATACATGCACAGCGCCGTGAGCGAAAGCCCTATGCTGCCATACAGATTGTTGGTCTGCTTGAAGAACTGACTCACACTGATACAACTGACTGACTATAAAACCATGTAACTATAAAACTATAAGGAAATTATCATGCTATATTTTTTATTTACACTTTTAGGCTTCGTACTCGGAAGCACTCTCTTTGCTTACTGGATACCAAAACTATTAAAAAACATTGATATCTGCACACTTCCCGATGACCACAATCCGGGTGTGAGCAACGCATTTATGTATGGTGGCTTTTTATGCGGAATACTATCACTCATATGTGAGCTTGCAAAGGGATTTATCCGGTGTATCTTGGTCAGAAATGCTTAGATATAAACTCACTTCTGTTTGTACCTGTTTTAGTTGCACCTGTCTTTGGACATGCATTTCCTTTTTTACAAAAACAAAAAGGCGGTAAAGCTATTACCGCCTCCTTCGGAGTCCTTTTGGGCCTGTTTCCGGAATTGCATCCGGCTGTCTATCTGGCATTTTTCTTTATATTCTTTTCAGTTGTAGTAATAATAAATCCACATTCGCTCAGATCTATTCTGACATTTGGTTTTTTTGCATTCAATGTCCTTTGATATAAAAACAGCCTCAATCCAGATTGGCTGCTTCATAATAGCAGGGATTGTGATATACAGACACCTAATAAAGCACAATAACAGACCGGTAAGGATAAGTATACTGCATCAGCGGTAATTATGGTATCTGCTTTTACTCATTGATTTTGCTTCTTACATAACTGTTTATTTTCATACATATAAGAATCAGCACTATCAAATAATATTTGTAATGTACTCTCCTTACAATCCTCCGATATCGCCCATCCGCAAGCGTAATCAATGGGAACAGGCTGTATTATTTATACAATCGTCGCATATACTGTCGGATGGATAGGAGGAACAAGTTCTATCATTCACGGAATTATTGCAGCCATATTTCAAATAGCTTTGGCATTTATAATTTGGGGAGGCTTCATGCTTCACTATCGCAATGATGTCAGAAAAATGAATGAAAAAATCAAGGAATTATAGACTTGTTCATGGAATTTAAATCCAAAGGAAGAGAGGGCTCATTGTCCCTCTCTCTTCTCAATTAACTGCCTGTAAAATAAATAATTTCTTGTAAAAATAATTCCCGCTGATGCCAGTGCCAGACCCAGCCCGGAATAAAAAAAATGCCGGCAATCAGCAGCAACGGTTTTTTCTTTACACAAAATTTATCTTTCATCTGCGTTCTCCCTATACTCTCTTAAATACTCCATTTACATAATTCGTTTCCCATCATATGATTATCTTAAGCTATTTCTTTTTTCATTGCCTTGTAGCCAATTAATACTGTCCAAACATATGCACAGGTTTTTGGAATCATCAGCATGCCGATCATCGGAATTACATCAGCCAACAGTACAACCGGAATATAGAATGCAAAGCTCAGGACAATTGTCAGCCACATCCAACGAAAAGAGCTATCATTATTTTCTTTTGCACTTTTATAGAATAAAACTATGATAATTAATCCCATCAGTGCAAACGGAATATTTCGGTAGATTCCCCATGAAAGCGGAGCATCTGCACTGAGCCAGGCATTCTGAGGCATCATACACAGAACAATTCTTAATCCTGCAAGACTATAAATAGCTGCTGTAGCTGCTTTATAGCCTTTAATCTGATAACGCTCACGCCATATATGATAAAGAACGACATAAAAAATAGTCATAGTGACAGAGGTTATCCACTTGCCTAACCCAAGCTGTACAGTAAGTCTCAAGACCTGTTGTACAAAGCGCTGTTGCACGAGGAACCAGATGAAATGCATCTCCACCTCCTAAAATAACTGCCATAATTCCAAACATGGTAAACTGACGGTTTCCTTTGCTTTTTCGAATCATTAAAATTCCGATTGTGATTACCGAAAACAAATATACGGTATCAAATATAGTTTCTACAATTGCCTGCATAATAAAAATCCTTTCTACTTAGATATATCTTTAGACGTATAAGTGAACAACGTTCATTTTGTTTCAAAAATTTTCCCACACTCTAATGTGGGAGAATTTTAATATAATGTTTTATTAATCAACATCAGTATTGAAGACGGATTATAATCCTGACGAATCATTGATACCAATATTAAAGAATGATCCTAAGATTTGTCCAGATGTATTTGATGAACAATTCACGGAAAAACAGTTTGCAGATATATTATTTTCTTTAATATTGGTATCAATGAT
>ENA-OQCE01001153-OQCE01001153.1-human-gut-metagenome-genome-assembly--contig:-NODE-1153-length-11428-cov-2.813733_pt1 | contig 11428 bp, 14 predicted proteins | sample MGYA00242495_ERZ504572 | MGnify/ENA primary metagenome ERZ504572 (study PRJEB26092, sample SAMD00036228) | human gut metagenome | host: Homo sapiens | study: EMG produced TPA metagenomics assembly of...
TAATTTATGAACATGTTATATTTGGTAACCTTAGCTATAACGTTAGGGAATCGGATTTAAAGAGATGTAATGGAAGAGTTTGGAACAGTTGATTCTGTAAAACTTATCATCGATCGCGATACAAGAAGGTCTAAAGGTTTTGCATTTGTCGAAATGCCGGAAGATTCCGAAGCACAAAACGCAATCAGAGATTTGAACGGAGCCACTTACGAAGGCCGTCAGATGGTTGTAAAAGAAGCACTTCCAAGAAATTAAATTCACAGAATTATAAAAGTTAAATCAAAAAGGATACCCGGAACCGGATATCCTTTTCTTGTTTATTCCATCTATCATTTAAGTAATTCCTTTTTTTCCTAAAAGATTTGTACCTAACTTTGCGAAAATAAATAACAACAGCATGACATACGAAGAGACGCTACACTATCTATATACCAGTATTCCCGTTTTTCAGAATGCCGGACCTTCAGCCTACAAACCCGGATTAGGAACCAGCATTGCACTGGACGATCACTTAGGCAATCCGCATAAAGCATACAAAACAATACACGTAGCCGGTACGAACGGGAAAGGCTCCGTCAGCCATCTCTTGGCCGCGATCCTGCGCCAATCGGGATATAAGGTCGGGCTTTACACCTCTCCGCACCTGGTCGACTTCCGCGAACGGATACGGGTAAACGGACAAAAGATACCGGAAGAATATGTCATCGACTTCGTAGAACGCCATCGTTCTTTCTTTGAGACTCTCGATCCTTCCTTCTTCGAACTGACTTCCAGTATGGCATTCGACTATTTCCGTGCCGAGAAGGTGGATTATGCCGTAATCGAAGTGGGCATGGGCGGCCGTTTGGACAGTACCAATATCATCACTCCCATCCTAAGTATCATTACGAACATCAGCCTGGATCATACCCAGTTCTTAGGAGATACGGTCGAAAAGATTGCCTTTGAGAAAGCCGGAATCATCAAAAAGGATGTCCCGGCGTTGGTCGGAGAAATAGACCGGCACAGTGTGGCACAAGTTTTTGCAGACGCAGCAGTCAAAGCCGGCACATTGGTTTATTTCGCTCAGGACGAAGGGCTGCTGAAAGAGTCATATCTGATGGATACAGGCGAATGGTATCTGGATTCTGCAGAATACGGACAGCTATTCGGTGAACTGGGTGGCGTCGTGCAGTTCAGGAATGCCACAACCGTATTGGGGGCCATTAATTTGCTGAATACAGTAGGTGTAAACATTCCGACCGAAGCGGTACGGGAAGGTTTCGAACATGTGTCGAATTGACAGGGCTGATGGGGCGTTGGCAGGTTTTACAGGAGAATCCGAAAGTCGTATGCGACACTGGACACAACGTCGGAGGATGGCAATATCTGAACATCCAACTGGAAGAAGAACTGAAGCGGCATAAGCACCTCTTTATGATCGTCGGCATGGTCAACGACAAAGATATCGACGGCGTGTTGGACCTGATGCCGGAAAAAGCCTTTTACTTCTTCACGCAAGCATCCGTGCAACGGGCAATGCCTGCGGAAGATTTTGCAACAAAAGCAATCTTCCACGGTTTATCGGGCACAATCTGCAATTCCGTGCAGGAAGCCGTGGAAAAAGCATTGGCGCGAGCCGGACAAGACGACATCATCTTTATCGGCGGAAGCACTTTCGTCGTGGCGGACGCCCTACCCTTGTTCTTGAAAAGAGACAAATAACATAATTCAAAAAACAAATATCATGACAGAACAAATTCAGAGAAAACTGAGCGAATCGAAGACGGCAAGATGGTCCGTACTGGCGCTCGTCGCATTCACAATGCTCTGCGGATACTTCATCACGGACATGATGGCTCCGCTACAGGACTTACTACAAACCCCCGTCGAAGGCGGCGGACTGGGATGGACAGCCAATGAATACGGTAAATTCACCAGTGCTTACGGTTGGTTCAATGTATTTTTCCTGATGCTGATCTTCGGAGGTATGATCCTAGACAAGATGGGCGTACGCTTCACTGGTTTGATGGCGACCAGCATCATGCTTATCGGCGTTTTCATCAAATGGTTCGGTATATCACACAACTTTGACGGTGCAACCGTTACCGTTTTCGGTTCGGAGTATGGATATCCATTGGTAATTGCGTCATTAGGATATGCTTTGTTCGGCGTAGGCGTTGAGATCGCCGGTATCACCGTTTCCAAGATCATTGTAAAATGGTTCAAAGGCAAGGAAATGGCCCTGGCAATGGGGTTGGAAATGGCTTGTGCCGTATCGGTACGGGGTTAGCTATTGGTGTTACGCCTTTGTTGAGCCGCGCATTCGGCAATTCCATCAGCATGCCAATCTTCATCGGCCTGATTCTGCTTTGTATCGGCCTGTTATCCTTCATTGTATTCGTAATCATGGACAAGAAACGTGATGCAGAAGATGCAGCCGGTGCTACCGGAGAAGAAGAAGCAGAAGAGCCGTTCCGTTTCGGTGATATCTTGGATATTATTACATTAAAAGGCTTCTGGTATATGGCACTCCTTTGCGTACTGTTCTATTCAGCCGTCTTCCCCTTCTTGAAATATGCCCCGAACCTGATGATTAACAAATTCGATATCGATCCCGAATGGTCCGGTGTCATTCCGGCTTTGCTGCCATTCGGCAATATTCTCTTAACTCCGTTCTTCGGAAACTTGTACGACCGTAAGGGAAAAGGAGCCACTATCATGATTATCGGTTCCATTATGCTGATATTTATCCACTTCACATTCTCCATTCCGATGCTGGACAACTGGCTGGTCGCTCTGATACTGATCCTGCTGTTGGGCATCGCATTTTCGCTGGTTCCTTCCGCCATGTGGCCTTCCGTTCCAAAGATCATCCCGGAAAACAAATTGGGAACAGCCTATGCGCTGATATTCTGGGTACAGAACTGGGGATTGATGGGAGTTCCGTATATAATCGGTATCGTTTTGGATCAATATTGTATTTCCGGAGAGATCAACGGTAAACCGACCTACGACTATACGATCCCGATGTTGATCTTCACTGGTTTCGGAGTCCTGGCACTCGTAATCTCCCTGTTGCTGAAACGTGAAGACCGTATCAAAGGCTACGGCCTCGAACTCCCTAACATTCAGAAAGATGCAGACAAAGTATTGGCTGAAGAAATGATTGGCGAAGGGCAGAGATAAGGATAAATCCTTATCTAAAAGATTATAAGGAAGGAAGGTGTTTTGGAACACCTTCCTTTTTTATTACCGGATTACGATTTTATACGTACCCTCTCCGATCTTCACAAGATACATACCTTTACTCAAATGTATCTGCGTACTTCCTGCGGATACATCCTGTTGCTCGTACAGAAGTCCGGAAAGCGTATAGACGCTGATGGTTTCCGCTTTCGGGAGATAGATATGCAGGGTAGAACCGATAGCTTGAACCTTTGTCTCTCCTTCAATCGTTGCATTGCCCGTCGGATCGTCTTTTATGATGCCTTCAATCGTTATTTCCGTATCTTCCTCTATATTCCGGATGATGTATTTGCCATGCTTTCACGAGGTTCCACAACTATGCCGTTGGCTTTTACTACTGGCTGTGAACTTTCGTAACCTTCATGAAGCGTCAGGGCAAAGCTGAACGAATAGCCTTCCTCGACGGTCCGCGTACCGGCTTTCGGATTGGTGGTGACACCTTCCACTTCGGGGAGGGTAACGGTATAGTAAGTCGGGACAGGCGGAACATACGTACTTTTGAAGGTAGCCTTGAAGGTCACTTCATTTTCAGGCATCACATAGGTTCCGTTGTTTACCAATGCCACAGTCAGCCCATCTTTGGGAATGGCAGTGATTGTTTCCAACCGATAGCCATTTGCCGGAGTTGCCTGGACTGCCAATACCGTCTTATCGGCAACTTTGTCGTTAGACTTGACTTCGATATCTCCGGCTTTTACCGTAAAGGTATGGCCGTTGCCCGGATCGACGACCGTAACCAGGTAGGTCTTTTGTAAATCCTGTCCTCCATCGGTTTTGGCTTCCGCACCCTCTTTCACGACAACAGTCCCTTCATTACTCAGGCCGGAAGTGGTAAGAGTAGTGCCTGTCTCGGACACAATGACCGCACCATTGCCGACTTGAATCCCTTTATCGCTACTTCCATTCGTATTGGTCGATGTGATCGTTGTCGATGCATCTGTAATGGTCAGGATTCCGTCGTTCCGGATAGCGTATTGGTCGGCATTTCCTGTCTTTACTTCCAAGTTGCCGCTAAAAGAGACGTTCGCTCCGTTCTCGATTGTCAGAGCCGGAGCTGCGGTCGATGTCGAGTTGATCTTTGCGCTCTCGAAGATCAAAACACCCTGTGCGGTGTTATCGATCAACATGCGTTTACCATCGGCAAGGGTGTTCTTGATTGTACCGTTGAAAGAGGTTGCTGCCGTAGCGTTTTTTGTAATGGTGGCTTCCGTATATTTCCAATCATCACCATCCTTCGAGATCGTGACATCATTGCTCCGCTGGGACAAATCCAACGGTTGGACTTCTGTTTCCACCGTTATATCAGCATCAGCGGACAAGGTCAGCTTTTCACCGCTCGTTATCGTTTGACCGTTATTTTTGAGAATGGCAGTAATACCCGCATCTGCGGGAGCGACAGTAACGGTCAACTGGGTATTCTCCGGAGCCTGGTCGCCATCTTCCAGCCTGACATCTTGCTCTTTAAACTTATCCCATACGACAGACAAAGTTCCGAGTTTCCGGTCCGGTTCCGTGATGTTTACCGTATAAAGGGTTTCGCCATCCTTTTTCAGACGATAGGTTTTTCCGGCTTTGTAGACAGGGGCAGTAATGACACTGCCAGCTTCCATCTTTACATATTTGGCGAATGTAGTGGTTTTGGGAAGATTGCTTGCAATTACCAACGGTGTGTTAACCGAGAAATCCTCCCTGATTTTGTGAAGCAGGATTCCGGTCCCGACCAATTTGCCATTCCCGCTTATGTTTACCGGATGTGCGGGATCAAGACTAAAACCATGCAAAAGGAACATTCCGTTCTCTATGGCCTGAGGTTCTTTAAAGTTGACAACCGAATTATTGAGGACGATATCTGTAAAACCCTCAATCATAGGAGTTACATATGGAGTGCTTTCATTCCCTACTCCATCAAACGTCAACGTACAGCTTTCGTAGACATTCTCTGAAACAGAAGCTCTGTTCCCAGACTGAAGGCCAGCCGTGACCGTACCTCCTTTTATGACGATATTCATACTTCCTGCAACAACGCCATCCAAAGCACCTGCAATTTGATCATTTATCGCTCCTAAGATCTGTGTTTCTCCATCATTGAACGTGACAGTCACATCACCTCCGATATGGGCTGGATTATAAGGGCTTTCCACATACCCGCTACCATATATATGATTGTATTTTCCTGTATTTATCGTAACTTGGGTATTCCCTGTCACATCCGCATACAAACCTCCTCCAAAAACCGAAACTTCTCCATTCGTCAACCCAGACACATGTACTTCCGTTTTTCCGACTTTGCCGAGATTCGCATCCCTGCTATCGCCTTGCCCACATTTTTTCCCAAATCCCCCTCCGTAAATCGTACCGGAAAAATTGCCTCCGGTCACGATCACTTTAGAAAGTCCTGTTACCTGCCCAGTAAAACAACCTCCATATATGCCATACGCAAAAGTTCCACCGGAAACATTTACTTCCGTATTTCCACAAGTACCGGAATCACTACCTCCAAATATATTTTCAGTAATGGCAGCCGTGTTGGAAATAGTCAGTTTGGAAATGCCGGTCACATTCCCTTTTTCACCCCCTCCATAAATCCAGCAGGTAGTACCTCCCGACATAACGACTTCCGTATTGCCACATGCACCTTCATACCCCCCTCCGAAAATAGATCCGTTAACCGTTCCGCCACTCATTGTTATTTTAGCAGTTCCAATGACTGCTCCGGTAGAACCGCTACCGCCACATATCCAGCCGAACTGGCCACTTTTGATCGTAATGTCGGAACTTGCCACATCACTCGATGAATCTGTTCCTCCCCAGATATTCCGAATACCGGCAATATCATTTCCTCCAGAAGTATATTTACTCACAACAGTAACTCCTTCGTCAAACGTTAACGCATGCCCGTTCGCAGCTATCTGCCATACCTGAAGCGTAATGTTCTTAAACGTCAATGGAGCCAACATTTGCAATCTCGTAAGATAGCTATCTTCATTAATGTAGGCGAAATTGATCAAAGACGTACTCCCACTAATCGTACACGCTTTAGATGGCATTATCTTTGCATCCATTACATGATTCAACAATACGATATCGAACGAAGTCTCTGTCGCATTTGAATTGATCGCCGCAACAGCATTAGCCCAAGTATCGTATTCCGTACCATTTACCGAAACAGCATTACCTCCGCTTTTAGTCATACGGGGCATTACCGGCTTTTGTGACGACACAACACTGGTTGAAGAGCTGTTCCTTCTCTCCATCGGGATTTGTGCCCCAGCTCCCTGGCTTCCTGCCAGACATAAAAAAGACAGCATCAATATCGTCACACGCGCTGTCAAACTCTTTAAGTACCTATTTTTCATATGCTATAATTATTATGTAGTTTATACTTGTTTTATTACGGCCATCGTATAAAAAGGGGAACATCAGAGTTCGCCCGGCCTTTCTTCATCCTCACCTACCCTCAGTTTATAAGGGAAGCGATTACGGCGTACCTCTTTAAGGACGGTTTTACTAACGGGGTGAGTTGCGAGTTGACCTTTGCGGTCACGACATCTGTAACGGCAGTGATTGTGGTAGATTTTCCTCCTTTGCAGGATCAAAAGTGGCTCCCGGCCCGATAAACGGCCCGTCGACTCCGAGGGAGTTGTTCATAAAGCCTAATTCCACGGTAGAACCAGAGTACATCTCTTCTTTCGCCGTCTCTTCTAGATCGTTGCACATGCTCTCATACTCGGCAGCAGTGTATTTGCTCCCTTTGGCTGCCTTATCCGGCAAAGGTCTTTGATAGAGCGGTTTGCGACATAGGTTACATTGCATGTGAAGTCATCCTCACGTTCGGTCAGTACGTTAGCTACCAATTTGCCTGTGATACTGCGCTTTTTAGGTTCGTTTACCATGATATTTTAATTTAATTAGTTCGTTATGAACTAAGTCGATTACTAAAAATCAAGGCTTGATATGTCTCTTGAAATCGGCTACAATAAAGGGAAAGACGATAAAATACCAGCGGTTAGTCACCCTTGTTTATACCCTAACCGGAGATTCTAAGTATAATTTAATCCGTCCACAGGCAAAATAAACACAGAAAATCCCTGATAAATAACAACTATATATAAGCTATTACAGGATATTTACTATCTTTGCCAACAGTATGACCGTAGTTCATAACGAACTAAGTCAGTATTCCTCTCTTCTGCAAACTTGTCAGATTCACATTCTATCAACCATAATTTGACACAGTTGCCCCATGATTTGTATGGAAAAGTTTGTATTAATACTTACATTTGCCAATCATTAAAAAAGAAACGTATGATCAGTTTTCCTAATGCCAAAATAAATCTGGGGCTGAATGTTGTTAGCAAACGTCCCGATGGCTACCATAATATCGAAACTATCTTCTATCCGATCCCGGTGAAAGATGCGCTGGAAATAGTCAGAGCCGATACATTCTCTTTCACACAAACGGGAATACCGATAGATGCTCCAATAGAAAAAAACTTGGTTGTCAAAGCACTGAATCTGCTGAAGTCACAGTACGAAATCCCGGAACTGGAAGTCCATCTGCTGAAAGCTATTCCCTTCGGAGCCGGACTTGGCGGAGGCTCGGCCGATGCTGCCTTTATGCTGAAGTTGCTGAACGACTATTGCGGACTTCATATCCTGGAAGACAGCTTGGAAGAACTTGCCTCCTCCATCGGAGCGGATTGTCCGTTCTTTATCCGCAATACGCCGGTATTCGCATCCGGCACGGGAAATATCTTCGAAACGGTGGAATTGTCGCTGGCAGACTACCATCTCTGTCTAGTCAAGCCAGATGTTGCCGTCTCGACACCGGAAGCCTATTCGATGGTGACGCCCGCAGCTCCGGCTATCTCTTTGAAAGAAATCATCCGGAGACCTGTCGGAGAATGGAAAGAATTGATGGTAAACGATTTTGAAAAAAGCGTATTCCCGAAACATCCAGTCATTGCAGGGATTAAAGAAACGCTGTATGAAAAGGGAGCCGTCTATGCATCTATGTCCGGCTCCGGCTCTTCCGTGTTCGGACTGTTCAAAGAGGCGACAGACCTCAAAGGCTTGTTTGCCGATTGTTTTGTCTGGGAGGGACAACTGCCATGAACAAGGTAGCGGATTTCTCCGACACCCTTGCCGACCGGTGGGACGAGCTTTGCTACCATGATCCGGAAAAGCTGAACGACATCCTGCGACGGACCGGCCTGCGGAAAGGACTCCGTATATTGGACATAGGATGCGGGACAGGCGTATTGGAAAGTTATCTCCTGCCCTATTCCCCCTTACAAATCGTGGGAGTGGATATCTCTCCGGAAATGATCGAAAAGGCACGAAGCAAATACGCGACACCTATCGTCGACTTCCGTTGCCAGGACGTACGGGACATACGGGGAGAATCTTTCGACTATATCATCGCCTACAGTGTTTTCCCCCATTTCCAGAAACCGGAGAAACTGATCTCCCATTTAGCCGGACTACTGCCGGTTGGCGGCAAACTGGTGGTCTGCCACAGCGAAAGCCGCGACAGGATCAACGGACACCATGACAAGCATGCCGGAAAACTCTCGGAAGGATTGCCTCCCGCGGAAGAATTGGCACGCATGTTATCCCCTTTCTTCACTGTCAACACGATGGAAGACAGTGACCGGCTCTATATGATTAGCGCCACCCGCAAACAGACATTCTAAATATACATGATACATGAATCAGAAGATTAAACTTATCCCGTTACTCCTCTTTTCGGCTTTCGCCACACAAGCGGCAAAAGACGTTAAAGTGATGCAGTACCTCCATGCCGGGCCGATTACGGTCAACAAACCGATCCTGACAGACAGCTTGAACGTCGATGGCAAACCTTTCGAAGCGAAAAACCTAGTCAAGTCGACTATCCCGTTCGGCCGTGCCTCGGCAATGCAGCCGTTATCGACGCGGATACCGCCGGACTGATTACCGTCCCGACGCCCGAAAAAGGATATGCCTTGCATCTCTATTCGTTCTACCTAAACAGCGACCGCTACACGAAAGGTTCGCTGGAGGTTTCCGGGGCGGGTACATTCGAAGTGTTCGTCAACAATAAACCGGTCGGCGCCACTTCCGAGTTGGCTTTGGAACCGCACCGTTATGAAGTGGTAATCAAATATCTGACAGCCGACACCGATACCTGTCCGTCCACGCTGACAGCCAAATTTAAGAGCGAAGAGGAAGCAAAGGTCATAGCCTCCCTCGATCCTAAAAAGCGGTACACGCCACGCGATATCCTGGAAGGAACGCAATTCCGGGGAACGAGCGTTTCACCTGATGGAAAATATGTATTGGTAAAATATTACACCCGTATGGAAGGTGGGAAAAGCGAACAATACGCCCAATTGCGGGATGCTGCGACCGGACGGATTTTATTGCAGGACAAAGGTTTATCTTAACTGCCGACTGGATGCCGACGAGCAGCAAGATGTATTTCACCCGTACCGGAATGAACGGGAAAGAGTTGGTAACCGTTGACCCGGCGACCATGCAGGAGGAAATCTTGGCGGAAAATCTGCCGGAAGGTAGCTTCAGCTTTACCCCGGATGAAAAGACATTGCTCTACACTATCCAGGAAGAGGGGCCTAAAGACGGACCGGATATGCTTCGTATCCTAGAACCGAACGATCGCCTGCCGGGATTCCGCAACCGCTACTTCATCTGGCGCTATGATCTTCAGACCGGACTGTACGAGCAGCTGACATACGGCATAACAATACCTTTATTAATGATGTCAGTGCCGACAGCCGTTACCTGCTGTTCAGCACCAGCGAACAGGATTACACTTCACTGCCCCACTCCAGCAATTCCATGTATAAGTTGGATTTGCAGAGCATGGCGGTCGACACCTTATGGGAAAGGGCCAAATACATCAATGGGGCGACCTTCTCACCGGACGGCAAGCAGTTGATGGTATTCGGTTCCGGTAATGCCTTCGACAATATTGGCCTGAACATCAAAGAGGGGCAGATATCCAACACCTACGACGGACAGCTTTTCCTGTACGATCCGGCAACGCGGAAAGCGAAAAGCGCTTACCAAAGACTTCAATCCGAACGTCACAAGTGCACAATGGAACAAATTCGACGGACAAATCTATATGTTGACGGAAGACCAGGATTACCAGCGTGTCTATACCTGCAATCCGGCCAACGGGAAAATCCGCCGCCTCGACCTGCCGGAAGACGTCATTTACAATTACTCGCTAGCCGAAGCCGCTCCGGTCATGTATTACTACGGACAGAGCGTATCCAACGCCAACCGCCTGTACAGCTACAACACCAAGAGTAAGAAGACACAACTGATCTACGACTGTCGGCCGACAAACTGAAAGACATCCAATTCGGAGAAGTGCACGACTGGAATTTCACCTCTACCGACGGGACCATCATTCAAGGGCGCTATTATCTCCCGCCCAACTTCGACGCATCCCGGAAATATCCGATGATCGTCTATTATTATGGCGGAACCTCTCCCACTAACCGTGCGTTGGAATTCAGCTACTCCATGCACATGTATGCAGCCCTCGGCTATGTGGTCTACACTCTGAACCCAAGCGGCACGACCGGCTTCGGACAAGAGTTCGCCGCCCGTCACGTAAACGCCTGGGGAGACAAAACCGCCGATGAAATCATCCAGGGAACAGAACAGTTCTGCAAAGAACATTCGTTCGTCAACCCTAAGAAAATCGGTTGTGCCGGTGCCAGCTATGGCGGTTTCATGACACAATACCTGCAAACAAAGACCGACCTGTTTGCAGCCGCTGTCAGTCATGCGGGCATCAGTGCCTTGAGTAGCTATTGGGGTGAAGGTTACTGGGGATATGGATATTGCTCGGTTGCCAATACAGGCACTTATCCGTGGAATAATCCGGAGTTCTATACCAAACATAGTCCGTTATTCAATGCCGACAAGATAAAAACACCTCTCCTCTTGCTTCACGGAAATGCAGACACGAACGTGCCGTCGGGGAAAGCATCCAGATATTCCTGGCTTTGAAACTACTTGGAAAAACAGTCGAGTTCGTACAGGTAGACGGAGAGGATCACGGCGTTGCGGATTATAAGAAACGTCTCGAATGGCAGAACACCATCTTTGCCTGGTTCGCCAAATACCTGAAAGACGAACCGCAATGGTGGGATGCGCTTTATCCGGAAAGGCATTTATAAAA
>ENA-OQCE01001154-OQCE01001154.1-human-gut-metagenome-genome-assembly--contig:-NODE-1154-length-11428-cov-1.529422_pt1 | contig 11428 bp, 16 predicted proteins | sample MGYA00242495_ERZ504572 | MGnify/ENA primary metagenome ERZ504572 (study PRJEB26092, sample SAMD00036228) | human gut metagenome | host: Homo sapiens | study: EMG produced TPA metagenomics assembly of...
GGAATATTTAAATAATACCATGTATATGCCTTGAAGAATAGTGGAAAGAAAAAATTCTATACCCAACATAGCACTTGGATTAAAACCCAATATTATTCCCTGTTCACCAATATCGGTAATCTGCCGGCGCCATTTTAAGTGGAAAATTTGATTATGCCGACCGTATTCTGCAATGGTTCATTTTCCCTCGCACCATCCTGCTAGGTATCCTCCTCCTGTTCAGTTTCCTGTCCGTATACTTCCACTGGAGCGCCTGCCTAAAATGGTGGGGATTATTACTCACTTTCTTATTGACTATGGCAATAGCCACTCCAAACTACTTGGTGGACAGCAAATTCAACAAAGCCATGAAAGCTATCCCCTTTCTGGCGGCAGGCATGATATTCAATATGCTTTTAAGAAAGAAAAAATAAAAGCCCCATGCTATCGGAAATTATACATATCATGGAATATACGCTATATATCTACCTTTCCGTCAGTGTGGGTATATAGTCCTGTTTTCTGCCGCCTCTCATTTCTTCAAACAAAAGAAATATCCCGCGACTACTGTCCGGCAACGTTTTATCATCCTTGTTCCCGCCTATAAAGAGGATGCGGTCATTCACGCCTGCGTCACTTCCGTTCTGCGCCAAACTTATCCGGCAGAGCTTTACGACCTGATAGTCATATCCGACCACATGCGTCCCGAAACCAATGCCTCACTGCGCAAAGAACGCATCGGCTTGATAGAACTGCATGAAAAGGAAAGTTCCAAGGCAAAAGCCCTGCGCATTGCAGCAGAGACCATCACAGACCAGCCATACGATTATGTCCTCATACTGGATGCCGATAATCTGATCTCACCCTGTTATCTTCAAGAACTGAATAAGGCAGTTTCACAGGTATAAAAGCCATACAGACACACCGCAAAGCCAAAAATATGAATACAGACATAGCCCTATTGGATGCCGCCATCGAAGAGATGAACAATTCCATCTTCCGCAAGGGACACATCCGGCTGGGATTTTCATCTGCCCTTACCGGCTCCGGAATGGCTTTCGATTTCCGATGGTTTGTCCGGAACATCATCCATACCCATAGTACGGGCGAAGACAAAGAACTGGAAGAACTCCTACTCCATCAAGGCATTCACATTGAATATATAGACACCCTAGAAACATTGGACGAAAAAGTCCGGCAACCGGATGCCTTGCGTAACCAGCGCCGCCGCTGGATAGCCACCCAGCTTTTCCTTGCATTAAAAATGGGACGTAACCTCCCCACAGCCTTACTGAACGGAAACGGAGATTATCTGCTGAAAACCCTCCAAGCCTTTATCGCCCCCCGCAGCATTCTGTTGGCGCTCATCGGATTCTTTTCATGTGTTCTCTGCATTTTCTCTCCGGCTTCTTCCATAAAGTGGTGGATTTTGCTTATCTTGCTGAACGGTGCGTTATACCTGGCCATTCCGTCCAATATGAGATATAAATACATGAGCAGAATCCTCAGGCAGACACCTTATTTTGTAATCATTATGCTTCTCAACTTGTTTCACTTGAAAGGAATGGCACAGAAGTTCAACCATACACAGCATGGATAGAATTATGAATATAAAAGAGTACTTACAGCAACACCCGCAATGGAAAAAACGGATACACGGTTTCATCATGCATCCGGTAAAGACACGCCCCTATTGGTGGATACGCGTATGGCAGCCTTTCTACATAAAAAAAGGCCGGGGCTCAGTCATTTATTCCAGTGTACGGAAAGACCTTCCACCGTTCCACCTGTTCCAGATGGGAAAATATTCGGTAGTGGAAGATTTCTCCTGCTTGAACAATGCCGTAGGCGACATCGTAATCGGCGACTATTGCCGGATAGGACTCGGCAATACGGTCATCGGTCCCATCCGGATAGACAACGGGGTCAATATTTCACAAAACGTAGTCCTGATAGGATTAGATCACAATTACCAGGATATCACTCAAGGCATCATCGAACAAGGTATCACCACTTCTCCTATCCACATCGGAGAACATACCATCATAGGAGCCAACGTGATTGTACTGCCCGGAATCACCATCGGCAAACATTGTTTTATCGGTGCCGGGTGTGTGGTTACCCAAAACATACCCGACTATTGTGTCACGGTAGGAAATCCCGCACGCATTATCAAACGCTATAACCCTCAATCACAAACATGGGAAAAAATATAAAAATATTAGTATGTGCCCATAAGGACAGCCGGCTACCACAGCATGAGTACTTCTGTCCCATACAGGTGGGGGCCTCCCTAACCAGTGCCCGATTCTTCCCTGTACTAGATAACACAGGAGATAATATATCCGATAGGAATCCTCACTTTTGTGAACTAACCGCCCATTATTGGGCTTGGAAAAATCTAAAGTGTGACATTATAGGGCTCAATCATTACAGGCGCTTCTTTGATTTTCATCGCCCGTTTCCGGCTTTTTTCACCAGACAGGAGTTTCATCAACATAGATTCATTTCTAAAAAGAAACTTACCGATTTCCTGATTTAGAAACCTTATTAAATGATTATGACATCATCCTCTCTCCCAAGCGTCATTATCCCTATAACGTCGCTACACAATACGCCATATTCCATCTAGTCAATGACCTCAATTTGCTGAAAGAAGTCATTCAACACCTCACACCCGAATATGCTGAAGCTTTTCATACATTCATGTATCACTGCAATGCCTATTCCGGATATAATATGTTCATCACCGGACGGAAACATTTTGACGAATACTCCCAGTGGCTATTCAGCGTATTGTTTGAATTAGAAAAACGGGTAAAACTGTCCGCCTATCCGGATCAGGCACGTCTGTTCGGCTATTTATCAGAAAGATTGATCAATGTCTATTGCATAAGGCACCGGTTAAAGATAAAGTATGTTCCCGTCATCATGCCCTTGGAAGAAACGTTTCAGAATCCGAGCAACCTGCTTTATACGCTTCGCCGACTAAAGAATGATCTTATTTATAAACTCACAGAATTATAAGTTATGCCGTTGGTTTCTGTCATCATCCTATATACAATACAGAAAAATTCCTGCCTTTGTGTATCAACAGCGTCTTAAACCAGACACTGACAGACATTGAAGTACTGCTGGTTAATGACGGAAGTACGGACGGAAGCGGGAAAATATGTGACGAATACGCCTGCAAGGACCAACGAATACAGGTAATACACACTCTGAACCAAGGAGTCAGCCATGCACGAAACCAAGGACTGGAAACCGCAAAAGGAGAATATATAGCTTTCATGGATAGCGATGACTGGATAGAAACGGATATGATAGCCACTCTTTATCAACTTATCCGGACAAACGAAGCCGGTCTGGCTACTTGTGGATATATCATTGAAAATGAAGATGGTCGTCCGATTTACCACATCAACGAAGTGAAATCCGGCAAATTAACCAGTGGGAGGCCATTCACTCCCTGTTTAACGACAGGCATTACAAATACAAAGGAAACTTATGGGATAAATTATATCATAAAGAAATCATTGACAAACATCACCTAAAATTCAATGAACATATTTATTATAATGAAGACAGGCTCTTTATTTTTCAATACCTGAGCCACTGCCAATCAGCCGCATACACCACTTCCCCCTATTATCACTATGTCACAAGAAAATCAAGCGCCATGAACCTGTCGCAAAAAAACTACACCCCCAAACTGTGCACTTTCATGGATGCATTCGACCTGATGACTTCACTTTCGGCCACATTCCCCACCTATATTCTACGTGCTTTGTCGGCCGATTACATAAAAAGTTCGTTCTTGTTCTATACCCAACACTCACGGGAAATCCCCTTCAATGAATTATGGGACAGAATGCTAAGAATCAGAAAAAACAATTATATACATCTTCCACTTTCTCTAAAAATAAAGTAATGCGCTATATGGCATCAGACTTATCCTGCGGGCATGGCTCAAGTGAAAAGACCAATTACTGCTTACTTAACACGCACCCGTTTTATCTTTCCATGCACCCACAACAAGGCACAGACCAATTTGTATGCCATCTGATGAAGGCCCGCAGTTTTATTCAGTTCGGGAATCAGTTCCAATAAAGGAGATTCCACCTTTTCCAGTCTTATATAATCCTTCATCATTCTATCCGGAAACAGTTCCTTATACACCCGCTTTCTTTCCATATCTCTTGTTCCGGCATCCGTTTCACTGACCTCCGGGTACAAACCTACAAACGATGGAACGAATATTGCGGAACGTCGCATTGTTGAATATCAAGGTCTGAATATAAAATTTCCAATCGGATACAATCTTATAACTCTCGTCATACCTGTTTTCATCAAAAAGTCTTTACGGAAGAATGAAGCCTGATGCAATACAGTTCCCCGAATCAAATCCATCAGCGTTATATCCTCCTTATGAATCCCCACACCTCTGTGCCATGCACTATTTTTCCAACAACAATTATCGCTGTCCAATGAAGGTGCCACCTCCTCGCAACACACCATTGTTATAAAATTCATCACCGGAATTCATAAAGTTCAAATACTCTCCATGCGCCTGTAAAACTCCTTTATTCATGGCATGATAAATACCCTTGTCCGGCTCCGATACCCAATAGTCCACTTTACCGGCATACTCTTTTATCACTTCAATACTTCCATCCGTAGACCCTCCGTCAATAATAATATACTCAAAATCCCTAAAAGACTGGCCGACCACACTTTCTATGGTTTTCCTCAACCCTTCTTTATTGTTATAATTAATGGTTATAATCGAAAATTTTCTTTGTGACATAATTTTCCGCTTTTTACAATCTAAAGTTTCCATTCGTCATCCAGACTGAGCGATTTTTCGAATCCGACATACAGAGGCACAATCCGGCTGACATTCGAAGTATAAGTACCGATAAAAAATGAAGAATGGATCAGAATATCCATATCCAACAGCATATTCAACGTATCTATATATCTACTTTTTTTATCCTTTGTATTAAACAAAGACTCGTCAAATCCTGTTTGTGTCACAGCTGTGTTCCAGTAAACATTAAATCCTTCGGCAACCAGTGCGGATTTCAACTTATCCGTCACAGAACCATCATCCGTAGCTATAAACACATTACGGCTGATATGCTTCTTCCCTTTAACAGCATCAATATAAAGAGCACAAACCAAGTTCCTTCATTCTCACGGGAAACTATCTTATCTCCCCGCCTTATATGTACCGCTATGTAATCTACCGGCAAATTCATCTCGCTTTTCCTTTTTTCTATATAGCCGGTTGTCTTTTCATTAAATTTTAATATTTTCCGCAAGGCAGAGCATAATCATTTCTGATATCTTCCAGTTTCTCCAGAAAATCCTCCGATCTCATTTTTAGAAAGACCTCATTCCCTAGTTCCGTTTCCGGATGAAATAACAGATATATCCTATTCATATATAGAAAATATAATACCGGAAAAAAAGCGGACGGATTATAATAGATATTTCCCCACCAAGGTTTCCCCTTTTTATAAACAATATATTGCGAACACATCACCCCGTTACAGTTTGGCAAGACCGATTCGAAATAATCACTCCAGCCTTTCTCTACCCTTGCATTCCAGTTCCTTGTATTGACAGTCAGCTCTTCCTGATTATAGTCCGCATAGACCAATGCCAAAGCAAGGTTAGACAACTCTGAGAACAACCCTCTTCCAGTCAAACTATATACGATTCTTTTTTTCTTCATCTCCATAGTAGAACATAATGATCAAACTTTTATATCCTCCAATCCGATAAAGCCGTTGGACGTTTGTGTCAGTGCATGCCCGAATCCACTTTGAAACCCCTCACATTCCAGCAAACAGCAACGAACTGCTTTCAAATAATATTCCACCATAGGATGATGTATAAACAAATCTGCCTGCAGGATACCTTTACTCAGCACAGGCGGAAGCCTATACGCCTCTCGATGCAAAAATCCCCTTTAGGTAAATGACTGATACTCCCGTAATAATGTCCCGGAGCATAAGTAGCATAAGGCACTTCCGTCCTGCTCTTCAAAACCAGCATTACATCATACATCATATCCTCTTCAGAATATCCCTGTATTTTCACAGTCAGAAAAATTCTGACCTCCATGAATAGTGGAAGAGGCACATTCCGTTCCGTTTATCTCAATGCAATCTATATGAAGCGTATTTTTCGTCCAACCCACATAATCTATAATTTTACTTTTCCGGACCGTCCCTTTCTCTTTCAAGTAATAATCGATGGCAGAATGAACCGTCCCCTGATAAACCGCGGTACCATTTTCCAAGCATATTCCTTTTGTACACAAACTTCTTACCGCTGCCATGTTATGACTGACAAACAAGACTGTCCTTCCCTCTCCTTTCGACACATCCTGCATCTTGCCAATAGCCTTCTTTTGGAATTCCGCATCGCCCACTGCCAACACCTCGTCCACCACCAGAATTTCCGGCTCCAGATGGGCGGCGATAGCAAATCCCAACCGCACGGTCATACCCGAAGAATAACGTTTTACGGGAGTATCGATATATTTCTCCACACCGGCGAAAGCCACAATCTCATCCAACTTGCGGGTAATCTCCGCCTTGGTCATCCCCATGATGGAACCATTCATATAAATATTCTCCCGTCCTGTCATTTCGGGATGAAAGCCTGTACCCACTTCCAGCAAAGAGGCAATACGCCCCCGTGCACGGATACAACCGGCAGTAGGAGAAGTCACCCGCGAAAAGGATTTTCAACAAAGTGGACTTTCCCGCACCGTTCTTACCTATAATACCCAGCACTTCACCTTCCTCCACATGGAAATTAATATCTTTCAACGCCCATACAAAATCTCCCGTCGCTTTCTTGGAACGGTCATTCTCTTCCCCGATTCTGAGATACGGGTCCTCCTTTCCACGGATCCGCGCCCACCAACGATTCAAATCACGGCTCAGCGTGCCGGTTCCGATGCTTCCCAATGCATATTGCTTGCTGATATTCTGAAACTCTATCGCTATTTTTCCCATTCTGTCCCTTCTTTTAAATCACATCCATGAAACTACGTTGCACTCTATTAAAAGTCACCATCCCCCAAAGCATTATCACCACTGTAAACGCCAACGTGTAGCCTAAGTGGAACCAACTGAAAGTCCCCACCCCCAAGAATCCGAATTTAAATGTTTCGATAAGGGAAGTCAGCGGGTTCGCCACAATGATCCACATATACTGCTCATGACTCTGCCTCATCACGGACAAAGGGTAAATAACCGGAGTGGCATACATCCACAACTGTACCCCGAAAGTAATCAAGAAACGCAAGTCACGGTACTTGGTCGTCAAGGAGGATATCAATAATCCGAACCCCAAACCAAGTCCTGCCAACATGAGCAGCAGCAAGGGAGCCAACCAAGCATATCCGTTGACCATCAACGAATATCCGTTGCACAAATAGTAAATATAAATTAAAACGAACAATCCGAACTGAATGCCCATCTTTATCATGCAAGATATAACGATGGACAAGGGTACCACCAGGCGAGGGAAATATACTTTTCCAAATACATTCTGATTGGCGTTGAACGTATCCGAACAGCGGCTTAAACACTCCGAGAAATAATTCCAGCAAAGTAAGCCCGCCATATAAAACAGCGGTTGGGGAAGTCCGTCGGTAGGAATACCGGCAATACCGCCAAAAACAAACATGAACATGACGGTAGTAAGCAGTGGCTGGATAACAAACCATAACGGTCCTAAAACAGTCTGTTTATAAAAAGTGACGATATCCCGTCTGATATACATTACCAGCAAATCCCTATACAGCCATACCTCTTCCAGATCCAACCGGAACAAACCGGACCGAGGCTTGATCACAATATCCCATTTTTCCTGTTCATCTTGTACCATACACTACTTTTTTTTAGTAAATTATTCCAACTGTCACATACCTTCTCTATATGAAATGTATCAGCATACTCCACCGCCTTATTTCCCATCCATTCCCAATCCGTCCGATCAGCCATATACGACATACAACCGGCCAGCTGAGCTATATTCCCTGTTTCAAAAAGAACGGCCATATCTTTGTCTTTCAACAACTCGCGCGTTATCGGTAAATCAGATGCAATAACAGGTAACCCGTGCGCCATAGCCTCTATCATCACCAGGCCGAATCCCTCCCAACGGAACTCAGCACATACATACTGGAATGTGCATAATACTCCTGCACCTCTTTCGTGAAAGGATGCAGCGCGATGTCTCTTTTCCAATTCATATTCATTGATCAATGAACGGTAAAGCGCTTCCTCAGGACCCTCCCCCACAATTTCCAGTGTCCAGTCCGGATGAGTTTTCACAAAAACAGAAAAAGCTTTTATTAAAATATCAAATCCTTTATGTCCGAATGAAAAACGACCGACCGCCAAAATCCTTCTATATTCCTTCTTTCCCCGACCTTTAGGCAGTACAGTCAGAGGATTGTATATCACCTCGCAGCACAGGTTCATTTTCCGAAAGAAACAACCGGCATCTGCATGACTTAAAACCACCCTCTCGTCCAATTTCCCCATCTGGACTTGAAAAAAGCAATCCAATCCCGGCAAATAGGGAGTTTCTTTCTCAAAGAATGCTTCATAAGAATTATGCAGCCACCCAACAGTCTTTGTCCGGATCCGACTCTTTACTGCAGAGAGGTGCAGAGCCATAAAAGCATGTACCCCGATGACTACATCACATTGCCGGGCATTTATTTTCCTTGCCAATGTCCGTTTATAAGAAGAAGGGAAAAAACTGGCAGCATACCATTCTGAAGTCAGCCGGGTATGAGGCAACCCATGTTTATATAAAAAACTATAGCCTTTACATAACAAACGCTCGATGAAAGAGGAGGCGGAATAAGAGAAAGAATCAAACCGCACGGTACTTTCGGCATATCCGTACATCGACAAGTCCGTACAAGTATCCGTGGTCAGTATCGTGACTTCATGTTTTCCGGACAAAGCCTTGGCTATTTCAGCCAACACACGCTGTACTCCGCCGAAACTGAAGACAGTATCACAATAAAATAATATTCTCATGGAATTTAGATTACACTCTTTCTTCGCAAAGATACAATAAAGAAATGAAAATAAATGCGGAATGAAGAAAGAATATCATATAATACAAAGCAGGTATCTGCGGCACGTACATACGTATAGAGCGGCACGTACATATGTGAAATCCTGCTCCCCCAAAAACAACAGGTCAAATAAAAAAAAGACCTTGTTCTTTTTTAAAAAGATGGCGAGCTTTTTAAAAAACGTCTTGATCTTTTTTGCCACTGCCGGAACTTCGACTTCCGACATATTCCATAAAGCCCCCAACCGACAGATTATGTAAAATTCAACTTAAAAACACTGTGAGGACACTAATGCGCTGAACTTTAATTCAAAATCCGGGAATAGACTCCACTACCCCGGATTTTACCTTGCGCTTTTCGCAAAGAACAAGTTTCTTCTAACATCTTTTATTGTACTGTTTGTCTATATGTCTTATTTTACAAAGATTGCTTCATCCTTACGTTTATTGGTCACTTCTTCCAAATTGGCTCCGGCTTCGACGGAATCCTTGGCCTGTGCCTGTTTGAAATAATTCTCAGCAGAGTCGAGGTCCCCTTGCAACAGTTTCAGTACGCCTCTGTTGTTCAGCGTCGCACTCGCCTGTGCATCGGCCTTGTCCAAATAACGTACCGCCTGTTGCAAGTCACCCCGTTGGAGTTCGATAGCGGCAGCGTTTATATTCGCTGTTGGGTCATCAGGAAACATGCGCACTGCCACATCGAACACTTCGTTAAACTCGTCACTCCCCTTTTCGTATGTTTGGGCAACCAGAAACATTTCCTGCAAGCTCAACTGCTGGGGACGGAGCTTTATAATCTGTTTTGCCTCTTCCACATCAAATCCGCGAACTACATAACGTACAGTGTAATCAGAGTGACGCAAAGCCGGATAACAATCCTGTAGTAATGCGGCATATACCTTTCCACCATCCAAGGCCTTAATGCGTTCCTCCTTCACGTCAAAATCGCTCTCATTCTTATCTATTATGGACAAAATCTCTTCTTTCAGCGGTAAATCATTCTTAGCCACATACGCACGCAGTCCGGCCCAGTCCTCGGGTACAGAATTCACCTTGAACAAATCCGCTTTAAAGCCATACTCATTCATTACATAACTCTTCAATGCCTCAGCACGCCCCTGAGCCAAACGCGCATTGGCCGCATATCTGCCCTCAGGAGAAGCATAACCCACAATAGCTATTTCAGTAATGGTAGTATTGACATCATTTTTCACTACATCCACCGTATGTTTGATAGCAGCCAGTTCGGATGGATTACGATGATAATCAGGATAAATCTTCATTTGATTTACCGGAAAATCCAAATAAGCACGTCCTTCCTCGGCACGATTCTTCACAGCTCGACAGCAGGAGAAACGAATGCCACGACAGGTTTTACCACATAGCGTTCCAAATTGGCACGAGTTATAAAGGCACTGTTTTCTTCTTTCTGACAATCGGCACAGCCACGTATAGCAGCCTGCAGTTCCAGTTCTGCACCATTCATCCATTTCTCGTATGGAATACGGGCTGAATAATTTACAGTCTGTTCCGTTCCATTCTTACGACGAAGAATGTATATGCATCCGACGGAATACTGCGTTCACGCTGTTGCACGATGGAACGGATACGCCCATATACCCAAATAGCAGGCAAAATCCTGTTATAACTGTTATCCTGTGTCTTCAAAACCGGAGTCAGAGTTGCCACACAGTTGGAAGAAAGCTCCATTGCAGCCGGCAACGTGATATCCATTCCTATCATCACCTGTCCATTATCACTAATCAGGATTGACTGATTGCTGACTTGTACCTGACCACCTGATAATGTCTGTGCACCTACCGGAATAGCCGGTATCAATAATATAAGAAGTATATAACATATAAGTTTCATAATCCGTAATTTTTAGAATATATAAATAAGATTCAGAGCAGCCTTAGTAGGACCCCAATAATTCTTGTTGGATTTCTCCAACATATCTCCACATTCTTCACACTCATATTTCTTATAACGCACATAAGCATAACCCAAACCGATGGTGGCGCCCAGATTCCAATGGCGTCCCAGCACAAACTGATAACCGTAACTGACACCGCCGCCATAAAAATGTCCCTTATAACGGAAGTCTTTCAAATCATCGAAAGAAGAAAACGGCAAATCAATACCGGTAGTATTGTATGCTCTCCCATTAAATGGAAACCGAAAAAATGACCATTGAACTTATCACAAAGCCAATAACGCAACTCGGCTGTACCATCACCAGTTTCAGCATTTTATTATCGCTGTATTTCCAGGGATTATAATAAAACGGAATATCCACTGTAAGCTTCTTGCTCAACCCTACTTCCAC
>ENA-OQCE01001157-OQCE01001157.1-human-gut-metagenome-genome-assembly--contig:-NODE-1157-length-11409-cov-2.545382_pt1 | contig 11409 bp, 14 predicted proteins | sample MGYA00242495_ERZ504572 | MGnify/ENA primary metagenome ERZ504572 (study PRJEB26092, sample SAMD00036228) | human gut metagenome | host: Homo sapiens | study: EMG produced TPA metagenomics assembly of...
AATATTCCATGAGCAAAGTTATAATAATCGGCGGCGGAGCCGCCGGAATGATGGCAGGGGTTTTTGCAGCCCGTAACCATCATGAAGTTCATATATTAGAGAAGAACGAGAAACTGGGAAAGAAAGTCTTCATCACAGGAAAAGGCAGATGCAATGTAACAAATGCCTGCGACACAGAAGAACTCTTTCCTGCAATGATGAGCAATCCCAAGTTCCTCTACAGCAGTTTCTATTCATTTACCCCTCAGGATGTAATGGAGTTCTTCGAGAAAGCAGGTGTCCCTCTGAAGGTAGAGCGTGGAAACAGAGTATTCCCACAGTCTGACCATTCTTCAGACATCATCCGCGCTCTGGAGCGTGAGCTGAAGAAAGCAGGAGCAAAGATTCATCTTCACACTGCTGTGCAGGAAATCGTAAAGAAACCTGTAACGGAATCTGTAACAGATTCCGTAAATACCCTTGAATCAGAAGCCGCATTAACAGAATCAGGATTTGATGCAGGAAAAAGCAGAAAAGGAAAAAAATCACCTGACATACCGCAGGAGAAGATCACAGGAGTCATCCTTACAGACGGAACCTTCATGGAAGGAGATGCAGTCATCGTGGCAACCGGCGGATTCTCTTATCAGAGTACCGGTTCCACAGGTGACGGATACCGCTTTGCAAGAGAACTGGGACTGAAAGTCACGGACATTGCTCCCTCCCTTGTGCCATTAAAGACAAAAGAAGACTATGTCCCTAAGCTTCAGGGACTTTCCCTTAAGAACACAGGACTTACCATAAAGAATGGAAAGAAAGTACTCTATGAGGATTTCGGAGAGATGATGTTCACCCATTTCGGAGTCACAGGTCCCATGATCCTGTCCGCCAGTGCCCACATCGGTGCAAAACTGGCGAAAGCACCAAACGGCGAACTGTCCGCATATCTGGATCTGAAGCCGGCACTTACCAGAGAACAGCTGGATGCCAGGATCCTGCGCGAATTTGAAGCAGGACCAAACAAACAGTTCAAGAACGTGATTGGCGTACTTTTCCCGTCATCTCTGACTCCGGTAATGCTGGAACTGGGTGGAATCCCCGCAGAGAAGAAAATCCACGACATCTCCAGAGAAGAACGCCAGCACTTCATTGACCTTATCAAAGCCTTCCCCTTCACAATCACAGGAATGGGTGAGTTCAAAGAAGCCATCATCACCAGAGGCGGCGTCTCTGTCAAAGAGATCAATCCCGGAACAATGGAATCAAAGAAAATCTCAGGTCTTTACTTCGCAGGCGAGGTACTGGATCTGGATGCAGTGACAGGTGGATATAATTTACAGATTGCCTGGTCTACCGCATATCTGGCAGCGCAAGCTATACAGTAAGCTGAAACAAGCAGATGATGAGTACCAGTACCTTGTAGGTGGATTATATCTATGATATGATTCAGCTATACGTTATTTAGCGATTCATAAACATCAATCAATAATAAAACAGAGAAAATCTGTTTGAATAATAGAAACAGGAGGAACCACGAAAATGGGATGTAACATAGCCATCGACGGACCTGCAGGAGCAGGAAAGAGCACCATCGCAAAGAAAGTAGCGAAAGAATTATCATTTATCTATGTAGATACAGGAGCCATGTACAGGGCAATGGCTTTATATCTTTTGAACCATGGCGTAAACGGAGAAAATCAGGAAGAGATCGAAGCTGTATGTTCCGGCGCTGACATCTCCATCGAATACAAAAACGGAGAACAGATTGTCATCCTCAACGGAGAGAACGTAAATGCTATGATCCGCACCGAACAGGTAGGAAACATGGCATCCAAAAGTTCTGCAAACCCGAAAGTCAGAGCTCATCTTCTGAAGCTTCAGAGAACTCTGGCAGAGAAAAACGACGTAGTCATGGATGGCAGAGATATCGGTACAACCATCCTTCCAAACGCAGAAGTAAAAATCTACCTCACAGCAAGCGCAGACACCAGAGCAAAAAGAAGAGCACTGGAATATGAACAGAAGGGAGAATCCTTCGACCTGGACCAGATCCGAAAAGACATCATCGAGCGCGACGAACGCGACATGAACCGCGAAATCTCCCCTCTGAAACAGGCAGACGACGCAGTGCTCGTAGATTCCTCGGAAATGGGAATTGATCAGGTTGTAGATGCTATTCTTGATGTGTATAATAAGAAGATACAGAAATAACGGTCAGGCGGACAGATTATCTGTTTCAGACTACGCTATTTGCCCGTCAATTACCTATCACCTAAAGTGGTGCTGCATCATAGGGTGGTTGACAGCACCCTTTACAGACAAGATATACTCATCTGTAACTGTAAACTTCCCATGCTATACAGCAAACATTCTTTTACGGGTAAGGAAAGGATTTATTTATGAAAGTTAAAGTAGCAGAGACAGCAGGCTTCTGCTTCGGCGTCAAACGAGCAGTGGACAAAGTCTACGAGCTGATCGACACAGAACAGAAACCAATCTTCACTCTGGGTCCGATCATCCACAATGAAGGCGTAGTAGCGGATCTGGAAGCCCGTGGCGTCCATGTTATCACAGAAGCAGACCTGGATTTCCCGGATGATACCCTGCAGAACGGAACAGTAGTCATCCGCTCTCACGGTGTAGGCAAAGCCATCTACGATAAGCTGAAAGAAAAAAACATCTCTTATGTAGATGTGACCTGCCCCTTCGTTCTGAAAATCCACAGGATTGTGGAAAAAGAAAGCCTTGCAGGAAACCACATCATCATCATCGGCGACAAAGACCACCCCGAAGTACAGGCATCTGCGATGGTGCCAGTCCTTACACGGTGATCGGAAACAAAGAAGAAGCCGAAGCATTTGTACTCCCAAAAGGCAAAAAAATAAGTATTGTGTCCCAGACGACATTTAATTACAACAAATTTAAAGAATTTAGTTGAAATTCTTTGCAAAAAGAGGTATGATAATAATGTTTTAAATATTCTCAATATTTTAAACACTATTTGTAATGCTACCGAAGAACGGCAGAGAGAAGCAAAAAACATAGCCGGAGAGGTAGACACTATGCTGGTCGTAGGCGGCCGGCACAGTTCCAATACTCAAAAGCTGTTTGAAATATGTAAAAAGGAATGTGGAAATACTTACTATATACAAACACCTGTAGACTTGGATTCTGAAATGTTCCAATGCAGTAGTTATGTAGGTATTACAGCAGGGGCTTCCACCCCAAACAAAATTATTGAGGAGGTTCAAGAACATGTCAGAATTAAGTTTTGAACAAATGCTGGAAGATTCCGTAAAGACTATCAGAAATGGAGAGATTGTACAGGGTACTGTCATCGATGTTAAAGAAGATGAGATTATTCTGAATATCGGTTATAAAGCAGACGGTATTATCACAAAGAACGAATACTCTAACGATGCAAGCCTTGTACTCACAGATGCTGTTCACGTTGGAGACACAATGGAAGCAAAAGTTCTCAAAGTAAACGATGGAGAAGGTCAGGTAACTCTTACTTACAAGAGACTGGCAGCAGAGAAAGGCAACAAACGTCTTGAAGAAGCATTTGAGAATCAGGAAGTATTAAAAGCTCCTGTAACTCAGGTACTTGACGGCGGACTTTGTGTAAACGTAGACGAAGCAAGAGTATTCATTCCTGCAAGCCTGGTTTCCGACACATACGAGAAAGACCTTTCCAAATATGCAGATCAGGAGATCGAATTCGTTATCACAGAATTCAACCCGAGAAGACGCCGCATCATCGGTAACCGTAAGCAGCTTCTTCTTGCTGAGAAAGCAGAGAAACAGAAAGAATTAATGGAGAGAATCCATGTTGGCGACACAGTTGAAGGAACAGTTAAGAACGTTACAGATTTCGGTGCATTCATCGATCTGGGCGGAGCAGACGGACTTCTTCACATCTCCGAAATGTCCTGGGGCAGAGTAGAGAACCCGAAGAAAGTATTCACTGTTGGCGATAAAGTTAAAGTTCTTATCAAAGAGATCAACGGAGAGAAGATCGCACTTTCCCTTAAATTCCCGGAAGCAAATCCATGGCTCACAGCAGCTGAGGACTTCGCTGTAGAAACGTAGTTAAAGGTAAAGTTGCACGTATGACAGACTTCGGCGCATTCGTAGAGCTTGCACCTGGTGTAGATGCACTTCTTCACGTATCCCAGATTTCCAGAGAGCACGTTGCTAAACCAGCAGACGTACTGTCAATCGGACAGGAGATCGAAGCTAAGGTTGTTGACTTCAACGGCGAAGACAAGAAGATTAGCCTGAGCATGAAAGCTCTTGAGGCACCGGCTGAGGAAGCTACAGAAGAATAATCAAGAGAATACTCATAAATATTCAGAAACCGGCTTTGTATGAGGATGATCATACAGAGCGGTTGATTGTTTTTTCAGATTACGAATGTGGTCAGCAGCTACAGGAGCATCAGAAATGCTGCAGACAGTCAGGAAGGATGATGGGATGTCCATAAAAGGAATTTATGATATACACTGTCATATTGTACCCGGTGTAGACGATGGAGCCACAGATATAGGAGAAACCGTAAAATTACTCCGGATGGAATATGAACAGGGCGTGCGGACGGTTATTGCAACTCCCCATTTCCGCTTTCGGATGTTTGAAACACCTGCGGAGAAAGTCAGAGAGCAGTTCAGACTGGTGGAGAAAGCGGCATCAGAGATCAGCCCGGATCTCCATGTGTATCTGGGATGTGAGTTTCACGCTAATATGGAGATGCTTCCCATGCTCAGAGAACAGAAAGTAATGACAATGGCCGGTTCACGGTATGTTCTTACAGAATTTTCCCATAACTCGGAAGAAAGCTATATACGGGAACGTCTCAGTGCATTGCTCTCCGGAGGATATAAGCCGATCATGGCACATATAGAACGTTACGAAGCCACACGCAACAGTCCGGATTTTGTGGAAGAACTGGCAGATATGGGCGTCTATATGCAGATCAATGCAGACAGCATCACAGGAAAAGACGGATTTTTTACTAAACGGTACTGTAATAAAATCATGAAAGACGGACTCCTTCATTTCGTCGGATCAGACTGTCACGACAGTGCAAAGAGGAGCAGCAGGATTGGAGAGGCATATCGTATGGTTTCAGCGAAATTCGGGCAGGGCTATGCAGATGAACTGTTTATTCATAATCCTGCAGAAATTCTGAAACAGAAACAAAAACATGAGGCTACAGATTGACTTTTTTTATTGGCTGATATACAATAAAATCGGTTTATGTCAATTTCGCTGTTTACTTTCAGAAATACATAAGACAGAATATTACCTGTGAACAGTAATGTACAAAACTATAAAGAAAAAAGGGAAAAGGAAATTATCAGATGTTAGACAATTTGAACAGTAACTTTGAGAGCAGCAAAGCACAGAGACCCGATGCAAATGATGATGAAGTCGAAATCGATTTACTGGAAATATTTTATGCGCTCAAGAAAAAAATCCTTCTGGTACTGATGGTTGCTCTTGTCGGAGGCTGTATTGCAGCAGCATATACGCAGTTTTTAATGACACCGATTTACAGCTCCACATCCAGTATCCTTGTACTTTCGAAAGAAACCACACTGACATCACTGGCGGATCTGCAGTTAGGTGCCAGCCTGACCAGTGATTATACAGTTCTGATCACAAGTACCCCTGTGATGGAGCAGGTAATTTCAGATTTGGATCTGGATATGACTGCAGAACAGCTGAAAGAAAGCGTAAGTATCAATAATCCTACAGATACCCGTATCCTTGAGATTACTGTCAATAATACAGATTCTAAAATGGCCAAGAAGATTGTAGATGAGATTGCGAATGTTTCTTCATCCTATATTGCGATAAAATGGAAGTTATTCCGCCAAAGATTATTGAAGTTGGTAAGATTGCTACAGAGAGAACTTCTCCAAGTGTAATGAAGAACTCAGCAATTGGCTTCTTACTCGGATTTCTTGCATGTGCGGCAATCGTAGTTGTATACGCTGTAATGGATGATACTATTAAGACAGAGGAAGATATTGAGAAATACCTGGGAGTTTCTGTTCTTGCCAAGGTTCCTGACAGAAAAGATTTTATAAATTCGAAGAACAGGAAATCAAAGAACAAGAATAAGAAGCACCATTAAACTGATGGAGGAATCTGAGCAATGAAGAAACTCAATTTAACAGATAAAAGAAATCCGGATTATTTTTACAGTGAGGCGATCAAAACTCTGCGTACCAATATTCAGCTGTCGGGTCAGAGCATAAAGACAATTCTGGTTACAAGCTGTTATCCAAACGAAGGTAAGAGTGATATAGTACTCAGTCTTGCCCAGGAGCTTGGGAGCATTGGCAAGAAGGTTCTCCTTCTGGATGCGGATATCAGGAAGACTGCATATGCCGGACGACTGGGTGTGGAAGAGGAAGTGAAAGGTCTCTCACAGCTTCTGAGTGGTCAGGTGGGACTACAGGAGATTATTTATTCTACAAACTTTCCGAATATGGATATCATATTCGGAGGTCCAAGTGCACCGAATCCGTCAGGACTTCTCAGTGAGAATATCTTTAAGGTATTCTTAAAGGAAATCAGAGAATATTATAATTATATCCTGATCGATACACCGCCTATCGGAACAGTAATTGATGCGGCAGTGATAGGAAGATGCTGCGATGGTGCAGTCTTTCTGATCGAACCGGGAAATGTCAGGTACCGGGACGCACAGAAAGCATTTAAACAGCTGGAAAGAAGCGGATGCCGTATTCTTGGAGCTGTTATGAACAAGATAGATACCAGTGATGACAAATATTATTCTTCTTATTATAAGCATTATGGAGAGTATTATCACAGAAGTGACGAAGAAGCCCAGATTAAATAATACGGGCAGTTATCTGGCAGTAAGACAGAAACCATGATCAATGATAAAGGAGAATTTGGAAAAGTGAGCAAAATAAGGAAGAAAAAAAATAAAAAAGACGAATATCTTACTGGGCTTTATCTGCATTCTTCTGGCAGTTCTCCTGGGCTTTATTCTTGTGACCAGTTATAAATCGGAACAGAAGGAATCCAGACACCTGTCAGAAATTGCAGACGACCAGCAGAGTGGGATTGAAGATTACGAAGCAGTAAAAGAACGTGCAAAAGAGCTGGAGGAGATATCTTCCGAAGAAGCAGAAGATACAGAAGACATTAAATCAAAGAACACAGAAAAAACGGATACAGCTGACACAGAAGATGCAGATAAGACAGAAGATACAAAAGATAAGACGACAGCTGCTTCAGGTATTGTGTGTTGGGGAGATGATCTGATCAATGGGGAAGAATCCAATACATATTCCTATATGACAGTACTTCAGAAGCTTCTGACCGATAATGGCTATAATATGACAGTGATCAATAAAACGCTTCAGGGAGGCGGCACTCTCTCCATGATGAAGATGGCTGGTGTAAGTGATGAAACTATTCAGAGCTATATTACCAGACATCAGCAGGCTGCAAACGGTGCCCAGCTGAATGTAACAGAGACCGGAATACGTGATCTGACAGAAGAACAGACTACAAGAAATGATATGGATTGTATTCCAGTTATCTTCATGGGATATTATGGCGGCTGGAATCATGATCCTGCAGAACTGGCAGACCAGCAGGAACAGATTTTAAATACATTTCAGAATAAAGATCAGTTTATTGTAGTAGGAACACGCCCTATGGACGGAAGTGTAACCTCTGAAGCACTGGATCAGGTGCTCAGCCAGAAATGGGGAGAACACTATATCAGTCTTGCAGATGTGACTGCACAGCCGTCTTCTACCTATGAGGCCCAGCAGGCAATGGCAGAGGCAATATTACAGAAATTGCAGGAGCTTAATTATATCAGCAAAAACTGATGAGATAACTGAAATACAGAGATTGAAGGAATGAAAATGAAAAAAAACACAAGAAAAGCCATCAGACAGCGTAAGATCTGTATGCTTTTGATTATTATCCTGATCATAGTTCTTTCCATTCTTGGCGGCGGTTATTATCTGTTAAGCCAGAAAAATGCTGCATTGCCAAAAATCGGTGGTCAGAACAGTGACAGCCGGAATCAGACGGATTTGAACCAAAACAGTGATACCGTGGAATATAAAGGTGAGACATACAAATATAACGATCATCTCAGCAATTATTTATTCCTGGGAATTGATACAAGGGAAGCTGTAGATACTTATCAGTCACAGGCAGATGCCGGGCAGGCAGATGCAATTTTCCTGGTGTCCATGGATCGTGCAACAGAAAAGATAAAGGTTCTGTTTCTTCCACGAGATTCCATGACCAGGATAGAAGTATTTAATCCATATGGTCAGAGCCTTGGAGAGACAACAGATCATCTGAATATACAGTATGCCTTCGGGGATGGAAAAGAGAAAAGCTGTGAACTGATGAAAACAGCAGTTTCCAATATGCTGGACGGACTTCCGATTCAGGGGTATTGCTCCATGAATATGGATGGCATTTCAGTGATTACAGATTTCGTAGGTGGAATACAGCTCACAATCCCTGATGACAGTCTCGCAGATGTGAATCCGGAATATAAAAAAGGTGCTGTTGTGGATATCACAGGGGAAACTGCAGAACAGTTTGTAAGATATCGTGACATTGACAAAACCCAGAGTGCTCTGGTCCGTCAGGAGAGACAGAAAACCTTTCTTCAGGCACTGGTGCAGAAGGCTCAGGAAAAAGCAGGAGAGGACGCCGGATTTGTGACAGGTCTCTATGACAGTGTTAAAAGCTATACAGTTACAAATATGGGTAATGATATATTTGCCAAATTGCTGGCTGCATCACAGAATGGAATCACTGATACAGAGACAGTACCGGGTGAGGGAACACATGGGAGAACTTTGATGAGTACCATATTGATGAAGATGCATTGTCGGACTTGATTATTTCCATGTTTTATGAGAAAATCTGATTGTATTAGTCATAGTATAATGAATGCAGAATACACTGTACTGTGATAAATAATTATCACTGTTATTATTTTATTCAGAGATAGTCCGTGCAGACATTCTGTACGGTTATCTATATAAAAATTAATCCAAAAGGAGAGGTGCATTATGAAAATCGCGAAGAAATTTATGACACTTGCTTTAGCAGCTGCCCTTGGAGTAGGATGTGCTACTGTAGGTGTTGGTGCAGCGCCAAGCAACACGAGTGATCTGGCCGCGGTAGCGCCAAGTAGGACAAGCGAAACTACTGTGGATTCTGAACATTCTTCAATTTATGAAGTTGTTAAGGAACTTGAGAAAACACAGGGCTTTGCTGATCTGCAGGCAAAATATAAAGATCTGGCAGATGCTTTTAAACAAATCAATGATGGAACAATGAAGATGGAAGATTTCATAAAAGTATTGAAATCCCTTTCCGTAGATGAAGCAGACAAAGCAGACCTTGAAGATGCCATTGCTAAACTCGAAGGAAAAATGATTGTTACATTTGTCAATGAATTCAACGTACTGAAGCCAGAAGAAGCAAAACCTAATGATGACGGAACATATGAAGTAAAGCTTAATGTTCCGAGTCTTACAGACACTATGGAAGGTATTCAGCTTTGGGTCTACAGCAAAGACGGTACAAAGAAGTTTGTAGTCATTGATCCGGTTAATATTGACAAAGAGGGCAAAACTCTTACTGTTAACTTAAACGATGGAGATTTCTTCATGGTAATCGCAGACGCGAAATAATCAATAATTCGGAATCAGAACGCAGTCGCCAGAGATGGCGGCTGTTTTTTTTGTAGAAATCTGTTGCATTTTTTTTATTGATGTAGTTATAATAAAACACGACGTAAATCTTTTTTGTCTTTAAATCGTCGCTTTGCCGCGTTTGAAGATATGGATAATACATATCTTGAAGTATGAGTCTGCCTTGTAACACAGGCAGAATGGCGAAGCATACCCAGAATACGGAGGTAAGATATCCAGTGTGGTATGTGATGCAGGTGCGCACAGGCACCGAAGAAAACATCCGCTGTCAGTGTCAGCGGTTAATAAGCAGCAATGTCTTAGAACGCTGCTTTATCCCATATTACCAACAGAAGAAACGATTTCAGGGCGAATGGCATATCCAGGAAAGAATCCTCTTTCCCGGGTATGTCTTTTTAAATTGCCGAAAATCCGGAAAAGCTGGTAAATGGACTCAGGAAAGTCATCGGACTGACGAAGCTGATCGGAACCGGCGATGAGATCGTCCACTGGTTCAGGAAGAAATAGATTTGCTTATGAAAATAGGCACAGACAAACAGCTTGTAGAGATGTCTTCCGGCATTATCGAGAATGACAGAGTGCAGATCCTGTCAGGTCCTCTGATGGGAATGGAAGGAAATATCCGCAGGATAGACCGACATAAAAGAATAGCATATATGGAAATAGAAATGTTCGGAAGAACAGTAGAAATGAAGGTGGGATTGGAAATTATAAAAAAAGAATAATAAAAAATGATGGCATATTTACAGGAAAACGATTCTGTAAATATGCTTTTTGAATAAAAAAGAAGGAGAGGTTAGGAAAACGTATGTATAGGAAAAAATCAAGAGGATGGTATAAACACAAAGATTTCATATTAATTGATCTTGCGTGTTTATTTATGGCTTTAATACTGGCGTATCTGATTCGAAACGGTTCTGTCAGGAACCTGTTTACACTGGGAATTTATCGCAATGTGATGATATTTGTCATATTAGTGGATTTGTTCCTGATCATTTTGTTTGAATCTTATAAAGGAGTTCTGAGAAGAGGACGTTATCAGGAGCTGCGCTCTGTTATCCGGCAGATGATCCTGATCGAACTGGTCAAGTGGTCTGTACCTGTTTACTGTCAGTGGCGGACATACCTTTTCAAGAATAATCCTTTATCTTATGGGAATTTTCTATGTGCTTTTATCCTATTGTACAAGAATAATATGGAAAAAAATACCTGCTGCATAAAATGGCAGAAGGTGGAGAGCATTCTCTCTACATTGTAACCAATTATGACCTTGCATCAAAAGTAATCCAAAATGTAAAAGAACACAATTATAACCGTTACAACATCAATGGTCTGATACTCATTGATAAAGATATGACAGGGAAAGAAATTGCAGGAGTCCAGGTAGTAGCAGACTTAAATAACGCACCATCCTTTATCTGTCAGCAGTGGGTAGATGAGGTCTTTGTAAATGTAGATGAAACATATCCATACCCTCAGGAACTGATAGAAGAGTTGCTGGAAATGGGAATGCCGGTTCATGTAAACCTGGCAAAAGTCAGAAGCACCCCCGGACAGAAACAATTTGTAGAGACAATAGGTGGATATACAGTTCTGACAACCACCATGAACTATGCCACAGACAGACAGGCACTTGCCAAAAGGGCATTAGATATTCTGGGAGGACTGGTAGGCTGTATTCTGACAG
>ENA-OQCE01001158-OQCE01001158.1-human-gut-metagenome-genome-assembly--contig:-NODE-1158-length-11405-cov-1.963380_pt1 | contig 11405 bp, 15 predicted proteins | sample MGYA00242495_ERZ504572 | MGnify/ENA primary metagenome ERZ504572 (study PRJEB26092, sample SAMD00036228) | human gut metagenome | host: Homo sapiens | study: EMG produced TPA metagenomics assembly of...
CTGTAAATTTCATTCCGCTTAAGCCGATACAGTGGCGGCTTAAATGGTGTTCATTGACAAAATCGTTATCCTTGTACAGTTTCTCATCGGAAACCCATTTGTATTTTTCAATATCTGCGGTGGAACGGCAGGATTGTGCACAGTATGCGCAGTCCTGGGAACAGTTGCCGCTGCGGGCATTGGTCAGAATATGGATGCTGACGTGATTTCCTTTATATTTTCTCCGGAGTTTTTCAGCACGGGCGATCAGATCATCCAGCTGATCGTCCGGAGTGTTTAAAATAGAAAGAGCCTCCTCGCGGGAGAGAACCGGATCGTTTTCTTTTGTTGTATGCATTTGCTAAATACCTTCCTTGTGTGTAATTATTAACAATATGCATTCACTTTAGCATGGAAAAAATGAAATGTCAACGATGATGAGTGAACAGGTTGACAATAAAGAGTAAAAAACCCGGAGAATGAAAAAATTCTCCGGATTTGAAGTATTATAATAAAATTTTTGATTTATGCTTTAGTAAGCGGGACCCGTTTATAATAAGAAGAACCCCTGCGGCGATTCCTGTGGCAAGTACACAGATTCCGATCACGAGGCTTGATACGGCTGATGATCCCATTGCTTTATATATTTTCTCGTTCATAAAAACAAACCTCCTTAAATTGACGAAGTTTAATATCTTAATTCATTCTTATTTTAACACAACATCCGTTGACATTGCAACGTGGATTTGCTACAGTTGACAGTGTATAAATTAAATTAGAAAAATAACACGAAAATATATAGTAACTGAGAAAAATCAGGAGGCATAGAGATGGCAAAAATTATATTAACCGGAGATCGCCCGACAGGAAGACTGCATGTGGGACACTATGTAGGATCTCTGCGAAGAAGAGTGGAATTACAGAATTCGGGAGAGTTTGATAAGATTTTTATTATGATTGCGGATGCACAGGCGCTGACCGACAATTTTGATAATCCGGAGAAGGTGCGTCAGAATATCATAGAGGTGGCACTGGATTATTTATCTGCAGGGCTGGATCCAGCGAAATCCACATTGTTTGTCCAGTCACAGATTTCCGAATTGACAGAGCTTACGTTTTTCTATGCCAATCTGGTAACTGTTTCCAGGCTGCAGCGGAATCCGACTGTTAAGTCAGAAATTAAAATGCGCAATTTTGAGACCAGTATTCCGGTCGGATTTTTTACATATCCGATCAGTCAGGCAGCAGATATTACTGCTTTTAAGGCAACGGTTGTACCAGCGGGAGAAGATCAGCTTCCAATGATTGAGCAGACAAGGGAGATTGTCCGTAAATTCAATTCCATTTATGATGAGGTGCTGGTGGAGCCGGATGTGCTGCTTCCGGAGAATGAGGCATGTATGCGTCTGCGGGAATTGATGGAAAACAGAAGATGAGCAAATCCCTGGGGAACTGTATTTATCTTTCAGATACGGAAAGTGATGTCAAAAAAAAAGATTATGAGTATGTACACGGATCCGACACATATTCAGATATCTGATCCGGGACATCTGGAAGGAAACTGTGTATTTACCTATCTGGATGCTTTCAGCAAACCGGAACATTTTGAAGAATATCTTCCGGAATATCATAATCTGGATGAATTAAAGGAACACTATACCAGAGGCGGTCTTGGAGATGTAAAAATCAAAAAAATTCCTGAACAACGTCATTCAGGAAGAGCTGGCTCCGATTCGTGCGCGAAGGGCAGAATTTGAGAAAGACATTCCGGCAGTATATGAAATTCTGAAAAAAGGAAGTGATGCAGCGCGTGAAGTTGCAGCACAGACACTTTCTGAAGTAAAACAGGCGATGAAAATCAATTATTTTGATGATGAAGAACTGATTCGTGTACAGAGTGAGAAATATCAGGGTGTATAAAAAGAAAGGATCGGAAAATATGATGATGAAAAAGACAGGACTGCTGGCAGTACTGACAGCAGGAGTACTTTTACTTGCAGGATGCGGTGGGGAAGCAAAGACAATTGATGTGCAGGCTCTCGCAAAATCGCTTGCAACAGAGATTAAATACGACGATACATTAAAGGAACTGACAGCGGATGAAATTTCAATGCTTGTAGATTTACCGGAAGATGTTGATTCTGTTATGTATGCCGGAAGCGGTTCTACGGCAGAAGAGGTAGGTGTTTTTACCGCAAAAGATTCAAATCAGGCAAAAGAAACCATGGAAGATGTCCAGAAATATCTTGATGATCAGGCGGATTCTTTCCAGGATTATGTGCCGGAAGAGACAAAACGGATTGGAAATGCGGTACTGGAGCAGAAAAATCAGTATGTGGTTCTGTGTGTGTCCGGGGATTCGGACCAGGCAAAGGAAATTATAGAAAAGGCGTTTAAATAAAATGGTTTTTAGTAGTTTTGTATTTTTACTTGCATTTTTACCGATCGTATTATTGCTGTACTATCTCTGCCCGGCAAGGCTTAGAAACCTTGTTTTATTGGTTTTCAGTCTGGTCTTTTATGCGTGGGGAGAGCCGGTCTATGTATTAATCATGCTGTTTTCGATTGTATTTGATTATGCGAATGGGCGGTTGATCGAGCACTTTAAAAACAAAAACTGTCCGGGGAAAGCAAAAGCCGCACTGATCGTTGATCTGTGCGGAAACCTTGCCATCCTCGGGTTTTTTAAGTACACGGATTTTGTTATCGGGAGTATCAATTCCATTACAGGGGCAGGGTTGTCGCTGCTGCATATAGCACTTCCGATTGGAATTTCTTTTTATACCTTTCAGACAATGTCTTATACGATTGATGTTTATCGCGGGGAGGTTGCAGCACAGAAAAACATCCTTACATTTGCAACCTATGTAACCCTGTTTCCGCAGCTGATCGCAGGACCGATTGTGCAGTATAAAACGGTGGAAAAAGAACTCATGCACAGAAAAGTCACGCTGGAAGATTTTTCCGAAGGAGCATTTCGTTTTTCCGTGGGTCTGGCAAAGAAAGTGCTTCTGGCAAATCAGATCGGAAGTCTGTGGAATTCCATTTCACAGCTGAATCACATGTCGGTGGCTACGGCATGGCTTGGTGCAATTGCATACAGTTTTCAGATTTATTTTGATTTTTCGGGGTATTCGGATATGGCGATCGGACTGGGCAGAATGTTTGGATTCTATTTCCTGGAAAACTTTAATTTCCCGTACATGTCAAAGACAATTACGGAATTCTGGAGACGCTGGCATATTTCTCTAAGTTCCTGGTTCCGCGAGTATGTATACATTCCGCTTGGGGGAAACCGTAAGGGTCTGGTACGGCAGCTGTTTAATATTATGGTTGTATGGATGCTGACCGGTCTGTGGCACGGGGCAAACTGGAATTTTGTACTCTGGGGTGTGTATTATGGTGTGCTTCTGATGATTGAAAAGTTGTTCCTGCTTAAATGGCTGGATAAACTTCCAAATTGGATCGGGCATATCTACAGCATGTTTCTCGTGGTTATTGGATGGACAATTTTTGCACAGACGGATATTCACCAGCTGGGAGAATATTTAAAGACAATGTTTGGAATCGGACATGTGGCAGTTGCGGATTCTGATTTCTTATATTTCCTTGGAAGTAATGCGGTACTTCTGGTGGCATTGATCGCGGCATCTATTGATTACCGTGTCTGGATGCGCAGATTAAAGCAGGGAAAGGATGCTACCGTTTACGATGCGATTGCAACGTCGAAGGGATGGACTATAGCAAAGCCGGTTCTCATGGTTGTGTTTTTGCTGGTGTCCTTTGCGTTTCTGGTAGGGGACAGTTACAATTCCGTTTTTATATTTCCGTTTTTAGGAGGCATAGATCATTGAAAAAAATCAGAGTGACAATGATTGTCATTTTTGTTGCGTTTCTTGCGCTGGTATCCGGTGAAAGCCTGCTGATGAAAGATCGTGAGTTCTCACCGAATGAAAACAGATATCTGGCAGAACCGCCCAGACTGACGGTTGACAATATATTGAGTGGAAAATTTCAGGATAGTCTTGAAAATTATCTCAGGGATCAGATCTGTTTCCGCGATGGATGGATCACGGTAAAAACCGGAATTCAGAAAGCCTGCAAAGACACAGATATCGGAGGGGCTTATGTGGGAAAAGACGGCTATGATTTTGAAAAAATCACACCGGAAGATGTGGATGAAAAACAGATTGCCCGCAATGTGAAAGCGGTGCAGAATTTTTTCGCAAAAGCTTCTGAAAATGTAGAAAAGGACCGGATATCTTTTCTGCTTGTCCCGTCATCCGGCTGGTAATGGCCGATAAACTTCCGGCACATGCACGGCTGTTTGATCAGGCAAAGTGTATTGACCAAATTGAAAAACAGATGAAGGACTGTCGTGTGACAGATGTGAGGGAAAAACTACTTTCCCATAATGAGGATTATATCTATTACAAAACGGATCATCACTGGACGAGTGAGGGCGCTTACCTTGCCTATGAAACATGGTGTGACAGTACCGGGATGGAGAGCACGCCGCTGGCTGATCTGAAAAAACAGGTTGCGACCAAAAAATTCCGTGGAAGCCTGTATTCCAAAATACTGGATGCGGATTCGGCATATGACAGTATCTGGACGTATGGAGATACGAAGCAGAAGGCATACGGAAGTGACTGCAGTCTGACAATTGATGAAAAGAAACAGACGGACAGCTGTTACGATACAGCGCAGCTGAGTCAAAAGGATAAATATAAATACTTTTTCGGAGATAATTACGGAACGGTACAGATTGTATCAGACCATGCCAGACATCAGGATCGCAATCTGCTCGTCATCAAGGATTCGTTTGCAAACACCTTTGTGCCGTTTGCAACAGAAAACTATGGACAGATTACCATGATTGACTTACGGTATTATAATGGAAATGTAGAGGAATATATGAAAGAACATCAGATTACAGATGTACTCGTTCTCTATAATATTACAAATTTTATTTCAGACCGGAATCTGTATAAACTGGTCGGAAGAATTTAAAATGGAAAAGAGGTAAGATAAATGGTTTATAAGAGAGTAAGTAAAATAATCTTTGCTGCCATACTTGCCGTAACGGTGTTTTCGGGTTGCGGGAACAGGCAGGAAGAGAAAATAGATAAGACAGAAACAGAGACCACAACACAGAAAAGCACACAGGATGTTACGCAGGAAGCGGAAGAGGAAACAAAATATCCGTCCATCACTTCGGATGGAAAAATAAAAGATTACAAAAGTGTTGTGACAGTGGATGATACCGCATATGAGTTATACACCTATCTGGACAAAACAGCAGACAATTATGCAAAGAGTGTAAATAAGGTAGCAGATACCCTGACCGGGAAATCGGATGTGTATGATCTTGTCATTCCACTCAGTTCGGGAATTACATTTCCGGATAATCTGAAGGATGAAATCACATCTTCCGACCAGCATGATGCCATGCAGAAGATTCAGGCAAAAATGGACAAACATGTAAAAAACGTGGATGTATATGACGTGCTTATGCAGCATCGGACGGAGTATGAATATTTTCGGACGGATCATCATTGGACAACACTTGGTGCCTATTACGCATATACGGAATTCTGTAAAGCAAAAGGGATTACGCCGGAATCGCTGGATGCATATAGTAAAAAACAGGATTTTGACGGATTTCTGGGATCTTTTTATAATGATACTTCGGATGCAAAGCTGAAGGCGAATCCGGATACTGTGACAGCATATTACCCAAATGCTGAGAGCATATGCCATGTGACGGCATCGGATGGCAAAAAATATGACTGGCCGGTAATTTATGATGTTTCGAATTACAATGCGGGACTGAAATACAGTACGTTTATTGCAAGTGATAATCCATACACGGAAATTGAGAACAAGGATCTGTCGGATGGAAGTTCCTGCATTGTTGTAAAAGAATCGTTCGGAAATGCATTTATTCCATTTCTGGTTGATCATTATCAGACGGTGTATGTCGTGGATTACCGTTATTGGACAGGAAGTATCAGTAAACTTGCACAGGACAAGAACGTGAATGATGTGCTGTTTTTGAATAATCTTTCCATGATTCGCAATAAAAGTCTGGTAGGAAAGTTATACAGAGTGCTATAATACATTACAGTAAATAATTCCGTACAGACGATACGAAAGGAGGGGAATCCGGTGGTTAAATATTACAGAACAGATGACCGGAAGATTCATGAAGAACCGACAATTCAGGATGGCGTATGGGTGCAGATGGTAAACCCCAGTGTCGCGGAGGGACAGATGGTCGCGGATGCTCTGGATATGGATGTTGAAGATGTGCTGGCCGCACTCGATGAAGAGGAGAGTTCCCGTATCGAACTACAGGATGGTTATACTCTCATTCTGGTCGATATCCCGTCGATCGAGATCCGTCATGAAAAGAATCGTATACGACCATACCGCTTGGTATTCTGATTACATCGGGTGAGATCGTTACAGTCTGTACGGAGGATACACCGGTTCTTCAGGCGTTTTTGAATAACCGTGTCCGGGAATTCAGCACGAAAAAAAAGCTTCGTTTTGTCTATCAGATCCTGTACCGGATTGCAGTGCTTTATCAGAGTGATCTTCGTATCATTGACAAGATGCGTACGGAGATCGAGGAACGTGTCGGGGATGATACGGAGGAAGTGGATCTGATTGCGCTGCATGAACTGGAATCGACACTGGTCTACTTTGCGACATCCCTTCGTGCCAACGGAGTAGTGCTTGACCGCCTGACAAGATACAAGCGGCTGGAGCAGTATCCGGAGGATAAGGAGCTGCTCGGGGATGTAATCGTAGAGAACCAGCAGGCAATTGAGATGACAAGTATTTACCGTGACATCATAAACGGTACCAGAGAATTGTTGTCATCGGTCATCGACAACCGGATGAATTCCATCATGAAATCGCTGACAGTCATCACGCTTGTTATGGCGATTCCTACGGTTATTTCCGGAATTTACGGTATGAATGTCAACGAGCACTGGGTTCCGTTTGCCAATACTGCGCACGGATTTGCTATTATCATCGGAATTATGGTGATCATTTGTGTGATTATCCTGCTTCTTCTGCGAAAGAAGCGTATCCTCTAGCGGATTGAATTGCGGTATTGCAGAGGCGGGACATGAAATGTGTTCTTAAATGTCCGGATAAAATAGCTTACATTTGGAAAGCCGCTCTGCAGTGCTGTCTCTGTGATGGAGAGACTTGTGGTTTCCAGCAGATGCTTTGCGTGGGATAGCCGCAGGTATGTGATATACTGCGAGAGCGTAAGCTGGAAATGTTCCCGGAAGTACCGGGAGATATATTTTTCAGACATATGGAAATGTCCGGCAAGATCGTGCAGGGAAATACGAAAACAGTAATTTTGCTGAATATAAGATAGTAACTCTTTCTGGAGGCTGCTGGTGCTTTTTACATGGCTGGGATAAAACAGATCCTGTTCTGCAATGAGAAGCACTAGTTTCAGAAGCAGGATGCGGGTGCCAAGCTGGTTTTGGTATCCGTTTTTTTGGTTCTCAGCAATACGGTCAGAGTTGGCGTTGATGATCTGATCAAGCAGAACGGATGCCTTTGCTGCTGTGTCGTGATCCTCTGGAAGTTTACAGGGAAAGGAGAGGGTGTGGTTCCGCAGGGGAAAGAAAAGTTCCCGTTCCAAAGAATCATCCGACTGAAATGAAATAAATTCGAGAGGAAACAGGAGGGTGTAGTAGTCGACATCCCCGGCTGCCGATCCCATCAGATGAAGCTGCCCCGGAGCAACAAAATAGACCGAACCGTCCTCAGCAGTATATTCTTTCCCGTCAATCAGGAGGTTTAAAGGTCCTTTTTTCGTGTAAATAACTTCAAGCTCATCGTGCCAGTGTACGGGAATCTGAAAAGCATGGAAAATATTGTGCATGTGATATTGTGTATAGGGGTAATTGTCTGTGCCGTGCGGACGGTTTTCCTTGAGTTCCGGATACATGAAGTCCCTCCTTCTGTCAGTTTCCTAAATTATAATGGAAAAGTAGAAATAATGCAATTATAAGGCGATAAAATGCAAGCATTTTTGAAAAAAGGGCATAAAATGAATACGAAAGAAAGGAGATACCATAAATGGAACAGAGGAGAAAAAATTTAACGCAGCTTTTTATTCCCATTTGTCTGGAAACACTTTTGTATATGCTTTCTGGAATGGTTGATACCCTGATGCTTTCGTCTGTAAATGATCAGGCGGTTGGGGCGGTGGGAACTGCGAATACATATATAGGGATTTTTATCATCATGTTTTCTGTGATCTCTTCGGGAATGGTAGCCGTTATGACACAAAATATCGGGGCGGGCAGGCCGGGGGTGGCATATCAGGCCAGACAGCTTGGACTGGCATTTAATGCAGTGCTTGGCGTAATAATGTCTCTGTTCTTATCACTCGGTGCAGGGACCATTCTCTCTGGGGTCGGTGTGGCAGATGCACTGATGCAGCCGGCGAAAACCTATCTGCAGATTGTGGGTGGATTTTGTATTTTGAATGCTTTGATTCCCATCTGCTCGAGTTATCTTCGGGCATTTGGTTTTTCGAAGGAACCGTTGTATGCATCAATTATCGGTAATGTTATTAATTTTTGCCTGAATGCATTTTTCCTGTTTGTACTGCACAAAGGGGTAGCGGGTGTTGCTACCGCCACGGTGATCTCACGCATCATCAATCTGGTGATTGTTGTACTGCTTGGTGCTGTTTTAGTGAAAGCAAAACAGCATCCGGAGAGAGAGAGCAACCGAGCAGTGATGGGACAGATCATCCGTATCGGGCTTCCATCTGCATGTGAGACCGCGATCTATAACGTTTCCATGACGCTGGTGATCCGTTTCCTGAATCAGATGGATGCGCAGGGGCTTAATGTGACAGCGCGTTCCTACACAATGCAGATCACAAATTTTTCCTATTGTGTAGGTGCGGCACTTGCACAGGCAAATGCAATTATGACGGGATGGCATATCGGTGCGAAAGAGTATGATGCGTGTGACCGTGGAACGAAAAAAGCAGCGGTGATCGGAGTGATTGTTGCAGTTATTCTGGAGACGGTGTTTACGCTTTGTTCCGGCTGGATTATGCAGCTGTTTTCCAAAGATCCGCAGATGGTGTCGCTTGTCGGTAAACTTCTGGCAATTGACATCGTACTTGAGATAGGCCGTGTAACCAATCTGGTGTACGGACAGGCATTAAAGACAAGTGGGGATGCCGTATTCCCGGTAGTGATGGGTGCCTGCTTTATGATTTTGTGTTCAGTTGGGGGAACGTATCTGTTTGGAATCCGTCTGGGCCTTCTGCCGTGGGCGCATACATCGGTATGACTGGTGATGAATGCGTCCGTGCCGTTGGCATGTACCTTGCTGGAAGAGCGGAAAGTGGAAAGAAAAGGGATTGGTTAAATCCCGGTAGCTTCGTAGCGCCCACTGGCACCACATGGAAGAACCAGTCCGTTGGAGGAAACCGGAAGACCGATCTCGCTGGCGGTGACTGTACCATTGGCGGTGCCAAGCACCGTGCTTATCATATAGGAAAGAACTGCCGGCTGCAGACCGGTGGTATATGAGTTAATCAGGAAGAAGAGCGGATTGTCCGTTAAAATCTGGCTGCAGAGCTGGATGAGCGGATAAACGCTCTCTTCTATTTTCCAGATTTCCCCTTTTGGTCCGCGACCGTAAGACGGCGGTCCATGATAATGGCATCATAATGTTCCCACGACGGATTTCCCGCTCTACAAATTTGACACAGTCATCGACCAGCCACCGGATCGGGGCATCTTTCAGACCGGAAGAAATTGCATTTTCTTTTGCCCAGGTGACCATGCCTTTGGATGCATCTACATGGGTTACGCTTGCACCTGCCGCAGCGGCCGCAAGTGTTGCCCCACCGGTATAGGCGAAAAGATTAAGAACCTTAACCTGGCGTCCTTTGGAAACGGCGTCTGCAATGAGCTGGGAAAACCAGTTCCAGTTGGCAGCCTGTTCCGGAAATAATCCGGTATGTTTAAAACTGAAAGGTTTTAAATGAAACGTTAACTTCTTATTAATAGGCAGGGAATATTCAATGGTCCATTCTTTTGGAAGCTGGAAAAATTCCCATTCTCCACCTCCTTTGGAACTGCGGTGGTAGTGGCCGTTCATTTTGCGCCATCCTTTTTCCTTTTTCGGAGTATCCCAGATTACCTGGGGATCTGGGCGGACGAGAAGATAATCTCCCCAGCGTTCGAGCTTTTCACCTTTTGAACAATCGATCACTTCATAGTCATTCCATTGATCTGCTAACCACATATGTCATATCCTCCTGATTTTCATCTGTATAAAACAGTAACATTATATGAAAAATAGAAAAAATAATCAATCATTAAATTTTGGGGCGAAAAAACGTAAAAGAAAAAATAAAAAAAGTTCTTGCTTTTTTGAATAAGACCATGTATAATATCAATTGCTGTGGCATGATAGCTGTGAAGCGCGAGGTTGCTGCTTATAAATTAGCAGGTTTTCCGTGGAGCGAATGTCAAGTTAGGAAACTGACGACAAGTCACTGTACAAACAATATGGTCTATCAAAGATAGAAACAACGTGTGAAAAAATGCGAATCGCCTGACAATGGGGCGATACATCGGAGATGTACCGCAGGACACACACGGAGAAGTGTACAGTCACCGCTTGTCGTACTATTTACAAAGTGCGAAAAGGAGGCGACTTTTTTATGGCAAGTCAAGTAATGAGAATCACTCTCAAGGCTTATGATCACGAATTAGTTGATTCATCAGCAAAGAAAATCATCGAGACTGTAAAGAAGAACGGATCACAGGTGAGCGGACCGGTACCTCTTCCTACTAAGAAGGAAGTAGTTACAATTCTTAGAGCTACTCACAAGTACAAAGATTCCCGTGAACAGTTCGAGCAGAGAACTCATAAGAGACTGATTGATATCGTTACACCAACTCAGAAGACTGTTGATGCTTTATCACGTCTTGAGATGCCAGCAGGTGTTTACATCGATATTAAAATGAAACAGAAATAATAACTGTTTCGACAAATTATTTCGTAAGTCCTGATTAGTTATTTCATATAGATATGGCTGCTCTAGGATGAACGGTTCCGCTACTCCACTGCAGATCAGCAGGTGGGCAAGAGGCGTTCCGCTGTAGAAAACAGGAGGTTAAACAATGAAGAAAGCGATTTTAGCAACAAAAGTCGGAATGACACAGATCTTCAATGCAGACGGCGTATTAGTGCCGGTTACTGTATTACAGGCTGGTCCTTGTGTTGTTACTCAGATTAAGACAGTAGACAACGATGGATACAGTGCAGTTCAGGTTGGATTTGTTGACAAGAAAAGAAAAAGACTGTTAACAAAAGATGCCAAACGGAAAGAAAAGAAAATTCGCAAA
>ENA-OQCE01001159-OQCE01001159.1-human-gut-metagenome-genome-assembly--contig:-NODE-1159-length-11398-cov-3.058025_pt1 | contig 11398 bp, 13 predicted proteins | sample MGYA00242495_ERZ504572 | MGnify/ENA primary metagenome ERZ504572 (study PRJEB26092, sample SAMD00036228) | human gut metagenome | host: Homo sapiens | study: EMG produced TPA metagenomics assembly of...
CGGACTTCCAGTGCACATCCTGGAACACAGCCTGGCGCCTATACCTTCTGCAACCACGGCGCTGGTCTTGCCGTACTGCATCCCGTCTACTACCGTCATATCGTAAAGGATGGGACCAAAAAGTTTGCCCGTTTTGCTGAAAAAGTCTTTGATATCGACCCTAGTGAAGGCGACGAACTGACGCGTGCCCAAAAAGGCATCGAGGCCCTGACCGCTTTTATCAAGGAAATCGGCCTTCCAACGAGACTGCGCGACATGAACATCGACCATGCCGTCCTTGTTGACGTTGCCGCTGGCTGCGTTGCTTCTCCCGGCAGCTTCCGGCAGCTGGGTAAGGAAGAAATCAGAGAAATCTTTGAGGAGGCGTATTAAAGAAAAGCGGCCTATAACTGTGAGGTTAAAGCTAGTAAAAAATATGACCGGCTGAATACCGCAAAAAAGCTGTGCCAAGCGTCAGCTGGAAAAGATGTTGTGGTGCAGCTTGGCTCAGACCGCCCGAGGTGGCTGGCCTAAAGGCCTTAAGGCTGTCTAAAGCCTGCGGATCTTGCTCTAAAAGTCAAAACCATAGGCTTAATCATCGTCCCATAAAGTTGTACGACTAAAGAAAATCGCCCAGATTGACGCAGGACTTCTGCCAGTAGATAAGAAACCCCTAGTGTGCAAAACTGACAGAAATAAAGCGCTTGATCATGAGCGGTTTTCTTTAGCTGCATGACCGATTGGGTGAATCATGAAAAAAGAAGTCTGGTTTAACTGGAGCAGATCGGCGCCATCCATGCGTCGAGTAAAAATAAAGGAGGTTTTTATGCAATCTTCAAAATGGGTATCGTTACTTGTTCTTTCTGCTTTGCTTTCATCGGCCCCGGCTTTTGCCAGAGCTGCTGCACCGACGCTTGCTGCCGAAAAAGCGGCTGCTCGCGTTCAAGCATCCCTTTCCCAAAAAGACCAGACTTTTCAGGCGGGACCCGGAATTGCCGTGACAGAGACGGACGCGGGCCGCGTACAAGGATTCATCAAAAATGGGATCTATTCCTATTATGGCATTCCCTATGCGGAAGCCACGCACCGCTTTGAGGCCGCAAAACCAGTGAAGCCGTGGCGCGGGATCCGTATGGCAACGCAGGTCGGCCCCATTTCACCTCAGGCCCAAGGCAATTTTCCCAATGGGGAGTGGGGAGAACCGGGCCGCAGTTTTACCATGGATAATAACTGCTTGAACCTCAACGTGTGGACACCAAACCTCACGGATGGGAAAAAGCGCCCCGTCATGGTTTGGCTCCATGCGGCGGTTTTGAAGCCGGTTCTTCCCTGGAGTCACCCGCTTATGACGGCGCCAACCTCAGCCGTCGCGGTGATGTGGTCGTTGTTTCCGTGAATCACCGCTTGAACCTTGCCGGTCATTTCAACCTTGAAAAATATGGCCCCCAGTATAAGGATTCGGCCAACATTGGAATCGTAGACCTTGTGGATGCCTCAAATGGGTGAAACATAACATTGCCTCCTTTGGCGGCGACCCGCAAAACGTCACCATCTTTGGTGAATCCGGCGGCGGTGCCAAGGTGCTCACCCTCATGACTGCTCCGAGTGCAAAAGGGCTCTTCCAAAAAGGCATCGTGGAAAGCGGCGCCGTCGAGTCCATGGGCCCCTACGTCATGAGCAAAGAGCAGAGTGAAAAAGTGACAGATCTTACTTTGAAAGAGCTGGGCGTGACAAAGGACAATCTCGAACGCCTGCAGACGATTCCTTATGAAACGCTTGCCGCAGCCTCGCGTAAAGCCCTTAAGACCGTGGGCACCGAATATAAGGTCCCTCAGGCCCTCGGGACAGGCTACGGTCTTAGCTGGGAACCTGTCGTCGATGGGGATTTCCTTCCCACCAACCCTGTGACGGAAACAGGCTTTGCCGAAGCGGGCCGCAAGGTGCCGCTGCTCATTGGGACCAACTTGACGGAATGGACAGGGTTTCAGGATATTGTAGACGCTGCGGACCGTCAGTATGACAATAAAAATACCTGGACGGATGCTGAAGTAGAAAAGCGCCTCAAACAGGCCTACGGCGATAAAAAAGACGCGTCGTGAGCGAATTTCTAAAGGCGTATCCCAATAAGAAAAAGGCCGATGCCCTTTATATCGATACCCTGATCCGCCAGCCAATCTTGAAGATTATGCGCCGTAAGGCGCACAAGGCGGAGCTCCGGTCTACGCCTATCTTTTCAGTTGGGAATCGCCGCTTATGGTTGGGACGTACATGTCCTATCATACGGCGGAAATCCCCTTTGTCTTCCATAATGTGGACCGCATGCTGAGCCGTACTGGCGGAAGCAAGGAAGCACATATCCTGGAAGACCGCATGAGTGACGCTTGGGTCCATTTTGCCCGCTATGGGACGCCGCAGACGGATGCCCTGCCGAAGTGGGACGCGTATACGAAGGACAGCGGCGCCACCATGATTTTTGACAACAAGATCCGCCTTGCCCGTCACCATGACGAAGCCCTTTTGAAGCTTCTTGATCCGGGTTATACATATTAAGAATAGAGGGTGTGGGGTTGGAGTAAAAAGTGCTCTGATTCTCCACTGCAGCGTGCCTCCATTGCTTAATTCTATACGAATGCAATGGGAGAAAATACGGACGCATAGAAACCTGTGGCTGTGAGAATTTTGTCAGTGGAAGTGAGGGCTCCTCACAATTGGACGGACCCCGCTGAACCGAATTGATAAAAAACAAATGGGAGAAAGACCACCAGGTAAAAGATTATAAAGCAAGCCCAAAACCGAACATAGACGCAGGTTCGGTTTTGGGCTCTTGGTTTTTATTTGGATTTTGTAAGAGGCTGCTTCTTTGAAATGGGAAGATAACGATAGCGCTTAGAACAATCCCCATCTTTTTTTTTGCCTCTGAGCTCGATACGCGAACTTCCATCTGCCTTAGAAAAAGCGAAACAAGAGATCGTGCAGGGCGGTTAAGTGAGTCGCCGAATTTTTCGTTTTCTCTTATGCTGAAAAATTTGTGCAGAAAGCTTACTCAGAGGGCAGCGACGATAGGAGCATTCGGAGTTTCCTCTGCCGGAAAGGCCGGTCTTCTGGTGTGGAACAGCAGAGAGTGAGCCCTTTTATCCCCTACAGCTGTACCCGTATAAATCCATTGCGGTCGCAGAGATAGGGGAACCGTTTTCGTGTACGACGGGGCCGCTAACATAATTTATTGGCACTCATGTTGTGTGGAAATTTCCATAAGCGTTTATCATTACCATTTTCCGGTTTCGGTGGTGGATGAGGACGCACAGCGACGTTTCATTACGAACGGTAGTGAGGACCATTTGCCCGAAGTTTCGAAGGACGCTTTTGGAGCGAGAACGAAATGTCGCAGGCACATGTTTCCGGGCAAATCTTTTCGAACCCGCTCCCCCGTCAGGGGACGGTTTGGGTTCGCGTCTGCACGGTTTTCCCTTTGCTCGGTAGGTACGGGATTGTGCTTCGGAGAAGACTGCATGAAGCTGCTTGCTGTTTTTAGCATTACAGACGATGTTTTTTTTATCCGGTACAATCTACCGATATAAGGATTTCGTAGGCTTCCAAGAACATCCGATAAATACTTAATTATTCCATTCTAAAAAATTCCAGATATTTTTTAGAAAAACTATTGACAGGTAGCAACTACCGAATAGTAAAGTGGAACCATCAAGGCAATCGGTGCTTTTCAATCCTTTTTATAGGATGCGCATCGGTGTTTTTCCATCGTATCAGGTAAGATAAGGAGTGATTATTTATGAAGGTAAAGAAAATGGCTGCAGCAGCCTCGTCCTTTCCAGTGTCATGGCCCTTGGGGCCGTGGGGTATGCCGCCCCTGCCGCTGATTCCGTAAAAGATATCAAAAATAACGGCATTACTTTTTATGGCGGAGCCAATCTTGTGGAGATTCCCTTAAAGGATATCAAGAGCCCTAACAAGAATCCTTTTGGCCTTGTTTATCAAGGGGCGATTACGAAGAATGAAAACGGCAAGGTCAACATCCACCCCGTCCGCTATACCCTCAATGGCAACACCATAGCTGCGAATATCTATACGCCGGCAGGTTACGACAAGACGAGCGGAAAGAAATATCCGGCCATCGTCGTGGCTCATCCAAATGGCGGCGTCAAGGAACAGGTGGCAGGCCTTTATGCCAGAAACTTGCGGAAGAAGGCTATATCACCATTACAGCCGATGCTTCCTTCCAAGGTGCCAGCGGCGGTACGCCCCATATGCTCGACAATCCTGCCTTCCGCACGGAAGATATCCACGGCATGGTTGACGTGATTGCGTCCTATCCTGGCGTCGATGACAGCCGCATCGGTGCCCTTGGTATCTGCGGCGGCGGTGGCTACACCTTGAAGGCAACCCAGACGGATAAGCGCGTCAAGGCGGTAGCAACGCTTTCCATGTTCAACTTCGGCATCGTTCGCCGCAATGGCTTTTTGAACAGCGGCCGTGACACGATCCAAAAGCGGCTCCTTGAATCGAGTCAGCAGCGCGCCGCCGAAGCAAAGGGTGCGGCCATCAAACGCACCGCGGGCATGGAAACCCAGGATATCCCTGAAGAAGAACTGAAGAAGATGCCGACCCTTTACAGCGAAGGCTACATCTATTATGGGAAGACCCATCGTCATCCTAACTCTACCTTCCAGTACACGGTCCGCAGCAACCTCGACCTCTTTACCTTTGATGAGGCAGACAATATGGACTTGATCAACCAGCCGCTCCTCATGATTGCCGGTGACAAGCTGATACGCTCTACATGACGCAGGACGCCTTCAAGAAGGCGACGGGCACGAATAACAAGGAACTCTACCTCGTCAAAGGGGCTACCCACATCCAGACCTATTGGGTTCCGAAATACGTCAATGAAATCGAAGGCAAATTGGCTTCCTTCTACAAAGGCAATCTTTAAGGAGTGAAATCTCATGGAACGAGTATGGTTCATTACGGGAGCAAGCCGCGGGTTTGGCCGTGCCTTTACGGAAGAAGCGGTAAAACGGGGCGATAAGGTTATTGCCACCGTGCGCCGCGTTCCCCATGATGACATTTTCAAACATCCTTCCGTCCTCACCGTGGTCATGGACGTGACGAAGACGGACGAAGTGGAAAAGGCCATCAAGGATGGGATGGATCGTTTTGGCCGCATCGATGTCCTCATCAATAACGCAGGCTTTGGCTTCAGCGGGGCTTTTGAAGAAACGACGGACGAAGACCTGCGGAACCTTTTTGAAACGGATTACTTTGGCGTCGTAAACGTTACGCGCCGCGTCATTCCCCTCATGAGAAAGGCGGGGAAGGGCGTCATCCTGAACGTTTCAAGCCAAGGCGGGCTCATGGGCTTTAGCGGGAGCAGCGCGTATTGCGCCGCAAAATTCGCCGTCGTCGGTCTGTCCGATGTCTTGCGGGCAGAGCTTGGCGAATTTGGCATTGCTGTGTCTGCTGTTTGCCCAGGTTCTTTCCGGACCGATTTCAGAAGCAAGCATTCCTTTAGGAATCCTTCTGCAAGGCTTGATGCCTACAAGGACAGCAGCGCCCATAAAGCCGCAAAGTTCCTTGCGGAAAATACCTACACCCAGACAGGCAATCCGCAAAAGGCCGCCCAGTTCCTCCTAGATATGGTGGAAAAGGGGAACCTGCCGCCGCGTATCCTCATTGGTGCTGCCTGCTGCCGGGCTATGAAAGCACGCTATGAGGCGGAACTAAAAGACATTGCGTCTTATGAAGCGGCTGCGTCGAAGACGGATTTTGAAGAATAATTGAATGAAATGAAAAGGCAGTGAGAGCAGTTGCTCTGCTGCCTTTTGCATGAAAAGGAGACGATACCACTATGCAGACTTGGCTTATTACAGGCTGTTCCTCCGGCCTTGGACGGGGCTTTGCGAAAGCCGTCCTTAAAAGTGGGGACCAGGTGATTGTGACGGCGCGCCGCGTCGAAACCTTGAAAGACTTGGTGGATGCCTATCCAGAGCAAGCCCTTGCCCTGTCCCTTGACGTTACGAAGGAAGAAGACATCAAAAATGCCGTAGAAAAAGGCTTGGAGCGCTTTGGCACCATCGACGTCCTCATCAATAACGCCGGCTATGGCTACCGCGCTGCCGTGGAAGAAGGCGTTCCAAAAGAAGTGGACCAGCTCTTCCAGACGAATCTTTTCGGACCCATTGCCCTCATAAAAGCCGTCCTTCCCATCATGCGGAAGAACCATCGCGGCACCATTGCGAACGTTTCGTCCATCGCCGCTTTGGGCGCAGCTTGGGATCCGGCTACTATGCCGCCACAAAAAGCGCCTTGGAATCCATCTCGGAAGCCCTTTACGGGGAAACGAAGGACTTGGGAATCCATGTCATGATCATTGAACCCGGTGCCTTCCGTACGAATTTTGCCGGCACGTCCCTTAAGGAATCGAGCGTGGAACTGGGGGACTACGAAAAGACGGCCGGTACGCGCCGCATCCGCAACGACCATACTGATGGCACGCAGCAGGGCGATCCTGATGAAGCGGGCCGCGTCCTTGTGGACCTTGTGCACAGCGGGAAGATGCCCCTGCGCCTCCTCCTCGGAAGCGATGCCCAGGCTTACGGCAAATCGCGGCTTACAGCTCGCCTTGATGAATATAAGGCATGGGAAGTAACCAGCAACAGAACAGACTTTAAGGAGTAATCACCATGAGCATTTTATTTATTAACGGCAGTCCTAACAAAAAAGGCAACACGGCACGCCTTGCAGCGGCCCTGCTGGGGAGCCGTGACTATGAAACCCTGAACCTGACGGATTATCGCATCAACGTCTATGGCCAGCGCCTTGCCGGCGATCAATTTGATGAAGTCATGGCAAAGATCAAAGCCGCCGATACCATTGTCATCGGTTCGCCGCTTTATTGGCATAACATCTGCGGCAGCGTGCGCACCCTCTTGGATCGCTTCTACGGCCCCGCTGCAAGCGGCAGCCTGCGTGGCAAGACCCTGTACTTCCTCTTCCAGGGTGCGGCGCCGGAACAATGGATGCTCGACGCAGGCAAATTCACCATGCAGCGCTTTGCTAAGCTCTATGGCCTTTCCTGGGGCGGTATGGCGACGACGGAGGGGGAAGCGCGGGCGCTATTTTAAATAAGTCGGAGCAAAGATTGCTCCGATGATAAGAAGGGCGCACCCGCAGAAAGCCGAAGAACATGTTTCCGGGCAAATCTTTTCAGACCCGTTCTCCCGTCAGTCGGTTTGGGTCCGCATCCTCCAGCCGCTTCCCAAGGTCTTGAAAGATCAAAGACCCGGTCTTATGCTGTATGATTTCTCGCCATATGGGCCTATTCCGTTTTCTTAAAGTGGGCAGTCACAAGTTCTTTAAAACAATGGACCAATGGATTTGCTGTCTTACGATGAACCAAAAGGGCCGTCATAGAGGGATGATCGAGTTCAAGGGAAATTTTTTTCATAAGGCTTTTTGCAGTTCCTCATGAACACAAATTCGGGGAGAAAGGCGACCCCGAGGTTGCTTAAAAATACATTGCTTGATGGCTTCCAGACTCCATACATCCATTTCTTGGGAGAGCGCAATGTCTTTTTTCGCGTAGGTATTCCCGAAAATAGGTTAAGTAGAGGCCTGTTTGTCATTGATCAGCAAACATTGCTCTTTTGTTTGTCCCTTCGTCATAAAATCACTGTCTTGCGGGGAAAGAAGCGGGGAAGCAACAAGGACCAGAGGATAAGTGATAAGGGCGTTGTCTCAAAGGGTGAGGGATAGGCGGCGACATCGTAATGAAGGGCAAGATCAGCTTCCCCATGCCTCATGCTGTCATAAATGGCAAAGCAGTTTTTGACATGGAGGGAGAGCCGAACCTGGGGCGCTTTTTTTCGAAAGCGTTCCAGTACGGGCTGTAAGTGGTAGGTTAGAAGGGATTCGGGAAGGAGCACGGTCAACTGTCCTTCCAGGCGCTGGCTCCCGGCATGGGCGACGAGCTGGTCGGCAGAATGGAGGACCTGATCTACGTAGGCTTTAGGGAAATCCCAGCAGACGTCAGGCGCTGTTCGTGGCCGCGGCGCTCAAAAAGGGAAACGCCCAGCTCTTTTTCCAGTTGTTTCATTTGGAAGGTAATCGTGGATGGGGCGTAGGACAGGACTTGTGCTGCCTTTTGAAAGCTGCCTGTCTGGATGATGGTTTCAAAAGTGTGTAGCTGTTTGATATCCATAAAAACCTCTTAATTCAAAAATATTAAATTTTATATTTTATAAATTCAGTTTGATTGAATTATCATGATTTTTTATAATACCCTATGAAACATCACGTGACAAGAGGGGGAAACCTGCATGAAATTTGACACTAAAATCAAGATTGTTTTGTGGGAGGGCCTTAAACCTTGGCAAGCACTCAATGTAACCGCTTTTCTCATGAGCGGGATTGCCGGGACGCAGGAAATCATCGGTAAGCCCTACGTCGATGCTGAGGGTCATCAGTACTTGCCCATGTCCCAGCAGCCCATCATGATTCATGGCGCGTCAAAAGAGCAGCTGCAGGAACTGCTTCAAAAAGGTCTGTTTTCAGAGGGCCTTGCCGTATCCATTTATACAGAAGAGTTATTTGAGACCTTTGACGATGAAGCTAACCGGGCTTCGGTTGCGGGGTATCAGGCACAGGAGCTCAATCTTGTTGGTATTGGCCTGCGTGGCAAAAAAAATAAAGTGGACCGGTTGACAAAGGGCCTTCCTCTTCACGAGTGATCTTTGTATAAGGAGTTCGCCCTGTTTTCGTCATAAGGACCTTCCACGAAAAACCCCACCGTTTCAGGCCTTGGCCCCGTAAACGGTGGGGTGCATGTTTTGACAGTTTTTTTGCCCGATGGGAAAGGGTCCGTGTCAAGAAACCGTAACGGGATGGCATGCCTTGTGAAGGGAGGGGACTATCTATGGAGTGCCCTTGGCCTATGCTTTGAAAAAAGGTTGGAACGGGCTTCCTTAAGAACCTTTTCCCAATCATTCCGACTAGAGAAAGAAATAGGGCCCCTCAAGTTCACAGGAGTCCCATAACATGCTGCAGGAGGAGACTGACAAGGGTGATGCCAATCCAGCAGCAGGCACCGAGGAAAATCGCTTACCGCCTTTCTTGACGAGGTCCACAAGGTTTGTGTTGAGCCAATGGCAGCCATGGCAAGAACGATGAGAAACTTGCTAAGGGTCTTCATAGGTCCAAAGACAGCTCCCGAAATGCCCAAATGAATGCTTACGGTCGTGACGACAGAAGCAAGGACAAAGTAAAGGATGAACATAGGAAATACGCTTTTGGCGCTTACGGTGCGGCCTTCGCCCGCCCCACAACGGGAACGGTTCCAGGCCAAAAAGAGCGTAATGGGGATGATGGCAAGGGTCCGGGTGAGTTTCACCGTGACGGCCTTATCAAGGGTCTGGGTTCCTAGGTTCCACATGCTGTCCCAGGTTGCGGCCGTTGCCGTTACAGACGACGTGTCGTTGACCGCCGTACCGGCAAAGATGCCGAAAGCTTCGCCGCTCAAGGTATCCATATGGAGCGCCGTTCCAAGGAGAGGAAACAAAATCGCGGCAAGGACGTTAAAGAAGAAAATCGTCGAAATGGCTTGGGCCACTTCATCATCCGTTGCCTCGATGACTGGCGCTGTCGCTGCAATGGCGGACCCGCCGCAGATGGATGAACCGACGCCGATAAGGGTGGCCTTGTTGACGTCAATGTTCATGGCCTTTTGCAGTCCGTAAGCGATGATAAGCGACGTTGCAATGGTGCAGATGATGATAGGAAGGCTCTGCCAGCCTGTTGCGAGGATGACAGAGAGATTCAGGCCAAAACCCAAAAAGACCACAGCCGTCTGCAGGATGTATTTGGATGTAAAGGAAATCCCGCTTTTGACCTTTGTCCGGTCCTTGAGGAACTGGCCGGCGACCATGCCGAGAAGGATGGAGATGATAGGCCCGCCAATGATGGGAAAGGTTTTCCCCAAAAACCAGGACGGCAGGGCAATGACAAGGCAGAGTGCGATGCCTGGAAGTTTCGATGGATTCATGATGATTGCCTCCTCATATTGCGGCAATAAGCGCCGCTCCGATTGAATTCGGTATCATTCTACACAGATTTTATGATAAAATAAAATTATCTTTTATTATTAATCGATAAGAAAACTTTATGGAGGACTCATGTTAGACCACCGAATGGAAACTTTTCTTACGGTCTGCGAGACCATGAACTTCACTAAGGCCGCGGCAAAGCTTCATATTACGCAGCCTGCTGTGTCGCAGCATATCCGCTATTTGGAAGCGGCCTATGACATACCTCTTTTCCACTATAAGGAAAGGAAGCTTATGTTGACGCCTGAAGGGGCCCTCTTATATAAGGCAGGCCTAGCCATGCGAAATGATGATCGGGAGCTCCGTCAACGCCTGCACCATGCTCGCGCGACGTCGCAGCCCATCCATTTTGGCGTGACCAAGACCATCGGCGAATATGTCGTAGCGCCGCCCCTTTCCCGTTTCATCCGCCGCCATCCTGACGCGGCCATGACCATGAAGATTGCCAATACGGAAGAGCTCATCCGCGGCCTTGAAGAAGGGATATCCAGTTTGCCCTTGTGGAAGGTTATTTCGATTCCGAGGAATTTGAAGCCCTGCGCTACGATACGGTGGCCTTTGTGCCCGTTACAAGCGCACGGCATGAGTTCCCAAAAGTTCCGGAAAAGCTGGAGGACCTTCTCACAGAGCGTCTCATCCTCCGCGAACCGGGAAGCGGCACCAGACGTCTTTTGGAAAACCAACTCGCCCTCATGGGGCGGCAAATCAGCGACTTTTCGCGGCGCATTGAAATTGGCGGCATGCACGCCATATTGCAGCTTCTCGAAGAAGATATGGGTGTGTCTTTTTGTACGAATCGGCCGCTGAAGGCCCTATTCGTGAAGGTCGGCTCATGCGCATCGACCTTGTGGACTTTTCCGTCACCCATGACTTCACCTTCATTTGGGAAAAAGGCAGCCTTTTTGGCGAGACTTATCGGGGATGGTGCAGGGAGATGATGGATGAATGAGATCAGCCAATTTGGGCTGACCTCATTCGATGGCTGTGAGTTATGAGTAAAATATAACGGTCTTAAAAAAATGAATAGAGTGCGGTGATGAAAAGGTCAGCATAAAGACCGGAAGGCGCGGACCCAAACCGCCCCCCTAACGGGGGAAGGGGACAAATGATTCGCCCGGAGACGTATTCCATCGTCCTCCCGCTGGCGCTGCAAAGCGGGCTTGGGATTCGGGCGGTCCTCACGTTTGCAAGGAAACGTTGCTGCGCATCTTCATCTACCCCCCAAAAGGTATGCTTGCCTTCACTTTTAATTGATGGAGCAAGGCATACCCCTTTTCGGTTCCCCCGCCTTGGCCAAAAGGCGG
>ENA-OQCE01001162-OQCE01001162.1-human-gut-metagenome-genome-assembly--contig:-NODE-1162-length-11378-cov-2.675496_pt1 | contig 11378 bp, 12 predicted proteins | sample MGYA00242495_ERZ504572 | MGnify/ENA primary metagenome ERZ504572 (study PRJEB26092, sample SAMD00036228) | human gut metagenome | host: Homo sapiens | study: EMG produced TPA metagenomics assembly of...
CTTTCAGAAAGTCAACATCCGCAAACGTCCCGGATCGGTCGCCATCGCTTCGGCTATCCAGAATAAATATGGCATAACGGCTGTTCCTCATATTATATGCAAGGGATTTACAAAAGATGAAACGGAATATGCACTGATCGACCTGAACTTTTTAGGTGTTTATGACCTGTTGTTGCTCCGCGGGGATGTCAAGACACTGGAAGCCGGACAAAAAACAGACATATACCACGAACATGCAACCGACCTCCAGCAGCAGGTGAACGACTTCAACAAAGGGATCGCCATCGACGGATCTGCTTTCGAAGCCAATGAAACCCCGTTCTCTTACGGAATGGCTTGCTATCCGGAAAAGCATGAAGAAGCCCCCAATATGGACTCGGATATTTTCTATCTGAAAGAGAAAGTAAAGAACGGGGCGGACTACTTGGTGACACAGATGTTTTTCGACAATGAAAAATATTACGCATTCGTAGACCGATGCCGGGCGGAAGGCATTACGGTCCCCATCATTCCGGGTATCAAGCCGATCGTATTCAAGAACCAGCTCACCGTGCTGCCTAAGATATTCCGTTCAGACATTCCCGAACCGTTTGCAACGGAACTTCGTAAATGCAAAACGGACGATGAAGCGAAAGCCGTCGGTGTCGAATGGTGCATCCAGCAATGCAAAGACTTGATTGCACACGGCGTTCCGAGCTACATTTCTATACGATGATGGCATCGGATAGCGTCTATAAGGTGGCAAAAGAGGTGTATTGAAAGCACGAAAACATCGTTTCATAAGCACGAAACTATATTTCCATGCCTATGAAACGATGTTTTCATGCCGAAGGAACTATATTTTCAAGCAATCGTAATCTCCCCGATCAGCGAACAATTCAGATGTTCCTTTACTTCGTCCGGCGTCATACCATGCCCGAACAGGAACATCAGCTTGGCAACCGCACATTCGGTCGTGCTGTCGTAACCGCTCACCACGCCGGCCTGCAACAATTTGCGACCGGTTTCATAGCGGTGCATTTCCACGCTCCCGGCAAGGCATTGGGTGACATTGACAATGACGATCCCCCGTTCGACCGCATCCTTCAACATCTCCAGCAACCAGTCATATCCGGGCGCATTCCCGCTACCGAATGTTTCCATCACGACGCCTTTCAAGCCGGGAATATTCAAGATGCTTTCCACAACCTGCGGAGAAATTCCAGGAAATATTTTCAAGATTGCAATATTCCGGTCCAACAAGTAATGAGGTTTCAGCGGTTTCCGGGATACCGGATGGTAAATCTGGGAGACATCATACTTAATCGAAATACCGGCATGTGCCAACGGAGGATAATTATAGGAACGGAACGCATTGAAATTATCCGCATTCGTCTTGCTGGTACGATTCCCGCGCAGCAGGTCGTTCTCAAAGAAAATACAAACTTCAGGAACCAGCGGCATATCATTTTCACGGGCAGCGGCAATCTCTATCGCCGTAATCAGGTTTTCCTTTCCATCCGTACGAAGCATACCGATCGGAAGCTGTGAACCGGTCAGGATCACCGGCTTACTCAGATTTTCCAGCATAAAGCTCAAAGCGGAAGCGGTAAAGGCCATCGTATCGGTCCCATGCAGAACGACAAAGCATCGTAATCATGATAATGTTCCGCAATGACATGCACGATCTTCATCCATGAATCCGGTCCCATCTCCGATGAATCCATCGGCGGGTCGAATTGAATAGACGAGATTTTATATCCGAGATTTTTTAGTTCGGGAACATGTTCCTCCAAATGTTCGAAGTTAAAAGCCTCCAAAGAGCCTGTTTCAGGATTTTCTATCATTCCGATAGTACCTCCCGTATATATAATCAGAATAGAAGCGTCATCTTTGCATACATTCATCATACAATCCGTATTTATGTAATTTTCTTTTTTACAATGCAAAGATAATACTATCATTTTGAAATCAAATACCGAAACAAAACAATTAAAACATATTCAAAACTATCTTCACAAGAATAATCATAAGAAAAAATATTACATTTTGTCAACTGCAAAAAAACACAAATCACCGTCTCAGTTTTTATCGATCAGGCAATAGAAGTAAGCAATACACCAAAAACATACAACAAAATGAAAAAAGTTTGTTATCGGATAGGGGTTTTTCCAAGCATCTTAGTCTTATCGACGAAATAATAAATTTTACGAAGATGAAATACATACTGTTTATCGCAATGGATTTGGCCTTATATCCTTTTTTGCTTGTGCTTTTTATTGGTAAATGCATTAAAGAGAAAATACAGATCGCACATTAAGATGAGGTTTCTTATTTCCTCGATTATTCGTACCTTTGCTCTATCAACTCAATAAGAAGCAACATGTACTTCAAGGATATTATCGGTCAGGAAGAAATAAAAAAACGGCTTATACATTCGGCACAGACAGGTGTCGTCCCGCATGCCCAGCTATTCACGGAACAGGGGGGTGCAGGCGCCTTTCCTCTCACACTGGCTTACGCACGTTATCTGAACTGTACGAACCGGACGGAAACGGATTCATGCGGGCATTGTCCGTCATGCCTGAAGTATAACGAGTTGGCCCACCCGGACCTTCATTTCGTGTTCCCGATCGTTTCCAAGAAGGATAAGAAAAAAGATGTCTGCGACGATTACCTCACCGAATGGAGAGGTTTCCTGAAAGACCGTCCCTATTTCGATATAGACGGCTGGCTGGATTATATCGATGCCGGCAACTCACAAGCTCTGATCTACTCGAAAGAGAGCGACGAGATTATCCGGAAACTGAGCCTTAAGATATACGAAGCGACTTACCGCATCCTGTTGGTATGGCTACCGGAAAAACTCCACCGACCTGTGCCAACAAACTCCTGAAGATCATTGAGGAACCTCCCCGGAACACGGTGATCCTGATGGTATCGGAACTTCCCGACCTGGTTTTAGGAACCATCCTGTCCCGTGCGCAACGTATCAACGTACGTGGCATTCATCCGGAAGATATCGCCGCCTCCATGATTTCCCGGTTCAACCTGACTCCCGAAGATGCCAAGCATGTCGCCCATCTGGCAAACGGCAGTTACCTGAAAGCGGTCGAGGCAATCAGCCTGGGGGAAGAGAACAAGTTCTACCTGGAACAATTCAAAGGCATGATGCGCAACTCCTGGGCGCGTAATGTCAGAGGCATGAAAGACATGGCAGACGTGTTGGCAAGTATCGGGCGTGAACGGCAGAAGAACTTTCTTTCTTATTGCCAGCATCTGATACGCGAGAACTTCATGTACCGGTTCCAGTCGCCGGAACTCAATTATATGAATACGGACGAAGCTGGATTTGCCGTGAAGTTCGCTCCTTTCATCAATGAACGGAATGTGATCGACATCATGGACGAGTTGGCAAAAGCGGAACGGCATGTGACGCAAAATGTGAACGCAAAGATGGTCTTTTTCGATCTTTCCCTACGGCTTACCGTATTGATAAAACGGTAATTCCAGATAAGTTGTCACAGTTTTTTATTCTGCCAGTTTCCTTTCCAGAGATAGAAGAAAGCGGACAGGATCATCAAATCGTAGACATGCTCCGTTGTCCAGCAGACCGCCACATCCGCATGCATCCGGATACCGACCCACAGTGCATAGAGAACATAGACAAAGATACTTGCCATATCAATCAGCAATGCCGTCTGCGTATTTCCCGTTCCCGACACACTGAAAAAGAAGATAAAGGCCGGAACCGCAATTAGATAAGAGGAAAGCATCACCCAAAGGGATGATACAGAACCGGCAATCAGATCCAGATTATCCGTGTAAATGCGCAATACCAGTTCCGGGAATAGGGCAATCAGAATACCGAGCGGCAAAACGAAGTAATAGCAAATCCGTATCATACGCCCGCACAATCCCATCACCTGTTCCGGCTTTCCAGCACCAATCAGATTGCTGACCAGCGAACTGGAGGTCGAAGCAAAGGCATTGACAAACATAAACAGAAACGAAGAAATGCTTCGCACCACATTCGTAATCGCTAGTGGCCGCTCTCCCTGATGCTCCATCACGACAAAGAACACGAACCAGCCTAAAAAAGCAATCCCGTGCTGAATCATAATCCAGATAGAAACACCCAATATCTGCCTCAACATCCGGAAATCTATACCCGAATACTCAAACAACCCGTATTTCTTATAATCGACTTTCTTCCACGTATAAAGAATGAAGAACAGCACCGAAACAGCTTCCGAGATCGATGAAGCGATCGCCGCTCCGGCAATCCCCAACGCCGGAAATCCGAACTTCCCGAATATCAGGACATAGTTCAGCATTACATTGGCTAACACCATCACGACCGAATTTATCGTCAGGATCTTTGTCTTTGTAATACCGACATAAAAAGCCCTGAACATAACGGCGACAAAGGAGAAGAAAAAGCCATAGACACGCCAGTCCACATACTTCATCGTAGCCTGGTAGACATCATCGGAACCGATCAGTTTGCGCAGAAAGAAAGGCGAATACAGATGTGAAGCGTAAACAGCAACGAGGCAAGCAGCAACAGGAAAAACGTCCCCTGCAGGAAGACCAGCCCAATCCGTTTATATTCTTGTGCGCCGTTTCGCCGAGCTATCAATACCTGCGCGCCTATACTGAAACCGAAGCCAAGCATATAAATCACAAGGTAATAGACTCCCGCCAATGCCGACGCTCCCAACTCGACTTCTCCTACCCGCCCCAAATAGGCCGTATCGGTCAACCCGATCATGTGTTCCATCAATAGACTCATCAAGACGGGGAATGTTATTTGCAGAATTTGTTTGTTCGTAAATTGCATATTGTCTGATAAAAAGGGGTGCAAAGATAATAATAAGAATGGATTGCACAATATAACCGGGAGACATTCGTTTTTATAAAAATGAACCGGTATGATGGTGCGTATAATTTATTAATGATATTCCTATGAAAGCGAAATTATTGCTGATATTCTCTCTGTCATTTTACCTTTTCAGTTGTAACGGACAGAATTCCCATATCCCGGCAGCTGTCACTTCGGCCGCTCCAGTCAAGATCAATCGTTTCGACAAGGAGCTTTTAAAGCTGGTCGAAAGAACGACTCCTCCATGCAAGCCAGGCTTGTTCGCGAATACCCGCAAATGCTCGACATATTGGGAAAAGGTATCCTAAACATGAAGTCTCCGGCAATGCCCGGCTTCTTCGACAAATTGGCCAACTACTATTCCGAACCGACTTTGAAGGGGTTATATACCGATGCTGTCCGTCAATATGACAATGTTTCCCAGATCGAGCAAGCTCTCGGTAACGGTTTCACATGGTTGAAGACCTGTTTTCCTTCGATGCAGATTCCGGCCATCTATATGCACGTTTCCGGCTTCAATCAAAATGTACTGGTCGGCGACAGCCTGTTGTCCATCTCGATAGATAAATATTTAGGCGAGGAATATCCGTTATACCAGGACTTCTTCTATGATTTCCAGCGCCGGTTAATGACGCCTGAGCATATCGTCCCCGATTACCTTACCGGTTGGCTGATGTCCGAGTATCCGTTTGAAGGAAAAGAAAATGTACTGCTCGACCGGATGATCTATGAAGGCAAAATAAAATATCTGATCCATCAAGCATTTCCTGAACTGAAGCCTGAAGTACTCATGGGCTACACGGAAACTTCCTATAACTGGTGCAAAGAGAATGAATCCAACCTGTGGAAGCTATCATAGAACGCAAGCATCTTTATACGCCAGACCTGATGACGACAAATAAATACTTCGATAACGTCCCCAGCATATTCCTGGCAAGCGACGCTCCCGGAAATCTCGGCAGTTGGCTCGGCTGGCAGATTATCGACAAATATATGCGAGAAACGAATTCGACCCCAGAAGCCTTGATGCAAAACAACGATAGCCAAGCTATTCTGACCGATTCGAAATACAAGCCATAAAGCCTACGGGGGATATAAAAAAAGAAAACCGTCCTATTCTCGCGAACTGGACGGATAACCTAATCTAACTTAATTCTAATACCATGAAAAACACTATATCTTAATAACAGAACCGGTATCGAAAAGTTTAATAGAACGGTTTATTTTTATTTCTTTCACAAAATAATGATCATGCGAGATCAACAACACCGTTCCTCTATAACTCTTTATAGCCGCTGTTATTATTTCAACACTTTGTATATCCAGATTGTTCGTCGGTTCGTCTAAAATAAATACATCCGGCGCATTATTTCCGATCATAAGGCAGCAAAAGAGCAACCGGATCTTTTCACCTCCACTCAAGCAAAAACACGGCTTGTCCCATGTCTCGTAAGGAAACAAACAACGGTTCAAAATGGATTTCAATTCATGTTCAGCCAAATGCGAGGCGTTAAAACGTTCCGTCTGCTCGAACACGGTCAATCCGGGATCAAGCACGGAACATTCCTGATCAATATAAAGATAACTGAAATCAGCCCGTGTAATCGTCCCGGCCGCCGGTTTCAGTTCCCCTAACAACAATTTGACCAGGGTCGTTTTTCCGCTCCCATTATTTCCTGTGATATGAATACGGTCGCCACTCCTGACCTGAATATTCAGAGGTGACTTCCATAGGCAGGAAGAAGTGTAACCGAAATTGATCTGATCCGCAGTGATCAGAATCTTGCCGGTGTGCAGATCGGAAGAATTGAAATTTGTCTGAAGTGCCGCAAATCGGGAATCACATCCTGAAGGCTGGCAATCGAACTTTGCAGGGAAGCCATTTTCTCCTCATGGACATCATTCAGCCGGACTGTACTTTTCTCGGCTTTATCTTTCAGCGTATTGACTGCCATGCGTGAGATCCCTTTCTTGAAACTCGACTTATCACTGCGGACATTCGACTTATTCTTCCGTTCCATCACTTCACGCGCCATTTTACGGGCCAGACGAAGTTCTTTCTCCTTCTCACTCAACTGATTCTGCAAAGCTGTCAACGCCAACTCTTTCTGTTCTTTATAGAACTCATAATTGCCACCATAAAGTGTGACCTCACTTTTCTCAAGCTCACAAATGCAAGGTAGCAGGTTTAGCAACGTCCGGTCATGACTGACAATCAACAAGGTCGAACGTCCGCTCCGGATCATCTCATATAGCTTTTCCCGGCCGGAAACATCCAGATGATTCGTCGGTTCATCCATCAAAATAATTTCCGGTGCATGAACAAGGATACCAGAAAGGAACACTTTCGTCTTTTCTCCTCCGCTCAACGAGCACATCGGCTGGGACAGTTGCAGATGCTCCAGATTCCAAGAGGCAAGTGCGGAAAGACAACGTTCTTCCACATTCCAGTCGTCATTCAGACAGGTAAAGTTTTCTGCCGAGGCGTCACCTTCAAGAATGGCATGGAGCGCCTTTATCCGATCGTCCACCCGCAGAGCTTCCGCCACAGTCAGGTTGTCGAACTGTCCGAAATGTTGTGGAATATAATAAGGGCGTGAAGAACACACTACCTCCCCCGATGAAGGTTTCAGGTTCCCTTCAATGATACGCAACAAAGTCGATTTGCCCGTACCGTTATTCCCCACCAGCGCAAGACGCTGTCCTGTATTGACTATCAGGTTTATGTTTTGAAAAAGAGGTTCTTTGTCAGCATGAACATAGCATAGCTGATGTACGGATATACACATAGTTTTCTTTGAATTAAAAGATTATAAACTAAAAAAGATAAAATCACAAACGTGCCGAAGGATGGCACAGGATAAGGCCGGAATAAAGAATCGACAATCGAAAATGAACAATTGGCAATTACATCAGAAAGATATTTACGATATATAGAAACCGGCTTACTTGAATATTTTCATCGGAGTATTTATATAATTCGGTTACAAAGATAATCTTTTTACCAAGTATTATCACATAATTCATAAAATAGATTTGACCAGCTGTTTCAAAGCACCAGTGTTTATTCCACAAAACAACTATCTTTCTATAAATGGATAATACTTCTTTTCACATCCAGAAGATATCGAGTTCAAAACATACATGTTTTGAAACAAGGCCTTTTCCATTTACGACCGGAAGCCAATCAGTATGGCGGAAATAAAAAGGCTGTGTCGCAATTCTTGACACAGCCTTTTTATTCCCAAACGCCACAAAATGTTAATCGAACATATGTCTGAACTTATCGAAAATCTTCTCCTTGACAGATTTCTTCGGTTGGAAATTAGGAGAATTCTCCAAGCCGTTCATGATATCTTTCTCTGACGCAGACAACGTTTCCGGAATATAAACACTTACGTTTACAAGCAGGTCTCCCGTTCCATAACTGTTAACAGAGGGAAGCCCTTTGTTTCGCAAACGGAGTACTTTCCCCGGTTGAGTCCCTGGCTCGATTTTGACTTTAGCCTTACCATCGATGGTCGGAACTTCAACTGTGCCACCCAAAGCCGCTTGAGGCACACTCAGTAACAGGTTATACAGAATGTCGTTCTCGTCACGTATCAGTTCCGGATGCGGCTCTTCTTCGACCAAGATCAGCAAATCACCGTTAATACCTCCATGACGGGCCGCATTCCCCTTCCCACTCATGGAGAGCTGCATGCCTTCCGCCACACCGGCCGGGATATTGATCGTGATCACCTCGTCGTCGCGCACGATTCCTTCACCATTGCACTCGCTACATTTCTTGGTGATAATCTTCCCTTCGCCTCCACAGGTCGGACAGGTTGTCTGTGTCTGCATCTGTCCTAAGATCGTATTGGCCACACGGGTGACAACACCGCTGCATGACAGGTTTCACAAGTCTTGGAACTGTGATCGTCCTCCGCACCGCTGCCATGACATTTGGAACAGGTCACATATTTCTTAACCTTGATCTTCTTTTCGACTCCGGTAGCGATCTCTTTCAGGTTCAACTTTACTTTCACACGCAAATCCGAACCACGATTTACCCGGCGACCGCCACGTGAACCGCCACCAAAACCACCAAAACCGCCAAAGCCACCAAAATGTCCGCCAAAGATGTCTCCAAACTGTGAGAAAATATCGTCCATAGACATTCCTCCGCCAAAGCCACCGCCCTGCGAAGCCCCTCCCACTCCGGCATGACCGAACTGGTCATAACGCTGGCGTTTCTGAGGATCGCTCAGTACATCATACGCTTCAGCAGCTTCCTTGAAGTTCTCTTCAGCCTGCTTGTCACCCGGATTCTTGTCAGGGTGGTACTGAATCGCCTTTTTACGGTAAGCTTTCTTTATTTCCTCTACCGAGGCAGTCTTCTCGACGCCCAGCACTTCATAATAATCTCTTTTAGCCATCTTCGTATCTGTCTGTTGTTATTTGCTCATTATCCTGTCGTATTATTCGCCTACCACAACTTTAGCGTGGCGAATCACCTTATCGTTCAAAGTATAACCGGTCTGCACATAATCCAGAACCTTGCCCTTCATATCGGGTTCCGGTGCAGGAATCATGGCGACTGCTTCAGACGTTTCAGCATCGAACGGTTCACCGACAGTTTCGATCGGTTTTACATTCTGATGAGACAGGTAAGACATGAATTTCGAATAGATAAGTTCCACTCCTTCCGTAACAGCCTTTATATCTTCAGCCGAACGGATATTCTGCAAAGCACGTTCGAAATCGTCGACAACAGGGAGCAGGTGAGTCAAAGCACTTTCGCCACCGTTCTTGATCAGCTCGGACTTTTCGCGCAATGTACGTTTACGGTAGTTATCGAACTCAGCCATCAAGCGCAGGTGGGAATCATTCAGTTCGTCATATTTCTTCTTCAATTCTTCCAGCTCCTTCTGCTCCGGACCTTCATCCGTCACATTGTCAGATGTGGCATTTTCTTCTGCCGCATTTACCTGTTCATCCTGCAATTTTGTCGCGTCATCAGCACCCTGGCGTTCTTTTTTGTCAGCAGTTTCCTTCTTGCTATTAAAATTCATCTTGTTCATAATCAATTATATATTTTCATTACTATCTAATTGTCAGTAAGATATCATACCTATATCGGTCATACTATCTGCCTGTCGGCATTATTCTTGTCGATATCAATCACCAATATAACATCAAATATACTGCCAACTGTTCTTATAGAACGAAAATATCTTTACCTTTGTGTAGTAAAAGATGATTTATTGTCATAGTACAAATAAATAATAAGATTAATAAAACAATTAAGAAATTAATTATGAAGAGAGCGATTTTGTCAGTTTTACTGCTATTTGCATTTCTTACCGGTTTTGCCCAAAACCGGAATATATGCCGATTAGGAATTACATACGATATCAGTCAAAGCGACCACTGGGGGAAAAACAAACCGGTCATAACCAGTGTCATCCCTTATTCGCCGGCAGAACTCGCAGGAGTTAAAACCAATGATATCATTATAGCTATCGACGGTGTGCAAACGACAGATATTTCGTCGGAAGAGATCGGTGAAATGCTGAATCCCGCCGGGAAAAACGAGGTATTACTGACGATCGGCAATCTGGCAAACCCTGCTAAACAGGTGCTTGTCAAAAAAGAATGCAAAAAAGGGAATGCGATTACCGAAGAACAATTGGCCACCGCTTTTTCTATGTACAGCCTCGAAACGACCAGCGAACGGGAATTTGTCTGTCCATTCAAGACAACCGTGACAGCCGACCCTGTAGATTTAGGAAAGTTCAAGACTTTTGCCTTCTCTGCCATAGACGAGAATAACAGCAAACTGGAAACGGCTATCAACGAAAGCATCGAAAAGGAGTTGACCAAGAAAGGAATGACAGTCGACACAGACCGTCCCGACATCATAGTACAGACCTTCTATTTCTTCGATAAGAATCCGAACTATAAAGGAGCGAACAAGATCCTGGTCGAAAAAGAGCCGATCTATCGCTACAACTTCAATCACAGCAAGATGGAGACATTCCCGTTCCTGAACTCGATGTCTGCAGAAGCGGAAGCGGAGTACCTGCTCCAGTTCGGTTTCCGCCTGATCGACCAACGTGACGTACCGGGCCGCATCCTGTGGGAATGCGAAGCAAATGAGCTGTTGGAAGACTCATACCGCCTGGATGAATATGCCCGTATCCATGCACCATTGATGTGCATGCAATATCCGTACGTCAAATATCAGCGTAACGTGCCGTTCAAGGTCAATCAGAAAACCTACAACTACACGGGGCTGAGTTACGATATCGACCGTATGGAACAGATCGCCGATGTCGACAAAAACTCACCTGCCTATGCAGCCGGATTACGCCCCCGTGATATTGTAGAGAAAATCAACGACCAGAAAATGAATTACACGGCAGAAGAATTCTCCGCTGCTTACAAAGGATTTATTACTAACACGATGAAATACCGCGATCCGAAAACCCAGTTTACGGATGCCAACGGTTTCAAACGTTGTATGTTCTGG
>ENA-OQCE01001165-OQCE01001165.1-human-gut-metagenome-genome-assembly--contig:-NODE-1165-length-11367-cov-3.039947_pt1 | contig 11367 bp, 14 predicted proteins | sample MGYA00242495_ERZ504572 | MGnify/ENA primary metagenome ERZ504572 (study PRJEB26092, sample SAMD00036228) | human gut metagenome | host: Homo sapiens | study: EMG produced TPA metagenomics assembly of...
TAGGTGTTTTTACCCACTTACCTTGACGATAAAGTTCTACACACATCAGCTTAAATTCAGTCGTATAACGCAAAATGTACCCTCCTTACTGGGTGTCCAGTAAAGAGGGTACATTTCAGTAAGAAGGCAGCCTCTTTTTTTAGTCCTTGAAGGGGCCTTTAACCTTGCAGAGGACTCCTTTGTCCGTAATCACCTCGACGCGGGCCGTGGCTTTTTTGCCAATCTTGTCATAAAGGCGGCCAGCACTGTAGCTTTCGCCAAGAACGGTCTTGGGACTGTTGGCGACATAACCCACTTTGCCAAGGCCTTCCCGATAGACGGCAATGGCCTCGCGGTCCCATTCGTTTTTGGGTTCTTTTTTAAGGATAAGCGCATCGTGCCGGCGAAAGAAGTCCAATCCGCAGCAAAAGTCCGTTCCTGTAATCGTAACATAGATAGTTTTCATATTCTCCCCTCCTCTAGCATCATCATAACACAAATACTGTCCATTATAGGGGACTTTGAGGAGGAATTTAAGGACGTTGCTCAATCCTCCTTATCAAGGATTCGGAGAGCTTCATAAAGAAGGTTCCCAGCAGCGCGCACATCCTTTGCGTCCGTCCATTCCTTTCCATTATGACTGATGCCATCGCGGCTCGGGACAAAGATCATCCCCACTGGAACGCGGCGGGCCAGGGCGTGAGCGTCGTGGCTGGCACCGCTGGGCATGACAAAGTAAGGCAGATGAAGGCGGTCCGCGGCATTTTGAAAAACTTCCTGAAGTCCCTTGTCACAGTAGGTGCCGGGCTTTTCTTCCCGCGTTTCAAAGGAAAAGGTGACATCCGGGATTATTTCGGCGTAGGTCTTGATGTCTGCAATGAGGGCATCTGTCAGGGTCCGATCCAAGTGGCGCATTTCGAACGTTGCTTCCACACGGTTTGGTACAACATTGGCTGAATTGGGCAAGCACTTGATGGTCCCTGCCGTAAAGACGAGATGATCGTCCAGTTCACGGCACCTCAGATCCCCGTAAACAATCAGTTTTGCCATGCCCACCATGGCGTCATGGCGCCGCTTCATCAGCGTCGTACACTGTGATTAGCCATGCCGTGGCAGATGACGCGATACCGAAAGACGCCGGCAATGCCCGTAACAATACCCACAGGAAGCTTTCGGGCAGCAAGCTCAGGCCCCTGCTCGATATGGGCCTCGAGATAGCATTTGACGCCAGCAAAATCGCGCCGCGCCGCAGCCATCTCTTCCCCAGTTTTGCCAAAGGAATGCAGTGCATCTTTCATATGGGGCGCTTCGGAATCAAACCAGCCTGTGAGGACGCGGCTTCCAAAAAGCGCTCCCAAGGGGTTGAACTCCTCGCCGTTAAAGGCATAAATCTCCATTGGATGACGGAAAATCACGCCCTCTTTTTGAGCACGGCTAAGCGCTGCAAGAGCCGCTGCGACACCCATGGCGCCGTCATAGAGACCGCCGGAAGGCACAGTGTCAAGATGGGATCCCAGGATAATCGCCGGAAGACCGGGAACGGAGCCTAGAAGAACACCGTGCTCATTTCCAGCGGCATCTCGGTCCGTCTTCATGGAAAGGGCCTTCATCTCGCTCCGGACAAGGTCTGCCGCACGCTCCCATTCAGGGCTAAAAATACGCCGTGTATAGGAGCCATCAGGATTTTTCCCGAACTGGCCAATTTTACGTAAATAACCCATCGTATCCATGGTATCCCTCCTTTTGGATTCAGTTTCATCATAGCAAACGGGGACCGGATTGAAAAACTCGGTGTAAAAAATCACTCCGACACAGTGATGCTATGCTACTGTGAATGCGAAAACCATTGTGATCTGATTATACCCCGTATTTGTAAAAAATCCCCCATGGCAGGGACAAACGTCCATCGCCACGAGGATCCCAATCAAGCGAGAAGTTTTTCGAGACGACCTGCAATGGCGTTCAGGAATTCCTCGCTGTTTACTTTTACTTTTTCCGGAAGGCTCGACATGCTGTAAAGATCACCTGTCATGGTGCCACTTTCAATGGTATCGATAGTGGCTTTTTCAAGGGCGTCGGCGTACGTTTGGAGCTCAGGGAGACCATCGAGCTCACCGCGTTTTCTAAGAGCGCCGGACCAAGCAAAGATAGTTGCCACAGGATTCGTGGAAGTTTTCTCGCCCTTGAGATATTTATAGTAATGACGCTGCACCGTCCCGTGAGCAGCTTCATACTCATAGTTTCCATCAGGAGAAACAAGAACGGAAGTCATCATGGCAAGGGAACCAAAGGCGGTTGCCATCATGTCGCTCATGACGTCGCCATCGTAGTTCTTGCAGGCCCAGACCATTCCACCGCGGGAACGGATGATACGGGCGACAACATCGTCGATGAGAGTATAGAAATATTCAATCCCGCACGCTTCATACCGCGTTTTATATTCCTTGTCATAAATTTCCTGGAAAATGTCCTTGAAGCGATGATCATAGATTTTAGAGACCGTGTCCTTCGTGGCAAACCAGAGGTCTTCCTTGACAGATAGCGCATAGTCAAAACAGGCATGAGCGTAGCTGCGAATGGATTCATCCGTATTGAAGATGCCCTGCGTGATGCTTCTCCTTTAAATTCATGAATGGTGCGGCGCGTCTGTCTACCTTGCGCATCCGTCACGACAAGCTCCGCTTTGCCGCCAGCAGGAATACGCAGTTCCGTATTCTTATAGATGTCACCAAAAGCATGACGCGCTATGGTGATGGGCTTTTCCCAGTTACGGACGAGCGGGGCAATCCCCTTGACCATAATGGGTTTACGGAATACGGTTCCATCCAAGATGGCACGGATCGTTCCGTTCGGGCTGGGCCACATTTTCTTAAGGTCATATTCCTTTACACGGGCCGCATTTGCCGTAATGGTGGCGCATTTGACAGCGACTCCGTATTTTTTTGTGGCAAGCGCCGACTCAATGGTGACCTCGTCATCCGTATCATCACGGTGTTTCATCCCCAGATCATAGTATTCACTCTTGAGGTCGATATAGGGAAGAATCAGGATATCTTTGATCATCTTCCAGAGGATGCGGGTCATTTCATCGCCATCCATTTCAACAAGGGGCGTTTTCATCTGAATTTTTGGGGTCATAGGGTCCACTTCCTTTTTCAAGATTTCGGTTCTTTCATCATACCCATATTGTAGCATGGTTCGCCACGTTCTCCCATGGCAGAAAAAAGCCCTATCAGAAAAACTGATGGGATAAGTAAACAGGAAAAGACCGTAGCAGCTTTGGTAAAACAAGAAAAAAGACACTTCTTAAAATGAATAAAGAGTGAATTTTATCCCTTAATAAGAAATTTCCAGCAAAAAGGAAAGAAAGGCGATTTCCCATCCATCGAAAAATACTATAGAAACGGGAAGTCATCCCGCAATCCTTCAAAAAAAGAGAAACGTCCTCCTTTTTTTGTTACGAGGCTGAAAGTTTTACAACAAAAAAATCGTATCGGGCATTTGCTCGATACGATTCATCCTTTGATTTGGTGCGGTTGGTGGGACTTGAACCCACACGAGATTGCTCTCACCAGCCCCTCAAGCTGACGCGTCTGCCGTTCCGCCACAACCGCGTGCACCAGATAAATTGGTGCGGCCAAGAGGAATTGAACCTCCACGGGGTTGCCCCCCACTAGCTCCTGAAGCTACGCGTCTGCCTGTTCCGCCATGGCCGCGTTGTCATCAACAACAATGCTATTCTAGCAGAAATCAAAAAGAGAGTCAAGAAGTTTTTTAGGAAATTTCATCAAGCTGCAGTTCGCCCTTTTTCCCATCATCAGTTGCTCACGGTGTGGTAGAGTTCGGCATAACGCTGACGGTCATAAAGGACCTTTCGCACATATTCCCGCGTATCGGAAAAAGGAATGGCGGAAATATCACTGAAGCCAAATCCCCACCCGTTTTCAGCCATCCATTCCTTGACCGTGCCGCGACCTGCATTATAAGCGGCAAGCATGAGGATCTCATTGCCTTGGAACTCTGATTCCAGTTCACTGAGGTACCAACACCCAAATTTGATATTCAGTTCAGGCAGCATCAGCATCTTGGCCTTGAAATTAGGAAAATCCGTACTCTTGGCAATCCAGCTTCCCGTCTCTGGCATAATCTGCATGAGGCCCAAGGCCCCTGTTTTTGATTCCGCATCTGGATTGAAACCGCTTTCATTTTTGATCACGGCAACGGCAAGAAAGGGATCTACGCGGTACTGCGCACTATATTGATGAATTTCCTTTCCATAAGGCCACTGATAGACCGCACGGCGCTGGAAAAAATCCGTGCGCCATATAAGAAACCCCGCCACAGCCACTAGGATAAGGGCCAAAAGGCCATGGAAGTGTCTTGAAGATTGCTTCTTTTGTTCTTTTTTCTTCAATGAAATCCCTCTCTATGGATCATGGTGCTGCCCTAGCAGACACCCACTTGACAGCTGCATCACGATTAACTTCAGGCGTGCTTTTTGAAGCGGTCCCCCGTAGAGGATGGTCACGACAAAAAGCCTGCTTATTCATTGTAACAAATTGGAAGAGGGTATGACAACTCTCCTTATTTACGGAAGACCAAAGCAAAAAAGCCTTTTGACACGGAAAGATGCCCAAAGTTCCCTTTTAGATACAGAGGAAAAAAGTAAAGTTCATGAAAATTTTTCATTTTCCATAGTGCTGGCTCTTTCCAGCGCCTTCATAAGGCCTGGTCAACTTGCTCATAAAGGGCTTCCAGCGTTTGACTATTATCAATGATGACATCGGCCATTTTGCGTTTTTCAACAAGGGGCATCTGACGCCTGATGCGCATGAGAACTTCTTTCCGCGTGATTCCAGAGCGTTTCATGGCGCGGCGGACCTGTTCTTCTTCAGGAATAAAAACAAGCCAAACTTCATCACATACGCTTTCCCAGTGTCCTTCAAGAAGGAGGGGGGCGTCAATGACCACGAGGCTGTCGTCCTTATGAAGGCGTAAAAACGCATCCCTTTCTTCTTTGATTGCGCCATGGACGATTGCATTAAGATCCTGTGTGGCCTCTTTTGACGAAAAAGCCAGCGCCGCCAAACGGGTTCGGTCCAAGCGCCCATCTGCCATCAGGATTTTCTCTCCAAACCGCTTGGCAAGCCTTGCTAAACAAGGCGATCCCTTTTCTTCTACATGCCAGCCCGAGCGATCAGCATCGAAAACGGGGATGCCCTTTTGGGCCAAATAAGCGCTCACCGTACTTTTTCCGGACGCAATACCGCCGGTCAGTCCAATGATCATATGAACCTCCTATTTCTGGCAGTGGGCACAGTACACGGTGCCTCGTCCCGCCACTTTCGTTTTCGTGAGCGTTTTCCCACACAATGGACAGGGCTTCCCACCGCGATGATACACCTTGAGGTACCGGAAGTTATCCCCCATTTTTCCGTCTGCATCCTGGTAATTGCGGAACGTTGTTCCATGATGGCGCAAGGCACTTTGAATGACTTCCTTGATGGCAATGGCAAGTCGCTCCCATTCCTTTTTGGTCATTCGGCTAACCCTTTTCGTAGGCCGGATGCCAGCCGCAAAAAGGGATTCATCGGCATAAATATTGCCAAGTCCCGCGATGATGGACTGATCAAGGATAAAGGGTTTAACTTGGGTTTCTTATGACGCGCCCTTTCTTTAAGATAGGTGCCGGTCATTGCGTCATCAAGCGGTTCCGGTCCCAGCGCTTCAAAGCCCTTATCAAGGGGCTCCCCTTCTTGATAAAGGGCCGCTGTACCAAAAGTCCGGATATCTGTCATCCACAAATCATAAGCTCCGGAAAGAATCAGGCCCCAGCGCGCAAATGGCGGCAGGGACTCCCCTTTTTTTACAGCGAGGAAGGCACCGGTCATCCGCAGATGCACCATAAGCCTTTCACCGCCTTTGAGCATGAGGGACAAATATTTTCCTCGGCGGAGGACAGCCGTCACGACAGCGTCCCTAAGGCCCTTCCTGAACCCTTCAGGCGAAGGGTGGACAATCATGCGGGGCAATAAGATTCTCACGTCTTCAATTTTCTGTTCCAATACGTACGGCTCCAGGGAGATCCGTACCTGTTCGACTTCTGGAAGTTCCGGCATCATTTCTCCTTTACCTTGAGAGAAAAGGCGCGGGTTCCCCCACACCTTCCCTCTTATTTTGCGTCAGCCCAGGTCTTACCGAAGGCAATATCAGCCACAAGGGGCACCTTCAGGGTGACAGCGCGCTCCATAGCGTTTTTCACGATGGCACTGACTTTATCTTTTTCTTCTTCCACCACTTCAAGGACCAGTTCGTCATGGACCTGGAGAAGGACGCGGCTTTTTACGCCGGCTTCCTTGAGTTCTTTAGCCACATGGAGCATGGCAATCTTGATGATATCCGCTGCCGTCCCTTGGATAGGTGTATTGATGGCCGTCCGTTCCGCAAAACTGCGGCGGTTGAAGTTCTTTGCATGGATGTCCGGCAAATAACGGCGCCGGCCAAAAAGGGTCTCGACATATCCCATTTCACGGGCTTTCTTCTTTTCCCCTTCCATGTATTCCTTAACGCCCGTATAGCGGGCAAAGTAGCTGTCAATATACTGAGCGGCTTCGCTTCTGGGCACACCAAGCTGCCGGCCAAGGCCGAAATCGCTGATGCCATAGATGATGCCAAAATTTACGGTCTTTGCTTTGCTGCGCATGAAAGGCGTTACGTCCTCAATGGGCACGCCAAAGATTTCCGAGGCCGTCCTGCTATGGATATCCTGGCCATGACGGAAGGCGTCAATGAGGCGTTCATCGCCGGCAATGCTTGCCATGACGCGCAGTTCAACCTGGGAATAATCACAGCTCATGAGGAGGTCATACCCTTTGCCGGGTACAAACATCCGGCGCATTTGCTTGCCTACTTCCGTCCGGGTAGGGATGTTCTGCAGATTTGGATCCGTACTGGAAAGCCGTCCGGTCACGGTCGCCATCTGATTGAAATGGGTATGGATGCGGCCCGTATTGGGATTGATGAGGGGATGGAGCGCCACTAAGTACGTGGATAAAAGCTTTGACAGCGTACGGTACTCCATGATGGTCTCGATGATGGGATGTTCTCCCTGCAGCTGTTCCAGGACGCTCACATCCGTGGAATAGCCTGATTTTGTCTTTTTGATGATGGGAAGGCCCAATTTTTCAAAAAGGATAACGCCCAGCTGTTTGGGTGAATTGACATTGAAGTCCTCACCAGCCTCTTCCTTCGCCTTTTGCTCAAGGTCAGCCACCTGTTTTGTCATGCTCTTTGTCACTTCATCAAGCATGCCCTTATCCAGGGTGATACCATTTACTTCCATATTAGCAAGAACCTTCGTAAGGGGAAGCTCAATGTCCCGATAAAGTTCCGTAAGACCGCGTTCAGCCATGAGGCCTTCAAGTACGGGCATAAGGGCTTCCACATCTTGGGCCGTACCGCCGCAGCTGGCAGGAAGATACGTTTCAGCAAGGCTCTTTACGTCATAATGGGTTTCACCCGGCTCATAAAGATAGGCCGCTAGAGACGGATCTCCGATAACGCCTTGCAGGCTAACACCCTTTCCCTGCATGAATTTATACAGTTCTTTTGGGTTTGGGACGATCTTTTTGATCGCGCCATCGCACAAAAGGGCGAGCATATTTGCATCATTCAAAAGGGCCTTATCCCAAACATAGACCTTGTGATCATGGCACCGGAAAGACTGGTAAGGGTAAGGTGCGGCAAGAGGCCTTCTGTTTCATACATAAGGGACAGGGGCGCACTGCCTTCTTTTACACACGTCAAAAAGGCTGTGGCAGCTTCTAACGAAGCAAGCGGGACTGTTTCATAGGCATCTTCGGCAATGACCTCGCCAAACATGCTCATTTCACCGCCATCCTGAGCTTTACTCACTCCATCGGCAAGTCCGAGGACCGGGGAAAACCGGTTCCACATATTCTTGAATTGGAGGTCATCCATGAGGACACGGCTTTTTTCTGTAAGGCCCGTCAGTCGATACGACGCAGGATCCGTATCCATGGGAACAGTGAGGCAAATAGTGGCAAGTTCCTTGGAAAGGAGAGCTTGATTCCTAAAGGTGATGAGCTTTTCCTTTAGGCTCTTGCCCTTGACCTCTTCGGCATGATCCAAAACGGCTTCCACGGACTGGTACTCCTTGATGAGCTTGAGGGCCGTCTTGGGGCCGACACCAGGCACACCGGGATATTGTCGCTCGTGTCGCCCATAAGGCCTTAAGATCGATGATCTGGCGGGGGCTAAGGCCTTCGTATTCTTTCTGGAAGGCCGCTTCGTCGTAATTACCAATTTGGGTGATGCCTTTTTTAGTGAAGTAGACATGGACATTTTCCTTGATGAGCTGGAATTCATCACGGTCGCCCGTTACAATGATGACCTTCATTTCTTTTGGAGCTGTTGCGGAAAGGGTCCCAATCAGATCGTCTGCTTCGTAATTATCCATTTCCAGGGTCGGAATGCCCATGCTCGTTAAGAGCTCAATGGCAAGAGGAAACTGTTCCTTAAGTTCCGGCGGGGTTGCCTTGCGCTGCCCCTTGTAATCGGCAAATTTTTCCGTCCGGAAGCTATGCCGCGATTTATCAAAGGCAACGGCCATATAGCTTGGCTTCACTTCTTCAAGAAGTTTTAGGAGCATATTGCATAATCCATAGACAGCACCTGTATTGACGCCTTTTTTATTGGTAAAGGAAGGCAGGGCAAAGAACGCGCGATGGATCAAGCTGCTGCCATCGATGATAAGGAAGGTCTCGTTCATGAAAATCTCCTTTCAGGATTGAAAAGATGGAAAAGTCGCTTTTTCCCACCCGTAACTGGATCCCTGTCATTATACCATATTGGACGAAGCGTGAAAAAAGGGTTTATCCCACTAAAAATTGTCCTTTTAGCGACGACGAAACTCCGTATTTAGATACGTTTTTTTCTTTATTTTACATTATAGGTAGATTGCTATATTTTCAATTGACTATTGTAATGATGAGGAATAAAATAGAGTCATTCATAACATACCAATGGATTGTATACAAAGTGCAATCACCGTTACCATGTATTCGAGAGGGGTTTGAAAAATTATGAAGTACCAATTAGCAAGCCGCATGGCCGGCATGAAAGCATCGGCCGTCCGTGAGATCCTGAAAGTAACCCAGCGCCCGGAAGTCATCTCCTTTGCCGGCGGTCTGCCCGCACCGGAACTTTTCCCTGTCGATGAAATCAGTAAGGTTGCCCAGGAAGTCTGCGCCGAAGAAGGCCGCAAAGTTCTCCAGTACGCAACGACCGAAGGCCGACCCACCCTGCGACAAAAGATTGCTGACCGCATGAACAAAATCTACAACTCCGATCTCAAGATGGAAAACATCTTGATTACAACGGGTTCCCAACAGAACCTCGATATGGCCGGCAAGATTTTCCTGAACCCCGGCGACGTGGTCCTCATGGAGCTCCGACCTACCTTGCTGCCATCAAGCTTTCAAGGCGTACGAATGCACGTTCAAGGAAGTCCCGACCGATGATAAGGCATGATTCCGGAAGCCCTCGAAAAAATCCTTGAAACGACGGAAAATGTCAAGCTTGTTTATGTCATTACCGACTTCCAAAACCCGACAGGCATCTGCTGGCCTATGGAACGCCGTAAAGCCTTTATGGAAATCATGGCAAAGTATGATATCCCCGTTCTGGAAGATAACCCCTATGGGGAACTGCGCTATGAAGGGACAACAAATCCCTCGCTCCTTAGCATGGATCAGCGCGGTCAGGTCATGGGCATGGGCACCTTCTCCAAGACATTCTGCCCAGGCCTGCGTATCGGCTGGCTGGCCTGCTCCCCGGATATCATGCCTCAGTTCGTCAAGGTCAAGCAAAGTGCGGACCTTCATTCGTCCGCTTTTGATCAGGCCATCATTGACCGCTATATGGACGAATTCAGCCTTGATGAACATGTAAAAGAAATCAACGCCCTTTATGGCCATCGCCGCGACCTCATCATCCAGTGCATGGAAAAGGAATTTACTGACGGCACGACCTGGACCCATCCTGAAGGCGGGCTCTTCCTGTGGCTCACCTTCCCCGAAGGTGTCTCGGCCCGCAAGGTCTTCGATAAATGCATTGAAAAAAATGTAGCTGGCGTCCTCGGGGAATTCTTCTACCCGACAACAAAGAGCGACCGTCATATGCGCATCAACTACTCCAATATGCCTGATGACCGCATCAAAGAAGGCATCCGCCGCATGGGTGAAGCCCTGCGCGAAGTGGCAGCTGGAAAGTAAGGAAAAGAAAGAAATCCCCTAGAAAACGAATTGTTTTCTAGGGGATTTTTTGTAGGCTAATGCGGAAAGCATATAGATACGGGGCCTTCTTTGGCTGAGGCGAGCCAACTTCAACATTCATCATGCCCTTGGCTAAGACGCTGCCAGTGGCAGCCTGACTGAGGCCGCCTGCGGCGGCTGGCTCATAAGACCGACCCCAAACCACCTTCTTTATTTTTACTTGAAGCAAAAAATCGCTCCGATTCGATGTAATTACGTGCCCCATTACAGAAAACAGAGCTATTTGATGGTAATGGGGCATGCCCCGTCGTAACAAGTTACGTAACACAAATTCAGCTTAAATTCGCCCGAAAAAATGCAGTCGTCGGTCGAACCGCTCCTAGGATTTTTTTCTGATTGCAACGGAAAACGATTTCGTCTACGGTCCATATCGGTCCATCTGCGTTGTTAAACGCGGAACAAGTGACTGCTAAATTTGTAATGGACGTCTGCCATATTTACTCAAATACAGATCCGGAACTTTGGAAGCCGCCCGGTCCTATAAAAAGCGGCTGCAGAAGTAAAGGAACCGTTTTCGTGTAAGAAGGTGTCGCTTACAAAATTCATTAGCACTACTATTTTGTGGAAATTTCAGCAAATTTATTATGATCAGAATTTCCCGGGTTTGGAGGTAGATGAGGAACGACAGTGACGTCCCTATACGAACGGTAGTGAGGCATATTCGCCCGGAGTTTCAAAGGACGCTTTTGAAACGAAGCGGAAGTCCGAGAAACATGTTTGAGGGTGAATGTAATTCGGCCCCCACCTTCGAAGAAGGGACGGTTTGGGGCCAGCCTTAGCATCACAGCATCAAAACAAAAACTCGGAGTCATTTATACTCCGAGTTAAATCTTTATCATTCCCATCCCCCACATCACCCCCATGATCACGGGCTGATGCAGCAGGTAGATCCATAGGGACTTTCTGCCTAATGTGCGCAGAAAAGGGACGTCTTTTTTTAGGAGGTCAGGTACAGAGCCTTTTTTTGAGCCACAGGGCACCCAGCAGCCGCAGCAAACCCAAAAAGGACCCCACCCATGGAATCAAAAGGAAA
>ENA-OQCE01001166-OQCE01001166.1-human-gut-metagenome-genome-assembly--contig:-NODE-1166-length-11348-cov-3.058194_pt1 | contig 11348 bp, 16 predicted proteins | sample MGYA00242495_ERZ504572 | MGnify/ENA primary metagenome ERZ504572 (study PRJEB26092, sample SAMD00036228) | human gut metagenome | host: Homo sapiens | study: EMG produced TPA metagenomics assembly of...
AGACTGAGGCGGGGTAGACGGCGTGGATCCCTTGGGAAGGGATTTTTGCCCCGACTGAGGAAGGCCCGGACTCATGGGCTGACGCACGCCGGTCTCTTTTTTCGCTTTTTTCAGGGCGCGGGCCTTATCCGCCTGCTGGCGTTTGACCATTTCTTCCTGGCGGGCTTTTTCCCGTTCTTTTGCTTTTAGGGCTGTATTTTGGAAAAAGAGGCCCCCTGCAAGGAGTGCCATTAAGAAAAGAGCAATGACGGTTGTGATCCTGCCGTGGGAACGTGGGCTGTCCGTTTTTTGGGATGCCCTATGGAAAGGAAAGACCATGGGGAAACCTCCTTTTTTGTTTGGAATAACATGATTCCATTATTTTACTATTCATTGAAGAAAAGTGAAATAGGAAATGTGAAAAAAGTGTGGGAAAAAGGGACGTTTTGATAACATTGCTTCTTTTGAAACAGCTCAGACTAAGGAAATGCCCTTGCTGCGGTACGTAATGCCTATTTTGAGGACACGATTTCTTGAAATCTGTCATTTTTAGAGGCCCTTATTTTATGTTATAATAACAGGGATTCGCTTTTATTGAAGCGGGAAGGAGCCTTTTCGACCGATGCATAAAAAATACTTCTTCTTTGATATCGATCAGACCTTGGGGGTAGGCATTACTAAAGTGGTTCCTCCTGATACACAGTACTGCCTTGATGAACTTCAGCGATGCGGTCATTTTGTGGCCCTTGCTACGGGACGGCTCCAGTATGATGCGGCGCAGTTTGCTTCTGCTCATGGTATTGGCAGTCTCGTTGCCGATGGCGGGAACAGCCTTACTGTAGACGGCAGGCTCCTCCAGATGGAAGGCCTTCCCCTTGAGCCGGTAAAGGCCCTTCTTCGCGATTTGGAGCAGCGCCGTCAGCCTTGGGCGGTGGTGATTGACAACACCTATGACCGTTATACGCCCTATGCGGATTATCCGCGGGATGATCCGCACAACTATATGAATACTCTTGTTGGGCCGGTAGATATCGAGTCCCTGCAGAACGTCTATAAAGTGACTTATGCGCGGGAAAAGGCAGGAAAGTCCCCTGCGCCAACCCATGGCTTGCCTCATTTACCTTTTATCGACGATACCTATCTTGTGGAACCTGTTGATAAGGGGAAGGGGATTGAGAAAATGATGGCCCTGCTGCATGCCAATCCGCATGATGCCGTGGTTTTTGGTGATGGCCTCAATGATCTTGCCATGTTCCGTAAGCCTTTTTTTTCCATAGCTATGGGGAATGCTCGCCCAATCCTCAAAAAGCGAGCTGATTATATCACCAAAGACGTTGACAAAGGGGGCATCCTCTATGCCTGCCGCCATTTTGGCTGGCTGCCGGAGGATCCTGCTGCACCGTTTTAGGAAAGGAGTCGTTATGCTCGGAATTGGTCTCATCCTTGCACTTTTGGCTGTAAGCTTCATTGGTCATAATATGAGCATGGTCTATTCCTGCCTGATCCTATTGGCCCTGCGTTTCCTGCTGCCCCACAGCGCTCTTGAGTATGTCGCTGGTCACGGGATCAACTGGGGAGTGATTATCCTTACTGTTGCCATCTTGGTTCCTATTATTGACGGCCGGATCGGTCCGGCGGAAATGAAAGCCAGTCTTTCAGGCGGCGTTGCTATCTTGGCGCTTTTTATTGGTCTGCTTGTCGCCCTACTGGGTCGGTGGGGAATCGCCATGATGACGACCGATCCCCAGATTACCCTGACCCTTATGATTGGAACTGTCCTTGGCGTTATTTTCTTCAAGGGAGTTGCCGTAGGACCTCTGATTGCCGGGGGTATAACCTATGTGATCCTGACCGTCTTGAAGATGCTGGGATTCATGGGTTCCTAAGAAAGGAAGTCTTAAATATGAATAAGCAGAACCGGTTCTTTCGCCATAAGGGACTTGCAGGGGCACTTGCCATGGTTGCTGTCATTCTTGCTGTGGCCTTTGCTGCGGGCTATCATTTGCCTGATGCGGCAGCTAAAAAAGGAAAGGAAACCGCAGCCCTGACGGAGACACAAAAACAAATGCCTCAAAAGGCACCGGAACCGGCTATTTCCCCGGAAAAGGCAAAGGAAGCCGACCGCAAGGAGTCTATTAGCCTTGACGCGTCAAAAAGCTACCATATTATAGTCGAAAAGAAGGCCCATCGACTGTCCCTTCTGTTGGGGGATACCGTGGTCCGTTCCTATGGCTGTGCCATTGGTAAGGGCGGCCTCGGACAGAAACAGCGGCGCGGTGACAATATGACCCCCGTTGGGACTTTTACGGTTGATGAAATTGATGATGCTTCTTCCTGGCCCCATGACTTTGGCGATGGACGGGGTGAAATTGCCGGGGCTTATGGCCCTTGGTTCATCAGCCTCGATACAGAGGCCCTTAGCGGAGGCGCTTGGGATGGCATTGGGATCCATGGAACCCATGATCCTCAAAGTATTGGGACGGATGCATCTGAAGGATGTATCCGTCTTCACAACGAAGACCTTCAGGAATTGCGTTCCGTCGTCAAGGTGGGCACTGTCGTTGAAATTAAAGACTAAGGATTGCGCTTTGTTGCTGGCAAGGCAGATTCCCTGAAAGGAATCTGCCTTGCGGTCATTTCAAAGGGAAAGGAGAAACTCATATGGCAGAAACTTCACAGCAGAATATTTTGGGCTATGCTCCCATTGGAAAACTTCTTAAATCGTTTGCTTGGCCTGCCATCATATCCATGGTGGCCAATGCTTTATATAATGTGGTCGATCAGATCTTCATTGGCAATGCCGTTGGTTATCAAGGCATTACGGCAGCGACCGTTACTTTCCCCATTGTGACCATCAGCATTGCAGTCAGCGGTCTTATCGGGATTGGGTCTTCCGCTTACGCGGCGATTCTCTTGGGTGAGGGCCGTCGTGAGGACGCGGAAACGGTTCTCAATACCCAAACGACAGCTGGTCTTTTTGTGGGAATCGTTCTTATGGTTTTGGGACTTTTTTATCTGGACCCGCTGCTGCGCGTTTTTGGTGCTACTGATGCTACGCTTGCTTATAGCCGTGATCTGGGTGGGGTCTATATCTTGGGCCTTCCTGTGACGATGCTCATGATTGGATGGTCCAATATGGCCCGTACAGATGGTGCACCTTTATTTTCCATGAAGGCCCTGCTTTCAGGGGTCTTTTTGAACTGCATCCTTGATCCGGTCATGATTTTCCTGCTTGGATGGGGCGTCCTTGGTGCCGGGATTGCCACCGTGACCGGACAGATTGTTTCAGCGCTGCTGCTTTTCCAATATTTTTGGCACCATGGCACGCTGCGCTTAAAAAAAGCAAAGCTCTGTCATCCGGATTTTTTAAAACTGCGCCGTGCTGTCGCCATTGGCGCTTCCAGCTGCCTGGTCCAGGTGAGTGCCACCATCATGCAGATTATCCTCAACAATTCCCTCCTTTACTGTGGCAATCAGGCGGCTGTCGGTGGGGATGCAGCCATTGGAGCCATGGGGATTGTCATGAAGGTCAATATGATCTTTATCTCCATTTCTGTCGGCATTGGGATTGGGGCTGGGCCCATTATCGGGTTCAATACAGGTGCGAAACACTACGACCGCGTGCGCAAGGCATATTTTCTGGCCGTCCGATATGCCCTTTTGGTAACGACTGTAGGCTGGATTGCGTGCGAAACCATTCCTCATGTGCTGCTTCAGTTCTTTGGGAGCTCGGATGCGCCGCTTTTCCTCCACTTTGCCCAGGATGCCATGCGGATTTTCTTGGGTGGCGTCTTTACGGCAGGATTCCAGATTATTTCAACAAGCTATTTCCAGGCGACCGGTCAGCCGCTTAAAGCGTCCATCCTTTCCATGCTGCGTCAATTTTTCCTGCTCGTTCCTTTAACGCTGATTATGCCTCTTTACTATGGGCTGTATGGAATCCTTTATGCCGGACTTGCTGCTGATTTCATTTCCACCTTGGTCATCATCCTGTTTGTATGGAAAGAAGCTAAACGACTTGACTCACGAGCCTAATAATCGCGATTATTGATTCTAATAATACTTATTAAAAATAAATCAAAGCTTTAATGTGGCATGGCGCCTAGTACTTTAAAAAAATAACCTTGACTAATTTAAAGGTAATGATTAAAATATAGTCAGATAATCATTATTAACTATTAAAATGGGTTTAGTGATGAGCGCATCTTTTGGAGGAAAGGGCGCAGACGATATTTTTTACGGGAGATGATTGATTATGTATACTGCCTCCGAACTTGCCAAGATCCTTCGGATAATGGGTGCAAGGTCACGCCGCAGCGACTGGCTGTGTATGACATGCTTTCCCATACGACGGAGCATCCGACCGCAGAAATGATTTACCAGAAGGTCAAGGAACAATATCCGACGATGAGTTTTGCTACAGTTTATAAATCTGTAGAAATCTTCAGCAAGCTTGGTGTTATCCAAGTGCTCAACACAGGGGAGGACAGCTTCCGCTACGATGCCAAGACGAGTGAACATCCTCACATCAAATGCACGAAATGTGGACGCGTCAACGACGTTTCCCATCTGGATGCAAGAGCTGTGGAAAGCCTTGTTGAAAATGAGACGGGCTTCAAAGTCAATGGTCATCAGTTCTATTTCTACGGAATCTGCCCGGATTGTCAGAAGAAATAAGGGTGATGAGAAAACACCGGACTGTTAAAGTTCGGTGTTTTTTACATCTCCGCCACGAATTTGTTATAATTAGGCGTATACTGTTGGGGTAAGACCCATTTTTATCAAGGCTGCTTCCAATGGTGATACATAAGGCCTAGGACATGATCCTGGGTCAATTGAGAGAAAACCAGGTATTTTCTATGAAAACATCGTTCAAAATTTCTGTTCTTGCCAGTGGAAGTAGGGGGAATGCCGCCCTTATCCAAGTTGGCCCGACGGCAATCCTCATCGATGCCGGGATTTCCTGCCGGCGGATTGTCCAAGGACTCAAAGAGAGGAACCTTTCGCCGCGTGACCTCGGCGGGATTTTTCTCACTCATGAGCATAAGGACCATATTGCAGGTCTTGAGGTTTTTGCACGGACCTATGGAGAGGTTCCCATCTTTGCTAGCGAAAAAACCTGGACCCGCCTTCCTTTTCGGCGTACCATGAACCGTGACCAGATGCGTGTCCTTCCTAGAAGCTGCGTGGTAGGCGGCCTCCGGATCCAACCTTTTTCAATTCCCCATGATGCCATTGACCCTGTCGGTTATGAGATTTTCTATAATGAACGCAAATGCACTTATCTTACAGACTGCGGCTTTGTGACAAAGACCTGTGAACAGGCCGTTGATGGAGCAGAAGCCTTGATCCTTGAGGCAAACCATGATGAGGATATGGTGCGGGGTGGTCCTTATCCAGCACCGTTAAAGGCCCGAATCCTCGGGCAGGAAGGCCATTTATCAAATCGTGCCGCGGCAGATCTCCTGGAGAAGGTGGATGTGCCGCCTGAGGTTGTCTTTTTGGCTCATCTGAGCGAAATGAATAACTCACCGCGCCTTGCCTATGATACGGTGAAAAGCGTCTTGGAAGACAATCCCAGGACGCGGGATGTGACCCTATATGTAGCCAGTCAAAAAGAGGCGGTCAGCAATTTTTCCTTGAAATAAGGTGAATCCATGAAAAAGAAGTACTTGTTTCTCAGCGGCTTACTTTCGGCCCTGCTCTTAGTGGGGGTATCCCCAGTCCAAGCCGCGCCGGAGGTATACCAAACAAAACAAGAGGCAGAGGCCGCCCTTAAGGCTCATGCCAAGGAAATCCACGAAAATACACTGCGCTATGGCGTCAGCGTAACAGAAGGCAGTAAGCTCGTCGAAGACAATCGTCTCTATAAAGATGGCAAGATGCCTCCCCTTACGGAGAAAATGGATGTTCTCAACGCTCTTTTTAGCAGTATGCTGAAAAAGGAGAATCTTGACTTGAAGGTCCGTACCCTTCGCGTAGCAAAAGATGAGGGAAAGGTTACCATTGGGAATCCGACCCTCTTTTTCCGAGCGGTCGACCTGTCGGATTATAAGATTGTTGAGCTTGGAAAGAATCGGCGCGTTGCTATACCCGTGGAGTTCATCGTTCTTCATCGAAAGGATGCGGAAAAGGCTTTGAGCCTCGTTCCGCTTGGCTATCTGGAAGAAGATAGGAATGGGAAGAAAACCTATGCTCTGCTTGATTTTGAACATTACAGTACAAAGGAACTCGGCGCCCTCAAGGAAACGAAGGACCTAGTGAAAGCGCGTCGGACAAAAATTGCTAAGGAAAGCCGTGATGAGCCATCGCAGGCCTTCTATTTGCAATGAAGCAAGAATCTGCAGCAGCTCCTTCCAAGGCAGCTGCTCTGCAATAACAATAGAGGGGGAAGCCATCTATGAAAAAGCATATTACTGAGAAAACCCTGATGAAAAAGACCTTGCTTGCCCTTGCTGCCATGAGTGTCAGCATGAGCATCTTTGCTGCCGGCTGCGGCTTTGCGGGAAAAGCTCCGGAAAAGGAGAACTCGACGTCCAAGCCCGCTGTCACGCAAGAACAGAAAATGCAGGAAGTCGAAAAGAATATGAGCTCGGCGCGCAATACGCCGATTGTGAAGGCCGCCAAGAAGGTTGGTCCTACGGTTGTTGGAATCACAAACAAGGCCTTGGTACGGGATTATTTCAACAGGACCAGCTTGTTGAAAAGGGCGTCGGGTCAGGTGTCATCTACAGTAAGGATGGCTTATCGCGACCAATAACCATGTCGTCGAAGGCGCCAAGGAACTTGTCGTCAGTCTGCCGGACGGAAGGACTTATCCGGGCCGCGTGTTGGGGACGGATCCAACGACGGATCTTGCTGTTGTAAAGATTGATGCCAAGGAAGATCTGCCTGTTGCTGAATTTGGCGATTCCGACAGTCTGATGGTCGGTGAGCCTGCCATTGCCATTGGCAATCCCCTGGGTCTTGAATTCCGCGGTTCGGTTACAACGGGCGTCATCAGTGCTCTCAACCGTTCTGTCGATGTGGGGGAACGAAATTTTAAATTGATCCAGACCGATGCTGCCATTAATCCGGGCAATTCAGGCGGAGCCTTGTCAACGCCGATGGGCAGGTCATTGGAATCAACAGTGCCAAAGTCGCCGTAAGCGGTGTTGAAGGCATTGGTTTTGCCATTCCCATCAACGAAGCAAAGCCAATCCTGGAAGCGCTGGCAAAAAATGGGCGGGTTGCCCGTCCCTTTCTCGGTGCCAGCCTCATCGATGAAGAAACAGCTCAGCGACTGGGGTTTGGACTCGATCTTCGGGGCGGTCTCTTTGTTGCGAAACTGGTGGCCGGCGGACCTGCTTATCAAGGCGGGATCAGACCTAATGACATTATTCTTAAGTTTAATGGAAAGGCTGTGAAGACCGTGGCCGCTTCGGGATGCCCTGAATGCCTGCAAGGTCGGTGACACGGTGCCTGTCACGATCCTTCGCGGCGATGATGAAGTGGATAAATCCGTGACGCTGACGGAAATCCCGAGGACCAACTCGTGATTCGCATCACCCTTGCCTGTGTAGGGCGCCTCAAGGAAGACTATCTAAAACGTGCCGAAGCGGAGTTTGTAAAACGTCTCGGCGCCTATTGTCAGCTTGAGACCAAAGTCATCATGGAGGAAAAGATGCCGGATCGGGTATCTTCCCAAGAAGAAAGGCAGATCCTTCAAAAGGAAACAGACCGTCTTTTACGGATCATCCCGGAGCATTCTTTCGTCATTCTCCTTGATCTTAGGGGAAAGGAACTTCTTCCCCTCAGTTTTCGCAGAAATTGGAAGCTCTTATGGTCCAAGGTGTCAGCCACCTGACTTTTGTCATTGGCGGTCCTTTTGGGTATACCGATGAACTGCGGAAAAGGGCCGATTTTCGTTGGTCCTTTTCACCGCTTACTTTTACCCATCAAATGATTCGTATCCTTCTTTTGGAGCAGGTTTATCGTGCCTTCAAGATTATGCGAAACGAAAAATATCATCACTAAGGAACCTACCGTATGAATCGAAAAGTTGACCTACATCTTCATACCATTGCGTCGGATGGTAGCTGGACGCCCCGGGAAGCGGTTCTTGCCGCCAAAAAGGCAGGACTCGGAATCATGGCTGTGACCGATCATGATTCTCTTGGAAGCGTGGCTCCTGTCATGAAACTTGCCCCCAAAGAGGGCATCGAGGTGATTGCCGGCGTTGAGATGTGCAGTACTTATGAAGGGCGCTGCTTTCATATCCTAGGCTATGGGTTTGATTGCTCGAACCCTATTCTTCTAGCACATCTTGCCCATAACTGCCGTCTTTTGGAAGAAACGGATGAAAGGGCCATTGGAATCCTATCTGAAGAAGGCTGGCCCGTTTCCATCAAGGAGTATCGGGCCTATGTCTATGATCCGCGCCGCGGCGGTTTCAAGGCCCTCTTTTATCTCATCGATAAGGGGCTATGCCGGGATGTAAAGGACTTTTTCAGCCGCATCTTCATTAAGAAGCGGGGCCTTGATTTTCCTGTTTTTCCCTCTATCGAAGAGACCGTGGCGACCCTTCACAAAGCTGGCGGGGTGGCCCTTTTGGCCCATGCGGCAAGCCACTTTCATGGCCCGGGGCTTGCTAGGACTTTGGAGGCAGTAGGGGAAAAGCCTCTTGATGGCTTTGAATGCTATCATCCTGCCCACAGCAAGGAAGATACAAAGACCCTCCTTGCCTACTGTCAGCAGCACCATAAGCTCATCAGCGGCGGCAGCGACTGTCACGGCCGTTTTGTTGACGGGCGCATCATCGGTCATCCGGATATCCATGAATCGGAAATCCGCCTCTTCTAAAGAGGAACGGACCTATGGTAAAATAATTAGAGCGGACATGGCGCGCCTTTTGTGGAGCGCCTTTTTCTTTAGCACTGTCAAGAAAAGGGAGAACAACATGACAAAAGCTAAGGTTATATGACGGATTTTCGTGTTCCTGTGGGACTTAGCCTGCCGGAAAAGCTCAAGCGCCTGTGTCGTCGTGCGGGTATGGAAAAGGAAATTGATTTTGAAGGAAAGTATACGACCATTAAGATGCATTTTGGGGAACTGGGCAATCTGGCATCCCTGAGACCCCAGTACGTCCATGCGCTGGCAGACCTTGTAAAGGAAGCCGGCGGCCTGCCCTTTTTGACAGACTGCAATACCCTGTATCCCGGCAGCCGTAAAAATGCGCTGGAACATCTTGAATGTGCAGCCCTAAATGGCTACAACCCGATTACAACGGGCTGTCAGGTCCTCATTGGTGATGGGCTGCGAGGCACCGATGAAGTGGAGGTCCCGGTTCCAGGAGGGGAGTATATCAAGAAGGCAAAGATCGGCCGCGCTATCATGGATGCTGACGTCTTCATCAGTTTGGCGCATTTCAAGGGCCACGAATCAACGGGTTTTGGCGGTGCATCAAGAATATCGGCATGGGCTGCGGAAGCCGGGCCGGCAAGATGGAGCAGCACTCTTCTGGAAAACCTGTTGTCGATGAGTCGCTCTGCCGTGACTGCAAACGCTGCGCCAAGGAATGCGGTTCGGATGCCATCACTTACGAAAAGGGCAAGGCCCACATCGATAAGACGCGATGCACTGGCTGCGGCCGCTGTATCGGGGCGTGTTCCTTTGATGCCATTGAAACCGTGGAGTGGGATGCCAACGAGCTGCTTGACCGTAAGATGGCGGAATATGCCTTGGCCGTCGTTCATGGTCGGCCTGCTTTCCATGTGAACCTCATTGTCGACGTGTCGCCCAATTGTGACTGCCATGGGGAAAATGACGCGCCTATCCTGCCTAACCTCGGCATGTTTGCGTCCTTTGATCCTGTCGCCTTGGATCAGGCCTGTGCGGACGCCTGCCTTGCCGCTTCTCCCTTGATGAACAGTCAACTTTCTGATCATCTGGCCGAGAAGGGATGGGAGAACCATCAAGATCATTTTCTTGACAGCAATCCCCGTGTCGATTGGAAAACGACGCTGGAGCATGCAGAAAAGATCGGTCTTGGTACCCGCGACTATGAACTTGTGGTCATGAAATAAGGAGAAGTTATGTCCGATTATCAAATCAGCCCCGTCTATCCCGGCGATACCCGTACCTTGGCAGATGTTAAGGCTTTGCTGCAGCAGGAAGGAATTCGCTTGATTCCCATGTGGATTACACTTGCGTCATGTACGATGAAGAGTACCATGCTATCGCCACGGGCAGCTGCTTTGGCAATACCCTGCGCTGCCTGGCTGTTAGCCATGACCATCAGGGTGAAAGCCTCATGAATGAGATTGTGTCCCATCTCATCCAGTATGAATATGACCGAGGAATCATCCACCTCTTCCTTTATACAAAATGTTCATCAGCCCTCTTTTTTGGAGATCTGGGTTTCCATGAAGTTGCCCGGGTGCCAGATCAGGTTGTTTTTATGGAAAAGGACCCGAATGGCTTTACCTGCTATTTGGATCACCTGGCGGAAAAAAAGACGCCCCAAGGGCGCATTGCTGCTATTGTAATGAATGCCAATCCCTTTACCTTGGGACACCGTTATTTGGTGGAGCAGGCCTGTAAGGAAAATGATTGGCTCCATCTTTTCATGGTCAGTGAAGATGCCAGCTATTTTCCCTATGCGGTCCGTAAGCGGCTCATCAAAGAGGGGACTGCCGACCTTAAGAATATCATTTATCATGACAGCGGTCCCTATATTATCAGCAGTGCCACGTTCCCCAGCTACTTTCAAAAAGATGATTTGGCGGTCATAGAAAGTCATGCCAACCTGGACCTTGCTATTTTTGTAAAGATTGCCGAGCGGCTCGGCATCAAGGCTCGCTATGTGGGGGAGGAACCGACAAGTACCGTCACGCGACGCTATAATGAAATCATGGCCCAGCGCCTTCCTGAAGCGGGTATCTGCTGCCGCATCATTCCCCGCAATGTAAAAGACGGGGAAACAGTGAGTGCCTCAACGGTCCGCCGAGCCCTGCATGACGGGGATTGGGAGACCGTGGCCCGCATGGTTCCGGAAGTCACCCTTGCATTTCTACAAAGTGACGAAGCTCGTCCCATCCTAGCCCGCATCTGCAAGGATGACCTCAAAAATATTGTTCATTACTGATATCAAAGAGGCTGTGAAGAAATGATGGATTCTGATGTGTACCCCAAAAACTGGACGCATATAAATTAGTTAAATGGCATTAGTGGATGTTTCCCGATATATTTCGGGAGGCATCCATTTTGTTTTTTTCTGAATCCTTTCCTTGTTGAAATAATGAATGTATTCTTTCACTGCTTTAGCAAATACCTTGAACGAGGTGTATTCTTTTTCGCTTCCGTAATACATTTCATTTTTCATCCGACCA
>ENA-OQCE01001168-OQCE01001168.1-human-gut-metagenome-genome-assembly--contig:-NODE-1168-length-11308-cov-1.771308_pt1 | contig 11308 bp, 13 predicted proteins | sample MGYA00242495_ERZ504572 | MGnify/ENA primary metagenome ERZ504572 (study PRJEB26092, sample SAMD00036228) | human gut metagenome | host: Homo sapiens | study: EMG produced TPA metagenomics assembly of...
CACCGTTGGTGATGTCTTCACGAGCCTGGCGTTTCGACTTGTAAATGTTGCATCGATGAGCCAGTTGACGACGTCCTTGTCTTCGTTGGTAACGTCGACGGTCGGCATCTTCCCGAAAGCCTGTTCCAATTCGTGTTCCGACAAGTCAGCAATGCTGCCGTGATACAGGGCTTCCGTAATATTCTGGCTTCCTTCAAGCTTCCGGGCTGTGGACGAAGGTCGTGACTTCTTCAGCCAGGCGGCGCTGAGCCAATCGTTTTTCCGGTTCCGTTTCAACGGCTTCGGCCAGGGCGTCGATTTCTTCTTTGCTGAGGAAGGTAAAATACTTCAGGTATTTTACGACGTCGGCGTCATCCTGATTGAGCCAGAATTGGTAGAATTCGAAGGGCGACGTCTTTTCCGGATCGAGCCAAACGGCACCGCCGGCCGTTTTACCGAATTTCGTGCCGTCCGACTTCAGCATCAAGGGGATGGTCAGGCCAAAGGCTTTAGCTTCGCTGCCATGCATCTTGCGGATCGTATCGATCCCGGCCGTAATGTTCCCCCACTGATCGGCACCGCCGATCTGAAGCTGGACGTCGTTCTTTGAAAAGAGGTGTTCAAAGTCGATGGACTGGAGGATCTGGTAAGAAAATTCAGTAAAGGAAATGCCCGCTTCCAAGCGGCTGGCAACGACTTCCTTGCTGAGCATGATGTTGACGCTGAACAGTTTGCCGTAGTCGCGGAGGAATTCCAAGAGGCCGATTTGGCTGAGCCAGTCGTAGTTATTAACAAAGGTGATATTCTCTGAATCACCGAAGAGGTGCGTGAACTGGGCTTTTAATTTTTCTGCATTGTTCTTGATGGTATCAAGGGTCTGCAGCTGCCGTTCCGTCTTGCGGCCGCTCGGATCACCGATGGTACCCGTACCGCCGCCGATGACGACAGAGATGATGACCGGCATTGGCAAAGCGCTTGAGCATCATGAACGGGATCAAATGCCCGATATGCATGCTGTCGCCCGTCGGATCGACGCCGCAGTAAAGAGAGATGCTCTTTTCTTCCGTCAGCTTCCGCAGCCCCTCTTCATCTGTCATCTGATTGACGCGCCGCGCCAAGACAATTCATCAATGATATTCATCGAATTCGCTCCTTTATTATAAAAAATGATAAGATACATTTCATTATAACGAGGCCTGTCCGTTCCGTCAATGCAGATCCCCTTTAAATATTTTCTTATTGGACAGTTTTTTCTAAAATTACGCCCTGACGATACGCTTCGAGGAGAGCCTTTAAGTCGTCGATCATTTGCAGCAGCTTTTTCCCGTTATCCGTATCGCCGATCATGACCCGCTTCGGTTCCAGTTCGACCTGCGTCGATTCCGAGTCGATGTCGACATTATTCATCAAGGCCTGATAGACATCTTCAAAGGATAGTGGGATTTGATGCGGATGCCGTGAGAATTGAAGATCAAGGTATAGCCGGCAATCCCCGTCGAGCCTTGATAGGCCTTGCAGAAACCGCCGTCGATGCAGATTTCCTTGCCTTCGGCCCGGACCGGACTTTCGCCCTTCTTGACCTTGACCGGCGTATGACCGTTGATGATATGCCCCTGAGGCGAATCGATGCCGAACTCATGGAGGATTTTAATGCATTCATCCTTATCCCGATTGAGGTGATAATAAGCATTTTGCGGTTCTTTCCACGTAGCCTCATCGACGATGTAGCTCCGTTCAAGGGTCTTTACGATACGGCCCGACACCGGCGAATCGGCGCCGCACCACAGGTACCACATGTAATCGAGGCTGTCCGTATCGCGCTGGTCATAGGCTTTACGGATCAGGTGCTCGACCTTATCCATGAAGCTCTGCCTTATACGGTTTGCCTTCGAGGTAAATTTCTTTAAAGCTGCCGTCCGGATTGAGGGGCAGGCCGCCATGGAATAAGAGATTATTATTCATGCAGCGGTACAGAGACCCGTGGCTGTAGAGAAAACGGATATGGCGCTGAAGGCGTTCGCTTTCGAGAAATTCCAATTGGATATCGTTCATCAATTGGTGTTCTTCCGGCGACAAGGTGTAGGGGTCCATGGGATCGACAGTGGGAAAGTCTTTCGTTTTCAGCTCATAGGTCTTGCCGTCCAAATCGACGGTGCCTTTTTCCCAATCGAATTTATGGAACAGCAGTCGGTCGTCCATATTATAGTCGGGATGGCGATAAATCGTCTGTCCTTCCAATTTAGCCACGATGACGTTGATGGCCTTTACCATCGGTTCGATGCCATCATTTTCCTTATATGTCTTCATGGCAAAGAGGGCAAAGGGCCGCAGCTGATGCCATAACCACTTTCTAATATTTCCATATTATGGTAACGGATGTTGTTGCGCAGTACGTTGGCGATGCAGGCAAAGTTTCCGGCTGCCGCGCCCATCCAAAGGACGTCGTGATTGCCCCACTGAATGTCCAGCGAATGGTGCCCCATCAAGGTATCGACGATTTTATCGGCATGGGCCCCGCGGTCATAGATATCACCGATGATGTGCAAGTGGTCGACGGCCAGACGCTTAATGAGGGCTGCCAGGGCATAGATGAATTGGCGGGTACTGCCGGTCTCTAAAATCGTATCGAGGATCTTGCGATGATATACCAACTGATTCTGATCTTCGTCGGGCTGGGCATGGATCAATTCGTCGATGATGAAGCGGAAGGCTTCCGGCGTAGCTTACGGACCTTAGAACGCGTATATTTAGACGACAGGAGTTTGGCCAGGTCGATCATCCGTTCCAGCGTCGTCCGGGCCCATTCGCCCGTGACTTGGCCTTCTCGATAGAGCATATTCAGTTTTTCCTTCGGGTAATAAATGAGAGTCAGTAAACTATCCTGTTCTGCCTTATCCATCTTATCCGAAAAAATCATCTCTACCTTTCCCGGATGACGCCGGAGCAGTTATTCAAGATATGATAAAAAGCCCCGTATTCACCGTGAAGGTCACTCATAAAGTGTTCCGTCCCTTTCGGCAAATTGACGATAGCCTGTAAATTAATGATTTCTGTAAAGGTCGCAGCCTGGGTCGGATAGTCTTTCGCTAAGAGTTCCAGATACCGCAGATATTGAGCAGAATACGTCATCGTAGGTCTCCATTCGAGTACCCCTCTTTTCCATATAGTATATATTGTATGATTCATTTACCCTTTATTGTATATCATTCGACGTAAAAGTGACTAGATTTTTTTGGATTTTTCAACGATTTCAAAATGAGTATGAGCCGGCTTATTACATGAAGTAAAATCATGTTTCAGTTAATTTTAATGCATAGCTATGCTTTGACCTACGGTAACCCCTCTTCACCCCCTTAAAAACCCTTGAATTTTCATTATTTTTTTCGCATGACGGCATTTCGATGCCGCAATGAAAAAATATTTTCCGCATTGTGGTGTTTCCAAGACGGAAAAAACATGCTATTATGTAATCGTAGAAATCAGTTTTAGGTATAACTATTTTAAATGAGGTGACTACATTATGAACAAGTATTTGCAATCTGTTATTGAAAACGTCCGTGTCAAACATGCCAACGAGCCAGAATTCGTCCAGACGATCGAAGAAGTTTTGAGCTCCCTCGATGTTGTCGTCGAAAAACATCCGGAATATGAAAAGTACGACCTGATCAGCCGACTGGTCGAACCTGAACGGCAATTCACATTCCGCGTTGTCTGGGAAGATGACAATGGCAACTACCACACCAACACCGGCTACCGCGTCCAGTTCAACGGCGCAATCGGGCCCTACAAAGGTGGTCTCCGCTTCCAGAAAAACGTTTACTCCGGCATCATCAAATTCTTGGGCTTTGAACAGATCTTCAAAAACGCTTTGACCGGCCTTCCTATCGGCGGCGGTAAAGGCGGTTCCGACTTCGACCCGACGGGCAAGTCCGACGCTGAAATCATGCGTTTCTGCCAGAGCTACATGCAGGCATTATATCGTTACATTGGTCCCGATATCGACGTACCGGCTGGCGACATGGGCGTTGGCGGCCGCGAAATCGGCTTCCTCTTCGGTGAATATCGCCGCCTGAAAGGCAACTTCGAAAACGGCGTTCTCACTGGTAAAGGCTTCAGCTATGGTGGTTCCCTCATTCGTCCGGAAGCAACGGGCTACGGCGCTGTTTACTACCTCGAAAACGTCCTCCGCGATGACGGCCAGGATATCAAAGGCAAAACGATCGCAGCTGCAGGCTTCGGCAACGTTACCTGGGGCATCTGCAAAAAAGCTGCTGAACTCGGCGCTAAAGTCGTTACCCTCTCCGGTCCTGATGGATACATCTATGATCCCGATGGCGTAGTTACCGAAGAAAAGATCAACTACCTCCTCGAAATGCGTAACAGCGGGCGTAACCGCGTACAGGACTATGCTGACAAATTTGGCGTAGAATTCTTCCTGGCGAAAAACCGTGGGGCCGCAAAGCCGACATCGTTATGCCGTCCGCTATGCAGAACGACGTTCACATGGAACAGGCAAAACAGATTGCTGCTAACAAAGTACGTTACTACATCGAAGTCGCCAACATGCCGACGACCAACGATGCACTTCAGTTCTTGATGGAACAAAAAGACATGATCGTCGCTCCGTCGAAAGCCGTTAACGCAGGCGGTGTTGCTACGTCGGCCCTGGAAATGAGCCAGAACAGCGAACGCCTCGTATGGACGGAAGAAGAAGTTGACGCTCGTCTCCACGAAATCATGAACACGATTTACAAAAACTGTAAAGATGCAGCTGAACGCAATGGTCTTGGCTACAACCTCGTAGCTGGCGCTAACATCGCTGGTTTCGAACGTGTTGCTGATGCAATGCTGGCTCAAGGCGTCTTCTAAGATACCTAAAACTGAATAGAGAGCCTGAAAAAGGACCTGTCACGGAAGTGGCAGGTCCTTTCTTGCGTTCCCGACGCCAGGGATAGCTGTCGAGGCTCACTTATTTGTTATACGCGGACGGCAACGTGGCCTTTAAATTCATCCATCATGGCCTGACAGCGTGTCTCATCGCTGCCCAAGAGAATGGCCAGCCGCCCCATGATTTCCGCACCGCGGACGATGATCGGTTCAATCGCAGGGTCTTTGACGGCATTGGCGATTTCAACGGAGTGTTCCGGCATGGGCACGTCGCCCAGGGCCAGATGAAGGTGCAGGGCCGGGCACTGATGGCTGACGTTGCGACATCGGAGCTGCCGCAGTCCTTCGGCGCTTCATAGGCGATGCCATATCGGACAAAACTTGTTCCGCCGCCTGGGTTGCCGTTTCATTCCAGACCATATTGTCGAATTTTTCCCCCATTTGACGGACGTCATACGTCGTTTCCGTAGCGATAGCCGCCCCTTCAAAGCACTTCATGACCTTCTCCACGACGTATCCAAATAAGCCGTTCGCTATGGCGAATACAGCATTCCACTTCAGCATAGTCGGGTACGACATTCGAAGCCCTTCCGCCGTCGACGATATACGAACCGATGCGCGTTTCCGGTCGGACATGTTGGCGCAGCATATCGATGCCGTGGAGGGCCAGCATCGCTCCATTGAGGGCATTTCGCCCATTCCAAGGTTCGCCGGCAGCGTGGGCCGTCTGGCCGTGAAAGGCAATGCGATAGTCATCAAGAGCTAAGAAATGGGAATTGGCATTGGTCTTGGTCGGCGATATGTGGACCATGACCGCCAGGTCATAGTCATGGAAAACGCCGTGCTCACACATGATGACCTTGCCGCCGCGCAATTCTTCATCAGGCGTACCGATGAGATCGACGTCGACGGGAAGGTCTTTCAAGTCTTTTAAGGCGCAGCGGCGAGCAGACTCATAGCCCCGTTGGCCGAATGACCGCAGCCGTGGCCGACGCCGGGCAGGGCATCGTATTCGGCAAGCAGGGCAATTTTAAGAACAGCCTTAGGCGACCGGGAAACAACGGCCCGAAAGGCCGTCTTCTGTCCCGTAAAATTTTCTTCTACAGCCATGCCTAAAGCCCGGCAAGCATCAACATAGCGCTGACAGGCGTGAAATTCTTCCCCCGACAGTTCCGGATCATTAGCAATGGCATAATTCAACTGAAAGGCCTGGTCCTTATGGACATCCAGTCCCGATTTCAAAGCAGCAACAAGATTCATGACGATTAAAAGCTCCTTCTATCCGATGATAAACATGTACAAAGGGATGATGACGATACCCATGACGACGGTGATAAAGGAAACCTGCGTCGAGTAACGGACGTCGGCACCGACGGATTTGGCAACGACCGTCATCTGGGTCATGGCCGGCATGCTGGCCTGCATGGTAAAGACCTGGGCCGACATAGGCGTTACCGGAATGAAAGGCAGGAGGGCCAGGACGCAGGCCGGACAGACGAGAAACCGACCGACCAGGGCGCCGATGACGTCGCGGTCCCAGTGAACATCTGAAAGAGAGATTCCGGCCATTTCAATGCCGATGACCAGCAGCGACAACGGCGTCGCCATATTGCCGACGTATTGGAAGGACGTAAGCAGGAAATCAGGCAGTTTAATGTTGGCCAGGACAAGAGCCAGGCCGATCAAAAAGGCCATCAGAGGGGGAGAAAAGACCTTTTTAATGGTCTGCATGGAAAATAAGGGCATATTCCCCTTCCCTCCCTGCTGTCATTGACGATATGATAGACGCCAAAGGTCCAGAACATCGTCGTATTAGCCATGTAATAGAGCATAACCGATGGCACGCTCTGCGTTCCAAAGAGGGCCAGGTTGACCGGCAGACCGATGAAAATCGTATTGGCAATGAAAAGCAGGTGACAAATACCCCTTGCCGATCTTGACGGATGTGCAGCACTTTGGCAACAAGGCGGCCGACGATATACGCTAAGAAAATCGACGCAAAAGGCAGTATAAGATCCGGTGCAATACGAATCAACGAGTCATGCGTAAAATCCTTTTCCATTTGACAGAGCATGTACAGGGGCAGGCTGACCTTCATGACCAGCTTTGAAAAAACAGCGCTCATATTCGAGCCGAACCACCCTTTTTTTGACAGCACAACGCCAATGGCAATGATAAATAAAACCTCAAAAATTCCCTCTAACCCATGAAGTACGCCTTCCAAAAAATCGCTTCCCTTCTACAAATGGTATAACTCCGGCCGCCGATCGCGGAAGACATTGATACGGCTGCGGATATCATCGACGACAGACAAATCGATCGTTTCCGTAAGGACGGCATCGTCACTGCCGCCTTCGATCAAAACATTCCCCTGGGGATCGGCCAACAGAGAATGACCGCCAAACGTTAAACGGCCGCAGGTGCCGCAGCTATTGACCGCGGCGACGAAAAACTGGTTTTCAATCGCCCGGGCCCGATTGAGGAGTCTCCAGTGTTCCAGCCGTTCTTCCGGCCAGGCCGCCGGTACGAAGAGTACCTTGGCACCAGCTAAGGCCGCCATACGAACCCATTCGCTAAAACGGACGTCATAGCAGATAATCGAGGCCATGGTTACCCCATCGAGGGAAAACACATTGAGATCCCTTCCGGCCGTAAAAGCCTTATCCTCTTTGCCAGGCGTAAACAAATGGCACTTATCGTACGATGAAACGAGGGCGCCGTCACGGTCAACGATATAGGTCGTATTATAAATGCCATCTTCATGACGGCGGGCAATGGAACCCCCGACCAGATGGATATGATATTCTTTGGCCAAATCCTGTAAAAAAGCACGGGCCAGAGCACCTTCTTCATCGGCCTTTTCACGGATGTCGGAAGGATAAAAAGACGTATCCCATAATTCCGACAAGACGGCCACATCGGCACCGTCTGAAGCAGCCGTCTGTACATGGCGACGTGCTTGTTCAAAGTTTGCGTCCCGGTCGCCGGGGACGACCGAAAATTGAATCAGTGAAATTCGCATAATTTCAACCCCTTTCAGGACGGGTAAACAGCCATCTCGTTTGACTGTAACCGCATAGTATAAATATAAATATATTATAGTTGATGAACGGAAAAATAACAATTCCTTGCAAATCTCCGACTCCCTTGTTATAGTTAAATTACTTTAATGCGCAAAGAAGGGGTATCATGGAACAGGATCAAACGATGAAGGACTGGTTAGAAAACCTGATGACTTGCCAGGCCTGTCATCTACGACAAGAAGGCAACCGAGGTCCGACTCGGTATACCGGAAATATCACGTCGCCCTTGATGTTCGTCGGCGAAGGACCTGGCGGTGTGGAAGATGAATACGGCGTTCCCCTCGTCGGACCGTCGGGGCAGCTCCTCGACAAGGCCCTGTGGAGCGTCGGATTGACTCGGGACCGGGTCTACGTCACCAATATCGTAAAATGCCGGCCCAAAAACAATCGCACACCGACCTTAGATGAAGGCCGTCACTGTGCCGATATCCACTTAGTCAAAGAAATCGACCTGGTTCAGCCAAAGGTCATCGTCTGTTTGGGAAAAGTCGCCTTCCAGTACTTCTATGGCAAGGCCGCCAGCATCATGCGCAATCGCGGCAAGTGGTTCACCTGGCGTGGCTACCCCGTCATGCCGACGTATCACCCGCCTTTCTCCTGCGCCAGACCGGCCACGACCTGGTCGAATCGAAATGGCAGGTCTATTACGACTTTAAAGCGCCGTGGAAAAGGCTAAAGCCGAAAATCCGGATTATACCTACCAAAGCCCGGAAAAGACGAATCTCTTAGAACAATACACCGCCTTAAAAGAAAGCCGAAGCTTTTGATTTTAGCCAAAAAAAAATTGCCGTCACCATGACGGCAATTTTTCATTTGCAATGTATTCTGTTCTTCAGTAAAACCTGCGATTTCTCAGTCAAAATGCCGGTCATACAGATGGCTGTTTTCCAAGAATTCTTCAACCGTCGGGAACCCGAGTTTCTTCAAGAGTTCGATGACATAGGGGTTTTCCATCGGCGTGCGAGAGAAGGCCTGTTTACCATAAGCCTGTACGTTGCTTTGCCTTCTTCTTTCTTGATGATGGCGCGAGGACCGCCGACGCAGCCGCCGATGCAGCCCATGCCTTCAAAGAAGTTACCGTCGCGGTTGCCTTCCAAAATGTCGTTGATCATAGCTTTACAAGCCGGAACACCATCGGCCTTACGGGTCTTGATATCGACCTTGCGGTCCGGATCGAGCTGATGTACCGTCGTCGTAACGGCTTCGGCAACGCCGCCTGCATAGGCATAGCTGATACCGGCTTCGGAAGCGTGCGGTACGTTGTCTTCCGGAAGGGACGCCAAGTCGATGTCAGTTACGGAGAATAAATCTTTTACTTCCTGATAGGTTAAGACGTGGTCAACGGCGCCGACCAAATCCGGTTCATTCCGTTCGGCTTTTTTAGCCAGGCACGGGCCGATAAAGACGGTCTTAGCCTTAGGATGAAGGGCCTTTACCGTGCGGCCGCCAGCAATCATCGGCGATACCGAGCCGGGAACGTTCGGCAGCAACTGGTGATAGAGCTTTTTAATCATGGCAATCCACATCGGGCAGCAGCAGCTGGTCAGCTGGAACTGATCTTCACTCTGGATGTTGCGGTCGAATTCCAAGGCTTCTTTCAAAGTCAGGATGTCAGCAAAAACAGCGACTTCCAGCATACCCGTAAAGCCTAACCGTTTAAAAGCCGTGCGCAGTTTACCCATGGTAACGTCAGGACCGAACTGGCCGGCGACGGCCGGTGCAACCATGGCATAAATCGGGCCTCGTATTCGCGAAGCTCCTGAACGACGGGAATGATGTCCTTGCGGGTCTCAAGTTGTCGAGCTTGCAGGCATCGACACAGGCCTGGCAGCCGACGCACTGGCTGTCATCGACTTCAACGCCTTCAGGACCGCGTTTAATAGCGCCCCAATCGCACGCTTCTTCACAGCTGTGCGGTTCATCAGGAGGGCAGAGGCAGGCTTAACCCGCCAAACCAGCGGATGGTCATCGGGATGAGCTAAACAGTCGATCAATCTCGGTTCCCCTTCAACACCAATAGGTTTACCATCAGCAGCGCGTTTAAGCATTTGCTGATATAATTCATCTAACGTTTTCATACATGAACCCCCTTAAAGAAATAACGAAGCCAAATCAGTTAGTTTCATTATAACAGATTTTTAAGGGGGCTGACAGTTTTTTTACTGAAATTTTAGTCTAATGTCAAAAGCAATGCCATTTTAAACGGACCATCGGCCGTAACGGCGTGGCGGCCGTTCTTGGAAAAGGCAAAGTTTTCACCGGCCTTAATGGGGAAATCCTGACCTTCATATTGAATGACAGCCTTACCTTCAAGGGCAAAAACAAGGCTTCGCCAGGTGCAGCGTGTTCCGAAAGACCGGTACCGGCGCCAAAGCTCATGACGACGAATTTCATCTTCGGCGACTGGATGATGTCGCGATTAATAATTTTACCTTCCTGGCAGGGAACGAGTTCAGCCAGGGAAAAGAGTTTTCCAGTATCGATATTCATAAGAGATTCCTCCTCAATCGTAATTTCAACATAGACGGCACCATCACGGCTTCTCATACCGACGGCTTTACCAGCCGGTACAGCCACGACCTGCCCGGAAGGGACTTCCCGATCACCGACCTCCCTATACAGAGACAGGCTTCCGGAAAGAACATAAATGACCTTGCTTTCTGATACGTTTCAGGACTGATATCCGTATGAGCGGCCAAAGAAAAGTAAAACAGATGATAGTCGGGCTCATTGACGACTTCCTTAGAAATCGTACAGCCTTCTACCGGCAAATTATCTTCATGGATAGAAAAAACAACACCTTTTCGTTCATTCATGGTACTCCCTCCTTTTCATGGCTTTAGTATACCCAATCGGTATTGTTTAGGCGGTTGTAAATCCAACAGAAAAATAAAATTTATCGCCACAGGAAATTAAAAGCTAGACGGATCAATCTAGGGAAACTAAAATCAACGCTTTACAAAAAGGGACTTTACTGTTAAACTGATATAGTAACTTAATATGTGCGGGTGTAATTCAGTGGTAGAATACGAGCTTCCCAAGCTTGGTACGAGGGTTCGATCCCCTTCATCCGCTCCATGATATAAAAAGGACTCACGACATGTCGTGAGTCCTTTTTTGTCGCCTTGTTTGCACGGAGATTGATAGATGAATCATCGTCCCTCATAAAAATTATATCGCTGATGCGCCTTTGTATAAAACAAATAATTTTAAAATAATTTCATTTTATCAATATATCGTTACTTCGATATATGTAAATAAATATAATCACAAAAGTTTAATCAGACTCTAATGATTGCCTTTTATTCGATAAATGAAGCTTATAATATGGCTTAAAATTCAGGGATATCAAACGCTTA
>ENA-OQCE01001170-OQCE01001170.1-human-gut-metagenome-genome-assembly--contig:-NODE-1170-length-11287-cov-2.232258_pt1 | contig 11287 bp, 12 predicted proteins | sample MGYA00242495_ERZ504572 | MGnify/ENA primary metagenome ERZ504572 (study PRJEB26092, sample SAMD00036228) | human gut metagenome | host: Homo sapiens | study: EMG produced TPA metagenomics assembly of...
CGGTTACCTTCTCCGGAGGGATGGCTAAAGACGGACTGCAACCGTTCTGCAATATCTATTCTTCTTTTATGCAACGGGCGCATGATAATATCATCCACGACGTAGCGATTCAGAATCTTCCTGTTGTTTTGTGTCTCGACCGCGCCGGACTGGTTGGCGAAGACGGTCCCACTCATCACGGAGCTTTTGATATGGCATGTTTACGCCCGATCCCTAATCTGACTATCAGTTCCCCCATGGACGAACATGAATTACGCCGCCTCATGTACACGGCACAACTGCCGGACAAAGGTCCGTTCGTTATCCGTTATCCCCGCGGACGAGGCGTACTGGTGGACTGGAAGTGTCCGCTCGAAGAAATCCCCGTGGGCAAAGGGCGCAAACTGAAGGACGGAAAGGATATTGCCGTCATCACCATCGGACCGATAGGAAACACTGCCGCACACGCCATCGAACGGGCAGAAGCGGAAAAAGGGCTCTCCATAGCCCATTACGACCTGCGCTTCCTCAAGCCGCTGGACGAGGCATTGCTGCATGAAGCAGGACGCAACTTCAAGCGCATCGTCACCATAGAGGACGGCACACGAAAAGGAGGTATGGGAAGCGCCGTGCTGGAATTCATGGCAGACAACAACTATACCCCGCACGTCGAGCGCATCGGTGTACCCGACGCATTCATAGAACATGGTACGGTACAGGAGCTGCACCGGCTGTGCGGAATGGACGAAGAAGGAATCTATAATATATTAATTAAGAATGAGGAATGATGAATGAAGAGCCGGGCTGCGTTATGCAAGCCGTCCGTAAGGCAGTTCTTCATTCCTGATTCTTTATTCTTCATTTCTTAAAGCATTGTGAAAATAATCATTGCAGGTGCCGGTGCAGTAGGCACACATTTGGCCAAACTATTGTCGCGCGAGAAGCAAGACATCATATTAATAGACGACAACGAGGAACGGATGAGCACGCTCAGTTCCAACTTCGACCTGATGACCGTTAACGCCTCCCCTACTTCCATAAAAGGATTGAAAGAGGTGGGAGCGGGAGAGGCCGACCTGTTCATTGCCGTTACTCCCGACGAAAGCCGTAACATTACCGCCTGTATGCTTGCAACCAACCTGGGTGCGGTAAAAACCGTAGGGCGCATTGACAATTACGAATATCTGCTGCCCAAAAACAAGGAATTTTTCCAGAAGTTAGGAGTAGATTCGCTTATCTACCCGGAAATGCTTGCGGCAAAAGAGATTGTATCTTCCATCCGTATGAGCTGGGTACGCCAATGGTGGGAATTTTGCGGGGGCGCATTGATTCTGATAGGCGCCAAGATGCGCGAAAAAGCAGAAATCCTGAACATTCCCCTGCATCAGTTGGGCGGACCGGAATTGCCTTATCACGTGGTAGCCATCAAGCGCGGTAACGAAACACTGATTCCCCGCGGCGATGATGTTATAAAACTGCATGATATTGTTTATTTCACGACTACCCGCAAATTCGTACCATATATCCGCAAGATAGCAGGCAAAGAAGATTATGCCGACGTACGCAATGTCATGATTATGGGTGGAAGCCGCATCGCCGTACGTACCGCACAATATGTTCCCGACTATATGCAGGTGAAAATCGTGGACAACGACCTGAACCGCTGTAACCGCCTGACCGAACTGCTGGATGACAAGACAATGATTATCAACGGCGACGGACGGGATATGGACCTGCTCATAGAAGAAGGATTGAAGAATACCGAAGCCTTTGTGGCACTGACCGGAAACTCGGAAACAAACATTCTTGCCTGCCTGGCGGCAAAACGCATGGGTGTAAGAAAAACCGTAGCCGAAGTAGAAAATATCGACTATATAGGCATGGCTGAAAGCCTCGACATCGGCACGGTCATCAACAAGAAGATGATTGCCGCCAGCCATATCTACCAGATGATGCTGGATGCCGATGTGAGCAACGTAAAATGCCTCACCTTTGCCAATGCCGATGTAGCGGAGTTTACCGTCAAGGCAGGCTCAAAGATAACCAAACATCCGGTAAAGGATCTCGGCCTGCCCAAAGGGACAACCATCGGCGGACTGATACGCAACGGCGAGGGTGTGGTAGTTATGGGTAACACGCAAATACAGCCCGGCGACCACGTGGTGGTATTCTGCCTGAACATGATGATTAAGAAAATCGAAAAATACTTTAATTAATCGGGAGTTATAAATTCTGAATTATGAATTGGCTGCGCCTGCGCCCCGTCCCATAATTCAAAATTAACGACTCAAAATCCAAACAAGCGTGATTAACTTTAAGACAATTATACGGATTATCGGTATTCTGCTACTGCTGGAGACAGTCATGTTCCTGGTATGTTCGGCAATATCGTTCTACTATAATGACGAAGCCCTCCTCGATTTCTGGAAATCGGCAGGTATCACAGCAGGAGTGGGCCTGCTCATGCTGTCGCCGGAAAAGGCGGTGAGAAACAACTTACCCGCCGCGACGGTTACGTCCTGGTCAGCTTTGCCTGGGTGGCTTTTTCTCTTTTCGGTATGTTGCCTTTCTACATCAGCGGATATGTCCCTGACATCACGAATGCTTTCTTCGAAACCATGTCCGGCTTTACAAGTACGGGAGCCACCGTGCTGGATAATATAGAATCGCTTCCTCACGGATTGCTGTTCTGGCGCGGTATGACACAATGGATAGGCGGTTTGGGAATTATCATGTTTACGATTGCCGTATTACCCATCTTCGGGGTCAGCGGCCTGCAGGTGTTTGCCGCCGAAGCCAGCGGTCCCACGCACGACAAGGTACATCCGCGCATCGGCATCACAGCCAAATGGATATGGAGCATCTATACCGGCCTTACTCTGATTCTCGTAGTCCTGTTAATGCTGGGAGGCATGAACTGGTTCGACAGTGTGTGCCACGCCTTCGCCACCACAGGAACGGGTGGTTTCTCCACCAAGCAGGCAAGCGTAGCCTATTACAACTCTCCCTATATAGAATATGTCATCTCTGTCTTCATGTTCATTTCCGGTATCAATTTTACATTGCTGCTACTCTTCGTCAACCGGAAGTTCAAAAAAAGTCATTGACAATGCCGAATTAAAATGGTACTTCTGGTCGGTAGCGGGCTTTACCGCTATCATTGCCGTTGTGCTCTACTATACCAGTCCGATGGGAGCGGAAGAGGCTTTCCGCAAATCACTGTTCCAAGTCATATCGTTGCATACCTCTACCGGCTTTGCCACAGACGACTACATGCTGTGGACACCCGTGCTTTGGGGATTGCTAACCATTGTCATGGTAATAGGAGCTTGCGCAGGCAGTACAACCGGCGGACTGAAATGTATCCGGATGGTAATCCTTGCCAAAGTATCGCGCAATGAATTCAAGCATATCCTTCACCCTAATGCCGTACTGCCGGTTCGTGTAAACAAACAGGTGATATCGCCTTCCATCGTCTCTACAGTACTGGCATTCTTCTTTTTATACATCATCATCATCATTGTCAGCATATTAATAATGATAGGGATGGGCATAGGTGCCGAAGAGTCCATCGGTTGCGTTGTATCCAGCATTGGTAATATGGGTCCCGGATTGGGCGACACCGGTCCGGCATATTCATGGAATGCCCTGCCCGATGCGGCCAAATGGTTACTGTCATTCCTCATGTTATTGGGGCGTCTGGAATTGTTCACCGTCTTACTTTTGTTCACCCCGGAATTCTGGAAACGGAATTGATTTAGGATAAAAAGTGTAAAAATAGCCTTATTTTGTTATGCGGAGATAGCAAAATGAGAGATACTTGTTATATCTTTGCGCCCTGAAAAGAGATAGGGAGGTATGAAACAGTGCATAAAATATTGTATGATAGCCATACTCGCGGTTTTATTACACAACGGTGCAATAGAGGCTGCGGGATTTTTTGTGCGCTCCGGCCGGCTGCAAAGCAGAGAGTTGCATTTTGACGCAGGCGCCTACCCCCCAACAGATCATTCATAATTATTACAGACATACATCATCCGCCGCTTCTTGCCTGGAACATGTGGAAAGCCAGCAGGTTCCAAACAACAAAAGCTTCCTGTTGCGCACTGACATTATCCGTATGCAGCAACTGCTGCGTGCGCAAAGCTATGACCGTATGCCGAATGTACGCTGTCTTACCGTGCCCGGTCCGCATTATTACATAATCGGGTTAAGGAAGATTATCATTTAAGGAAAGGGCAAAGCATTGTCACCTTATCGCTTTATCGCTTTATCGCTGTTTTAGTGCTGTATATCTATATTTTATATATCTAAAATCTTATCGGATTTATGAACTTTACTTTGTTGGTAGCCGTCTTGCTGACGGCAATTGCTTTCGTGGGTATCGTCATCGCATTGTCCAATGCGATAGCCCCCCGTTCGTACAATGTGCAGAAAATGGAGCCGTACGAATGTGGTATTCCCACCCGCGGTAAATCATGGATGCAGTTTCGGGTAGGTTACTACTTGTTTGCCATCCTGTTTCTGATGTTTGAAGTGGAGACGGTGTTCCTGTTTCCGTGGGCAGTCATAGCACGCGAACTGGGAGCTGCCGGACTTTTCAGTATTTTATTTTTCCTTATTATATTGGTTCTGGGCCTTGCATATGCCTGGAGGAAAGGAGCGTTGGAATGGAAGTAACGAAGAAACCCAAAATAAAATCCATCCCTTATGAGGAGTTTACAGACAACGAAACGTTGGAGAAGTTGGTTCGGGAACTTAATGCCGGCGGCGCTAATGTGGCTATCGGCGTTCTGGACGATTTCATCGATTGGGGACGCAGCAATTCGCTGTGGCCGCTTACGTTTGCAACCAGTTGTTGCGGTATCGAATTCATGGCCCTCGGTGCAGCCCGCTACGATATGGCGCGCTTCGGGTTTGAGGTAGCCCGTGCCAGTCCGCGCCAGGCAGATATGATTATGGTGTGCGGAACAATCACGAACAAGATGGCTCCGGTGCTGAAACGCTTGTACGACCAGATGGCAGACCCTAAATATGTGATAGCCGTAGGCGGTTGCGCTGTCAGCGGCGGCCCGTTCAAGAAGTCCTACCACGTAGTGAACGGAGTAGACAAGATTTTGCCGGTGGACGTATATATCCCTGGATGCCCTCCCCGCCCCGAAGCATTCTACTACGGAATGATGCAGTTGCAGCGTAAAGTAAAAATAGAGAAATACTTTGGCGGTGTAAACCAAAAAGAAGAACGACCGGAAGAATGAATATGAATATGAGTATGGAAATAAGATATATAGAACCCGCAGCCTTGCATGACGAAATGCTGCGCCTGCGGCAGGAAGAACAAATGGACTTTCTGGAATGCCTCACCGGTATGGACTGGGGCCAACCGGATGCCGCCAAAGACACTCCCGACACTCCGCGCGGACTTGGCGTGGTGTATCAGTTGGAATCCACCGTTACCGGCAAGCGGACTGCCATCCGCACCGCCACACTCGACCGCGAGCATCCCGAACTTCCCTCTGTATGTGACATCTGGAAAGCGGCAGACTTTCTGGAGCGTGAAGTGTTCGACTTCTACGGCGTGGTATTCGTAGGACACCCCGACATGCGCCGCCTCTACCTGCGCAGCGACTGGGTAGGGTACCCGATGCGTAAAGACGATGACCCGGAAGCACAGAACCCGCTGCGCATGGACAATGAGGAAACGGTTGATACCACCACCGAACTGGAACTGAACCCGGACGGAACGGTAAAGAACAAGGAAACGCAACTCTTCGGCGACGACGAATATGTGGTGAACATCGGTCCCCAACACCCCGCAACCCACGGCGTAATGCGTTTCCGCGTATCGCTGGAAGGAGAAATCATCAAAAAAATCGATGCCAACTGCGGATATATCCACCGGGGTATCGAAAAGATGTGCGAAAGCCTTACATACCCGCAGACACTGGCGCTGACCGACCGTCTGGACTACCTGGGCGCTCACCAGAACCGCCATGCCTTGTGTATGTGTATCGAAAAAGCCATGGGCATAGAGGTAAGCGAACGTGTGCAGTACATCCGTACCATCATGGACGAGTTGCAGCGCATCGACTCGCACCTGCTTTTCTACTCCTGCCTGGCAATGGACCTCGGCGCGCTGACCGCCTTCTTCTACGGCTTCCGCGACCGTGAAAAAATCCTCGACATCTTCGAAGGGACCTGCGGCGGACGCCTCATCATGAACTACAACACGATTGGTGGCGTGCAAGCCGACATCGCCCCCGACTTCCAGAAGAAAGTCAAAGAGTTCATCCCATACCTGCGCGGCATCCTGCACGAATACCACGACGTGTTTACAGGAAACATCATTGCGCAGCAGCGTCTGAAAGGCGTAGGCGTACTCTCCCGTGAAGATGCCATAGCGTTCGGAGCCACCGGCGGTACGGGCCGTGCCAGCGGTTGGGCGTGCGACGTACGCAAGCGCATGCCTTACGGGGTGTATGACAAGGTGGACTTCAAAGAGATTGTCCGCACCGAGGGCGACTCCTGGGCACGCTACCTCATCCGTATGGACGAAATCATGGAGAGCCTGAAAATCATCGAACAGCTGATAGACAATATCCCCGAAGGTGCATACCAGGAGAAGATGAAACCGATTATCCGCGTACCGGAAGGTACCTACTACGCTGCCGTAGAAGGCAGCCGCGGCGAGTTCGGCGTATTCCTTGAGAGCCACGGCGACAAGACACCCTACCGCCTGCACTTCCGCAGCACGGGGCTTCCGCTGGTATCTACCGTAGATACGATTTGCCGCGGTGCAAAGATTGCCGACCTTATCGCTATCGGCGGTACATTGGACTATGTAGTACCCGATATCGACCGATAACGGTAAAAAGCAAAAAGAACGTCAATAACAGACAGCAGACATACATCAAATCGTAAATCGTAAAACCGTAAATAAACAGATGTTTGACTTTAGTATAGTAACCAATTGGATTCACCAGATGCTGACCTCCCTCATGCCGGAAGGTCTGGCGGTGTTTCTTGAATGTGTAGTGATAGGCGTATGCATCATCCTGATGTATGCAGTGCTTGCCATTATCCTGATTTACATGGAGCGCAAGATATGCGCCTTTTTCCAATGCCGCCTCGGTCCGATGCGTGTAGGAAAATGGGGATTGCTCCAAGTGCCGTGCGACGTTATCAAGATGTTGACCAAGGAAATCATCGACCTGAAGTTCTCCGACCGATTCCTCTACAACCTGGCACCGTTCATGGTCATCATAGCCTCGTTCCTCACCTTCGCCTGCCTGCCTGTCAGCAAAGGCCTGGAAGTGCTGGACTTCAACGTGGGCGTGTTCTTCCTGCTTGCCGCTTCGAGCATCGGCGTGGTAGGTATCCTGCTTGCCGGCTGGAGTTCCAACAATAAGTTCTCGCTTATCGGAGCCATGCGAAGCGGTGCGCAAATCATCAGTTACGAACTCTCCTGCGGACTGAGCATCCTGACGATGGTAGTCCTGATGGGTACGATGCAGTTCTCCGAAATCGTAGCCGGACAAGCCGACGGCTGGTTCATCTTCAAAGGACATATCCCGGCTCTGATAGCTTTCATCATCTACCTGATTGCCGGCAATGCGGAAACCAACCGCGGTCCGTTCGACTTGCCCGAAGCCGAAAGCGAGCTGACGGCAGGCTATCATACGGAATACTCCGGTATGGGCTTCGGCTTCTTCTACCTGGCAGAGTACCTGAACCTGTTCATCGTAGCGAGTGTGGCGGCCACGATATTCTTAGGCGGCTGGATGCCGTTGCACATCGTGGGCCTGGACGGCTTCAACGCTGTAATGGACTACATTCCGGGCTTTGTATGGTTCTTCGGCAAGGCATTCTTCGTGGTGTTCCTGCTGATGTGGATTAAATGGACATTCCCGCGTCTGCGTATCGACCAGATTCTGAACCTCGAATGGAAATATCTGGTTCCCATCAGCATGGTGAACCTGATTCTAATGGTATTAATCGTAGTATTTGAATTGCATTTCTAAGCCGGAGCAGCACCGGAGCAATATTTCCTTTCGGGCAACACTAAATAATAATTACAACAATGAAAGAAAAAGAACATAATTCTTACATAGGCAGCCTCATACACGGTATCACTTCCCTGCTGACGGGCATGAAAACCACCATGACCGTTTTCTGGCGGAAGAAGACTACCGAACAGTATCCGGAAAACCGGAAGACGCTGAAACTCTCCGAACGTTTCCGCGGCACGCTGACAATGCCCCACAACGAGAAGAACGAACACCATTGCGTGGCCTGCGGCTTGTGCCAGACGGCTTGCCCCAACGACACCATCAAGGTGACGAGCCAGACGATAGAAACGGAAGACGGCAAGAAAAAGAAGATATTGGCGAAGTACGAATACGATCTCGGTTCGTGCATATTCTGCCAGCTTTGCGTCAATGCCTGCCCGCACAATGCCATTACGTTCGACCAGAACTTCGAGCATGCCGTATTCGACCGCAGCAAACTGGTACTGACGCTGAACCATCCGGGCAGTCACGTAGAAGAGAAGAAGAAACCCGCCGCTCCCCAGCCTGAAGCAGCGAAGTAATCAGTCATTCATAATTAGTAATCAATAACATGGAATTTAATCTTGAAACAATAGTATTTTACTTCCTTGCGGCCTTCATCAGCGTATTCTCCATACTGACGGTAACCACCAGACGCATGGTACGTTCGGCCACATACCTGCTGTTCGTGCTTTTCGGCACGGCAGGCATCTACTTCCTGCTGGGATATACGTTCCTCGGTTCGGTACAGATTATGGTCTATGCGGCGGTATCGTCGTGCTCTACGTCTTCTCCATTCTGCTCACCAGCGGCGAAGGCGACATGGCGGCCAAGCTGAAACGCAGCAAGTTCCTTGCCGGACTGGGCGCTACCGTGGCAGGAGCCGTCATCGTACTGTTCATAACCCTGAAACATAAGTTCATCGCCACCACAGACATCGAACCGCTCGAAGTCAACATCAAGACCATCGGCCACCACATGCTGAGCGGCGACAAATACGGTTACCTATTGCCCTTCGAGGCCGTCAGCATCCTGCTGCTGGCATGTATCGTAGGCGGATTGTTAATAGCACGTAAAAGATAAGATTTATGATACACATGGAATATTACCTGATAGTCTCGGCTATCATGTTCTTCGCCGGCATCTACGGGTTCTTTACCCGCCGCAATACGTTGGCGATACTGATTTCAATTGAGTTGATACTGAATGCTACGGACATCAACTTCGCGGTATTCAACCGTTTCCTGTTTCCCGGCGGACTGGAAGGTTACTTCTTCTCCCTGTTCTCCATTGCCATCTCGCAGCCGAAACGGCCGTGGCCATTGCCATCATGATTAACATCTATCGCAATATCCGCAGCATACAGGTGAACAAGCTGGACGAACTCAAATGGTAGATGCCTGTGCAGGCCTCCTGCATAAGCCTATGCAGATGTCCTGCATAGCACTGTGCAGACACCCTGCATAACGGGCCATTCAACAAAAACAAAAAGAGAGACTGAGCAGCATTTCTCAATTCTCCATTTTCAATTCTCAATTCAATAATTATGGAATATACGATTCTAATCCTTCTCCTTCCTTTGCTCTCGTTCCTTGTGTTGGGACTGGGCGGCAAATGGATGTCGCACCGCACTGCCGGACTCATCGGCACGGCTGTGCTGGGTGCAGTGGCGGTACTCTCCTACCTCACCGCAATACACTATTTCACCGCCCCGCGGCTGGCAGACGGCACATTTGCCACACTGATGCCTTACAACTGTACATGGCTGCCGTTTACGCCGACACTCAGCATTGACCTGGGCATCCTGCTCGACCCCATATCGGTGATGATGCTGATTGTCATAAGTACCGTATCGTTCATGGTGCACCTCTACTCTTTCGGCTATATGAAAGGCGAACGCGGCTTCCAACGCTACTACGCTTTCCTCTCGCTGTTTACGATGTCCATGCTCGGACTGGTGGTGGCAACCAATATCTTCCAGATGTATCTGTTCTGGGAGCTGGTGGGTGTGTCTTCCTACCTGCTGATAGGCTTCTACTACACGAAACCCGCAGCAATCGCCGCCAGCAAGAAAGCGTTTATCGTGACCCGCTTTGCCGACCTGGGCTTCCTTATCGGTATCCTGGTTTACGGTTACTATGCCGGAACCTATACCTTCCAGCCCAATGAAATGGCATTGCTGAAAGGCGGCGCTGCCATGATTCCGCTGGCACTGGGACTGATGTTCATCGGCGGAGCCGGCAAGAGCGCCATGTTCCCGCTGCACATCTGGCTGCCCGATGCCATGGAAGGTCCTACTCCGGTGAGCGCACTGATTCATGCCGCTACGATGGTGGTGGCAGGCGTATACCTGGTGGCACGCATGTTCCCGCTGTTCATCGACTATGCGCCCCACGTGCTGCACCTCGTGGCCTATGTAGGCGCATTCACCGCATTCTATGCCGCCAGCGTGGCTTGTGTGCAGAGTGACATCAAGCGTGTACTCGCCTTCTCCACCATCTCGCAGATAGGCTTTATGATGGTAGCGCTCGGCGTATGTACATCCACAGACCCGCACGAAGGCGGACTGGGTTATATGGCAGGCATGTTCCACTTGTTTACGCACGCCATGTTCAAGGCGTTGCTGTTCCTCGGTGCAGGAAGCATCATCCATGCGGTGCACAGCAACGAGATGTCCGCCATGGGCGGCTTGCGCAAATACATGCCGGTTACGCACATCACTTTCCTGATAGCCTGCCTTGCCATTGCCGGCATTCCCCCGTTCTCCGGATTCTTCTCCAAGGACGAGATACTGACGGCCTGCTTCCGGTTCAGCCCCGTCATGGGTTGGATTATGACGGTGATTGCTGCCATGACCGCATTCTATATGTTCAGACTGTATTACGGCATTTTCTGGGGCAGTTCGGAGCCGGGGCAGAAGTCGGCAAGCGATGAAAGCCACAGCCATCAGCACACGCCTCACGAGTCGCCCCTTGCCATGACCGTTCCCCTGATGTTCCTTGCCGCAGTTACGATAGTTGCCGGATTTATTCCTTTCGGCCACTTCGTCAGCTCCAACGGCGAAGCTATACCATCCACCTTGACTGGGGCGTGGCAGGAACAAGCATTGCCATTGCGGTTATCTCCATAGCCGTGGCCACTTTTATGTATAAAGGCGAAAAACAGCCGGTTGCCGATGCGCTTGCCCGCCGCTTCAACGGCTTGTGGACGGCAGCTATCACCGCTTCTACATCGATGAGTCTACCAGTCATCACCCACCG
>ENA-OQCE01001171-OQCE01001171.1-human-gut-metagenome-genome-assembly--contig:-NODE-1171-length-11285-cov-1.918444_pt1 | contig 11285 bp, 10 predicted proteins | sample MGYA00242495_ERZ504572 | MGnify/ENA primary metagenome ERZ504572 (study PRJEB26092, sample SAMD00036228) | human gut metagenome | host: Homo sapiens | study: EMG produced TPA metagenomics assembly of...
AGAAAAAAGGAACTCCTATTCTTTTCTTTTTCTCTGTTTTCCGCCCTTTTTTTTAATGTTTTTATTTGATATTCAGAATTTTTGCTCTATTTTTGTAGGAAGTAGCATTGGAATTTTTCTTTTGTGTAACAATTAATTAATCATTCGTATTATGAATAAGTCAGAACTTATTAGCGCAATGGCAGCTGAAGGCGGTTTGTCAAAGGCCGATTCAAAAAGAGCATTGGATGCATTTATTGCATCGGTAACAAAAGCATTAAAGGCAGGTGATAAAGTCGCATTGGTTGGCTTTGGCACTTTTTCTGTAATGGAGAGAGCCGGACGCATTGGCATCAATCCGGCAACAAAGAAACCTATTCAGATTGAGGCGAAAAAAGTCGCTAAGTTCAAACCGGGTTCGGAATTGACTATCGAATAAAATCAATCATAAATAAAACTTGAGAAAAGGAGGCGCATACAACGTCTCCTTTTTTTATGGAATTAAAAATAGTTCGTATCTTTGTACGCAGAAAATACATTTGAATCATGAATATAGAACAGAAGTTGGTAGCGTCCGTAATGAGCGGACTGAAAGCGCTGTACGGTCAGGATGTTCCGGCTGCACAGATACAGTTGCAGAAAACCAAGAAAGAATTTGAGGGACACCTTACCCTGGTCGTTTTCCCTTTTCTCCGTATGTCTAAAAAAGGACCGGAGCAGACCGCACAGGAGATTGGCGAATATCTGCAGGCAAACGAGCCGTCGGTATCGGCATTCAATGTTATCAAGGGCTTTTTGAACCTGACAATCGCTTCTTCGGCATGGATCGAGTTGCTGAATGGAATTCATGCGGATGCAAAGTACGGCATTGTTGCTGCAACCGATAACGCTCCGCTGGTGATGATTGAGTATTCTTCGCCCAATACGAATAAGCCGCTCCATTTGGGACATGTCCGTAATAATCTGTTGGGCAATGCGTTGGCAAATATCATTTCGGCCAATGGCAACAGGGTGGTTAAGACAAATATAGTGAACGACCGCGGTATTCATATCTGTAAGTCTATGTTGGCTTGGCAGAAGTACGGTAACGGTGAAACTCCCGAATCGTCCGGCAAGAAAGGCGACCATTTGATAGGTGACTATTATGTGGCTTTCGACAAGCATTATAAGGCTGAGGTAAAAGAGCTGATGGCGAAGTTCCAGAGTGAAGGCATGAGCGAAGAAGAGCCAAGGCAAAAGCCGAAGCGGAATCTCCCTTGATGAAAGAAGCGCGTGAGATGCTGGTGAAGTGGGAAGCCGGCGACCCTGAGGTCCGTACTCTGTGGAAGAAGATGAATGATTGGGTATATGCAGGCTTCGATGAGACCTACCGTATGATGGGCGTTACGTTCGACAAGATTTACTACGAGTCGGAAACTTATCTGGAGGGCAAGGAGAAGGTTATGGAAGGTTTGGAGAAAGGCTTCTTCTACCGCAAAGAAGACGGTTCCGTATGGGCCGACCTGACCGGAGAGGGGCTCGATCACAAATTGCTTCTCCGTGCCGACGGCACTTCTGTTTATATGACCCAGGATATAGGTACGGCCAAATTGCGCTTTGCCGATTTCCCCATTGACAAGATGGTCTATGTGTAGGCAACGAGCAGAACTACCATTTCCAGGTGCTTTCCATTCTGCTTGATAAACTGGGCTTCGAATGGGGCAAAGGTTGGTTCACTTCTCCTACGGTATGGTGGAACTGCCCGAAGGTAAGATGAAGAGCCGTGAGGGTACGGTTGTGGATGCCGATGACTTAATGGCTGAAATGATTAATACCGCTAAGGAAACTTCCGGAGAATTGGGCAAGCTGGATGGTCTGACCCAAGAGGAGGCTGATAATATTGCACGCATTGTCGGTTTAGGCGCATTGAAATATTTCATATTGAAGGTGGATGCCCGCAAGAATATGACGTTCAATCCGAAGGAATCCATTGATTTCAATGGTAATACAGGACCTTTCATCCAGTACACGTATGCCCGTATCCAGTCGGTTCTCCGTAAAGCGAAAGAAGCAGGTATTTCCGTTCCTGCACAACTTCCGGCCGGTATTGAATTGAGTGAGAAAGAGGAAGGCCTGATACAGATGGTTGCAGACTTTGCCGCTATTGTGAAGCAGGCGGGTGAGGATTATAGCCCTTCTTTGATTGCTAACTATACTTACGACCTCGTGAAGGAATACAACCAGTTCTATCATGACTTCAGCATATTGCGTGAGGAGAATGAGGCTGTGAAGATATTCCGTCTTGCCTTGTCCGAGAATGTAGCCAAGGTAGTACGTTTGGGAATGGGATTGCTTGGCATTGAGGTTCCTGACAGAATGTAATCGAGATATTTTATCATATGAAAAAGCCCTCTTTGCAATTTGCGGAGAGGGCTTTCTTTTTTATGGCTTCTTTACTTTTTCTTCTTGGCGTATTTGCCGCGTTTGGCTTTCGGTGCATCGGGGTCGCTCTGCAGTTTGATGATTTCCCTGCATGCATCCAGGTTTAAATCCTGCGGGATAATGTCTTCGGGATTTTGTAGTTGTTGCCTTTATAAGAAATATAAGGTCCGTAACGGCCGTTCAATATTTCCAGCTCCGGTTCTTCTTCAAATTTCTTGATATGTTTCTGGGCTTCGGCATCTTTCTTTTCCTGGATGAGCTGAATAGCTTCTGCCAATGTTATTTCCAGCGGATCTATTGTCTTCGGAAGCGAGGTATACATTCCGTTGTTGTGCACATAAGGTCCGTAGCGACCGGTTCCTATGGTTACTGTCTTGCCTTCATATTCGCCCAAGGTGCGGGGAAGCTTGAACAGTTCCAAAGCTTCTTCCAGTGTTATTGTTTCAATGGACATATCTTTCTTGAGCTGGGCGAAGCGTGGCTTTTCGTTGTCTCCGGCAGTACCGATTTGTACAACGGGACCGAAACGGCCTATTTTTACGGATACCTGTTTGCCGCTGCCCGGTTCTTCGCCTAAGATACGTTCGCCGGCCTTGTGGGCATTCTTGGTGGCAAGCGTGTTTTCTACGGACGGGTGGAAGCCTTTATAGAAATCCTTCAGGATGGCGGTCCACTTCTTTTCTCCTTCGGCTATCTCATCGAACTGCTTTTCAACGCTGGCAGTAAAGTTATAGTCGAGGATGTTGGGGAAATATTCCATCAGGAAATCATTGACTACCGTACCTGTATCGGTAGGCATCAACTTTGGCTTTTCGGCTCCTGTAATTTCTGTTTGCGTAGCGTCCGTAATCTTGCTGTCTTGCAACGAAAGTATGTTGTAAGAGCGCTCTTCTCCGCTCTTTTCGCCTTTCTCCACATAGCCGCGTTGCTGTATGGTTGAAATGGTAGGAGCGTATGTGGAAGGACGGCCGATACCCAGCTCTTCCAATTTGCGTACAAGGCTGGCTTCGGTGTAACGGGGCGGATGTTGCGTGAAGCGTTCCGTGGCAATAATGCTCTGGTGATGCAAGACTTGCCCTTTCTTCAAAGGGGGCAGCAGACGGGTTTCATCCTCCTGCTCCGTGTCTTCGTCGATGGACTCGCGATACACGTGGAGGAAACCGTCGAATTTTACAACCTCTCCGGTTGCATTGAACGTATCCGCTTCGTTGCTGATACCGATGCTTACGGTCGTTTTCTCAACTTCCGCATCTGCCATTTGAGAGGCTATCGTGCGCTTCCATATCAGGTCGTACAGTTTTCTTTCCTGCGGAGTACCTTCTATCTTGGCATTTTCCATATACGTAGGGCGAATGGCTTCGTGAGCCTCTTGAGCGCCTTTGGTTTTGGTGGCGAAATGACGCGGATACACATAGCGCTCTCCCATCATGTCGGCAATGACCGCTTTGCTGTTGTCGACCGCCAGTTCGGACAGGTTGACGGAGTCGGTACGCATATAGGTTATCTTTCCCGATTCGTACAGCCGCTGGGCTACCATCATGGTCTGTGCTACTGTAAATCCTAATTTGCGGGCAGCTTCCTGCTGCAAGGTAGATGTAGTGAAAGGAGCGGCAGGGCTTTTTTTTCAGCGGCCGGGTAGAAATGTCATGGATGGTGAAAGAGGCTGACCGGCAGCTTTCCAGAAATTTTTGAGCTTCGGCTTTGGTCTTGATACGGCGCGACAGCTCGGCTTTCATTTCCACCGGTTTGCCGTCGGCATCGGGCACGAGGAATACGGCGGTCACCCGATACGATGCTTCCGATTGGAAAGCCTGTATCTCGCGCTCGCGTTCAACGATAAGGCGGACAGCTACCGATTGTACACGCCCGGCAGAGAGTGCGGGTTTCACTTTTTTTCCACAATACGGGTGAAAGTTCAAAACCTACGATACGGTCCAGGATACGGCGTGCCTGTTGGGCATCTACCAGATTGATGTCGATATTGCGCGGTTGCTCAATGGCTTTCAGAATGGCGCTTTGGGTAATTTCGTGGAAAACGATACGCTTGGTATGCTCCGGTTGCAGTTTCAGCACTTCGTATAAATGCCATGCAATCGCTTCTCCCTCGCGGTCCTCATCGGATGCCAACCATACGGTTTCCGCTTCCTTGGCTTCGGCTTTCAACTCTTCTACAACCTTTTTCTTATCTCCAGGAATTTCATAATGCGGTTTGAAATCTTTATCAATATCAATACTGAACTCTTTTTTCTTCAAATCGCGTATATGACCGTAACTGGAAAGGACTTTATAGTCTTTCCCGAGGAATTTCTCGATAGTCTTAGCTTTTGCCGGAGACTCGACAATGACAAGGTTTTTCTGCATAAATTTCTGTTTTATAGTGACTCCAGCCACTAATTTGCCCGCAAAAGTAGGAAAAAACAAACTTTCCACCTTATAATATAAGGAGAATTTAGCAAAAATGACCTATTTTGTTGGTTATGTCTTTGATTTTGGCTATTAGAATTTAAAACTTACACCTCCGGTAAAGTTGATGCCTTCGGTGGGGTATCCCCAATAATATTGATAATCCTGGTTTAATAAATTGTCTATGCGGGCGTAAACGGATATGCCTTTAAAGAATTCGTAGCTGCCACCGGCATAGAGGTTGTTGACCGCATCGACTTTGTTTCCCTCCACCTTCTCGCGCGAAATATGCCTGTAGCCGAGGTTAAGCAGTAAAGCGGATACGGGATGCACATCTATGTGCAAATCAGCTTCAAAGGCCGGTTTGTAAACGAGGGCATAGGCGCCGGCATTGGACTGGCTGTCGTCCTTTGCATCCCAATTGCGGTAAACTCCGGTAGCGGAGAATGAAAATATGTTCTTATAGCCGTAGCGTATCTCGCGCCGGCATAGATGTTACTTGTGTTCCATTGGCCGATGGAAAGCATCGGACTGTACTCATTGGCAGTGGATTCGAAATCTGCCGGTTGGAAAAACAAATCATCCTTTAAGTTCTGATATCCGCCGTACAGATTCAGCCATAAGCCGATTGCCGGACTGGCTTTGAAGCCGATGGCGGCATTTATTTGTTCATAAGTGGCATCCGGTTGTGAAGAAACCTGTCCATATGGCAGAATGCCTCTAAACGGCGGAAGTCATTTTGCAGTCTCCCGCCTTTGGCCTGTGCATAGAGGATATAACTGTCCGAGAAGTTGTATTCCACTGCTACATCGGGGGCTGCCCGGAATTCTTTCCGAAACCGAAGCCCATGTCCACCAGGCGCCGATACGTATTTTCCAATCATCGTTTTCCAAGCGGTAATGCGGGTTCAGACCGAGAGAGGTGTAGTTCTCAAAATGATTGTTCTTGTACAGCACATTGTCCATTGCAAAGCCGATGCCTACGGTCTGTTCGTCTGATATGCCGCCTGTGACCAGTGCTTTGGTGCGGACGATGTATTCCCGGCTGTTCAAGAAACCGGAATCGTATTGACGTTCGTAAAGCATCAGGTTTGTTTCGGCACTGAACCGGAGGGGCAGTTCCGTATCCGTGGATTTCACTCCGAAATGAATGTCACCGGAAATGAACTTCTGTTTTCTGACGGCTGCATCGGGCAGGAAATTGAAGTTGCTCAATCCGAAGTTGCCCGCAACGTTCAGGTCTGCTTTTCTGAAGCGGTGCACATAATCCATATTGGCATGAGTGCGATAGTAGTAGGAATTCCATTTGCCGTCGTTGTCGGGTAAATCGAGTTTGCCGTCCATGCCGTTCATCCGGAAATTCAGGTTGAGGCGGTCGCGGTCGGACAATGTGAACAGATAGCCGGCGCGTGTGTCCAGATTGCCGTAGTTGCCATAACCCAGACGGATATATCCGGGATGTGTTTTGGCTTGCGTCTCCTTGCCGGTATATGCCTGCATGACAGTTGTGGGTATGGTGTTGGCAGGCACGAGAGTTACATCGTATTCCACCGCCTTTTTATTGGCAGTCGGCGCTTCCACTTGGGGGAGCACGTTTATTTTGGATGCATCCGGAATATCGGGGGTATATTCCTGTTCTACAACAACCGTACGGTTTACGGTGGAGTCTTTGGCCTGTTGCTGGGCATGGACGCCCAAAGGTAGGGTTATCAGCGTTATTCCGCTGAGGATATATTGTATTTTTCTCATATTCATTGCATTCTTTTATTTCAGCTTTTCCAGTCTTTCTTGAATCATACGCTCGATATCATCATCGGCATGATAGTTTTGTTGCAAGCTCAGCAGATATTGGCGTGCATCCAGTTTCTTATCCATAGCGACATATACATCGGACAGAAGGATAAAGCTGCGTGCCAGCCAGTAGGCGTGCGGGGTGCTCTGGTCGATGAAGTTCAGTATTTCCTTTTCGGCTGCGGCATACTCACCGGCATTGTACATCAACTGTGCCGACAGATACTTGGCTTCCGCACCGTATAATGTACGGGTGTCTTTTGCCAGAAGCTTGAGGTCGTCTGCCGCCTTTTTCACCGCTTTCTGGTTCAGATAGGCTTTGGCGCGGTAGTATAAGGCTTCATTTTGCAGTTCGGGAGTCAGTTTGGCTTCGGCCAGTAAAGCGGTTGCGGCCTGAATCACTTCTATGTCATCCTTCAAGAGCACACCGCATCGCAATACGCCGGTGACGCCCAGCTGCCGGCGTTCGGCGGTTGTGGCGCGGGTTTGCAGTTGCTTGTAGTCTGCCAGAGCCTGTTTGTACTCCTTGCGGTTGAACAGGATTTCTCCGTGCATCAGCAGGGCCTCTTCCGAATACGGCTGTCCGGATACTCCAACAGTTTGCCGGTATGCTCCAATACACCGGTTTCATCTTTTCTGTTCTTTTCCGATGAGGCTCAGATAGTAATGTGCGTTCAGGCTGAAAGCTCCGTTCGGATAGCTTTGCAGGTAACGGGTGAAGCTTTCCCTTGCAGGATGATTTCCCCTTTCATATACACCTTTTCCGCGGCAATATAGGTCAGCGAATCCTGCTCGCTGGGTTCAAAGCGGATAGCACCCGGCATTTGGGCGGCAAGCGCAGCAAACTCATCCACGCGGTTGGCTTCCACATAAATGGATTTCAAATCGCGCATGGCAAGACGTGCTTCTTCGCTGCCCGGATATTGGGTGATAACGTATTTATAGGCTTCGATGGCGCGGTTGTAATCATCATTCTGATAGTACAGCAGTCCGATTTCGGCGGCAGCCTTACGACTGACGGGGCTTTCGGGATATTTGTTCAGCAGTTCCCGGAAGGTTGCGATGGCCTGACTGTTATTGCGGCCCTGCACATACGAACGGCCTTTTTCGTAAAGTGCACTGACGGCATAGGGCGAATTCGGATATTTGTCGGCCAGCCGGTTCAGCAGCGTAATCTTTCCATCGTAGTCCTTTTGCAGACCCGAAACCAGAGCCAGCTGATAGTAGGAGTAGTCACCGGCGGGCGTACCCAGATTTTCTGCCCGGGTATAGTACTGTTTGGCTTCGTCGAAGCGGCGGACCTGCATGTAGCAGTCGCCGACACGGTTGTACGCATCGGCAAGAACGGTTGCGTCTCCAGCCTTTCTCAGTTGGATGAACTTCAGGAAACGGTCTTGCGCCGTTGCATAATCTTTCTTATGGAAAGCTATGTATGCCAGATTGTAGTAGGCAAGGGCATACATTTCCGTATTCTTCTGTGGGGTAAGGGACAGATAATCGTTAAAATTACGGGCGGCTTCCTGCATGCGGTTCAGCCGGTAATAGGATTCACCCCGCCAATAAAGGGCATCGGCCTTTGTTTGCAGGTTATACCCGCCTAAGGCAATGCTTTGGTTGAAGCAGCCGATTGCCTGCTCAAACTGCGTATTGGCAAAGGATTGGGTACCAACTGGAACAGAATCTTCTGCTTGGCTTCCAAAATGGCCCTGCCGGGATGCGTAATGCGTTCAATGGACTTGAGTGCGGCGTCGTAGCTGCGCGTGTTCATATACACCTCTACCAGGTAGCTGCTTACTTTATCGGCGTATGCGGAGTTGGGAAACTCATTCAGGAAGTTCTCGAATACCGTAACCGACTCGCCGAAAGCAGAGTAGGATGTTTCGTGAATGCAGAGAGCGTTATTGTAGGATGCCTGTTCCTTTATTTTCAAATCGGCATCGGATGCGGCGGCCTGTTCAAATGCCATACGCGCCTTGTTCTTGTCGGCAAGCTGCAAGTAAGCCAATCCCATGTGCAGATATGCGTTTTGCGTAAGTGCATCTTTGTTTGCGGTCACCTCGCCCAGGGTAACCGGAACTTGCGAGTAGACACCCGTCCGGTAGTAGGACATTCCCAGCATATAAAGCGCATCTCTTCTTGGGGCAGGCTCCGCGTTGTCTTTCAGATAGCTGCCGAAAGCTTTTATTGCTTCATGGTACTTGCCGAATGATAATCGGCTGTACCTTGTATGCGGTACATCTCTCCCGTATATTTCTGGTTGGGGTAAGCGGAGAGATAGTTTTGCGCAACAATTTCCGCTTTGTCATAATTCTTTTTAATCAGATATATTTCCGCGATGTAATAAGGTACGAGCGCCTCGTATTTTGCATTGTCCTGCAGGCTGAGGAAGCCGCTGAGGGCATCGTCGTACCGTTGCTGTGAGTAGCGGATATATGCAAGGTAATACGTACAGTCTGCTGTATATCTGGAACCGGTGCTGCGCAATGTCTCGAACCAGATGGCGGCTTCTTTCACATTTCCGGTTTTCAGGTAGCAGGTTGCCAGGCGGTAGGTCATGTCATCCCGTTCTTCATTGCTCAGGAGGTCGAGCCGGGAGGAGTTGAACATGGCGAGTGCATCGTCATATTTTCCCTCGAAGAAATAGGCGGACGCTATGAGGGCGCAGATACGGTTGGCGTGGGGAGTGTCGGGATACGCATCGAGATACTCCCGCAACAACTCTATGCTATTGGGGTTTCTCAGTTCATATTCGGCGCATACCAGCATGTATTCGGCTTCTTCTTTGTTGCCGGCAGCGGATACCGGGGTGCCTTCCGCATCGGTTTGTTTTATAAAAGCCTGTAGGGGAGGCATGGCTGCGGCAAATGCCTTTTGCCGGAACAGACTTTCTCCTTCCTCATACAGCCGTTGCGGCGAAGTGATTTTCCCGCCCGTCTGTGCCGTGGCGAGCAAAGGTGCGCAGCAAAGCGCGGTGCATACTATGCGATAAATTTTATGTTTCATCTTCGGTGGTTATAGAATAGGGCTTTTTTACAAAAATACGGGTTTTGGTTTGAATATGTTCCACTTGTTTGGCTTTTTTAGGATATACCCGCCAGGAACATTTGCAGACCTTTACGGATGGAGCCCAGCCCGAAATCTTCCGGGTGGATGTCTTTCAGCGGAAGAAAGAAGACTTCCGCTGCATCGTCCATTGCTTCGAAATGCAGGGTATCGGCTACCGTACAGCGGAAAAACAGGTCCAGCGTATGTACGGGAAATCCCGAATAGATATAGATGTTCGGTAATGAAAACAGGTATTCGGCTTGTGTCACTGTCATTCCCGTCTCTTCTTTCACTTCGCGCGCAACGCCTTCTTCACCGGTTTCCGCCATGTCTATGAAGCCGCCCGGTAAATCGAGTGTCCCTTTGGCCGGTTCTTTGGCGCGGCGGCACACCAGTAATTCGTTCCGTCCGTTCAATATCAGGGCGACGGTAGCGGCGGCGGAGTTGAAATAGTAGACAAAAACCGCAATCCTTGCATTGTTTTGATTTTTCATTGTGAATTTCGAAATGCTCCGAACCGCATTTCGGACAATATCTGAATTGAGAAAGAGGATGTTCCATATTTTAAAGCTTTACGGGTTGCAGTAGGCAAAGATAGTAAATAAAGTTGGTCACTTTTTATTGTTAATTATTATTTTATTTTTAGTAACATGGTGAGTATCTTATTTATTATTCATCTCTTTTATAATAGGAGATGTTGAAAAATATGTTTTTTTAGGATTCTATTGTTACTTAGTTTTCTGTTACTATGGGAGTTTTTTCAGCTTATTGTACTTATCTTTTTTTTAACTCAAATAAATTTTAATATTATGAAGAAAGTTTTTTTAATTATTTTAGTCTTATGCTCGACTTTTTCTGTCGTAGCGCAACAGTATGACACAGCTGTATCACCTTTGAAAGGTGAAAAATGGTGGGGTGGTTTGGTTGCGTTGGGTAGCCAAATGCCTTTTAATTCAACAACAGAGTGGTACGATTTGGGAAGGAAGAACTTGAATAATCAGGTTGTACCGTTGCTATTATCTTCCGAAGGACGTTATATTTGGAGCGAACAACCTTTTCGTTTTCGATTGCAGAATGATACATTGCTTCTTCATTCTGATTATGAAAAATTGAATGTCATTTCAGCAGGAAAAACATTAAAGGATGCTTATCTCAATGCTTCTGCCAATTATTTTCCGCCTTCGGGGAAGCTACCAGAAGAAATATTTTTTTCTAAACCACAGTATAACACATGGATTGAACTGATGTACAATCAAAATCAAGTTGATATAGAGAGATATGCTCAGGATATATTAGCAAATAATTTTCCGACAGGTATCTTTATGATAGATGATAATTGGCAAAAATATTATGGAAATTTTGATTTTAAGCAGGAAAAGTTTCCAGATCCGGCTGGTATGATTGAACGTCTGCATAAGCAAGGTTTTAAAGTTATGGTATGGTATTTCTCCTTTTGTTTCTGCTGATAGTCCTGAATACAGATTTTTGGCTCAAAAAGGGTATCTGGTGAGAGAAAAAGATGGAGTTACTCCGGCTATGATATATTGGTGGAATGGTGTAAGTGCCTGTTATGATATGACAAACCGGAAGCATCGGCTTATTTGGAAACACAGTTATGCAATACTCAAAAGAAATATGGGATTGATG
>ENA-OQCE01001172-OQCE01001172.1-human-gut-metagenome-genome-assembly--contig:-NODE-1172-length-11282-cov-1.588077_pt1 | contig 11282 bp, 20 predicted proteins | sample MGYA00242495_ERZ504572 | MGnify/ENA primary metagenome ERZ504572 (study PRJEB26092, sample SAMD00036228) | human gut metagenome | host: Homo sapiens | study: EMG produced TPA metagenomics assembly of...
CAGGAACTGGCGGACTGGTGCAGGGACAACCAGCCCTATTACAAGAAAAAGATACCTGAAGTGAACAGCTATTTTGCAAAAATGTATAACCTCAAATAAGAACAACATTATGAAATATCAAGCGGAAAATGCAGTCTCCAGCTTCTTCTACTATATGTGGAATGCCTGGTGCGAGGAAGAGTGCAGGACAGTATTCAAGGAAATGCACCCACATTTCTGGGAAAAATGGTCTCTGATGACGGACAAGGGAATATTCGGAGCCGCCGAACGGTTCTATGCGGAATGACGTACCGTACAGGGAAAAGCTGGTGGAACGGGCCGTCAGCCTGTATGACGGCAAGGCCAGACGCAAACATCCGGACGATTCCGAAATCAAGGTATGCAGTGACTGCGGCTCTACAAAGATTGAAATCCAGGCATGGGTGGATGTCAACACGAATGAATACCACAATGACGTGGACGATGACATCTGGTGTCTGTTGTGCAAAGATTATGTGGAGACCTGTTCCAGACAATCCTATCTGGAAAAGATGCAGGAATGGTGGAAGTCCAACAATACAGATAACCTTGAATACCTGACAGGATTCAAGGCGTCCGACTTCCCTCCGGCCAATTCCGGACAGACATTCGCCGAGGCCGCCGATGACTGGTGGAACGGCAAGAGCTATGACGAGAAGCGGAACATATACCTGACAAACAAATAAAGACAACGGCTATGGCACGGAACATCATTGACATGATCTGCAACTCATGCAGTTGCGGCAAGGAAGAGGCACAGGAATACCTGGACGACGAGATAAGGAACCTGCAGGAACTTCAGGCAGACAACGACCTGAGAAGCGAAGACTTCGAGATCGCGTGCAGCAACCTCGGACTCGACCAGGACTGGCAGATATATTTCATCAACCGTCTTGCGGGACTTTAATATCTACAACTATGACTTATTTTCAGAACATACACTCACTGGCGGACCTGAAAAAGGAATACCGCCGTCTGGCAATGCTTCACCACCCGGACAAGGGTGGTGACACTGCCCTCATGCAGCAAGTGAACACCGAATTCGGAAAGCTGTTCGAGGTCTGGAAAGACAAGCCCTGCGTTTCCACAACCCCGACAGGCTACGAACACGACTTTCAGGATGCCACCGCAAAGGAATACACCGAATACGTGTACAATGAATACCGCTGGAAAGGGCGCAACTACAACGGGCAGTCCGCGCCGGAAATCACGGAACTGGTCAGGGCATGGCTCAAGGAGACTATCCGAGATACACCTTCTCTGTCCGCAGGGACGGATACAGCTCAATCCTTATCCGGCTGATGAAAGCGGACTTCGAGGCTTTCACCAGAGAGTCCGGAAAGGTACAGGGAGACATCAACACTACAACATCCAGGCATCGGACAGTCTGACCGACCGGGCCAAGGAGGTGACGACAAACGTCAGGGACTTTGTCATGTCGTACAACTTTGATGAAAGCGACCCAATGACGGACTATTTCCACACCAACTTCTACCTCACGCTCGGAATCGGCAGCTACAGACAGCCGTACCGGATGGAACTGCCGAAGATTACGGGAAAAGACAGTCCTGAAGTGTTCAGGTATCCAGAAGGACCTGCACACAAGGCTATGCGCCAGGCACTGGGCAAGGCCCGGTTCGGCTTCATCGAGAGCCGGAGACATATCGGGGAAATGATACTCGGGGAAGACTTTTACGGCTCACAGGGCGAACATTATTTCTGGCCCAAGGAGTATTCAAGCACGAAGACGGCACAGAAACGCATCGGGAAACTGGAGGCAGCCGGAATGCGCTGCGAACTGACAGGCTGCAACAGCGGATACATACGCCTGCTCGGATATACTCCGGAGACGGAAAGCAGTCTGGAACGGGAAAGACAGGAATATGCCACGGCATACCGGAAGTGGGTGTCAGAACACGGCGTATCCCCAAATACGGGAACAGTACACCAGAACATTTCAAATCCAATCAGACAGATACAATTATGACAAACAGGGAAATCATCAGAGAACTGAAACGCCACGGTTACAGCCGGGTGAACATTGATACGGATAGTAGAGCCGCAAAGACTTTCTACACCTACCGTGGCGGGCTTCACATAAACGGTACGGGAAACCTGTCATTCCATATCGTACCGCCACAGGACAGTCTCGGACTGGGACGGTTTGCAATATGCGCCACCCGGAACGGGGAAAGCTCACAGCTGGGGACAGACCATGCCCCGTTCTTTTTCGGGCGGTTGCTTGCCTTCCTCAAAGGTGAGAGAAAAGAGAAAGAGATAATAGATGAAATATGTACCGACAGAAAAACAGAATAGAAATATGAAAGCAAAAGTATTGAAATATAAGTTTGATGGCAACACCATCGTTGCCCCATACATGGAACTTGAACCATATGCGGAGAATGTATTCATCTCGCTGGCAAGAAAAGACGAATACGGAAACGAAAAGTGAAGACTGTTTCCATGTAATCTGCAAGATTGGTGATGTCCATTTTTCCTGCGGACAGTATTCACGCAGAATCCTTGACAAGGAGGGGCACCGGGAAGAAGCGGCGACCTATTGCAAGAACTGGATTGAAAACACCATGAAGGATGCGGAGGATGGAAAAATCATCCCCCTCTTGTCTGTCCATGTATTCAAAGAACTCGGTCTTGACCCGACACCTTTGGTACAGGCCCGTGAGACGTATGCAAAAAGGCAGGAGGAAAAGCGGCTGGAACGGAAAAGAAAAGAAGAGCAGGAAAAAAAGGAGAAAGAAACCCGATGGCAACAGCTCCTTGACGAGAACAAACGGAAATTCCTGAGCGGTGAGAAAATAACGGCAGAAATGTTTCTTGAAATCACCGGAAGGGACGGATTTGACATCCATATCAGAACCAAAGGGACATTCAACCGACATGTGGCAGCAATCGACCGGAACGGAACTGTCAGTTTCCGGAAATACAAAGGCTGCCGTACTCCCGACTTCAGCGGATGCCATAAGGCTGTAGCCGACTATCTTGAATTCCTTGCCGGAAAGTGAAAGATACTTGCGAACTGAGTCATTTCCCACATTCTAAAATGTATCAGAATGTGGGAAGCCCCTTTCCGACATATAAGGACAAACTTACAACTGAATCCTGTTTCCATTTACACAAAATTCATAAAGCACTTATTTATACTTAATCTGCTTATTCACTTTCCCAAAGTGCCATAAGATGGATATGTATGTAAAATAAATCAGGACGGATATTCCCATATAGACAAACGAGCGGTAAGGAAATAACTTCACATAAGAACCCCATAATACAATTGGTATGATTACGGGAATTACTGCTGAATATTTCTTTTTAATGAATTGTACTATTAGCATTCCTATCAATAAAGTAAGGAACATGACTATTACACTTAACCGCAAAAGGATTCCTATTGAAATATCCATGTGTACAATCGGTCTGTATATATTGACCAGACTGATGCAAAAGCAATACACTATGCAGAATATTATACTTAGTATGGCAGGTATATATTTTTTCATACCACTATTCATTTATAAAGGTTCTCAATCAATAGACATCGTTCAAAATATTTAAGAGAATGCCATCACCTACTTATCCGTTTGAAACTGCAAAATATGACGTAAACCATAACAGTATTCTGTCGTGCGTTGGTTTAGGCGGCAATTGTTTCGTCCAGATAGACATCCAGCTTCCAAAAGCATAAATACTCTTTGTGAATGACATCTCCATAATTGTTTATGAAAATTGCCACTTCATCATCTTCTTGCCACTCCCATATATACGGTAGTCTGTACTTTACTGTATGGTCTTTAATGTATAGCTTTTCTATGCTGCCATCTGTTCCTGATACTTTCCCCAGATATTTGCTCTCTTGTGGGCTATGAAAAACAATTGTCGGATGAAGTTCCCGATATAGCCATCCAAACAATACAAGAACCACTATAATGGCTATGATTATCATTCCTTTATGTCGTCTCAATCTTGCAGTCATTGTTATATTTCTTGTTTTGTTGGTAAAAACCTTTCAGGGGAAATTCAGCCACTTGTTATCTACCATTATTTAGCTCGTTTAAATATGTTTTTGAAGAAAACCGATCAAAAGATTTGCAATACATCCTAAAGTAAATCCAATGAATCCCCACAAATAAATAACCAATCTCACATCATTGTGAGATAGTATTTGGGATATTATATCATAAAAAGACTCATCCAAAGGTGCAGTATCGCAATAATCGATAAAAGCATATAGAAGCACATATAAGCCACCCATCACAAAACCTGCAACAGGGAGCAATATATGTGTTTTGTTTATTGTTACTTTCATCGTTTCTTCTGATTGATAATGTTTGGTGAGGAACAACGTTCAGCTGTTGGCCCTACTTCGTTGTAAACTCAATCAATAAGGAGCATCTTTAACAATCGGACAAACAATAAGCGTGTCTTTAGTTACAATTTGCCCGTCTTCATTTCGTTTCAAGAGCACTTTTCCTGTAAATGTCATTTTATCAATCTTAAATTCTTTTACATCATACTCCAACTGGTTCAACTCATAATACATACCAGAGCCGTAGCAGTCAAAACACCCTACATATTTCTCTAAGATTCCACTTTTTTATATATACTTTTTTGTTCATAATAATCACGACCTCCGCCTACATCTTTATGAAAACGAATAATATACTGTTCATTCTCAGCAATAACATGGTCAAAATTGAACAATATCCACCATAATGGAGGAAAAATGACGAATGGTAATATATATACTCCCGAATAAATGCGCATACAGACTTTGCTCCATGTCGGATTTTTTGGGGGCACACAGAAAATCAAGACAAAAGGAGTAAGGAAAAACAATGAACGTAGAATATCACCAATACTCCAGCGTATTCGGTCATATTCATCTACGAAACTTAGAATCATCAATCCCAATATTCCACATAGTACATGAATACTAAGAATAAAATAAAAGAACTTGGATTTCGTCATATTCCTATCAATATTGTTTGTTCGTTTGCCAACGTTCCGCTTTAAGCGGTAGTGCTGTTTGTTGTTAGCTGTTTTTTCTAAATAGCAAATGGTCTAACTTGATGTACCAGTCTTCCTTGATAGGCTTGTACAGCGTGGTGTCGTTGTACGTCCTGCGGTAGATCTCGTTCAGGTCGCCGTGTTCTGTGATACGGATGTCCCGGTAACTTCTCAATCCTGGATCGTAAACGAAACTTTTGGATGTTTCCGCATCCACGATGTTGTGGGAATAGTACGGTATAACGAGGCTCACATATATCGAATCCGCTGTTTCCCATTCTCTGCGGTCAACCAAGACGAAACCACATCCAATTTCTGACAACAGGGAGTCGAGTAGGATTCGGTCTGGCTTTAACAGCCATATACCGGGAGGTCTTGTTCGTCATTTGATTCATAGGATGTATCACTTTGCTCCATTGAATCAAGTATAATGATCCCGTCAGGAGAAAACGGCGGGTAGTGAAAACTACCTTCTGAACTCTCTGCCATGATTTCGCACACCTTGCAGAACGCCGCTTCGTGCGTGGCGAAGTGGCGTATCATTTCCTCGTCGCCCGGCGGCATGGGCGGCTCTCCGCAACTTGCGGCAAACAGGCTTGCTAAAAGCAGGATTATGATAGGTATTCTCATTTTCTTATTTATCTTATGTCTGGCAGATAACCGGCCTTTTCAGGAGAGGTTGAGCCACTTGTTATAAACTTCATTCTATTTTATTTCACTTATCAGCCTGAAAAGTCTTTCATCAAACACCAACTTTTGATTAAAGAACAGTTCTTTTTTGAATGTCATTCTTTTGTCAAATACCAAGCACCTTTTTTCGTTTTCCTCCGAGTTGTGATATTTCGTCCAGTCAATAATGCCAGTATCCGACAACGGCAAGCCACTACATTCTATTTTACGATTGCCAGTAATCAAGAATATCGGGGCTGTTCCGTACTTTTCTATTTCGGGGGACATATTTATTTGTAAAAGCTCACTTACGACATACAGGCTCCCTTTCACATATTTAATTTGCAAGATCGACTCTGTTTTTCTTGAAGATGCCCAATTTTCGTAATGTATGTAAGCCAAATCAGGATTCAAACTATCACAACTCATAAAATATGATACAGAAGGGTATAATATGTTTTTGAAAAGATAGGTGCTATCTCCATCACAAACAATAATGTCCGTGTCCGTATATGAATATTTTTGACTATATACGGTCTGAAATACAAATAACAGTATAAGTGATATAGTTATAGTTTTCATATTGTTTATAATGATTTAGCAGGGAACGGTTTTTTCGTTACCCTGCGTTGTTAGTTGTATTCTTTATTTTCTTTCGAAACAATAAATATGCACCAGATAAACATATTATAAATGGTATTGCAACAATCCTGAAACTTAATGTTTCTGTACCACACCATAAAATAAGCAACAGGGTACAAGAAAAAATGACAAAAAGCTATATATATTATTATATCTGATTACTGGGAAGTAGTTCAGAAACAATGTAATTGTCCCTGCTGAAAACATTATTACTCCAATTATGGCCCAAGTTAATAATATCCCTTCATAAGCAAGGTTTATATTATCATATAATGAGTTTGTATTTTGAAACGATAACCATACAGCACAAAAGGTACATAACAAACTGAAGCATAATATACCCAACCATGTTTTCAGCAACAATTTGATTATATTGTTTTTCTGTTTCATATTCTTTACTCTTTTTACAGCTAATGTTATGCTATCAGCCGATTTGGCTGTTATTTTTCCTAAGTATCATATCTATTCCTCTTCTGTCAACAGGTCATCCAACGGGCTTTTGATATTGCTTTTGAATGTATCAGCTATATGTACATATCTTTCCGTTGTCTTAATGTTGTTATGTCCCATAAGCTCCTTTACAATCTTAATGTCCGTGCCTTGCTCCAGTAGATGCGTGGCAAAGGAATGACGTAACAGGTGAGGATAAATACGTTTCGTTATACCAGCTTCAAGTGCGGCAGCCTTCAAGCGTTTCGATATGATGCTTTCCGTGAAAGGCTCTCCCGGCCTGCGCTCAAAGAACCAAACTTTCGGTCTGTACAGACGATTATATTCTGCCAACTTCTTCATCAATGGTTTGGACAGCAGGGTATAGCGGTCTTTCCTGCCTTTTCCCTGTCGCACCCGGATCATGAAACGTGACTCACTGATGTCTCCGGGTTTCAAATTCAAAAGTTCACTGATTCTCAACCCGGCGGAATAAAGTATGGAAAACACACAGAAGAAGCGCAGGTCTTTCGCTGTCACATCAAGTATCTTTTTTATCTCTTCCTTGCTTAACACGTCGGGCAGTGTCTTTTCCCGTTTTGCACGGTTCACCTTGTAGCATCGTCGTTCCTGCCCGAGTACCTTCTCATAATAAAACTTGATGGCATTGATTCTCTGGTTCTGCTGGCAAGAGGATATGTTTTTCTCGTGAATAAGGTAAAGCAGATAGTCATTTATCTCACCGGAAGTGATCGTCCCGATATCACGACCTTTGAAATGTTGCTGGAAATCCCGGAAATAGGATGTATAAACCCTGACAGTATGTCCGCTATACCGCACCTGCTCCAATTTCTCCAGATAACCTTCCGGAAGAGGCGGACGGCTGTCTTCCTGTTTCCTGGGCCCCAGCTCCCTGATGGAGGAATAGTCGATAAAAGCCATCTTTACATAACGGTCAAAGAACTCCGCAAGCACAAAGTGCTCTTCCGGCAAATAGGCTTTGCCGCCCACAAGTTGAATGCCTTCCTCTTTAGACAAAGGTATCCGCAGGCTGTCATCATCAAAGGCTGCCTCTATGAACTTCCTGCCATACCTGACGGTCGGCGTAAGTTTGATTCTGGGCTTGTTCTGGTATATGTCCATATCAATTCTTTTTTAATTACTGTTTTGGACAATGTTTCCTCTATTAAATAGAGTTACGCAAGATAGGTATTTTTCCCTGATTTTTTGGTACTTTTGTCTGTTAATAAACGATAAACGCAAATCTCGCCTGGGACTTTACAGGCAAAGATGCGCCTCCGTTCAATAGACGTGCACATACTGTACTTTCCCGTCAAGCAGTTCCACACAGCGGTCGTCGGAAAAGCGCAAAGTCTCCAGAGTCCGGCCTTCCTTTTTGACTTCCGATTTGTGGTATGGCTCACCCCATGCGGAGATGACCATTTCCCTCGTCATGCCGGTATCGACCTTGCGGAAGGCAATCAGCTTCCCGTATTTCTTGCCGTACCGTTTTTCCAGCTGCCGATACGTGCCGTGCTTACAAACTCGTACACCTCGTCACCGCCTATAGGAAATGCTTCCACTCGTACACCGTCAGCACCCTCCATCAGCAGAAACGCCCCGTCACTGTTCATCTTCAGACCGACGTCCACACAACGGTACTCCGCACCTTCAGCCGGGGTGATGACCTGACCGTCCTCGGTCTCCACGGCCTTGGCAAGCGACAGGAATGTCTGCCCGACAAATCGTTTCAGTTTCTCATAATACCTAAACAGGTCATGCTCAGCGGATACCTGAACGGGTTATAATACATCTCTTCTCCGCTTTCTTTCTCACGAAGCAGCAGGCAGCATCCTGCCGACAGGTAGTCTGTCTTGGTCCAGACCTTCACTACTTCGTAATATTTTCCGACCACCTCTTTAGCGGGGGTCGAACTGATATTGACCGCCTTGTACACCGTCCTGTCATCCCCGGCAAGGAAGTTGGACGTGTAGAAGGCATCCCAGTAGCCGTCCCTGTCATTTCTCGCCCCGTGCATGTACAGGGTCTGTCCCGGAAGGGAAGCGAAACTCCGCTTCTCCACGTTCGTCAGGCTGTCATAGGGAAGGGCATTTGTCACCGTGTACTCTTTCAGTCCATCGCTCTTGGGAACGATGTTAAGCTGTGCCTGGGCATACATCACCGTACACAGGAAGAAGGTCATAATTGGAATTGTTTTCATACTCAATCTCTTTTTTATGTTTACAGGTTTCATCTGAGGAAAGAATGTTCAGCTACTTGCCGGAAATAGAGAACAGAAACAAAGCCAGTCCTATCCCGACGCAAGGATCACCCCCAGCCAGAAACGGAAAGCCTTTGGTCCGAGTGTATCCAGCCAGAAATTCCCACCCCAGCTGCCCGGACGTGTATAGGTCCACTTCCACCCGCAAATTATACCCACAAGCCACAGCAGCAGTATTGCCGCCACTATCAGATAACCGTACCTCGGGCTTGTCTGAAGCAACTGCGGGAAACCGGTTATAAATTCCCTGATCCTTTCAAACCATTCCATATAATAATCTTTTAAGAAAACAACGGCATCCGCCGTTCGCAAATTTAACGAAAAGTACACAGAATCAAAAAGTTTCAGTCCCTTTATTTGTCCTGTCATGCAGGAAGTTTTACTTTTGCACACAAACACCTGAATCATGGAATACATACTTATAGAATCTCTTAAACACGACTCATTCCGGACACAATGGGAGGAATGGGTACTCAAAGTTGCCGAAGCTGTCCGGCAGACAGATATCCGTATTCCACGGACTTGGACCATCCTGAAACCTTTGTCCGAGAACATACCGGCCATGATATGGCTGACAGAAAAACTGAGAAAACTACAGCCGGCCCCTTCGTTTGAGAACAAGACAGAAACCGCACTATACATACTGGCGAGTTTCTGTCGGAACAACAGAGTGCTCGGCTACGTAATCGATACCTACATGTACCAATACAAAAAACGTAATGCCCATGGCCTGTTGGTTTGCGCTAAAATTCTTCATGCAATAAGCCCGGAAGAAGAATATCCGCACCTGAACTTCCTGTATAACCTTATGGCCGGAAATGTCATCAGCGAATTCAAACGGCACATGAAAACAAACGATTCTTTCATGACCGAATCCGATTTCCGTCTTGCAGAAAAATATATCCCGGATTTCAAGGGAGCAGGTTTCAGAGAAACAGTCCTTTTGCGGGTTACAGCAAATATGACCGGAGAGGAGCTCGCGAAAAAATGCCACATGTCGAATACCGTATTCCGGGAACGGTTCAAGCGTGAATTCGGCATGAACGTATCACAATGGCTGCGTGAAAGGAAGAAAAGGAGAATAGCAGGAATGCTGAAAAATCCGGCGATACCGTTATATCGGGTAGCGGAAAACAACGGCTTCAAGTCAGAGTCAACCTTCTCCGACTATTGCAAACGGAATTTTAATAAAACACCCTTGCAGTTAAGAAAAGAACTGCTTGCCGGCACAGTCCGATAAAAATCAGAAAAAATCCGTTAGAAATCAGAACATCACTTCATCGTCACCTCCGTAACTTTGTAAAAATCACGATACAAGGTTATGGAAACGAAAAAAGAAAATCCAATAAAACCTTCGGGTTCCCTGCTAATAAAAATATTTGCCGGTTACACTATCCTGGCACTGCTGGTTATAGGAATCATCGCTGCTTTATGGCATGAAAAAAAAGGTTTTTGCGGAAGCAGAAGCGGAAGAGAACGCAATGCTTGCACAACGGGAACTGACCAGCAGGACATTCAAAGCGCTTGTTTCACTCTTTCTGGACAACGAATCGGCATATCTGCGTGACATATCGGACCAAAAAGAGTACAATGAAAAAGAGAACAGGGTATTCTTCATGCTTGATGAACTGAGAAAAGTATATACCGACTCCCTTCAGCAGGCACGCATTGATACTGTCGAGTTCCTGCTCAATCAAAAGCATGACCATATCCGTTCTTTGAAGAATATCCCTTCCGTACTCACACAGATGGACAGTATCCTCTCAAGTCAGCTTCCGGTACTGGAAAGAAAAATGACCTCTTCCGCTACAATATTACATACGGAACCGCCGAAACCTGAAAAGAAAAATTTTCTGAGCCGCCTTTTTTCCCGGAAAAGGAAACAGAAAGAAACGGCAGAACAGTACCTGGAATGGATCCCGTCCTTTGCGAAAAAAAAGAGCGGGATGGAGGATGTGAGGGCATTTCTGGAGCTTCTTGGAAGCCCGGACAGGGGAATGAAGATCTTCCATGTGCCGGGACCAACGGAAAGGGCTCTGTGTGCGCCTTTCTTTCCTCGGCCTTAAAAGAGGCCGGGCTTTGCTGCGGAGCCTTTACCTCGCCCCATCTTTCGGATATCCGGGAACGGTTTCTGATCCAGGGGGAGATGGTCTCACGGGAGGCTTTTGACCAGGCCTTTGAGACCGTATACGGGGCTGCCGGCCAGTGGACCGCCCAG
>ENA-OQCE01001175-OQCE01001175.1-human-gut-metagenome-genome-assembly--contig:-NODE-1175-length-11254-cov-2.287139_pt1 | contig 11254 bp, 10 predicted proteins | sample MGYA00242495_ERZ504572 | MGnify/ENA primary metagenome ERZ504572 (study PRJEB26092, sample SAMD00036228) | human gut metagenome | host: Homo sapiens | study: EMG produced TPA metagenomics assembly of...
CCCAGCACAAGCGCCTGGGAGGGGAAACATCGGTCTGTGCGGGACACAACCGGGGCTCCAGCCACAACATCGGCGGCAATCAAGGATCTGGAAATTGGCGATACCATTCGGTATCAGACCAGCCTGGGGACAAGGACCTATGCGGTGAGTTCGGTCAAGATCATAGACTGGACTGACTGGAGCTATTTGAACAGCACCTCAGACAACCGGATCACGATTATCACCTGCTTGGCCAATCAGCCTACCAAACGGGTTTGTGTTCAGGGGATCGAAATAAGTTCATAAAATTTTTATCGAATATTTCCTTGGCGCTTTCATTGGGAATTATGTGAAAATAGCAAAATCGCAGAACATATTTATTGACTTTCGTTTTATCGGTAAAGGCGTTTCAAAAAAACCTTTGACAAGTCCCGATTTTCGCCTTATTTTGGTCTTGTAAGGACGCTCCAACGAGAAAAGGGGGATTGTCATGGTTAAGGAGTTTCCGAAAGGAAAAGAGTGGCTGCTGGACAATTCCGCGCTCCGGGTCAGTCTGGACATGACCTTTGATGTCCCTGAAGAGATTGCGGAGCAGTTAGAATTGTGGGGTCTTAATATCTTTGAAACTTGCGAATATGATCCCACATGCCGGCGGCTAAAAATGAGCGCCAGCACGACGCTATATCGAAAGGGGGCATAATGGAATGAAACAAAAACGCCTTTTACCGTTGTTCCTTTGTCTGTGCCTGCTGTTTGTACTGCCGGTTAAGGTAAGCGCCGCAGACAACAGCGAGCAGGAAACCTCCGCAGCCTATCTCCGTGAGCAGGGGATCATGGTCGGTGACGGCAATGGCGAGATGAACCTGGACTCTGGACTGACCCGGGCCCAGCTGGCCACAGTCCTGACCCGCCTGCATGGAAACCCAGAGCATGTGCAGGTCGATCAGGCATTCTATACCGGACAATGTAAATTCCCGGATGTGCCGGAGTGGGCCAGGCTCTATGTTGGTTACTGCTATGCCAACGGCCTGATGGTCGGCTATGATACCGGGGCCTTTGGCGCCGACGATGGAGTGACACCTGCGGCCGCCTGCACTGTTGTTCTGAGATATATGGACCTGCCGGACACCGAATGGGACTACTCTACCGCCTGCCAGACGGCATTGGACTTTGGGCTGACTTCGGTGGAAGTTGCTGTTAAAGCCGAAGTCACCCGCGGTGATTTGGCGGTCATGCTCTACCGGGCACTGGGTAATACTGATGCCTCCAGCGAGCATCAGGGGGAAACCCTGAGCAGGAATGCAGACGGCTCCATCAACCCGCCCGCCGACGGCTCTCAGTATATCCCTCAAGTGGGCGATGTGATCCGCTGCGATGACGGCACCAACTATACCATCACTGATGTAAGCCGGTGGGACAAGAACATGTTTGCCTCCGGCCCAATCGGTCCCTTGCCGGAGCCAACCTGTGACTGGAGCTTGCTCGAACAGCCAGAATTACCGAAAGTGGAGGTGAGACATTTCCAAAACCAGACTGGCGATCATCTCCGTATCCTCAATCTCTATGAAACCAGGCGGATGCTTTACACACTTTACAATGCTATTGGGGATAGCTCAACCACCTGGGAAAATGGAGCGCCCAAACTCACCTCAAAAGGAAACCAACTCGTTCACATCAACCTTGGCTTTTCAGAAGATCTCGCGTACCAAATGTTCTGGCCCTGGCGAGAAAGTGAGATTATAAAGGTGTTTAATGGAATACCTGGTACCTATTCTATGCAGCCTGGGATGTCTACAAGGACGGTCAATTCCTACACACCGAATACCAGATTCGTATAAACTGATTTGGAAAGAAAAGGCAGCGTGCCACTCGGCACACTGTCTTTCTTTTTGCCCATTTTGCATTCCCTACAATTCAATCAAGCCCAATCAAAGGGGGATGCACCTATGGTAGGGGCGTCCTCCCGATTTTTATGGAGGTCGCTCATGAAAAAAAGACTGATTTCGATGCTCCTGGCTCTCCTTGTGGCCATGGGGCTCCTGCCAACCGCCGCTTTTGCTGCGTCCACCCCAGAGGATGCCTTGGGGGAAGTTCATATTTACAATGGAGAGGTTGAAATGTCTTATCTGTCCATCAATGGGCGGATCAGGTCCCAAATTTACACCTATTACAGTTATGATAACGGGAGCGGGAGCACCCGGGAGATCCCTGCTTACTGTGTCAATCCGAACACGGTGGGGGTCCCTCAGACCGTGGGAGTCGGCGAGAGTATTGAATATCTCGCTGATGAAAAAGCCAGCGATCCCAAGGTTGTCGGTATCGTGGCCAACGGCTATCCCACGAGAAGTCTGACCGAACTCGGACTGGAAAATAAATATCAGGGCTACTACGCGACTAAAATGGCCCTGTGGTGCTATCTCATCAGCGATTGGGACATCAACAACCTGAAAGTCAACCCCACTCTAACCGGCGTAGAACTCCAAAGAGCGCAGAAGATTTTGGCTGCGGCAAAGGACATTTATGCCCGTGGTACGGCCTGGAATGAAATGCTCTCCCCTGAGGTAAGCTGCACTCCAGATCGGGATACCGCCTATGAGGTCACCATTGACGGAAAGCAGTACAAGCAACAGGTTTTTACTTTCTGGTCTAAAACTTGGGTATGTGATTATGCGGTAAATGTGTCTTTTTCTGATCCATCTCTCGTCCCGGAGCACACGCATTGTGGACATGAACAATCAGGACATTACCACGATCACCACCAAGGGTACAGGCGACGGCTATGCTGGCAAGTTCAAGGTATTGTATCCTCTGGAAAGCGTGCAGGGAGAAACCGGCAGCGTTCAGCTGTCTTTCAGCACGAATGTTTATAAATACGCCGTATTTTTTGCGATATGCCAAGAGAAAGATGAATACGGCGAACTCCAGAATTATGTAGTAGATACTGACCCCACGACCACAATGCGACTGTCCGCATACAGCAACTATTCGGACGGTACGACCATCGAGTATGAAACCGGCTTGCGAATCCTCAAATATGAGACCGGCACCGAGATTCCAATTAGTGGGGCACTGTTCGAGGTCATCGGCCCGGATGGTGACTCCATCGGTACCTTTGTGACCAATGGGGATGGCCGTATCGAAATTCCGCTGAGTAAAGTGGGGAATTATACCGTAATTGAGCGCCAAGCCCCCTCCCATTATATCATCAGCGAAGAGCCAGCACAGAATGTCACTGTCGTCTACGATGAAGTAGCCGAGGTGACATTTTTTAATGATCCCTATGGCACTCTGCGTATCGAGAAAAAATCCGACACTGGCATGAACCTGCCGGGGGCGGTCATCAAAATTGAGCATATCGAAAGCGGCCAGACCTGGACTGCGACGACGACCAGCGCGGGAGTCGCCATTTTCGATCAGATCCCCCTGGGGGCATATCGTATCCAGGAAATCACAGCGCCGGCAGGCTGGAAGCTGGATGATACCGTCTACACCGCCACGGTGGTTGCTGGCGAAACCACTACAATCCCTATCATCAACAAGGAATTACCGGGATTGCGGATCATCAAGTATGATCGAAAAAATATGGTCGCCATGCCCAATGTCACCTTCGCCGTCTATCGGGACGGCAAATTTTTAGGCAATTTCAAGACGGACCAGTTCGGCGAGATTTTGCTCACCAATGTGGAGCCCGGCACTTACCGGGCGTTTGAAGTAGATACCGGCGATGAGGGGCACATTTTGGACACCACCCCCCAGGAGGTAGAGCTCCACGCCGGAGACGGCATTAAGGAGCTGTTGTTCTTCAACGATGTCAAGCCCGGATTACGGCTGGTGAAGGTGGATTCCGACGACCCCTCCAAGGTCATCCCCAACGCTGTATTCGAGATCAAATCGGTGGAGGGGACCTATGGACCCCAGGAGTTCCGGACGGACGAAAATGGAGAAATCGACCTTTCCATGCTCCCCCCTGGCTCCTATGTAGTGACTGAAAAATCCTGCGACGGCTATGTGATCGACGAGGCCCAGCGTATCATTGAGCTGAAGCCCAATGAAGATGCCCAGTTCGTTTTCACCAATCACATCAACCCCTCTCTCCAGCTCATCAAGCTGAGCAGCGACGGCTCCCGGCTGGCTGGCGTCACCTTCCGGATCGCCAAGATTGAGGACGGCTCTCACTATCTGGACCGCACCACCAATTCCACGGGGGAGATCTTGATCTCCGGTTTGGAGCCTGGCGTTTATTCCGTGCGTGAATTGTCCTCGGTGCTGGATCACATCCCGGATGATACCGAGCACCATGTGGAGCTGTTTCCCGGCCAGACCAGCACCATTACCCTGACCAATGACAAGCGCCCCAATCTCTATATCCATAAGGCCGATGGGGACACCGGGGCTCCGATCCCCGGGACCGTCTATCTGGTGAAAGGCGCCGACGGCCATTCTATTGCCGAGGTAAAAACGGATGAGACCGGTGTCGCCGTGGTGGAGACTTGCTGCCCGGCGTTGTAGAGGTCATCGAAAAGTCGGTTCCGGAGCCCTACCTGCTGGCGGAGGAGTCCCAGCTGGTGACGCTGTTCCCCAATCGCGATCGGGATGTCTATTTCCAAAATTATAAGCGCCCCACCATCGAGATTATCAAGGAAAATTCAATCACACATGATCGAATCGAAAATGTACCGTTCCAGGTTTGGTACGCATCCAACAACACCGCTACCGGAGAGTACAACGACCTGGGCGTGTTCTACACCGATGAAGAGGGCCGTATCGTGCTCTCCGACCCGGACCTCTCCCTCCGTGATGGCTGGTTTCGGGTAAAGGAGCTGGAGCCGGCGCCGGGCTTTGCTCTGGCGGACCCGGACACGCAGGAGGCGTTTATCGCCGCAGGCGAGGGGCACACGTTCCGCTTCAGCAACCGGCCTCTCTCGGCTATTTCCGTGTGGAAATATGACAGTGAGACTGGAGCCGCCATTGAGGGGGCTGTGTTCCAGGTCCGTTACCTGAGCGGCAACACCTCCGGTACCGGCGGCACCGTCATCGGGACCTACCGGACTTCGGCCAATGGCTCTTTCACCGTCACGGGCTGCAAAGCCGGCACTTACATCATAGAAGAGCTCTCCAGTGATGGCTCTCATGTGATCGACACCCCGCCTCAGACGGTCTATCTCTCCGGCGAGGATCAGGAGGTTGTTCAGGTCTATTTTGGCAACAGTCCCAAGGGCTCGCTGCTCATCAAAAAGGTGTCCAGTGCCGATAACTCTCCGATTTCTGATGTTCAGTTCTTTGTGACCGAGAGCGACGGCACGGTGGTGGGCGACAGCAACGGCTATTTCACTACCGATTCCGCCGGGACCATCCTCATTGAGGGCATCGACCCCGGCACCACACTTGTGGTCAAAGAAACCCGGGCAAAAGATGGTTTCCTTCTGGATGACACACCCCAGACTGCCCAAATCAAGGCCGGACAGACGGTGACCTTGGAGTTCCGCAACAAGCCCCTGGGAAACCTCGTGATCGAAAAGTGGGGGCGCACCGGAAGCACAACGGTTCCTCTGAAGGGCGTCAAATTTGAAATCAAATACGCCAATGGGCAGTTTGTGGACGCTGCCGGAGGCACCCTGTCCTCCAACGGGATCTATTATTCTGACTCCTCGGGTAAGATCACGCTGTCTGGTGTCACGGGCACCGTCATCGTAACGGAACTGGAGAGCGTACCTGGATTCACCATCGACCCGGACAGCCAGAGCCAGACCGTCACCATCAACCCCAATGATACGCAGACCCTCCGTTTTTACAACAACGCCGTGGGCGGCGTGGAGATCATCAAGGTCAATGCGAGCAAGACCTCTGAACGGATTCCTGATACCACCTTTGAGATCCGCCGCATGGATGATGCCCTGGTAGATACCATCACCACAGACCGAAACGGCAGGGCCTATCTTGCCCTGGAGGACGGCTCCTATTATGCAGTTGAAATCGAAGCAAATCCCGACTTCCGTCTGGACGATACCCCCCATTATTTCGAGGTCAAAAACGGAGAAGTGACCACCCTGCGGATCAAGAATGAGGCCAATTCCGGTATTTTGATCCATAAGGTGGATACCAGCGGCGAGGGTATCTATGGCGTCAAGTTCCTGCTCTACGATGAGGACCGCAATCCCATCGGTGAGTTCACCAGCGATGATAACGGCTATGTTTACATCACCTCTGACGACCTTCCGGACGGCGCCAATACCAGCGGACGGTTTTACTTGAGGGAGCTGGAAGCGGCTGAAGGCTATATCTTAGACGAAGAGTATAAGACCGTCTATGTGCGCCCAGGCCGCACAGCGGAAATTGAGTGGGTCAACGAGCCATTACCGGCCAGATCCAGATTTACAAGTACGCCTCTGAAGCCAATCCTGTCACAGGTGATCCGGCAGGAACACCCCTCCAGGGAGCTATCTATGAAATCATCCATGAGCGCAGCGGCCGGGTGGTGGACTACATCACCACGGACGCCCGGGGTGTTGCTGCTCCAAGCCCCTGCCTTTGACGCGTTATAAAATCCGGGAAGTCACTGCACCCGCCTATTTCCAGCTTGATCCCACTGTCCACGATGTCACGCTGGAGTATGCGGGGCAGATCATCAAAATCGCGGTCTATGACAAGCCGGCCAATCTGAAGGTCACAGTCACCAAAACCGGGAACAAGCAGCTCCTGGCCGGGGACTCTATGCGCTATGACCTCACGGTGGCCAACAACTCCAATGTGGCGCTGGAGAATTTCTATCTCCACGACCAATTCCCCACGGACTGCTCCACAGCCAAGACCATCACGACCGGCACTTACAACACCCGACTCAACTACCAGATCACCTATAAGACCAACTATAACGATTACCGTGTACTGGCAACCAACCTACTCAGTACCAACAACTACGCCTTCGATTTATCGGCTGTCCAGCTGATGCAGGGCGAGGTAGTCACGGATGTGCGTCTGGAATTCGGAAAAGTCCCGGCTGGATTTGCCTCGGTAGTGAAGCCCACTGTCACTGTGCAGGCCAGCGCCAGCCTAGCCAATGGCTATCAGGTGGTCAACCGGGTCGATGCCGGCGGCCAGTACATGAGCCAGTGGGAAACCGGACGGGCTGCGTGGATCACTCTGATCGTTAGACTGAATGAGCCGACACTGCCCAAAACTGGTTATTGACGCAATAAAGTGAACTGGTGGGACGGCCTGCGGGCCGTCCCACCGCTTTCCCATACGAACAGGAGGAGAGCTTTTGTGCGATACGCGGATTTCTACGGAAACAATGAGCTGCGCCAAGCGGCGTTTTCCTATGCGTCATTGCTGGGAGGGCGTTTTATTTCCAAAGATGAACATTTGGTGTATATGGATGCGGCCGGCCGCTCCTACGTCCCGCCCGCCGCAAATTACGGTGCGGAGCAGATGCTCAGGCAAGTCCGCCAGGCAGCGTCGTGGACATATCCTCTGGATGTGTTGACGATTGTTTGGCTTCATCTGCCTATGACGCTATGGGGGACATTGATGCCTTTTATGAAAATACGGCGAATCAAACTGCCGGCAATCCCTGTCCGCTGATTCTGTAACGGAAACATAATATTTCAGATTGGAGTGGTCTTTTTGAAGATATATTTCGAGCGTTTGGGGCCTAAGCTCCCACGCTACTATATGCAGATCATGCTTATCGTGATTCTTCTGTTCAGTATGACCATCTCAGCGGCCGCAGCAGAGGACATGTGGGAGGCCGCAGACCGCATCATCAAGGATGTCTACACAAAAATTGCAGGCATCAGCACTGTACTGGCCGGATTGATGTCGGCGGTCGCCGTTGTCGGAGCCAAAGTGTCCAATAACCAGCATAAAACCGACCAGGCATGGGATTGGCTCAAACGGATCTGGCTTTGCTGGATCGTCATAAACGGGATTGGGGCATTCCTGGCATACGTCCAGCCTCTTTTCGATGGTCTGGCAACCCTTGATCCGGACGGAGGTACGTCCACCCAATGACAGATATGGCGTCAAATCACGGAAAAATCACCAGGGTATTCCCAAGACGGACGGCCGCTACACCAGAAGACCCATACGCCTTTACCGGCCCGCCGCCTTGCGGGGAATTGCCGGACATCAGCGAGGTCCATATCTCCGTAACTTTCACCTATGATATGCAAAAAGCGGAGCGGCTGGCGGATATGTGGTCCGCCACAGGGCTTCCGGTGCGAATGGGCGGTCCGGCCTTTTGTGAGCCAGGCGGTGCGTTCGTCCCCGGCCGCTATCTCAAATACGGATATGTAATCACATCACGCGGATGCCCCAACCGATGCTGGTTTTGCTCTGTACCAAAGCGGGAAGGCGGCGTTCTGCGTGAGCTCCCCATCACCTCGGGGTGGAATGTACTGGACGACAACCTTCTGGCATGTTCAGAAGCTCATATCCGGGCGGTCTTTGCCATGCTCATGCAGCGGCAGGAACGCCGGCCTTTACCGGGGGGCTGGAAGCCCGCCTGCTGCGTCCCTGGCATGTCGAACTGCTTCAGGCGTCTAGGGCCAAGCGTATGTTTTTTGCCTATGACACGCCGGATGACTATGAGCCGCTGATTGCGGCTGGACGGCTGCTGCGCTCAGAAGGCGTCACACAGACCTCACACCGGGCGGCCTGCTATGTGCTGATCGGCTACCCCGGAGACACGATGGACGCGGCGGAAAAACGGCTGCTTGACACCTACCGGGCCGGTTTTTGGCCCTTTGCGATGCTTTACCGGGACGCCAGCGGGAAGCAGGCGGAACAGTGGCACAAGTTCCAGCGGCTGTGGGTACGCCCCCAGTCAGTTTATTATCGCATCAAAGCAGAGTTCCCGGACGGTTTTACCGAGCTGTAGATGCCGGAACATTTTTGCGGAGAGGGGTTGAATACTGGAAATGAGTCCAGATTCCCGTCTAAAAGCACGGGTCAAATTCCTCAAAGGGCAGCTCTCGGTCGGGCAAACTTTGTACTTCGCCCCCTGGGATGCTTATGAGATGAAGGAAGACGAGATACGGCTGGAGCCGGTCCAAATCAAGCACATCCCCGAGTCTGGAGGGGCGGTAAAGGTTTTGCGTGCAAATGGACAAACCTGCTCCTTTGGAATCAACAGAAACGGCAGGGTGGAATTTCATTTCGGCTATCTGGATTCTGCCCCAAGCAGCATGGCGCAGGCCGTATTTCTGAGTGAAGAACGCTTTTGGCGCTGGAGGGAATTTTATCATCTGCTGAATGAGCTTCATGCCAGCGGCATCGCAGAGTGTTATTTCAGCCCGACAGATTCCGGTTTGAAGGCAGCGCGCATTGTCTACGACATCCTGGAGAACGAAAATACGGACTATCAAAATGTGTCCTGTGCCGGCTGCGGTTTCGCAGACGCGCAGGGCGCATTGGTTTGTTCGGGCTGCGTCCGTCAAAAGGGCCTCACGGACCGGTGGCGTGCGCTGTAACACATGAAGCGCACGCTATATCTCCCGTCTCCGGTGCTTTATCCCAGTAAAAGTATAAACCAATAACGGGGGATTGCGTTTGGAAGGAGGCCCGTGCCGAATGGGAGTCCCCCGAATAGGGGGATTTCCTATCCTTGAAAATATCTTCAAAGGTTTTGTGCAATGGATCTACAGCCTGTGTCTGGAGATGGTGCAGTACATTGCAAATTCCCTGCTGACTGTGTTCAGTATGGACCTGGATTATTTTTTTCAGGTAGCTCCTGTTGCGAAGGACATTCTTTCCATTCTGATTGCCGCCGGCTGGGCGCTCCTAATGGGAAACCTTGTATTCCAAGCCGTTCGGTCCATGGTCTCCGGCCTCGGTTTTGAGGGCGAGGACCCAAAACTCCTCTTCACCCGCACCTTTGTGTTTGCCTTTCTTCTCCTGGCAAGCCAGCAAATCTGTGAGATCGGGCTGAATATTTCCGCTCAGATCATACAAATGCTCCAGATACCAAGCAGTGTTACCGTGACCATTCCGGATGAGAGCAATTTTAATATTGGGGCGTCCTGGCTGCTGATCATCATTGTTGGCTTTGTAGTTATGTGGCAGTTTGTTAAGCTGTGCTTTGAAGTGGCGGAACGGTATGTAGTGACCGCTGTTCTGGTGCTAATGGCGCCGCTTGCATTCGGACTGGGCGGCTCAAAGAGCACAGAGGACATCTTCAAGGGCTGGTGCCGGATGTTCGCTTCAATGTGTCTGATGATGGTTATGAACATCATCTTTTTGAAGCTGCTGATTTCCGCAATGGGCTATGTGCCGTCCGGTTTGGGAGTGCTGCCCTGGATGCTTCTGATTGTCGGCATTGCAAGAGTAGCCCGAAAAATAGACAGCGTTGTGGCACGAATCGGCCTAAATCCCGCAATCACCGGGGATGGGCTTGGGCGTGGTTTACCTGGTATGGTGGCCTTTGCGGCCATTCGCGGGCTTGGAATGGCTGTAACCCGCTCCGCATCGGCCGCATCAAAGGGAGGCGGCGGCGCAAAGCCCCACGGCGGCCACGCTGCAGGCAGCTCCAGCACCCCGCCGCCTTCTTCGCCTCCATCCGGGGGTGGGGGGGCTACGCCGCCTGGCGGCGGGTCAGGTCAGGGTGGCCCAGGCCGCGGTCAGTCTGGAACGCACCGGGAGAGTGAACGGGCTGCATATGCGGCAAGCACAAGCGCGCAGCAGTCTGCCTCTACTGAAACACAGACAGCGCCGCCTTCAACGCGCAAGGATCAGCCCAAGTCCGGAGGCCCAAGCTGCCCGCCGGACGCAAAGCCAACCCGGCATACATCTGTTCCTCCCGAGCAGAGAAGCGGTGGAGCCGGTGCCGGCCAGCGCTTCAGAATAAACACGATACTTATGGGGCAGGTGCCAGAAGGGGCTGAGGCGGCCACGCAGGCAGCATCTTCCCAGCATCAGTCCGCAGCACATTCCAAACAGGCTACCGATGCGGCAGGTACTTTTTCACACTCCTATCGGAAAACCGGAAAAGAAGCATTTCGTATCACATCGGAGCGGCAATCGTCTCAGCAAGCCACTCAGGACCGTCCGCAGCGGCCTCCGATACGCCAAAACGGTACGCCTAAAATCTCCACTCCTCCAGGCGTATCTGCGCCCGGGAAAAGCGACTATGGGGCAGGAAAAGAGCTGGATTCCAGTTATAGAAGGGACATACAGCCCCCAACCGATACGGCAGGGACGCCGGCCGGGCTCCCAGTCCCAGCCGCCCCCCTGTGGGCGGTACCCAGCCCCCGGCCTGGTACGGCAGGGACGCAGCGGG
>ENA-OQCE01001176-OQCE01001176.1-human-gut-metagenome-genome-assembly--contig:-NODE-1176-length-11242-cov-2.318309_pt1 | contig 11242 bp, 13 predicted proteins | sample MGYA00242495_ERZ504572 | MGnify/ENA primary metagenome ERZ504572 (study PRJEB26092, sample SAMD00036228) | human gut metagenome | host: Homo sapiens | study: EMG produced TPA metagenomics assembly of...
TATTCCTTTGGCACTCAAGATGGGGCTCAGTCCTGTACCGTTTATCATTCTCATTGCTGTGGCGTCTAATATGGCCATTGCAACCCCAATCGGGACGCCTGTAAATATGCAGATACTTCCCGCTGGTATAAATTTAGTGATTACGTTAAAATTGGGGGGCCCTTATGGTTGTTATTCATGATTGTGGTTTGCCTAACAGCGCCTTCCCTGCTATTTTAGAAAGGAACCTTGAATAAGGAGGAAAAAGAAGAATGGAACAATACGATGTCATTGTCATTGGCGCAGGGGTCGTAGGAAGCGCCATTGCAAGGGAACTATCCCGATATGAACTAAAAACAGCCGTTCTTGAAAAGGAACTGGATGTGGCGACAGGAAACTCCAGCCGCAACACGGGCATGCTTCACGGTGGGTTTACGTATAAACTGGGGACGCTGCGGGCCCAATGTTCCGTAGAAGGCAATCAGGAATTCGATAAAGTGGCTTCCGAACTGGGTGTGCCTTTTAAGAGAACGGGAAAATTGGTTGTTGGATTTACCGAACATGACCGCCAAAATATCCTGCGCTTTAAGGCCAACGGGGAAGCAAACGGCGTCAAAGGTATGCGTATGGTCGATGCTGACGAAATGCATCGCATTGAACCTAACGCAGGCGGCAATTTTGCCATGTATGTTCCTAGTTCCGGAATCTTGGATCCTTTCCAGTACACCATTGGACTTGCTGAAAATGCCTGCCATAATGGCGTTCATTTCTACTTCGGATCCCGTGTCACGGGCATTAAGCAGATTGCTAAGGATACACCGACATGGCTCTTCTTATCAAGCGAAATCCTTCCATATCAGGGAAAGAAGACTTGTATGAGGTAACGACAGAACGGGCCATTTTCCTTGCAAGATGGGTCATTAACAGCGCCGGTGCCTATGCCAACAAGATCGGCCAAATGATGGGCTATCCGCATGTTCCTCAGTATGGATGCAAAGGAGAGTATTACGTCCTTGATAAAAAGGCCGGCCAGTTTCTCAAGATCCCTGTCTATCCAGCTCCAAATGACCAAGGGGGATTCGTGACGCACGCAACGCCTACGGTGGATGGCAATATTCTCGTAGGACCTGATTGGTATGATACGGAAGGCCCCGAGGATTATGCAAACCAGAAGCAGAGTTTGGATAAACTTTTTACTGATGGAAAAAAGATGTTCCCCAAGATGCGCGCCCTTATTTCATCCGTAATTTTGTGGGAATCCGGTGGCGCAACTGTAATCCGACAACAAAGGAAGCTCTGGATTTCCGGATTGATACAAATGCAGGGATCCCCCATACCATCAGCCTTGTAGGAATCGAGTCTCCTGGTGTCACGGCGGCAACACCGCTGGCTCGCCGCGTGGCAGCCATTCTCCTTGGTACGGAAGAAAATGAAGGAACCCGCATTAAGAAAAAAGCGGCTTTCGATCCAATCCGCAAACCGATTCCGCGTTTTGCTGAAATGACCTTGGAAGAACGGGTGGAAGCGATCAGAGAAGATCCAAACTATGGACAGATCTTTTGCCGCTGTGAAAACGTGACCAAGGCTGAGGTCTTGGCGGCTCTTCATAATCCTTTGGGAGTCCATACAGTGACGGGAATCAAGAACCGGACCCGATCCATGATGGGAAGATGCCAGGGCGGTTATTGCCAGACGCGGATTACGGAACTCATCGAAAAGGAACTGGGGCTTTCTCCGGAAGATCTTCGTTACCAGCGTGAAGGCGGCTGGATCTTTACAGGAACAGTTCGGAATGAAGCCGGGAAATGAGAGGGAGCAGATGGAAATGAAAGCGGAAAAAGCTAAGGTGCTGCATACGGATGTCGTCATTGTCGGCGGCGGCCCAGCTGGTCTTGCAGCGGCGGTCCAGCTCTATGATGAAGGAATTACGGATCTTTTGATCCTTGAAAGGGAACATGCCTTGGGCGGCATACTCAAACAGTGTATCCATGATGGATTTGGCCTCACACGGTTTGGAGAATCGTTAAGCGGTCCTGAATATGCAGCCCGTTTTATCAAGGAAGTGGAAAAACGGAAGATCCCTTATGTGACGGATACGACGGTCATTAACGTGACACCTGATCATGAGGTGCAGGCAGCCCATGAATCGGGCATGATCATTGCTAAAGCAAAAGCGGTTGTCCTCACTATGGGCTGCCGGGAACGGACAAGAGGAGCCCTTGCTATTCCGGGAACCCGCCCGGCTGGTGTCATTACGGCAGGCGTGGCCCAGGCCTATATCAATCTTCAAAACCGGATGCCTGGCAAAGAAGTGGTGATCCTAGGGTCCGGGGATATTGGCCTTATCATGGCTCGCCGCCTTACCCTTGAAGGAGCGCATGTCATCGGCGTCTACGAGATCAACCCTATCCCGAGCGGCCTTCCCCGCAATATTGAGCAGTGTCTCCACGATTATGACATTCCCCTGCACTTGGGATACACCGTATCAGATATCAAGGGAACGGACCGTGTGACGAGCGTTGTCGTATCCAAAGTGGATAAAAAGCTTCAAGTGATTGAAGGAACAGAAGAGGAAATCCCTTGTGACACCCTTGTCCTTTCTGTTGGATTGATCCCGGAAAATGAACTGACCTTGGGTGCAGGCGCTGTTCTTACCCCGGCTACGAGTGGGGCCATTGTCGATGAATACTTTGAAACGACCGTACCGGGAATCTTTGCCGCAGGCAACGTCCTACATGTTCATGACTTGGTTGATTTTGTCTCCCTGGAAGCAGAAGCTATGGCCCGGGGAATCAAGCGCTACCTGGAAGGAAGCCGCTATGAGGCTGTCATTGACGTTAAAACGGGCCGTAATGTGGGACACACGGTTCCTCAAAAGCTTACAGGAAAAGAAGATGTAACCCTTTCCCTTCGTGTACGGGGCCCTCAGAAAAATGCCAAAATTACGGTTCGCCAAGGGAATCATGTTGTTGCCCAAAAGCTTGTAAAAAATGCCCTGCCGGCAAATATGATTGAACTGCCCATTAAGAGTAACCAGATTATTGGAACAGCGTCCTTGGAGGTGAGCGTTGATGAATAAGGAGTTAACCTGTATTGTCTGCCCCAATGGCTGTGACCTGCATATCGCCTATGAAAAAAGCGCAGAAACCATTGAGGTCCTTTCCGTTGAGGGGGCGCTATGTAAGCGGGGGGAAACCTATGCTCGGCAGGAGCTCATTGCCCCCAAACGCAGTATTGCTAGCTCTGTCCTTGTTGAAGGTGGAGAATTGCCGCTCGTGAGTGTAAGAACTAAAGGCGTGATTCCTAAAAACATGATTTTCCCCGTGATGAAAGAAATCCGGAAGACGGTGGTGAAGGCTCCTGTCGAAGAAGGAAGTGTGCTTATTCCAGATGTACTGGGGCTTGGCATTGACGTGATTGCAACTAAGCGGGTGGAAAAGAAGCAAGGATAACAAATGGCCCTCTCCTACAGAAATGCAGGAGAGAGCCATTTTTAGTAGAATCAGATGATCTTCGTCAAAAGGTTGCCTTCATCGTCAAATTCCATATATTCAGGCGTATCTAGGGCTTCCAGTCCTTCATATTTGCCTTCTGCGACATCAGCATAATAGGCTTCGGAAAGCATGATGGTTCCGATATGGAGACTGTTGGGAATCCGGATGACACGGGCATGTACCTTATCAACCCCATTTAACGTGCGGATGCAGAACTGGATGCTTTCCTTGTCCGTTGCCATGATGATAGGAAGCTCTGCCGAACGGATGACCGTGTTGGTAATGGTGTTGGGATACATCATCTGCAGGTCAATCTTGTCAAAGAGGCGCTTAGATATACAGCTTGCGAGGCCCGTCCCGAGGGCGTTGCCATGAGAAGCTTCCGTTAGATCAAGAAAACATGTCCGCTGCACGTTGACGCCGCCATGGGCATAAGGCGTGGAGAAGGTTCCTGTAATGTTGGGGTCAACGCCGGTGCCGCTGTAATTCTTCCCAATCTCGTCGACGATGAGTACATCGCATTCACCAACGATGAGACGGGGCATATTGCCAAAGGCTTCTTTAAGAAGCCCCGGTTCCTCCGTTAGGATGTCATCCCGATGAACCGCTGCAATTCTAGCTGTTTCGTCGTAAGCATTTTCAATGGTACAGACGCCCATGAGAATGGGGGCTTTATCGAGAATGACTTTGGCGTTTGCTGGAAGATTCTTGGCAATGACGCCCATGCCGTCGCTGTGGACGCTTTCGGCGCCTTCCTGTTTGCCGAGGCCAACAACCATCATCTTGCAGAACCCGCTTTCATAGGGGCCGCGAAAGGCATTGTGGGGCTTTACGCGGCAGGAGACGATGATGCCGTCGGAATGATAGGCAATCTTGTCTAGGTAAACAGGTTTTCCCAGCTCGCTTGTTCCCAAAAGGACGGTTTCCATGGAGGAGCGGATAGGGCAACCCATGCTTTCTTCCGTAATGTTGTAGCCTTCAAGGATCTGGAGCTGTCCTTCTGCTGTCGCCCCGCCGTGGCTTCCCATGGCAGGAACGATAAAGGGATGAGCCCCCTTTTCTTTACGAAATCAACAATAGCTTTAGTGATGACGTCGACATTGGCAATGCCGCGGCTGCCTGCCGTGATGGCAATGTTCATACCTGGTTTGATGAGTGAAGCTACACGTTCGCCTTCCATGGCTTGCCAAACGGCAGCGGGGATATCTTCCCGTTTGATGAGAGGCCGGGGAAAGCTTTGCTTTGCCCGGAACATCTTTGGGATAGGCACGCCTTCAAGCAGTTTTGAAACAACACCGCCTCTAACAATTTCCATTATTTTTCCTCCTTGTGTTTCCTGCACGTAAGGTAAATCCGGTAGCGGACACAAAATGGTCCAGTTCTTTTTCAAAATAAGTTAGCAGTTCCTTACGGACGGGATCGAGATCCCGATGGGTTACCTTATACGTCACGCGGCGCGGTGGCGGCGTAGTCAGTTCGTAGAGAAATAGGCCTAAGCGATCCAAGATTCCAGAGTCCTTGAGATAGAGGGCAAAGGCTTCTGGAATAATGCTCCACGTTTCTTTTCCCAAAAGGGAAAGCAGGGCTTGGGATGTGTCCACCGTGCAAGGGGACTTGCCGATGAACCGAAAACTTCTTGATGCCAGGGCTCAAAATCTGGTGACCAGTCAGCAAGCAGCTCTTGACCAGGTGGGAGAGTGGTTGGATCAATAGGCTGGGGATGATTTCCAAAATCTCCAACAACATAGTGTTCTTCGGAAAAAAGGGGATCTGTTACAAGAAGGGGACTGCGCCGCTTCCTTACGACCAGAGCCACGTCAAGTTGATGGGCTTCCAGGGAATCATAGAGTTTAAAGGATGGGCTTGTTGTGTAAAAGAGGTGGAGCGGGGAAGAGCCCCCTTTGTCATTGAGCAGTCTTTTGTAAAACGGGCTCATGACCATGCTGATGGATTCTATACTGCCGATACGCAGCATCTGGGACCGTCTTCCTAGGTGAAACCCCTTGATGGAACGGGATAGGTGCATCCAATCCTCGGCAAGAGGGATAAACTCCAACCCTGCTTCAGTAAGGTGAAAATTCCGTTTCCCTCGGCTGCGGCAAACGAGGATATTTCCCAATTCTTCTTCTAGCTGATGGAGACGATGACTCAACGTGGATTGGGAAATGGTGAGCTTTTCGGCAGCCGTGGAAAAACTGTTGCATTGGGCAAGCGTCAAAAAAGTACGAATCAAATCAGTATCCATGGCACCTCCTGGAAATTAATTTTAAAGATAATATATCATGATATTATCTAAAATTCAAATTAAATATATTGGATTGTGAGGCAAGAAGGATTGATGTAATCGATGCATTGCAAAAATCTCTCTATGATGAAACAAAAGCCTGGCAGCTCCTGATAGGTTGGAGTGCACAGGCTTTTGTTTACTTATTGGAAGTCAGCTTGACAATAGACGCAGCGACCATCTTTAAATGTCATTTGAGGTACAAGAACATGATGGCCAATGAAGGTATGACCATTGCAATCTTCATAGGGGACTTGTTTTCTTTTATCTTTAAAAATTACAAGATCTGCAGGCGTACCGACCTTCAGCGTTCCTAATTCAGGATGGCCAATGAGATGTGCTGGTTTCTTTGTTGCTGTTAAGAGCACACTTTCTAAACTCATCCGAAATCTACATATTTTGAGAGAATGCGGGGAAGGGAATGAAGGGGTTGAAGAAACCAACTGGATGCATTGTTATCGGAACTGATGATGTCTGGCACAAATCCTTCTTGGACTGCGTTTTGAGCCACGACGAGATCGAAATTGCTTCTTCCATTACAGGCATCGAAGAGGACACCGCGCCGGCGTGCTTCCCATAAGCCTTTGAGAACATGGCCATCTTTGTCTAGACAGGTATGTTTACCCTTTCCGTGGAAAATATGGCAGATGACATCGCCAGGACGGAGATACGATGCAAGTTCGTCAAGGGGAATGGGAGAATCGGTGACGTGAACCACAACACGGGTACCAATGCGATCCGCAATTTCAATGGTCTTTTTTAAGGAAATACGAGCCATTCCTGCAGAGAGAATATTTTTTGACAGTCTTGTTTTCAGTCCAACAAGGTTATGACCATACCTCTTGAATAGTGACATAATCTTTTCTTCATCAAAATATTTGGGGTCTAGATTCTCTGGATATCGGTTATTGGATTGACCACCGGAGGCGACGAGCAGACAGTTAAGAATCCGTACGTCAGACATCGATATAATGGTCTTGTAGTAAAGTTCATAGCCACCCGCACCTGTTGTGCCTGCATCCACTGCTGTTGTAATACCAGTGCAGAATGAAGTCGCGTCTGGATTCACACCATTTTCACTGCCGCCTTCGTAGTAGTGGGTGTGATAATCAATGAGACCTGGCGTAATGAGACAATCTTTGGCATCGATGATACGATAGTTTTTCGATTTGTGAGGGAGTGGCGTCTCCGCAATCTTTCCACCTATGATAGCAAGATTGGAATGAATCCAAGTGCCTGTTTCTGTATCCAAGAAAGTTCCATTCTTGATGAGAAAATTCATAAAGTACATCCTTTCTAAAAGCCTTGATGGCAGGCATCAAGGCTTTTGTAAATTACTGCTTTTTGGTTTGTGCAATTGCGTCCATGAGTTGGTCAACAATTTCATTACCTACATCGCGCCGGACCATTTGCTGTACGACTTTGCCTTTTTGGCGAATTTCTTCTACGACAGAGGGATCCAGCGTAATAATCTGATCACCTGCGTCAATGCAGATCTGTTTGTATTCTTTGATGCTGGCATCCGCTTTGGTATTGCCATACGCAGTAGCGGCCGCAGCGCATTCGTCGACAAGCTGACGGACATTTTCAGGCAGAGAGTTATAAACATCCTTGTTCATGAAGAAGGTGATGATGTGCCCGATATGATTGGTTTCGATTACATATTTCTGCACTTCCTGAACATTGTTTCCTACAATGTTCATATAAGGGTTTTCCTGTCCGTCAATGGTTCCTTGCTGCAGTCCCATGAATACTTCTGTGAACTGCATCGGTGTTGCTGCTGCACCTAGGGCATCCCAATAAGCAAGATGGTAAGGATTGGTCATAACGCGGATTTTTTGCCCTTTCAGATCATCCAGTTTTCTTACGATCTTGTTTGTTGTGAGTTGACGGAATCCAGCATCAGAGTAACCAAGCATTTGGATGCCGCCCGCATTGCAATACTGGTTCATGATGTTAGGAAAATTCCCGTTGAGGACGGCTCTCATTTGTTTTACATCATCAAATAGGTTTGGCATGTCAAAGACGGCATATTGGGGGATAAAATCAACAAGGTCTGTTGTCATTCCTGTCCCGATGTCTATTGAACCACTGACCACAGCTTCCGTAAATTCCGTTGTGTTGCCCAGCTGACCGCTTGGATAGATATCAACCGTGATCTTACCGCCGGATTTTTGGTGAATTAAATACGCAAATTCAGAGACCATCTTATAGTTGATAGATGAGTCAGCAACAGTCATGGCGGCTCTCCAATGGTATTCTGCAGGAATCGACGCAGGTCCAAGGCTTTGATGTTTTTCCATAAAAATCGGCATCAGCATCCAAAGCAGGTGTTGTCGTTGCTGCAACTTTTGCAGTATCTTTGGAGAGGGCACTGACAAGCCCCATAGAAATCCCTGGAACAGCGGTAATCAGACCTAGAGAAATCAGGAATGTAACGAGGAAGGGAACGACGGAACGGGCAAGTCTCAGCATAGGAATTTTTGTCATGCCGGATGCAACAAAAGATTGATTCCCATGGGAGGAGTAACCATACCAATAGCTAGGTTGCAGGTCATGATGATCCCAAAATGAATCGGGTCAACACCTAAGGCCGTAGCGACTGGAACCATGATTGGAGTTAAAATCATGATATTTGGAATGTTGTCGATGAACATGCCGCATACAAGCATGACAAGGTTCATGATGAGAAGGACTGCATACTTATTGTCCGAAAGGGCAAGAACCCCTTGGCTGATGGTCTGAGGATAACGGAGCAGCGTCAATACCTTTGCAAAAGCGGCTGCTGCAGCGATGACGAAAAGAATATTGACGTATGTCTTGGCACCTTCCATAAAAACATGTCCAAGGTCCTTGATAGAAAGTGTTCGATAGACACAGATGCACACAAAAAGACCGTAGAAAACGCTGATTACAGCAGCCTCAGTAGGACTGCAGATGCCTGTATAAATCGTTCCCAAAATGATGACCGGTGTCATAAGAGCAAAGAAGCTGTCTTTAAAGAGCTTCCATAATCCGTCTTTGTGGAGCTTGGCATAGCTTTCCTGAAGTTTTTGTTTATCTTCACCATGCTTCTTGCAGTAAATGTAGCAATAAACCATGAGGGCAACGCCAATGAGGATGCCCGGAATGATTCCGGCAATGAAGAGTTTTGAGGGAGAACAGTTGGCGATGGAAGCGTAGACAATGTAAGATATGGACGGTGGAATGATGACTCCAAGTCCACCTGCAACTGTCACAATTGAAGTTGCAAAGATCTTGTCGTATCCTTTGGCTACGAGAAATGGAATTGTCATGGATCCTACAGCAGAAACTGTAGCTGGGGAGGATCCGGAAATAGCCGCATAGAACATACAGGTAACGACGACAGCGCAGGGAAATCCTGCCGTTTTATTGCCGATAAAATAACCAAAGAAATTGAAGAGTTTCTTCGAAATACCGCCCCTTGCCATAATCATACCGGAGACCATGAACATAGGCACGGCTAGAAGGGTGAAGCTGTTTAGCCCCGAAAACATGGCACGGGCAACATCACTTACACCAAAGGAAAAGGCTTGATTTGCTAAATGGGGCAACATAGAGAGAAAGGAAAAACGCCTCCAATGGGAAGTGCCGCGATGATAAGCACGAATAGAACTAGAAAGAAAATCCCGATACCCATTAGTTCATCTCCTCCTTCTCATTTTCCATATCGTTTCCGTTGTCTGCTTCTGTTTGCGCTTTTCCTGTAAAGAGACGATATAGAAGCTGAAGGTAACGAACCATTCCAAGTGCAAGGCCTAAGGCCATGAAACGGTACAGCGAAGCGACTGGAATCCGGAGTGCAGGACTGGCCTGATGAATCAAATCAGCTTTTCCTATCAGTCAATGGTTCCTTGAAAAAGAAACCAAATAATCCCCATCATGACAAGGGTGATGAGAATTTCAATATACTTTTGAATTGATTCAGGGAGCAGTCTTGTAAAGGTATCTACCTTTAGACTGCCCCCTCTCCGAATGGCGCAAGGTAGGCAGAAGAATGCTGACAGTGCAAGCAGGTAGCAACATACCTCATCTGACCAAGTCAAGGCATGGTGGAATCCATAGCGCATGACAACATTTGCAAAGGACAGTACGCACATGACAGCGAGCATGATTGCCAAAATCAGGAGCTCGAAATTTCGGTCAAGCCAGTGTAATACTTTCATGATAAAACCCCTTTCTTTACCTTTTCCTAGGGAGATGAAATAAAAAAATATTCCGATAACTCTTGCGATTCATTTTACTGGCTTGACGAAATGAAATGAAGGTGATAATAATTTATTTTATAAGTAGAAAAACTACTATTAAGGAGGATCCTCCATGGATATTAAGATGCTGGATTACGTCGTCATGATTGCCAAGTGTGAGAGCATTTCCAAAGCCGCTGAGAAACTTTATTTAACGCAGTCCGGTCTCAACCAGCAATTACTGAAGCTGGAACGCAATCTTGGAATCAAGCTCTTTGAGCGGGATCATCATCATTTTCGGATTACTGATGCAGGAAAAATTTATGTGCGCAATGCAATGGAAATCCTCCGAATACAGCGTAATACCCTTATGCAGCTAAGTGATCTCAAGAATAATATCCATGCTGAAATTTCCATAGGTCTTACCCATGAACATGGAATTGATCTTTTTACGGCTGTCTATCCTATTTTTCGTCATCATTACCCTTATCTTCGATGCAAATTGGCAGAACATATTGTACGTGATCAATATCAGCTCATCGAAGAGGGGGAACTTGATATTGGGATTGTCTTGACCAATATTAACACTGCAAAATGTTTTCCAGATTTGGTCTTTCATGAAGTTTATCAGGAAGATTTGCTATTGGGGATTCCAATGACCCATCCTATGGCTAAAAATGCCGTACCTATTGGAACCGCCCAGCCGCTCCGAGTCACCGATATCCATCTATTTAAAGATGAGCCATTTTCTCTTATTTTTGAGGATTCTACCATGCGCAAGGAAGTTATTGATCCTATGTTTGAGGAAAATCAACTGCATCCTATCATTATGCTTGAAACGGCAATCAATACAGCACTCACACAAATTGTGGGTAAGGGGCTTTCCTGTACAATCCTCCCGCATTCTCGTGTCTTATCTAGTCCATATCGCGATGATTGTGCATGGTTTCGCCTGCTTGATAATCCCGTGTGGAGTGTCTCTATCGTCCACAGGAAAGACTATAAACTCAGCAAATCAATATATGATCTTATCCGTTTGATGGATCAGTATGGTCAAAAATTAGAAAAGATATTTTTAACTGAAAGTCCTGGCTATCTAAAATAATGCATATTAAAAGACCTTTCGAGAATGGCAGATCAACTGAAATGATACCCTCTTTACTGGACACCCAGTAAGGAGGGTACATTTTGCGTTATACGACTGAATTTAAGCTGATGTGTGTAGAACTTTATCGTCAAGGTAAGTGGGTAAAAACACCTAAAGGAATTAAAACAGC
>ENA-OQCE01001177-OQCE01001177.1-human-gut-metagenome-genome-assembly--contig:-NODE-1177-length-11238-cov-2.492485_pt1 | contig 11238 bp, 10 predicted proteins | sample MGYA00242495_ERZ504572 | MGnify/ENA primary metagenome ERZ504572 (study PRJEB26092, sample SAMD00036228) | human gut metagenome | host: Homo sapiens | study: EMG produced TPA metagenomics assembly of...
CGTGATTCCTTGTACGTTTTTGGTGGTACTGACAATAGTAGCAATATGAATGAAATAGTACGTTATGATCTTTCAACTCAAAATAGTGGAGAATGGACTACAATTGCCAAAGTGAACGAAGCAAACCAAAGAGGAGGCGTCGCATTTGTTGTAGAAGATAAAGTATATGCAGGTTTAGGAGAAAAGAGTAATGGTATTCGTAACGGCTTCTACGTCTCTTCGGATAGCTTGACAAAATGGGAGCTGATTCCCTCTATACCTGCACAGCTCGGTGTTATTTCTTCTGGTGTTTATGATGAACAGAAAAAGAGCTTCTTTATGATTGACAACGACGGAAAAATTTGGGAATACAATTTGACTACAGAGCAATGGACTTCACGCTCGTTATGGATTCGTATGAAAAATTATCACATGTTCATGCTGGATGGATCGATCTATATTTTAGGGCAAGATATCTATCAAAAGAATAAATTCACTGTATACAATCCAATATGGGATAATTGAATATGAACAGAGCAACTATCTTAGAAGAAATCCGGAGAAATGTTGATTTGCTGTCAGTGACAGATCAGCCGGAATACCAATACATTCCGCTACACCAGAAACCTTCACCATCGGTGACGGCACTCAGGGAGATCATGACCTTGCTCCGCAAGGTTATTTTTCCCGGTTTCTTCGGAACGGAACAGGAGGCACAGACGGATTCTATACAATATTATACGGGTGTATATCTGGAGCAGGCCTACGACCTGTTGCAGGAACAAATCTATAATGGCTTGTGCTTTGAAGTCGAACGTTGTTGTGATTCCAAAGATCGTGCTTCTGAAATAGCCATTGCTTTTATCAATAAGGTTCCACATATCAAGTATCTGCTATCGACAGACGTGAAAGCTATCTTGGATGGTGATCCGGCAGCCAAAAGCCCCAGTGAGATTATTTTCTGTTATCCGGCAATTCATGCCATTCTTTATCAGCGCGTAGCACATGAGTTACTGAAGCTCGGTGTGCCTGTGATTCCACGTATTATAACAGAAATGGCCCATTCGGATACAGGAATAGACATTCATCCGGGAGCGCAAATCGGAGAATATTTCAGTATCGATCATGGTACGGGTGTTGTGATCGGGCAGACGGCTATAATCGGTAATCATGTCCGCCTTTATCAAGGTGTGACATTGGGTGCAAAAAGCTTTACCTTGGACGAAGAAGGATTGCCTCTGGACGTACCGCGCCATCCGATTATCGAAGATTATGTTACAATCTATTCCAATGCCTCCATTTTAGGGAGGATCACTATTGGTCACGGCTCCGTGATTGGTGGTAACATCTGGCTTACCCATAGCGTTCCACCTAATTCCAAAGTATTGCAGACACGTGCTGTCGAAGATAAATAGCAGAGGGCGACATATTGTTTTCACTTTCATTTCAAAACCCATAGCTTTAGGCTCCATAACCCATAGCATTAGATACCCTAAAGCTATGCTTTATTAATCCCCTAACGATTTTTGCACAATAGCCTTGGGATTAAAGAGAAAAGATAGGCTTTATTCCGGAAAAATAATGTATGTTTGCAGATATACCTTATTTGAGCGAATTATACCTTAAAATAGTGTAGACCATGAATAAAGTGAAAACATTGGATGATCTTCGGAAGATGCGTGAAACCTTGCGCTCGACCTTGGATATTAGAGAAAAAAGTAATCATCCTGAACAAATGGTACAGATCCGGATATCTATGGCAACTTGCGGGATCGCTGCCGGAGCCAAAGAGATCATGAATTATTTCATTGAAGCACTGGATCGTGAAAAAGTAGATGCATTGGTGACACAAACCGGATGCATGGGGTATTGCTATGCCGAACCGACTGTCGAGGTTACCCTGCCAGGTAAAGAACCTCTTGTTTTCGGACATGTGAAGAAAGCGAAAGTGGATGAAATCATTGACCGGTATATCCGGAATGGGGAACTGCTGGACGATATTATCCCGGTCACTTACACGGTTGTTAAACCGGAATAACAAAACTTCCTTAAACACTTAATACTTACATAATGGCACAGTACAATAGTTATATACTGGTGTGTGGCGGTACCGGCTGTCGTGCATCACAGAGTGAACTTATACTTCAAAATCTGAAAGAGGCCGTCGAACGACATAAGTTGCAGGATATTGTCCAAGTGATCCGTACCGGTTGCTTCGGTTTTTGTGAAAAAGGGCCGATAGTTAAAATGGTTCCGGACAATACGTTCTATGTTCAGGTAAAACCGACGGATGCCGAAGACATTGTCCGGGAGCATTTAGTGAAGGGACGTAAGGTAGAACGGCTTCTATATGTCAATCCCGAAACTAACGAGCAAGTACCGGATTCCAAGCATATCAATTTTTACAAGAAACAGCTCCGTATCGCTCTAAGGAATTGCGGTTTTATCAATCCCGAAAATATAGACGAATATATCGCCCGCGACGGTTATGTAGCTTTAGGTAGAGCCTTGACCGAGATGACGCCCGAATCGGTGATCAAAGAGATCATGGACAGTGGCTTACGCGGTAGGGGAGGAGGCGGTTTCCCTACCGGCTTGAAATGGCAGATAACCCGTAAGGTGAAAGCTCTCCAGAAATATGTCGTCTGTAATGCAGACGAAGGTGATCCGGGAGCATTCATGGACCGTTCCATCCTGGAAGGTGACCCGCATTCCATCGTTGAAGCGATGGCGATCAACGGATATTGTACGGGAGCCACGAAAGGCTGGTTTATATCCGGGCCGAATATCCGTTGGCCGTAGAGAGGTTGAAGATTGCAATCCGGCAAGCCAAAGAATATGGTCTACTGGGTGAAAACATCTTCGGGACGGATTTCTCTTTCGATATCGAGATACGTTATGGGGCAGGAGCATTCGTTTGTGGTGAAGAAACGGCGTTGATTCATAGTATGGAGGGGCTTCGCGGAGAAGCGACTGTTAAACCGCCTTTCCCAAGCGAACAAGGTTACAAAGGTTGCCCGACCAATGTGAATAATGTGGAAACATATGCCAACGTGCCGGTTATCCTGTTGAAGGGAGCTGAATGGTTCAGTAGTATAGGTACGGAGAAAAGTAAGGGGACGAAAGTCTTTGCCTTGCGGGAAAAGTAAATAACGTTGGGCTGATAGAGGTTCCGATGGGGACGACGTTACGCGAAGTGATCTTCGGTATAGGAGGAGGCATCAAAGATGGAAAGAAATTTAAGGCTGTGCAAACAGGAGGTCCTTCAGGTGGCTGCCTGACTGAGAAGCATCTGGATTTGCCGATCGACTATGACAATCTTTTGGCTGCCGGTTCGATGATGGGGTCGGGGGGGATGATTGTGATGGACGAAGACGATTGTATGGTCGCTATGGCCAAATTCTATCTGGATTTCACGGTCGAGGAGTCATGTGGCAAATGTGCTCCTTGCCGGATTGGCAACAAACGGTTGCACGAGATGTTACAAAAGATTACGTCCGGCAACGGAACGATCGAGGATCTGGAACGGCTTCGTAACTTGGCTGGTGTGATCAAAGACACTGCCTTGTGCGGTTTGGGACAGACATCGCCCAATCCAGTTTTGTCTACGATGGATAACTTCTATGATGAATATCTGGCTCACGTGAAGGAAAAACGTTGTCCGTCTCATCAATGTCGCGAACTGACGCAATATTTTATCAATCCAGAGAAATGCAAGGGATGTACGCTTTGTGCCCGGATGTGTCCGGTGAATGCGATCACGGGAGACAAGAAAGTTCCGCATGTGATTGATCCGCAGACTTGTATCCGGTGCGGTTCATGTATAGAGAGATGTAAGTTCGGTGCTATTTATGTGCACTAAAGTAGTGAAGAATGGACAATGACAATTAAATGTATGGAAACAGTAAAGCTTATTATAGATAGAAAACCAGTGGAAGTCCCCAAAGGAACCACGATCCTGGATGCTGCAAAAGGAATGGGTATCCGCATTCCGACTCTTTGCTATATGAAGTTGGAAGATTTGCACTATGAAAATAATCCGGGTGCTTGCCGTATCTGCGTAGTTGAAATAGAAGGTCGCCGTAATTTGGCTCCTTCCTGTAAAACGGAGTGTATGGAAGGGATGGTTGTGCAAACACACAGCCCACGCGTGATGAATGCCCGGAAAACCGTAATGGAACTGATCCTGTCCAACCATCCGGCAGAATGTCTGACTTGCAGTAGCAATGGACATTGTGAACTACAAACCATCGCCCACGACCTGGGGATACGCGAGATTCGCTATAAAGGCGAGATGTCCACATTCCAGATAGACCGTTCACCGTCTATCGTGCGCAACATGAACAAGTGCATCATGTGCCGCCGTTGCGAGACCATGTGTAATAATATCCAGACCGTTGGGGCTTTGACTGCTGTCAATCGAGGCTTTAATGCAGCCGTCTCTACGGCTTTCGAACGGGATATTGCCGGTAGTACGTGTTCCTATTGCGGCCAGTGCGTATCGGTCTGCCCGGTAAACGCGTTGAGCGGACGGAATACACAACAGCCGGTGTTGGATGCGCTGGCGATCCGGACAAAATCGTGATAGCCCAGACAGCTCCGGCTGTCCGTACGGCTTTGGGACGCGATTTCGGATATGAACCGGGGACATTGGTAACGGGTAAAATGGTTTCCGCCCTCCGCAGGTTGGGCTTCGATTATGTTTTCGATACGGATTTTGCCGCCGACCTGATATTATGGAAGAAGGGACAGAACTGTTGCAGCGGATCGGGAAATACTTGAAAGGCGATCAGGAAGTAAAAATGCCGTTGATGACGAGTTGCTGTCCGGGGTGGGTCAGTTTCGTCGAACAGCATTTCCCGGAATTATTAGACAACCTGTCGACGGCTAAGAGCCCACAGCAGATGTTCGGTGCAATTGCCAAAAGTTATTTTGCCGAAAAATTGGGAGTAGACCGAAAGCGGATCGTTGTCGTGTCGATCATGCCCTGCCTGGCAAAGAAATATGAAGCCAGTCGTCCGGAATTTGCGGTCGATGGCAATCCGGATGTCGATATTTCGATCTATACGCGCGAATTGGCCCGCCTGATCCGCTATGCAAACATAAACTTCGCGGAACTGCCAGATAGCGATTTCGATCGTCCGTTAGGCGAATCGACAGGAGCCGGAGTTATCTTCGGAACAACCGGTGGCGTGATAGAAGCTGCTTGCCGTACGGCGTACGAGCTATATACGAAAAAAAACTCTTCCTAAAATTGATTTTGAAGAACTCCGCGGGTTGGAAGGTATTCGCAGTGCTACGATAGACTTCGACGGAACACCTATAAAAATAGGGATTGCACATGGTTTGGGCAATGCCCGCAAACTGATTGAACAAGTTCAAAACGGCATGTCGCCTATCATGCCATCGAAGTTATGGCATGTCCGGGTGGTTGTATCGGTGGTGGCGGCCAACCGTTCCACAGGGGCAGGATGGAGGTGCTGCGCAAACGTGCGGCGGCTCTCTATCAGGAGGATCGCAGCAAGACACTTCGCAAGAGCCATGAGAATCCTTATATTCAAGCTCTTTATGCCGACTATCTGGGAGAACCGTGCGGACCGCGTGCCCACAAGCTGTTGCATACGCACTACTTCGACCGTAAGGAAGCCATTAACATGTTTACGCAAGAAAATCAGGAGGGATAAACGATGGATAAGATGAAGATACATTTGATTCAGATGAAGATCGATGAATTGTTGGCTGTCTGTGATGAACATAATAACGATCCGGGAGAACTGATCAACATATTGCATGCCGCCCAAGGCATATTCGGTTATCTGCCTCGCGAAGTGCAAGAGATCATCGCCGGCCGGTTGCATATTCCGGTTTCCAAAGTATATGGAGTTGTGACGTTCTATTCGTTCTTTACCATGACTCCGAAGGGGAAATATCCTATTTCCGTCTGTCTGGGAACGGCCTGTTATGTACGTGGAGCCGAGAAAGTCTTGGAAGAGTTCCAGCGCCAGTTGGAGATCAAAGTTGGAGAGACTACATCCGACGGCCTGTTTTCATTGGATTGTCTACGTTGTGTGGGGGCTTGCGGACTGGCTCCGGTCGTCACGATTGCCGGAAAAGTTTATGGACGTCTGACACCAGAGAAAGTGCGGGATATCCTTTCCGAATACTACCTGTTGGAGCAAGTATAAGCGACTCGTCTGTTGTGCCACAGCATTGGCACAACAGACGAGTCGCATTGGCACAATTGTGTCGTAACGATGGCACGGCCATATAATAAAGGCGATCTTCTATTCTTTGGTTTCTATATAACGACATGCGTCTGTAAATATTCTTCAAGACCGTGTTTCCCATCTGCACCGCCGATTCCGGACTTACGCCATCCGGCATGGAAACCTTGCATAGCTTCAAAGTTCTCACGATTGATATATGTTTCGCCAAATTTCAGCGAGCGCATGATCTTGAATGCATAGTCCAGATTTTGGGTATAGACGGAAGATGTCAGTCCATACTCACAGTCATTTGCCCATGCAATCGCATCATCGATATCCGTATATTCGACAATGGGCAGGATAGGGCCGAAGGTCTCTTCCCGTATGATATCCATTTCTTGTGTGGCACAATCCAGCACTGTAGGTTCGAAGAAATATCCTTTTGTTCCGATCCGATGACCGCCACATAGAAGTTTGGCTCCCTGCCGAACCGCCTTTTCAACTTTTTGCTCCATGGCAGCCAAAGCATTTGCTTCGATCAGTGGCCCCATATCCAAGTCTGCGATCTCGTTCGGATTGCCGACTTTCACCTGCTTCATACCGGCCACAAGCTTTTCCATAAAGATATCTTTGATCTTTTTATCTACATAAACCCGCTCCGCACAATTACATACCTGTCCGGTATTGATAACGCGTGAAGCAATGATCGACTTCACCGCCAAGTCTATATCTGCGTCTTCCATCACGATTGCAGGAGCTTTTCCTCCTAATTCCAAAGATACTTTTGTTATATTAGGAGCTGCTGCTGCCATTGTCTGTTGTCCGGCACTTACACTTCCCGTAAGGCTGACCATGCCAACTTTCGGATTTGCTGCCAACTCATGACCTATCACCGAACCACGTCCGTTCACTAAGTTGAAAACTCCGGCTGGCAAACCGACTTCTTCTACAATTTGTGCAAAAACGTATGCATTTTCAGGTGTCAGCTGACTCGGTTTTACCACGATCGTATTACCGGTAATCAAAGCCGGGGCTGCTTTGCGTGCAACCAAGAAAAATGGAAAGTTCCAAGGAAGAATACCGGTTGTTACACCAATTGCTTTCTTGAACAGGAATATGCTTTCACGCGGACGGTCGCTAGGGATGATTTCACCTTCATACCGGCGGGCCCATCCAGCCATATAATCGATATAATCTGCCGTAAAAAGAACTTCCACATTAGCCAGGCCTTGCGTCTTTCCACCTTCACGAACAATTATATCAGTCAGTTCCTTTTCTCTTTTGCGGATACCGGCTGCAATTTTGGTCAGATAAGCGGCCCTTTCTATAGAAGGTGTCCTTTCCCATTGACCCTGAGCTTTTTCTGCTGCATCGATCGCTCTTTTAGCATCTTCGACCGTACCGTCCGGCATTAATGATATAACTTCTTCAGTAGAAGGATTTAATACCTTAATCCATTTTCCAGATTCATGTTCTATGAATCTGCCATCAATAAACATTTTCAATTCCTTCATGGTAATATCTTTTTAGGTTGAATTTTGATTTTAAAAGTACAAGAAAGAAAAAATGATCATGTTTAAAAAATGATATTACTTATTACAGAAATGATATATTTCTGTAATACAGGATTATAATGTATGGCTAAGCTGATCGGAAGATAGTTTTTTTCATTATTTCTGAACCAAACTGAATTGTGTGCTGTTATATGATAAAATGAATTAGGAATTATATCCAAAGAAATTTCTAAGACGATTAAGTTAGTAGTATTTGTTTTTTCATATAAGTAGAGTTTGTTATTTGTTTGGTCCGTATGTAACTGTGAAGTTGGATACGGGCTTTTTTTGTGTTCTTCATATAACCTGCTATGGCTGAGATGGTTACTTTATATAATTATGATTATGTTTAATAGAATTATTGAAGTTCCTTATTGGGGCTCCTACATATACAATATAAAGTTCAGTTTACACTTTTCAAGGGAAAAAGAGTTTTAAAATAAAAAAGGAGCTCTCCGGTTCAGAGAACTCCTTTTATAAATAGTCTTATCTGATCTATTATTTATTCATTTCAGCTTCGATAGCTTCCAATTCCGGACCCATGTTCAGATTGTAATAGATACCTCTCAAAGCGATCATGTTGTCCATTTTTTCAGGTTCAGCTTCATGAGCTTTTTTATAATAAGGAAGAGCTTTTTTGAACAAATCTTTTGCCATGCTTAATTCCTCCTGGTATTTCTTACTATCATTAATCATATTGGCTTCGCTTAATTTGTTCACTCCTTGATTGTAATAGATACGACCAATGTTAGAAAGCGCATCTGTCAAATTCGGATCTTTTTCTAAAGCAATCTGGAAATTCTTTTCAGCATTGGCATAATCTTTTAATCCGGTTTCATAAACACGTCCCATTACATTGTAAAGGTTTGCATCATTTGGATTTTTCTGGATTGCAACATTCAACATTTCCAATGCTTTTTCATTTCTATTGGAATAGATGTATGTATTGATCAAGTTATTCAAGAAGAATGCCGAATCTGGAAAAACCTGCATGCCTTCTTCGAATGTTTTTTCCAACATAACAGAATCCTGAGCAGTTCTTGCCTCTCCGTATTCGTAGCAAAGATACTGATAAACATCATATTGACGATAAGGAGTATTTTTAGCACGTTCCAAAGCGGCAATAGCCAATCTGGAATCTTTAGCTAAAGAAGCTGCTGCTGCTGCATAGAACTGAACTGTCATGAATGTAGAGTCTTTTTCCGCAGTCTGAGTCCCTGCGAACATTGGCAGTTCGGATATTTCTACATATTGGTTGAAGAAATCGTATGCTTTTTTATACTCTTGTTTATCGAAATAATATGCACCACCATTGAACAGATATACATGGTTTGCGCTCAAGATACTTTTGATATCTTTTGTGTATTTAGGTTTCACTTTACCTTTTTCATTAGGCAACTGATCCAGTTCGTAGGCTTTCTGGAAATAAGGTAAAATACCATACAAAGCTTCATACATAACCGGCTCGTTGGGTTGCTGTCCCAGAATTTGTTTAGCTCTTTCAGCATTGAACTGCTGATCTTCGATTAAAAACCTGCTACATACCAAGTTTTTAGCATCGGTCTTTTAGTTTCCGGATTTTCCAACGCTCCTTTGATCAAGGTTCTGGCTTCTCCGAAATCTGCGTTACTTCCTTTTCGCAATACTCTGTGCCTCGTTCACAACTTTTTTCTGTGCGAAAGAGGCAGATGCTGCAACACATAGTGCAACTGTCAATAATACTCGTTTCATTTGTGATAGTGATTTGAGATTAATATTTCTATTTGTTTAAATTATTCCTCAGTTGTTCCTTCTGTATCGTCCGCATTTTCATTGCTTTCGACATCATCAGAAACATCTTCGAAATCGGTATTCTCTATTGGATGTTCATGAATTGCCGCATCTTCTAAAGCTTCACGCTGTGCTTTTTCTTCAGCGATCTCTTCTTCGGTCTGTGACAGCACTTTGCATACAGAGGCGATTTCGTCATTACGTTTTCCTAAATTAATCAGGCGTACCCCTTGTGTTGCACGTCCGATGACATTCAGATCGGATACCTTCATACGGATTGTGATACCGGATTTATTAATGATCATAATATCGTTTTCCTCCGTAACATTCTTGATGGCAACCAGTTTACCGGTCTTTTCCGTAATGTTGATGGTTTTGACACCCTTACCTCCGCGATTCGTAATACGATAATCTTCGATATTAGAACGTTTGCCGTAACCTTGTTCGGACACAACCAGTACAGTTTCTTTTTCTTTGTCCTTAATGCAAACCATTCCTACAACTTCGTCGTTAGAATCGTCATCAAGTGTCATACCTCTTACACCGGATGCTGTACGGCCCATAACGCGCACTGCATTTTCATGGAAACGGATAGCACGTCCGTTACGGTTTGCAATCAGAACTTCATTATTGCCATTTGTCATACAAACTTCGATCAGACCGTCGTCTTCACGTAATGTGATGGCATTTACACCATTCTGACGAGGACGAGAATATGCTTCCAGTAACGTCTTCTTGATCACACCTTTCTTTGTACAGAACAACAGATAGTGCGAATTAATAAACTCGGTGTCTGTCGTCAGCTTCTTTACGCGAATGAAAGCGTTGACCTTGTCATCCGGTTCGATGTTCAACAAGTTCTGGATCGCTCTACCCTTTGAGTTCTTCGCTCCTTCCGGAATTTCGAACACTTTCAACCAATAACATTTTCCTTTTGCCGTAAAGATCAGCAAGGTAGCATGCATGGAAGCCGGATAGATATATTCTACAAAATCTTCGTCACGCGTTTCAGAACCTTTGGCCCCTACTCCGCCGCGTCCCTGAGCACGGAATTCACTAAGCGGCGTACGCTTGATGTATCCCATGTGGGAGATGGTAATGATCATCTCATCATCTGCATAGAAGTCTTCAGGATTGAGTTCTTCGGAGGCATAAACGATATCTGTTTTACGTTCATCTCCGTACTTGTCCTTGATTTCCTGCAACTCGTCTTTGATGACTTTCATACAAAGATCGTCATTTTCTAGAATTTCCTTCAAATATGCGATTAATTTTTCGATTTCTTCATACTCTGCACGAAGTTTATCCTGTTCCAGGCCAGTTAACTGGCGAAGTCTCATTTCTACAATGGCACGAGACTGTATATCCGACAGGGAGAAACGTTCCATCAAACGTTCGATAGCTTCAGCAGGGCTTTTAGATGATTTGATGATTGCAATGACTTCATCAATATTATCGGAAGCAATAATCAGACCTTCTAAGATATGAGCACGTTCTTCGGCTTTCTTCAAATCGTATTTCGTACGGCGAATCACGACTTCATGTCTATGGTCGACAAACGCTTTGATCAAATCTTTCAGATTGAGCAGTTTGGGACGCCCATTCACCAGCGCGATATTATTGACGCTGAAGGAAGACTGCAATGCCGTCATCTTATATAGCTTGTTGAGCACAACACTCGAATTTGCATCCCTTTTTACATCCACGACGATTCTCATGCCTTGGCGGTC
>ENA-OQCE01001179-OQCE01001179.1-human-gut-metagenome-genome-assembly--contig:-NODE-1179-length-11227-cov-1.812342_pt1 | contig 11227 bp, 16 predicted proteins | sample MGYA00242495_ERZ504572 | MGnify/ENA primary metagenome ERZ504572 (study PRJEB26092, sample SAMD00036228) | human gut metagenome | host: Homo sapiens | study: EMG produced TPA metagenomics assembly of...
TATATACTCGATATCAATGGTCTTAATATTGTAAGCTATGTCAACAATGGGGGAGAGTTGTTTGAAAAACAGTTCCAGCATAAATGAAATAGAAGGATTGACCATCTGCTGTCTAAGCATCATGAAGGTAATCAAAGCAGATGTTGATGCATTTAGGTTAGGTATAAGTTTTATCGCTTCGTTTAATATGGCTTTTTCTGTTGATATGTTTTGAAAATTTAGTCTGTCAATTAAAACGTCTATAATAAACTCTTTTGCTCTTTTATCTTCTGTGGAAATATATTCAATTAGGGTATCATGTAAAAAGGCTTGCATAGATAAAGACTGGAACCTTTCAGTCAGGTGTTTTTGTTGTTCTTTTGCTAGCTTTTCAAGAATACTTTTTATACACTCTTCAATTTCTTGTTTAGCTTGTTCTATGGCTGTGGTAGTGTATTTATCAAAGTCTGTCCGTAGGATTTCGAGGCAAGAGGTCTGGAGGTCTTTAGAGATTTGCCCATCAATTGTTAGATTTCCATTGATAATAACTACATTATTAGAGTTCTCAATCTTTCCAATGTACTGTATTTTATTGTTGTCTAACATATTCAGTTGTTTTTGATTTTTTTTTACTCTATTGAGTCATGTGGTATATTCACATGCTTCACCAATAGACTTATCTTTCTCCGAATAAGTTCACTATATTGATACAAGATAACCTTCATCTCTCTTCCTTCTTTTTTCCTTGAATTCTCTTTACTTGTTCCTCTATTTCCTCAATCGAAGGCAGTTGACTTTTAATATCTTCGGGAATCAGCTTAGACAGCTCATACTCTGATATGCCGATAGCTGATTTGTTGATTCCAGTGCATATTGCGCCATTCTTGGTTTTTTTGTCTTGCGATAAGCAAGCCGATGGTGGGGTTATCGCCAGGTTTACATTTTAGATGGTTTACGGCACTGATATAAGTACCGAGTTGACCTATAAATTCAGGTTTGAACTTCTGCACTTTTAGCTCGATTACGCAATAACAACGCAGTTCCAAGTGGTAGAAAAGCAAGTCGGGATAGATTGTTTCATCGCCTACTTCCAAAGGCATTTGACGTCCTACGAATGCAAATCCTTTACCCAATTCAAGCAGAAAACGAGTGATATTTTGTGTCAAAACCTTTTCTAACTCTAATTCTTGAAAATCTTTGGTAATGGTCAGGAAATCGAAGTTATAGGGGTCTTTGAGTGTCTGTAGAGCTAGGTCACTTTGCGGTTTTGGTAGCAGACGACTGAAATTGTTTACCGCTTTGCCTTGCCGCTCATAGAGATTGGTATCAAGAAAGTTGAGCAAAACGGCACGACTCCAGCCGTTTTCTACAGTTTCATTCAGATAGAATAGAGCCTTATCCACTTCCTTGCATTGGGAGATGATATAGAGATGATGCCCCCAAGGAATGGAGAAAAATTTCTCTTCACCTAATTTGGAAACAACTTGTTGCCAAATTGTATATGGCTCATTATAAAATAGATACCACTGCTTTATACTGCGTATGTTTCTATATGAGAACCCTTTCATATCAGGAAATTCTGCCATCAGCTCACGACTCAACTCTTCGAGAAATCCGCTTCCCCAAGTCATTTCTTTCTGCCGTTCTATAATTTCTGCCCCCAGTTGCCAGTAAAGGTGAAGCAGTTCGCTGTTCACGCGTACAGCCGCTTTAATCTGTGCACTACGAATGTCTTGTTTTAGGTGGTTTACCCAATCCTTGAACGGTTGATTTATAGATAGTGCTGTTTTCATATTTTTATTTTCTTCATCGTCATATTCGATGTTTCTATTTCACAAAGTTAAGAAAAAGAATTTATTTCAACTGTAATCCTTTCCGTCTTTTCTACCTCTCTACTTTTACTACACAATATACCATCTCCCCCTCTCTTTCCTTTACCTCATCCCGTGTTGCTGCAATATCCTCCCGAACACGTTCACCCGTTTTGCAGAGAATAGGTATCGCACTATGTCGCTGTATTTCCTCCTATATTTTCGCAGGCGATAATTATTCCCCTTGTAGGGCTTCAAAAGGGAATCCGTCTGTTTCCCTAAGGAGAACGGTTTGTTTCAATATGGAGAACAGTTTGTTTCATTAGTAGGAAACAGTTTGTTCCGTTAAAGAAAACAGTTTGTTTTATTGAGTGCGAACAGTTTGTTTCATAGTATGTGAACACTTTGTTTCTTACTGTTGTAACAAAGTGTTCACCGTTGTGAACTAAAGTGTTATCTATATTTTTAGTGATAAAATGACATGAAAAGGGGGCTGAAGATTACCTTTCTACCATTTGTATTCCTCGCTGTAAGAGCCGAAAGCCGGTTCTCCCGGAATGTTGTATTGGTGGAAAGTTCTGCGGATATAGTTCTGGTCTTCGGGGGAAAGGTAAGATTCTTCCCGGTAGAAGCGGTAGTATTTTCCGCGGCCGAAATGGGCTATCAACTGGCTTTTCAGAGGTTGGAGATTCTTGTAGGGAACTTCATCGAGCAAGTGGCTGATTCCCCATGCAACATGTATCTTTTGTGTCGATTGGAAATAGGCGCATTGACTGCTATCCTCTGGAATGCACAGTGGATTGATGATGCGGATGGACGGGTACTCGGGGGTATCGCGAAGGGCAGCTAAGCGATGCAGGCAGTTGTCGGCTTTCGGGCATTGGTTGTTGAAACAGCGTGAGTAGTTGGCAGGTGCTAAAGGTTTTTCGGAAGAATGTTTCATGTTTATATATACTTTGATGAAGCTACAAAGATAACACTAACTTTTTGATATAGCCTTCTGTTCTCTTGTTTGAAATGCCTCTTCATTGAAAAAACAGTAGCCGGAACCACTGAATCCAGTAATTCCGGCTATACCGTTCTTTCTTATAAGCAAGGATGGACTATTTCACCTGGATGATGTCATAATTCAATCACTCACCGCCTCTTGCAGCTGTCGTTGACAAGGCGCAAGGTAGTGTCGTTCACTACTACGAAGTACACCGGAGTGTCGCCGTCGTCTGGAGTCAGTTTAATGGCTGTTTTCTTCTTGTTATTGACGTCTTTCTGGATAACTTCTTTCTTTCCTTTGGAAGTAAAGCTTTTGTTCTTTCCGGGGCCTTCGGCATCCAAATAAGTTGTTACCAACGTATAACCGCTTTCTCCATCAGGACCTACGCTGTCCACGCTCAATACATACTGGATGCCCGGACCGTCGGCAGCAGGAAGAATTCCCTCGTATACGGCTACGGCAGACGAGTCATTGCCGCAACAGCCATTACCCTTCGTCCACGGCAACAGCATCATTGTTCTGGGTTCCTTTTGATTGGCAGGATACCAATGCAGCGGCAATCGCTGCAATCATCATTACTTTTTTCATTGCTTTAATGGTTTAAATTAATTATAAAGACGCAATAGCGTTCGTTATTCATCTTCTTCTTTCTTGATGACAAGCAGTTTGTCCACTCGTCCGCGGTCCATATCCACTACTTCGAAGTCCAGGTTTTTGTAGCTGAACAAGTCTCCGGCTTTCGGCACCCGTCCTATCAAGAACATGGCAAGACCGCTCAAGGTGGTGAAGTCTTCTTCTTTCAGGTCATCATAGTTCATAATGTCCATTGCCTCCATAAAGTCATCCAGATTCATGGAAGCCTCCACCAGCATGGAACCGTCTTGACGGACAACGATTTCCTCTTCTTCCGTTTCATTCTCTTCGAGGATGTCTCCGAAGATACTTTCCGTCAAATCGTGCAGGGTGATAATCCCTTCTGTATTTCCATACTCGTCTACAACAACTCCGAACTTGTTTTTGTTCTTCTTAAACAGCTCTAAAACTTCTTTGCATACAAACTTTCCGGAATAAATAGGGCAGGGCGGGCAATATTGCGTAAGTTGAAGGGGGGTTCGCCGCCCATCATCAAGATGATGTCCTTTACGGAAACCACGCCGATAATCTCATCTTTCCCCCGTTCCACCAGAAGATATTTGCTGAAGTGTTCTTCATGGATGATACGCAGCACCTCTTCCGGTGTGTCTGTGGGGTGGAGCACAACGATGTCGCGGCGATAGGTCATCAGGTCATTCGCTCTTTTGTCCGAGAAGCGGAACACGTCACGCAACATTTCTGTCTCGTCTTTGTCGATGACGCCTTGTTCCGAGCTTTGGTGGAGGATCATCTTCAGTTCGTCTTGTGTCATTTGGCGTTCCTCGCCGCTGTTCAGTCCGATGAGTTTGTTCATCAGTTTGGTGGAAGCGCTCAGCAGGCATACAAACGGATAGGAGATCTTGGTCAGCACAATCATGAAAGGGCTGAGCATGGTGGCCCATCGTTCTGGGTTATTCAAGGCGATGGATTTGGGTACCAGTTCACCTATGATGAGTGACAGATAGGTGATGATGGCTACTACGGTAATCATGGCAAGAGTCTTGGCATAGGCGGCTGCTCCCGGAATGATGGCGAACAGCGGTTCTACGTCATCAGCGATGGTGGCACCGCCATAGGCACCGGATACGATACCGATAAGAGTAATACCGATTTGGATGGTGGAGAGGAACTTTTCGGGTTCTTCCAGTTGTTTCAATACTCCTTTGGCTCTTTTGTTCCCTTTTCCGACAAGAGTTTCAAGGCGTGTTACTTACTGAGGAGACTAAGGCGATTTCATACATGGCAAAAATACCGTTCAGGATAAGTAAAAGTAGAATGATAATAAATTCCATAGTGGATTTTGAATAGTTTGTGAGGCAAAGATAATGATTTTTCAGTATTTATTGTTAATATTGCCATCCGTTAGAAAAAATAAACAATAAATAGATGAAAAAAAGAATTACTGCCTTGGGGCTTTTGTGGTGTCTGTCTGCCGTGATGTTGCAGGCGGCACGTGTAGACACGGTGCTGGTGAGAAGTGTAGCCATGAATAAGGATGTAAAAGTTGTGTATGTATTGCCTGATAAGGCTATCGGCAAGCAGGCTTGTCCGGTGGTTTATCTGTTGCACGGTTATGGCGGCAATGCGCGGAGCTGGATGCAGCTGAAGCCGGAATTGCCGCAGATGGCGGATGAGAAAGGAATCATATTTGTATGTCCGGACGGCAAGAACAGTTGGTATTGGGACAGTCCGGAGAATCCTGCCTACCGTTATGAGACTTTTGTCACCTCGGAATTGGTGAAGTATACAGACGGGAACTATGCTACCATTCCCGATAGAAAGGCGCGTGCCATCAGTGGATTGAGTATGGGCGGTCACGGTGCTTTGTGGAGTGCTATCCGCCATAAGGATGTGTTCGGTGCGGCGGGCAGTATGAGTGGAGGAGTGGATATACGGCCGTTCCCCCAGAATTGGGAAATGAGCAAGCAGTTGGGAGAGTTTGCTGCCAACAAGGCATCTTGGGATGCACATACGGTGGTCAACCAGTTGGATAAGATTGTAAATGGAGACTTGGCGCTAATCATCGACTGCGGTGAGGCCGATTTCTTTCTTGAAGTGAACAAGGACCTGCACAACCGGCTGCTGGCAAGGAAGATAGACCATGACTTTATCACCCGTCCCGGTGGACATACCGGAACGTATTGGAACAACTCCATAGACTATCACGTCCTTTTCTTCGACAAGTTCTTTAAGAAGTAAGTAACTTGTTATTCGATGGTATAGTTCACGGCGCGTGTGTAGTCCTGCTCGTAGCCGTTCCTTATATGCCTGACGACTGCATGGCAGGAAGTGACGATACCCCGGTTATCCAACGTATAAGTATAGGTGGTGGTCTCTTCACTTTCTCCGTTGCTGTCCGGGATGAGTTGGGTAATCAGGTAGTTTGCAGGTTCTCCCAATATCTTCCCGTATATGGCAACCGCATGCATGGAAAGCGGATACATGTCCGTAATGAATAGGCTTGGTATTTCGGAGATATTTGCAATTTCATCGCCTGAGGGTGTGGTAGCCGTACTGTTGTGCTCAAAAGCATCTACCTTTTGCTGTATGCGTAATGCCCGGAAGTTGTTGTAGTCTATTGTAATGGATGAGTATTCTTTTCCGTTGTCCAGCCTTTCTGTGATGTTTTCCAGATAGTATTTGTCTTCGGTGTTGATGAGGTAGGAGAAGGTGTAAGTACGGGTATTTCCTGCCATATCCTGACTGGTACAAGTGGTGGCATAACCTTTGTCATTCAGCGTGTAGGTTGATACTGTACCTGCTTCGTCGGTTATCACGTTGATGGTCCTTGTATTCGACGGTAGTGGTATTCTCTATCTCGAAGAGTTCGTCTCCTGCCGTAAAGCTCTGTTTGCCGGTGTAGCCGGTCAGCCTGCCTGCACTGTTGTAAAGGTAGGTGTGGGTGGCAGTAACCGGTTGCGCATCGCTCTCTATCACTTCTTTGAGTTCGATTTTGGAGAAAGGAGTGGTGGGGTAGGTTGACGGCTCCGGTTCTGGCGTATCACTGCCATTGTTATCATCGCTGCAAGCTGCCAGTCCGCCGAGCAACAGCAGGCTGAGCATGATTCCCGAAAATCGGGTGATGATTGTAACTCTTCTGTTTAGTTTCATCCTATTTGTCTTTTTATTTGATACGTACGGCATGGCTTGCCCGACGTTCAATGGAGTTTGCGAGAGTGGTCACTCTTAAAGAACGGGTATCTTCTTGTGCGGGCGGTTGTATGCTTCCGTCGATGGCGCCGAGTGCAGTGCTCAATAAGGCTTCGTTGGTATCTCCAAAGGGCAGGAAACGTGACATGTCGCTCATCTCATTCACTACATATCCCGAGTAGGCCGGTTGAATCCGGATTCATAATCAGATTTCCCTTCCGAATTGTATATCTTGCAGACGATGGGATTCATCGTTATCATCAGTTCGGGGCTGGAGAAATTCCTGGAACCTACATTCTTGCCTACGGTAGTACCGCCGATGATGACAACATCCATATACGGGTCGAGGCAGTTAATCACCATTCGGAGGCGGAGGCAGTCTGGCTGCTGGTAAGTACGTAGAGAGTATTCAGGTTTAGGTTTGCTCCGTTTCCGATGAGTCCGGAGTTCAGGGTGAACGGTACTATCTGCGGATTGAAGCGGTTGTTGAATTCCAGGTACCCCAACTCTTGTCCCAAGGCGGAGGAAGGTGCAAGCATGGTACACAGCAATTCTGCGCAACTCAGTAATCCGCCGTTGTTGTAGCGTAAGTCAAGGATGAATTCGTTGACTTGCTGTGATGCGAAATATTGGAATGCGCTGCGCAGGTCGTTGTCATATTCATTGCTGTTGTCCGTGGGGCCGGAACTGAAGTGGTTGTAGACCAGATAACCTATTTTCTTGCTGCCTGATGTATATACATTCTTATAGTGCACCGGGTTGTCGTTGACGGGACGCGCCGATGCTATCTGCCTGGGTTTGTCGTAAGCAACAATGGCATTTTTCTCCACGTCGTAATAACCTACTGTCAGTTCCATGGCACTACTTCCATACAGTTTCTTATAATTCTGTTCGGTAATAAAGTTCCCGTCCATCTTCATAATCCAGTCACCCCGTTTCAGCCCGATTTCTGAGGCCGGGCTTCCGTCGGCAACGTAAAGAATCTGTGCAACAATGGCATTATCTTCTCCTTCTACTTCTATCTGATTGGTAGTGAACTGGAATCCGTAGCTGTAATCCGTATAGGGGATGCTGCGGGTAGTGGTGACGCTGACCAGACTGTCGATGGTGGAGAATTTGTCCTCTTCGGATTTGAGCGAGGCAAAGAAGTGAAAGGGGCTTGGAAATAGTTCAGGTCGTTGGTATGGGGGATAGCGTCTACCCAATAGTACCACACACGCATGGTGTCGTCAATCCAGCGGTCTGTCTGGGTCTGTCCGGCATACTCTTTCCAGCGGTCCACTCCGCAGGAAGTCAGATAAATGGGAAGAATCAGGGTTCCCAATATGAGTATCAGTATATTTTTTGCTTTCATGGGGGCAAAGATAGTGCAAATTGAGTGCAGAACTTTCATGCTTGCATGAAAAAGTTTTGCCGAAATGCAGCTTATCTTATCTAAAGATAGAAAATAGCTTGCTTATCTACACAATTGTGGTATAAAATTCCCTAACCTGTGTCATTGTCTGCCCCGGCTTATCGCTCTATCTTTGCAACATCCGAATGAAAAACGATTTATTTACCTAAAATACGAACGACAATGGAAACAAAGAAATTGCACTTTGAGACTCTACAACTTCACGTTGGACAAGAACAACCTGACCCGGCCACTGATGCCCGCGCCGTACCTATCTATCAGACAACTTCGTATGTATTCCATAATTCGGCCCATGCGGCAGCCCGCTTTGGCCTGCAGGACCGGGGAATATTTACGGGCGGTTGACGAATTCCACACAGGATGTGTTTGAGAAACGTGTGGCTGCTCTGGAAGGCGGTGTTGCCGGATTGGCCGTAGCCTCGGGTGCGGCAGCCATCACTTATGCCTTTGAAAATATCACCCGTGCAGGAGACCATATCGTGGCGGCTAAGACCATCTACGGCGGAACGTATAATCTGCTGGCCCACACATTGCCTGCCTATGGGGTTACCACTACTTTTGTAGACCCGGACCATCCTGACAATTTCGAGAAAGCGATTCAGGAGAATACCAAGGCGGTATTCATTGAAACGCTGGGCAATCCGAATTGCAACATCATTGACATCGATGCCGTTGCTGAAATAGCACACCGTCATCGGATTCCTCTGATTATAGATAATACCTTCGGTACTCCTTACCTGATTCGTCCTATAGAGCATGGGGCAGACATTGTAGTCCATTCGGCAACGAAGTTTATCGGAGGGCATGGTACGTCCTTGGGGGGGATTATTGTAGATAGCGGCAAGTTCGACTGGGTGGCTTCGGGGAAGTTTCCCCAACTGACGGAACCGGACCCGAGTTATCATGGAGTACGTTTTGTCGACGCTGCCAGTCCTGCTGCCTATGCCATCCGTATCCGTGCCGTATTGTTGCGTGATACCGGTGCTGCAATCAGTCCTTTCAATGCTTTTATTCTGTTGCAAGGGCTTGAGACGTTGTCACTTCGTGTGGAACGTCATGTGGAGAATGCCTTGAAAGTGGTTGAATTTCTGCAGAAGCATCCCAAAGTGGCTGCCGTGAATCACCCGTCTCTGCCCGAGCATCCTGACCATGCACTTTACGGGAAATATTTCGAACGGAGGTGGTTCTATTTTTACGTTTGAGGTGCGGGGCGGTGTGAAGGAAGCGCAGACGTTTATTGACAGTTTGCAGATATTTTCGTTACTTGCCAATGTGGCTGATGTGAAATCTCTGGTTATTCATCCTGCCACCACTACCCACTCCCAATTAAGTGCACGGGAATTGGAGGAACAAGGCATCAAACCAGGTACGGTCCGTCTCTCCATCGGGACAGAACATATCGATGATTTGCTGGAGGACTTGTCTCAGGCGTTTGACAGAATTTAAAAGGATAACATTAAATGAATATTGCCGTATTACTGTCGGGAGGTGTGGATAGTTCCGTTGTCGTGCATCTCCTTTGTGAACAAGGTTATCGTCCTTCTCTTTTTTACATCAAGATAGGGAGGGATGATGCCGATATATGGACTGCTCTGCGGAAGAGGATATGGAGATGGCTTCTGCCATTGCCCGTCGCTATGGATTGTCATTGGAAGTAGTGGACCTGCACCGGGAGTATTGGGACCGGGTGGTGGCTTATGCCATTGATAAAATAAAACGTGGCTTGACTCCCAATCCGGATGTGATGTGCAACAAGCTGATAAAGTTCGGATGCTTTGAGCAACGTGTGGGAAAGGGGTTTGATTTTACGGCAACTGGGCACTATGCCACTACGGTGTTGAAGGATGGAAGGACATGGCTCGGTACCGCCGCCGATTCCGTGAAAGACCAGACCGACTTTCTGGCACAAATAGATTATCTGCAAATTTCCAAACTGATGTTTCCATTGGGCGGGCTGATGAAGCATGAGGTTCGTGACATAGCCCTGCGTGCCGGATTGCCCAGTGCCAAACGTCGTGACAGTCAGGGTATATGCTTTTTGGGGAAGATTGATTATAATGATTTTGTACGTCGTTTTCTTGGCGAAAGGGAAGGGGATATTGTGGAGTTGGAAACGGGCAGGAAGTTGGGCAGGCATCGGGGCTATTGGTTTCATACCATCGGCCAGCGCAAAGGATTGGGATTGAGTGGAGGACCGTGGTTTGTTGTTCGCAAGGATATTGAAGGGAATGTGATTTATGTATCACGAGGATACCATACGGCGTTGCAATACGGCAATGAATTTCATATGCACGATTTCCATTTCATCACGGATAACCCCTGGAAGGAAGCAGAGAGAGGGGTGGAGGTGACTTTCAAGATACGCCATACGCCGGAGTTCGTCAAAGGCAGGCTGCAAAAGAAGGCGGGGGGCTACTGCATAATATCGGAAGAGAAGCTGCAAGGCATTGCTCCGGGCCAGTTCGGAGTGGTGTATGATGCCGCCGCCCGGTTGTGTATCGGGAGTGGGGAGATTTATATATAATATTCCACCAAGTCCACGATGCCTGCCTTCATGGCATATTTGGTAGCCTCGTGCGCATTGTTTACACCCAGTTTCCGGAAGATTATTCTTTTCTGTGGCTGTTTACCGTTATGGAAGCTGAGGTTTCTTTTCGGCGGCTATTTCTTTGGTTGTTTTCCCCAGGGCTATCTCTTTCAGGATGCTCCGTTCGGCAGTAGTCAGTAAATCGTCTTTGATGGCAGGATGGGTGGGGGAGGAGGAACCGTTGCCCGCAAGTAGCAGGTTGCTGACGTGATTACAGATGAATCGTTCTTTGCGTGAAGCGCATTGTAGTGCGGTCAGTATCTCTTCTTTGGAATTATCCTTCAGCACTACGCCGAATGCCATGCTGCTGAACAATACCTGGCGCAGGAACGGTAGGCTCAATTCGTCGGAAAAGAGTAACCAATCGGCTTCCTTGAAGCGTTCGTGAAGTACCATTAGCTCTTCGGCTCCCGAAAAATCAAAAAGGTATAGTCCAGAATGACAACGGCGGTGGGATGCAGGCGTAGTTGCTGTATCAGTTCTGCCTTGTTGTCGGCTTCCAGCAGCAGGGAGGTGTCTTTCTGTCTGCCCAATAGGAACATCATGCCTGCTTTGGTTATATCTTGATTGTCCGCGATGATAAATTCTCTCATGACATTTGGTATATAAAAACTCCGCTACAAATGTACACTTTTTAGTGTGATTTGCGGCGGAGTGGGAAT
>ENA-OQCE01001180-OQCE01001180.1-human-gut-metagenome-genome-assembly--contig:-NODE-1180-length-11220-cov-3.230235_pt1 | contig 11220 bp, 11 predicted proteins | sample MGYA00242495_ERZ504572 | MGnify/ENA primary metagenome ERZ504572 (study PRJEB26092, sample SAMD00036228) | human gut metagenome | host: Homo sapiens | study: EMG produced TPA metagenomics assembly of...
ATTTTTAATTACAATCAATAATAGAACAACATGAAAAAAAAATTATCCGGATTCTAAATCTAGACATTCATTCCCTGAATAATGCCGAATACAAAAACTTCATGGAGCGCTTCTTCAAACTGATCCCGCTCAAGGCTGTATCAGGAGAGGGAGACCGCCCCAGTGAACTCCGCCTCTTGGGCGAAGAAGAAAACATGACATCGGATTTCGTAGGGATCAGCGATGAGGACAAGGCGACATTCAATGCCGACATGCTTCTCCTGACAGATGTCGTCAACCAGTCGCGCACGAACGACAACACAGCTCTACTGCTCAATCTCGACAAGCGTCGTGATCCGTTGGTTTCATTCATCATCAACACGACCTCCATCGGACGTAAAAGTTCGAATCCTGCATATGCACAAGCATGCATCAGCTTGTATAATATCTTGAAACCGTATCGCGGCATACAAAACATTCCGATGCAACAGGAAACCGCACAGATCAAAGGCATGCTCTACGATCTCGACAAACCGGAAAACAAACAGAAGATAACGCTTCTGCATCTCGACGACACCGTCTCCGAGTTGCGCGACGTAAATGACGAATTCGACGCATTGTCCAGCGACAGAACCAACGAACGGGCGATCAATGCAGTCGGGACGGCGAAGGAAATACGCCACCGCCTCAACTCGCAATACGACTATATCACTACCACCATCTTTGCCCACAGCATTGCGGTCCCGTCGGACGAGGCAACGCTTTTCATCACGCAACTCAACCAGCTGATCGATGAAACCCGCACCGCCTACAACCTGCGCAAAGGTATCACCGCATCCAATAAGAACAAAGGGCAGGGCGGCAATGACGAACGTCCGGGCGAACTTTAAGCCCTCTCATCCCTTCTGCAACAGATAACCCATCAAGCACGAAACGACATGGTTTACAACAATAACCCATGTCGATCCGTGCTTATTTTCACCCTTTTCATACGCCTCCGAAGGACTATTTCATGATAAGAATTATTAAAATACTTATTGATAACATTTTTTAATAGGCACTGAACATTTCCCTTTTTCCGAGCTGTTTACCTCCACACCACCTCCCCATCCATCCCTGGAATAACATCGGAGGACAGACCAATCTCATCCAATTGCAAATCCAAGGGGGACGAAAAATAAAATCGTAATTCTCTATAATAATCAAGCAGAACTTTTGCATCGGAAAAACACCAGCTTCCGCTACACTCCCGCTCCCCTTTGCCGCAATCGCCACTACACCCCTCTCCCCCTGCCGCAGAGCTTTTTAAGTTAAGAAACGGATTAATCCGCATTTCCTTCCGGCTCCCAGAGTCGTAAACAAATCAAAACGGCTCTTGGTTATTGAATGCAAAATCGTATCTTTCAGTCACAAATCCCGAACATCTCATTGAAAAGGCGATCAGGTATGGAGGTAAAAACCAATTCATCGGAGTAGGAATCTAGACATTATTATTGCTATAGGGAATTGGAAATTATAAATTCACGCCCTTATTAAATTCTCAAAACCTGCGAATAAATAAGAGCTTTTTTAATGAAATGAATCGGGTTTTTCATATATGTTTTCTATCTTTGTCGTGGTAATTGGACCTTGAAGCGTCAAGGAAACATTATTTTATGATTTATATAAAAAGCGTTTTGGTTTATCCTTAAGTAGAAATCTAGACAATTTCAAGCCATAGAAGGGTCATAAACAAAAATGCTCATGTTTCGATTATATACCAATGTATATAGCATAAGGGCGTGAGCAAACTGTTGTATAGTACTGCATGGCGGGTTGTCTAGAACCTCTACTTAAGTCCGAACAACAGTCCTCACGCTTTTTCATTTTATAATACGCCCGATTTTGGAGGACTACCGGACAATTTAACAAAAATGCCTATGAATTAATAAGATAATATTTTTTCCCACAATAAGCGATTTTAGTATTATCCCTAAGTAGAAATCTAGACAATTTCAAGCCATCCGGGAGAAGTAGCTAAACAATGAGTTCCTTACGTTTTATCGTATCTGTAAAGCGTGGGCTATGTTTATACTTATCAGGATTAGCGATAGTATTAAAGACAACAGTCCCGCGCTTTTTCATCTTAGACAAATCCGCCCGGGGACAGGGTACGGAAAGAAAAACAATAACGATAAAACAACTATTATATGACTACAAAAAGAGCTCTAATCAAGGAATTGGCACAACGGATGGAATGTACGGACGTTGCCGCGAAGAAGTTTCTGAATTCATACATCGAACTAATAACCGAAAAACTTTCAGAAGGTGAAGGGGTGAGCATTCATTATTTTGGCAAACTGGTTCCCCATTACCAAACAGAGCGTCCGGGACGTAACCTTCGTACAGGTGAAGAATGTAAAATACGCGCCCGCACATCAGTAAAATTCAAAGCCAGTGAAATACTGATTCAAAAACTGAATCCTGGAAAATAAAACAAAAAGAGTGCACCGAAATCCGGCGCACTCTTTTTGTTTTATCGTTTCGGGATATCTACCGATGTTTCCTGTTCACCCAATAAGTGGCGGGAGAAATAGTCGACCATACGCCAGTAGAAATATTCGTCCATATCGCCGAAGCCGTGGCGTTGCTGCGGAAGGAGCAACATGTCAAAACGCTTTCCGGCACGGATCAGGGCATCTGCCACACGCAGCGTATTGCCCGGATGGACATTGTTGTCGATGTCACCATGTACGAGCATCAAATGACCTTTCAGTCGGCTTGCGATCTCTTCGTTCGTCTTGATGTTGTAGACGAAAGTCGTATCACCCTTTTCGCTGACCACTTCCTTCACGCCATGATGCGTCTCGCTCCACCAACGGTTATAGATGCGGTTATCATGGTTTCCGGCACACGAGACGGCGGCCTTGAAGAAGTCGGGATATTGCAGTATAGCAGCCGTAGACATAAAGCCGCCACCCGAATGGCCGTGGATACCGACACGGTTGATGTCGATGAATGAATAGCGGTTGGCCAGTTGCTCGATAGCCGCTTTCTGATCCGCCAACCCATAATCGCGCAAGTTGCCATAGCCGAAGTTATGATACCATTTCGAACGGCTCGGATGTCCGCCCCGGTTTCCGACCGTGATCACGATAAAGCCGGCCTGTGCCAGACGATCCGTGCGCACACTCATACGGCTGAACGGATAAACGGTTGCTTCGACTTGCGGGCCCGGATATACATAATCGATGATCGGATACAGGGCCGTCGAATCGAAATTAAACGGTTTATACATCACACCATAGAGGTCGGTCACGCCATCCGCAGCTTTCACCTTGAAAGGTTCGGGGAACTGGTAACCGGCGGCCAGCAACCCAGAGAAGTCGCTCTCTTCAAGCGTCATCAGCTTGCGGCCGTTACTATCCATCAAATCCGTACGCGGGATAGTGTTCACACGCGAATAATTATTGACCACAAAGGCCGCATTGTCATCCATGCTGACCGTGTGGAAATAGTCGCCCGGAGTGACTTGCTGCAAACCACTTCCATCGAGGCCCACACGATACAGGTGTTCGTAGTAGGGATTCTCATCTTTCTCTTTCCCGTTAGCCAGGAAGTAAACGACACGTTTGGCTTCGTCCACTTTCACGATCTGTCTACATGCCAGGGGCCGCGTGTGATGCGGTTCTTCAGGTTACCTTCTCCGTCATAGAGGTACAGGTGCGCCCAGCCGTCACGTTCGCTCCACTGGATCAACTCCTTGCCATCACCTACGGCTGCCAACGGGCGGACTTCCTGATAAGTATTCATACGTTCCTCGATAATCGGACAGATCGAATCCTGTCCGACCGTATACGAACAGATGTCGATACGGTGCAGGTCGCGGCTCGAACGAGTAACGAAGAAACGGTTATTGTCGCCCAGCCAGACACTCGCCACCTCTTTCCGATCACGGTCTTTCTGCCTCCACGGCTTACGTGCCAAGCGCAATGTCTGATCTTTGAATGCAGATGTGCGGATTTCCTTATAGCTGTTGTCGTTCATGTCGAACAAGAATAGATGCTGGACAGGCGCTTCCTTCTCACCGGGCATCTGGTATTTATAGGTTTCCAGCGTCGGACGAGGCGAAGCCATAGAGTTGATTACCCACAAGTCTTTCACGGCACGCTCGTCTTCAACCGTCACGGCAAAATAGCGGGAATCGGGTGACCAGACAATCCCCCAAACACCTTTCCGCTTGCCGTTGCAAAGCGTGTCGGTGTTCAGCAAGCTATAGGGCTGGCCGAAACCAAAGTCTTTCACACCGAAAGTAGTGAGTTGTATATCCGTAACCGTACTATCCTTATCGTCTTTCTTCAACTTCTCGTAATCCTCGCGGGACATCCGATAGAGGTTCAGGTCTTTTGCATACACGACTGTTTTGCCGTCGGGCGAGAAAGAGGCCCAGTCGGGATATTCCGTTTCTTTCTTCTTTTCTTTGAGCCAAGTCAGCTTACGCGTGGGATAGTCGTAGGAGAAAAAGAATATCTCTTTCTTCGGACCTTTGTCTTTGTCGGTACTGTCTTTTTTAGCCTCTTGCGAAGAGGTGATCTGGAAAGTAAAAGTGCGACCGTCCTCTCCAGCTTCGAGCTTCTGGATGGGTAGTTGCTGGGCAGTGAACGGGTCTTTGACGATCTCGGTTATCTGTGCGGCAATATCGTCGAGGTCAAAAAGCGGACGTTTCGTCTTCGCCACCGGATCGACGACATACCAGACTTTGCCGTTGCCGGTCTTATATTCATACCAGAAACTACTGCCTTCCGGAACCAGTGCGGATCGACAGATGTGGAGAAAAGCATCGTGTTCAGCTTCTCCTTCGTGAAACGTTCGGCCTGGACGTATCCGGATAGCCGCTCCGCTTCCTGCCCTTTCGCTTTCGTGCCACAGAACATCCCGGCACAAAGCATCACTAATAGTAGTTGTTTTTTCATTTGACGTTGTTTATATATAAGTTGTTATTGCAGATAAATCATCATTTAACTATGAATGATTACATAAATAAAAAGGCTGCATATAAAGTATTGACATTATATACAGCCTCTTTCGTTTGTTTATTTATATTATACCGGAAGAGTACCACCGATCAGGATAACAACCAGCAAAGCCAAAATTGCATACAATTCGGGGAATACGGCCATCACCATAGTAGCACCGAACACATTGTGGCCGGCTCCAACGCCTGCGATACCATTTGCACAAACCTCTGCCTGACGGATAGAAGAGAACAGACCTGCAAAACCCAACACCAGGCCTGCACCGAAGATAGCGGTCGCATTCAACATTGTGATGCTATCAACTAAAAATTTCTGCATCATGAAGTAACCTACAAATCCATACAATCCCTGAGAAGAGGGCAACGCGCTTAATGCGATGTAAGTACCAGTGCATCGGGATTTTTCTTCATTGCTCCGACAACGGCATTACCCGCAATCGTTACCCCATAACTACTACCGATGAAAGTCAGACCTGTCATCAACGCAATACCCAGATAAGCTAAATAAAATTGGTTCCATAATGATAATTGTTTTAATTTATTTTTTTGTTATTGTTTAATTTACTTTTAATAATAGATAAACATACCTCGTTTGCCTATGCTTTCTTAAAAGGCCGGTACTCTTTACCTCCTCCTTCAAATTCGGCATTTTTATAATATTCGACAAAGATAAGACGTAGAGGATGGACAAGCGAACTGATCGTACAAAGCCCGATGTTGATAGCATGGCCGACCAACAGGATCAGCAACATGCATACCGCACGCAACACGATGTTCATGCCCTCCGTCATATCTACGGCCAACTGGTTGAATACACCCCCCAAAATCGCACCTGTCAAACCGATTGCAAACAACCGGATATACGACAAGGTGTCACCCAGCAATCCGGAAGCCATGTTGTAGGTATTCCAAAGCCCTGTACCGAAATTCAGGAAGATATTCTTTCCCGGCGAATTATACAGGTAAGCTACAACCAAGCCGATAACCGCAATACCGATAAAGACCGTCTTGACGGTTTCGGGCAATTGCAAATTCAGCATCGGCAGCCCGAATGCCAGTGCCAATGCCGTAATAACAAAAACCCAGGCAAAAGGAGCAATACTATATTTGACACCTTTTTGCGCTTTCATCTTAAAAGCGGCAACCGTCTTTCCGAAGATAATCTGAACCAGACCGATAACGATTGAGAAGGTCATCAAATTGTCACTGCTTACAAAGTAGTCTTTCACTTTCGATAATGCCGGAACATCGGCCAATGCGATCCCAAAGAAAGAACCCGTACACGTACCGACGATTATCGCCGCCAAGCCCAAATACTGGAACAAGGTAAGATAAGGTTTGAAGTCCGGATTGACTTTCCGCTTGAAGAACGAGCAAGCCAATAACACTAACAAACCATATCCTCCGTCTCCGAAGCACAGTCCGAAGAAGAGCATGAAGAAGGGAGCAAAAAGAGGTGTCGGGTCGAACTCGGTGTAATTCGGCAAGGAGAACATCTTGGTGATCGGTTCGTACAACCGATTGAACTTATTATTTTTCAACTTGATCGGAACACGATCCCCATCCTGTATATCCAACTCCTGGAAATAGTAACCTTCTTTTTCAAGGGCGACCTCCATAGCCGGAGCCTCTTCCGTCGGAACAAAACCTACCAGCAACATCAACTTATCGCCGGCTTCGCGATCCGTCTGCACCAGCGTATTGGAAAGATTGAATTCGTTTTGGATATTCTTTTCCAACTCTACCAATGTATTGTATTGCTTAGTTGCATACTCTTTCAACTGATTGTTCAATACCTTGATATTATCCAGCAATTGTTCCATCGCAAGATGAAGTTTTGCCAATCCCCGGTCGGCATTTTCGGACGTTCAGCATCGATATCGATTGGCGTTCCCGTCTTGGTGACCGTCACGAAATAGGTAACCGACTGGAAATTATTGACAAGAAAAGCATTGTACTCTTCTCCCCATTTAGGTTCGTATTTGGAAGTCGGGCAACTAAAAAACGTCACGTCGAAGCCAGCCTTTTTCAACCGCCTGATATTTGCATAGCTGAACTCTCCCCAGATATCCATATAAGCGATATCCTTTTCCAGCGAAACTTTCGCTGCCTGTAACTGGGCCTGCTTTTCTTGCATTTCTTCCAGCTTGCTACCAGCTCAATCCTTCGGCTTTTGTCAGTCCGCGTGCCGGAGCAACAGTCACCTCTTTCGTCTGGGAATTCAAGTTCTTGCAATAGCGGATCGCTGTACTTACCTGTTTCCGTTCGGCCAGCAAAGCCTGTAGTTCCGCATTATCCAGAACAGAATTCGTTTCCTTCACATGCACAACACCCAATTCGCGGAGAGTCGTGAGGAATGCATCATATTCTCTATGATATACCATAAAGGCATACTTGCTCATCTTTACTATCATACTTCAGCCTCCTCTTTTTCTTCTTTCGCTTTACGCTTTTCCTGATTAGCCCGCATGATCTTTTGTGATGACTTGGAGAGACTTTCCTCGTCTTCCATGAATCGTTTCACTTTGCGGATCGCATCTTTATAACCCGGAATCTGTACCTTCTCAAAAAGATTCACTTTCTGAGTGGTTTTCTTCCGCGCATGCTCCAACAACTCCAACTTCATACCCGAAAACTCAGCTTCGATGCCGGTACGCGCCAACTTCTTCAACAGTTCGATACCGTCGGTAAACCAAGCAGGGGCATTGAACAGGCTGTAACGGCCGATCTCGAATTCGATCTCGTCCAACACAGGGACCACTACACCGGCTATCTTTTTGGTAGAAAGAGAAACATCCCGTACCGCAATCAGTTCGGGATTAAACTCGTTCCACAAAGCCATCATGTTTTCATAGCTCTGTATCTCCTGTTCAAGCTGAAGTTCCAATTTCGTCACTTCATCTTTGGTCCGCTTCACTTCGATACGCAGGGCGCTTTCCTTACTTTTGATCGTCGGCAGGGAACGCTCACGCATCTTCAGTTGCTTTTCCAATTGCTGAAGAGAGGTTTTATTATATTGAAACTTTATTGCCATTTTCTATACATTTATGATTTCTGATTCATAACTTATGAGTCGATGATAATTCATAAATTATGAATCAGAATTCTTTTATTTCTTCCAGTATTTGTCGACCAACGCCTGTTTGATGTTCACTTCGGCAGGTTCGAAATACTCACCGAACAAGTCCCATGCCACATCGAGCATTTCGGTCGTATCGAGATTGACATCGATAGCCAATAGCTTTTCGGAATAATCCTTTGCAAAAGCCAACGTACGGTTATCGTAGTCCGTCAGGTCGAAACCGTTCTCCATCTTCGTCTTCGCATTGGCGGCATCGGCATACAGGCGAACGGCGGCATTCATCACCTGCGGATGATCCTCGCGTGTCTTCTTCCCGGTCACCAATTGTTTCAGACGGGACAGGCTTCGGAACGGGTCGACGATTACCTTGCCGACATCGCTATCCTTACGGAGGTACAACTGCCCTTCGGTGATGTAACCTGTATTGTCAGGCACAGCATGCGTGATATCACCACCGGACAAAGTCGTCACGGCAATAATCGTGATCGAACCACCGGCAGGGAACTGAACTGCTTTTTCGTAAATCTTAGCCAAATCGGAATACAAGGAACCCGGCATGGAGTCCTTCGACGGGATCTGGTCCATACGGTTGGACACGATAGCCAAAGCATCCGCGTAGTTGGTCATGTCGGTAAGCAACACCAACACTTTTTCGTTCTTCTGCACGGCAAAATATTCGGCCGCACATAAGGCATATCGGGGATCAGGATACGTTCTACAGAGGGGTCTTCCGTCGTATTGATAAAGCTGACGATACGATCCAGCGCACCGGCATTGCTAAACGTATTCTTAAAGAACAAATAGTCGTCATTCGTCATCCCCATACCGCCTAGGATAATCTTATCGGACTGGGCACGCAAGGCAACCATTGCCATTACCTGGTTGAACGGCTGGTCGGGGTCAGCAAAAAACGGAATCTTCTGTCCAGTTACCAACGTATTGTTCAAGTCGATACCGGCAATACCCGTAGCGATCAGTTCGGAAGGTTGCTGACGACGAACCGGATTCACAGACGGACCGCCGATTTCAACATCTTTGCCTTCGGGAACAGGACCGCCATCGATCGGATCACCATACGCGTTGAAGAAACGGCCGGCCAACTGGTCCCCGACTTTCAACGAAGGCGCTTTTCCCATGAACACGACTTCGGCATTCGTACGGATACCTTCCGTACCGGAAAAGACCTGCAAGGTCACTTCATCGCCGATAATCTTTACCACCTGAGCCAGCTTGCCGTCGACAGAGGCCAACTCGTCATACCCTACTCCCGTCGCTTTCAGCGAACAGGTAGCTTTTGTAATCTGGGTAATCTTTGTATATATCTTTTGAAATGCTTTTGTTGCCATACACTCTATTATTTATCTTCGCGCTCTGCAATCAGTGCGTCAAGTTGGTCGTTAAACTTCTTGAACTGTTCGCTCTCATATTCGGAATAGTTCATCTGCTTAAAGATGTTGATCATCTTCTTAAAGTATTCCATTACTTCGAGGAAAGTGTTGAACTTGAACTCGGCATGACAAATCTTCACAACCTTGTTCAGCATAAACTCCTGACGCGCAAGAGGGGTTACCGCGTCGATCGCATCGAATGCATCCTGTTGCAGGATCACGAAGTCGATCAGTTCCGATTTCCAGAAAATCACGTGATATTCTACAGGTACGCCGTCGTCACCGAGGATATTGATCTGTTCGGAAATTCTTACCGCGCAACATACGAGTCTTGATCTCGTTCACCTTGTCGATCCAGGTCGGAGAGATATGACCCGCAATATATTCCTGGAATTCGGGATATTCCAGATACTTGGAATAACTGTCGATCGGGTTCACGGCCGGATAACGTTTACGGTCGGCACGCTCCTGTTCCAAAGCATAGAAACAACGGGCCACTTTCTTCGTATTTTCCGTCACAGGCTCTTTCAGGTTACCACCGGCAGGCGATACCGTACCGATGAAAGTTACGGAACCCGTTTCACCATTATTCAAATGTACATAGCCGGCACGTGCATAGAAGTTAGCCACGATTGCAGACAAGTCCATCGGAAACGCGTCCGGTCCGGGAAGTTCTTCCAAGCGGTTGGACATCTCGCGCAAAGCCTGTGCCCAACGGGAAGTCGAGTCGGCCATTAAAAGCACCTTCAATCCCATGCTCCTGTAATACTCGGCGATCGTCATAGCCGTATATACGGATGCTTCACGGGCAGCCACAGGCATGTTTGACGTATTCGCGATAATGATGGTACGCTCCATCAACTTACGGCCCGTATGCGGGTCGATTAGTTCCGGGAACTCGGTAAAGATTTCCACTACCTCGTTCGCACGTTCGCCGCAGGCGGCAATGATTACGATATCTGCCTCAGCCTGTTTGGAGATAGCGTGCTGAAGCACGGTCTTTCCGGTTCCGAACGGTCCGGGGATAAATCCTGTACCACCTTCTACGATCGGATTTACCGTATCGATCGTACGGACACCCGTTTCGAGCAACTTATAAGGACGTGGTTTTTCTTTGTAACAGGTGATGGCACGTTTTACCGGCCAGCGTTGTATCATCGTCACCTCCACATCTTTGCCGGTTTCGTCCGTCAAGACGGCTATCACCTCTCCTATTGTATATTGTCCTGCTTCTTTCAGGCTCCTGACCGTATATTCTCCTTTGAAGGTAAAAGGAACCATGATCTTGTGAGGCTGGAAATTTTCGTCCACTTCACCCAACCAGCCACCAGCAGCCACCTTGTCACCCACTTTGGCAAGAGGTTTGAAATCCCACAACTTATCATTGTCCAACGGGAACGTATATTCTCCACGCCTGAGGAAAACGCCTTCCATCTTATCGAGGTCGTTCTGCAAACCATCGTAGTTGCGTGACAACATACCCGGTCCCAACGTTACCTCCAACATATGTCCTTCAAACTCGGCTTCGTCACCCACCCGCATACCGCGAGTGCTCTCAAATACCTGTACAAAAGCATTCTTGCCTATTACCTTAATAACTTCCGCCATCAGCTTCACGCCTCCTACGGAAATGTAACAGATCTCATTTTGGGAAACCGGTCCATCCACCTCTACGGTAACAAGGTTGGAGACGATCCCTTTTACAATTCCTTTCGTAGCCATAACGTTTAATTAATTAAGAATTAAGAATTAAAAAA
>ENA-OQCE01001182-OQCE01001182.1-human-gut-metagenome-genome-assembly--contig:-NODE-1182-length-11197-cov-1.426016_pt1 | contig 11197 bp, 12 predicted proteins | sample MGYA00242495_ERZ504572 | MGnify/ENA primary metagenome ERZ504572 (study PRJEB26092, sample SAMD00036228) | human gut metagenome | host: Homo sapiens | study: EMG produced TPA metagenomics assembly of...
TTTCAAGATCAAGTTCATCATAGCTATCATCATCTTCGTTTTCAAAAAGCTTCTTTGCATTTTCGCGCCAGGCACCGAAATGATATTCATCAAAAATGACCAAGTCCCAATTCGTAGTGTGCACCCATTCATTTTTGACTTTTATACCACCTGCAACATTAGTTCCTAAGAAATCCTGAAATGATCCAAAACAAACAATGGGTTTATCAGGATTCATATCCTCTGGCTTTACTCCTGTCCTCCAAGACAAATCTCGAGAGTAAAATTGCCAGCCTTCAAAATCCACATGTGTATTCAAGTCGGTTTCCCAAGACTCTTCTACAGCAGGTTTAAAAGTAAGAATTAACACACGTTTCAAATTCATTATCTTAGCCAGTTCATAAGCAGTAAAGGTTTTACCAAATCGCATCTTAGCATTCCAAAGAAATTTTGCCGAATGATTTGGATTTTCTCTTTTTTGCGATTCAAAATATGCTTTCGTCATTCGAACAGCACGAGCTTGTTCTGGACGCATAGAGAAGTTTTGTACTCGGTGCGTAATATTTGTTTTATAATGCTTGACTGCATATATCGCTTCCTTGACCTGCTGAACAGAACATTTAAACCATTCTGTTTTTTTACCGTCCTGATCTTTGAGGGCATGAATATGATTTGCTTCCAGTAATTTATGCACTGCGTGGTCATAAAATATCTCTCCAGCTGCATTTAAAGCGGATTCGGTATATTCAACTTTATAAGAACACCCAGGAGTAAGAGTCGGATAATGCTCATGCATACGGTCTTTTACGGGACGGTCGGTATAACCAATTTTCAAACATCCAGGGAATCGAGTATCGGAGTATACATATAGGCTAGGATTAATATCTTTTTTGGGATGAACATATTGATCAAAAATATCAGGCATCAGCGACTACCTCCAATATTAGCTATCTTTGAATCTATAAACAACCACTCATCATCGTTAATATCCCATTTTTTGCAGAGCATCTCATCTGTATACACACCTGAATATTTCTCTAAATGCGGCACAAAACGAAATTTTTCTCTGGTAACATCTTGTGAAACTACACATTGCAATAAAAGGAATCTTGCAACTTTTGTATAAATATAACTTTTAAAAGATTCAACTTCCGCTTTGGTAGTCGCGGAAAAAAGAACTATAAATGACTCGGTGCAGCAAGTTCCTGGGGGAACTATTCTGGTATTACCATCATAATAAAAGCTTACTGGTTTAGTAAAATCTGTTTGTCCTGCAATAGGAGAACGTCGGTGCCAAAAACTTCCATTTATCAAGAATATTTCCACTATCAGTCACATCCTGAGGGTCTGCATATTTTAAGCCTATCTTTTGAATAAATTGACATGGTATCCCGTGACTTTTGGGTTTATAAAATGTACGTAATCCAAAAGGCTTTGATGGAGATACAGTCTCATTCATGTATTTACCTTTATGATGCTTTACTATCTTCCTTACAATATCGACAGCTTTATTAGAGCGGATAAAAACATCATATTCATCAAGCAACCTAGTCTGAGAAATATCCTGATGATTACTTGCACAATTCACAACTTCACATAGACCATCATGGTTTCTATCCCATAGGAAATAACAAGCTCCACCAGCTAAATCAACCCCTGGAAAAACATCCTTAAAGCTCTCATAATCAACAAGTTTCGAAATTCGTTTGTCCTGCAGCATCATTTTTCTAAATTTTTCTAATCCCCTGCCACCGGAAAACCATCTTGACGGAATTATCATTGAAAGATATCTTGGATTTAATTTTAGAGCTTGCTGCACGAAATGTTGATAAATAGGCATCGCACTTTTCCCGTGTCCACCGTCCTCTAATTGATAGGGTGGATTACTGATGATTACATCAAACTTCATTCCAAAAATCTCCTCTGGTTTTAATGTATGAATGAATTCATATGCATGATTTTCCATTCCTTCACGCATTACATCATTTAATTGATTGCTATAGTTTATACCGCAAAAAATGCAATGTCCCTTTGAATTAGTTTTATCCCACTTATGCTTAACTTTATGGAACAGAATATTCCCATATACACTATCGAATTTAGTAAGCGAAAATGGACTATTTGCATATTTAGAGCAATATATAGAACGCCTAGATAGGAGTGAGGTCAACTCGGTTATAGCAATTCCATATAGCTGGTTCTTAAAAATCCAGTCACAGCGTTCCTGCAAATTTGGGATTTTATCTGCCAGTCCGACAATTAATCTTTTTGCAATTTCCCGTAAAAACACACCTGACTTACAGGCTGGATCTAAAAATTTTGTATCCAGACTGCGAAAAAGTTCTTGAGGCAATATATCGAGCATATCATTTGCTACATCGGGTGAAGTAAAAACCTCGTCATTGGACAAATCCGCCAGACAAGAAAGCACGTCTGGTTTATAAATACTCGTAAATAAATCAGGATTAAGTGGCATATTGCACCTCCCAAAAATCTATAAGTGGATACTCTTTAATTGGAGCGGGTATCCATTCTTTCATTTCCTCGTCATATTCCCAGCCTACCATATCAAAGGACATTTGTACTTGCTGAACTCTCATTAACGCATCAAGTGTATAATCCCTTCGTTTTATCTTATTACCAGTAATGAAATCCCACTGAGCAAATACGATAGGTGTCCCATCATTTTTCAGAAGCGTCAATGCATCGCCACATAAAATATTTTTACCAAGGATATATTTTGCAGCAGTTCTTACTTCATCCATTATGTCTTCTTTACACTGAGTAAGATAATCTTTATCCCAGATTTTGAACAACCGTTCGCGGCATTCTTCTACATTATCCTCTAAAATATCAATCCCATAAATACTAGTAAGTGCCAGAAAAGAATTTTTCGTATATTCCAAATTATTCCTTGTATATTGTCGTTTTACCCTAACAAGTTTTCGCCTTAAAATCTCCGCTAAAAAGTTTCCATTACCACAGGCCGGTTCTAAAAAACGGCTTTCAATACGGTCAGTTTCATCTTTAACAAGGTCAAGCATCGCATTAACTTCTTGTTCGTTTGTAAATACTTCTCCATGATAAGATACACGATTCTTCGACTTTATCTGTTTTGTCACGTAAAAATTTCACCTCAAGTCACTCTATAAAGACTTTTAAAAGATTATTTATCAGCCACGGTTTCCACAATTTCGTTTATATTGCAATCTAGTGCTTCACAAACCTTAAGAAGCACATCCGTAGTAAGATTTTCGCCCTTGCCTAATTTGGCAAGAGATGCAGTGCTGATACCACTTTTTTCACGCAACTCTTTTTTAGTCATTTCTCTTTTGGCCAATAATACCCACAAAGGTCTATAGCTTATATGCATTAATACCTCCATAAATGCTCTTATTGCAACATCTTAACCATCGAACCGTCTAATCGAAATAAAAGTTAGTAGATTTTCTGAAAAATACGAAGCCCCCTTTTTACCATAACGGTTAATTCCCAATTAAGACGCAAACAAAAGTATGTACAGCTGTGTTTTGGATTAATTTTTCTCAATTCGTTAAATATACTTAAATCGAAAAAGAAATTTTCAATCCACAACTCTTTGTTTAAATTATATCTAATGATTATCCGATGGTCAATTTTAAATTTGTATTCATAAACTTTAAATTGACCATTAAATAATATTCTTCCCGTAAAACACGTGACTCGACTAACAGCCATAGACCTTTTATGGCTAAAAACCCGCTTTCAAAGACTTGCCTTTCAATTCATTCAAACAAATATGTATTTCACACATTACATTTCCCTAAAAGAATTTTGATTACTTCTCAAGTAATCAAAAAAGTGACCTAACAAAATCCGGTACAAGACATCATTATCAGATGACCTGTACCGGATTTTCTCATGCAGCATCCAATTTTATGAAACTTATCAGTCTTCCGTCCCCTTTAGGGATTATGGTTCTTAACGTTGGTCATTGACCAACAGAAGTACTTCAGTTTTAAGGTGTTTCCGTCCCCTTACGGGGATTGTGGTTCTTAACAGCCCCCTTACGGATGGCATAACCAAGCCATCGATTTTGCCGTTTGCGGGGCGGATTTTATTTTTCTACTATTTCCGGTATTATCTGTGAAAACTTCTATCATAAAGGCTTAAAACCTGCATGTTCATCATATCGGGGCAGAATGTTATAAAATCCATTGGTTTCTTTACATTATACCATATTTTTAATCTTCAAGAAAAATCCAGTACAGCCTTTCTTAAGGATTTCAGTCACCTATTAATCAGATCCTTTTATAGAAGAAGTGCCATCAAGGTGGGAAAAATGGTAATGCGAACGAAAAAGACGTTGCTTCTTCACAGATGCCCCTAATCGGGCACAGGAACTCTTTCCATATCTTGGTCGTCAGTTTTTATTAATCGACTTCAACAGGCCTTCTAATTCGCGCCTATGAGGGTTTTCTCCTATATAAAAAGAAGGCTGTACGTCGTGAAAAAAATTCATACGTACAGCCCTTATATGGGGAAGTCTCCCCTCCTAATATACAAGGACGTTTCAATCCACGCACCCTAAGGGTGCGACTGCGAAAGACTATATGTTTCGCTTTTTCTTATAAAAAAAGGACGTCCCATGACAGGAGTCACGGAACATCCTTTTTTGTTCGGAGTCAAACGATGATCTTATTTGCCTTCAAAGGTCGGTTTACGTTTTTCTACGAAAGCAGCCATGCCTTCTTTCTGGTCGTTCGTGGAGAAGCAGAGACCGAAGACTTCAGCTTCGTAAGCGATGCCGGTTACGACGTCGCAGTTGATGCCGCGGTTGATGGCAGCTTTGGAGAGCTGTACAGCGACCGGAGCGTTCTTAGCGATCTTGCCAGCCAATTTGAGAACGGTCGGCATTAATTCTTCCTGAGGAACGACTTTGTTTACGAGGCCGATAGCTTTTGCTTCTTCAGCACCGATCATGCCGCCGGTGTAGATGAGTTCTTTAGCCTGGCCGCGGCCAACGACGCGGGTCAAGCGCTGGGTGCCGCCGAAGCCCGGGGTAATACCGAGACCAACTTCAGGCTGGCCGAATTTTGCGTTTTCTGCTGCATAGCGGATGTCGCAAGCGCAGGAAAGTTCGCAGCCGCCGCCGAGGCAGAAGCCGTTGATAGCAGCGATAACGGGCTGAGGCATGTTTTCGATTTCCGTGAAGACGTTCTGACCGAACTGGCCCCATTCGCGGCCTTCAGCCGGAGTCTTGGTAGCCATTTCTTTGATGTCTGCGCCAGCTACGAAGGATTTTTCGCCAGCACCGGTGATAACGACGACTTTAACGGCTTTGTCGACAGCGATCTTTTCGATAGCGTCTTTTAATTCCGTAACCGTGTCGAGGTTCAAAGCGTTCAAAGCTTTCGGACGATTGATGGTAATCGTTGCAATACCGTTTTCTACTGCACAAAGAATGTTCTGGTAATCCATGAGATAAACCTCCTAAAACAACTGATATAAAGAATAGTATAGAATGAGTATAGAAAACGACTGTCTTTTCCAGAATGGACTCCAACAGGCCGGACCGCCCCCGGGATGTTGGAAAGATACGCCGTTTTATGGACTAAAGTTTAAAAATAATACGGGGTGTGATAGTCACGCCCCGTATTCAATTAGCACAATGCTAACTTATTTCGTGTAATCGTAGAAGCCTTTGCCAGTCTTACGGCCGAGGTAACCAGCCTGGACGTATTTTTTGAGCAGCGGGCACGGACGATATTTGGGATCGCCAAAGCCTTCATAAAGAACTTCCATGACGTGGAGAACAACGTCGTTACCGATAAGGTCGCAGAGAGCCAGAGGTCCCATGGGATGGTTGAAGCCGAGTTTGCAGACGTTATCGATGTCTTCTTTAGAAGCAACGCCTTCCATCAAAGCCTGGATAGCTTCGTTGAGCATCGGAATGACGATACGGTTGCCGGCGAAGCCCGGGAAGTCGTTAACTTTAACCGGAGTTTTGCCGAGGTCTTTCGACAACTGTTCGATCTTAGCGTAAGTTTCATCAGAGGTTGCGATGCCGTTGATGAGTTCGAGCAACTTCATGACCGGAGCCGGGTTGAAGAAGTGCATGCCGATAACTTTATCCGGGCGTTTCGTAGCAGCGCCGATCTGAGTGATAGCCAGGGACGACGTGTTGGAAGCGAGGATCGTGTGTTCCGGGCAGAGTTCGTCAAGTTCTTTGAAGATAGCCGATTTGATCTTCAAGTCTTCGATAGCAGCTTCGACGACGAGGTCGATGTCTTTCATGTTTTCAGGTGTACGGGTTACGAAGCCAGTAATGCGAGCCATCGTTGCATCTTTTTCTTCCTGAGTCATTTTTTCTTTAGCAACTAATTTGGTCAGAGATTTGTCGATTTTGGCCTGGCCGCCAGCGATGAATTCGTCTTTAATATCGTTCAAGACAACGTCCCAACCGTGCGTAGCGAAAACCTGTGCAATGCCGGAACCCATCGTACCAGCGCCAATAACCATTACTTTACTCATGTTTAACTCCTCCTTCGTCGCGTGATTTTTTTTCACTAGATTATCCTAAAAAAAAAAGTCACACGCCTCATAAATAAGATTCACTGCTTACATTGATAGTATACCACACACACCAAAAAAATCCACTAAAAAACGGCACTTTTTTCATTTTTTCACATTTATTACATGCATTTTATGCAAGTCGTTTTAAGTCAAGTTACTTATTATCATTCTTTAATACAATTATATCATAGAAATACGTTACGTTATGAACTTATGTTATAAAAGTTACGTCTATTTTTCACAAAGTGAATCGGTATCCATAACCAATGGGAATTATCGGTCAATCCGGCCGGAGTTTTCCCTAGGACACCGATAAAAAAGTGCCGCATCCGGCAAAGCGGTACGGCACTTGATCTGTCTTATTTTCCCCCATTGAGGCTTTTAAGAGGGCGCCCCGTTTTTCATAGGAAGCGCGGTACATCTTGGTATTTTCTTCATCGGGAACATAAGTGGCTTTAACTTCCAGCTGGCGTTCGAGGGCTTTCTTCAAGTCTTTGATATCGCCGGCCGCGTAGGCTGCGACGATGCAGTTGGTCGGTACGGCTCCGCCGGCAACTTTCAAGGTAACGACCGTCGTATCGAGCATGTCGGCCTTGATCTGGTTCCACAGTTCGTCCCGACTGCCGCCTTCGGTAATGGTCAGGTGCTTTAAGCCGATACCGGCTGCCCGGTACTGGTCGGTGACTTCCATGTAGTCGTAGCCGATGCCTTCGAGGACGCAGCGCCACATGGCCCCTTGGTCGGAGTCGAGGGTAAGTCCCGTAAAGGTCCCGCGGACGTGGGATAGGCGCTGTCGCCGCCGGTAAGGTAAGGCAGGAACATGGCCCCTTCGCAGCCCGGTTTATGGCGCTTGGCCAGTTCGTCGAGGGTTCCGTAGTAGTCGTCCCCTTCTTGTCTGGCAATGCTGTCTTTGAACCAGCGAAGAGCCAAACCGCCCGTGCGGACCATGCCCCAGTAGAAGTACGTGCCCGGCAGTGTCCCGGAGTTAAAGATCAGGTTGCTTCCGGGGACGGACAGTTCAGGCATGATGCCGTCCGTTGCGGCGCAGAACATGGCACAGGTCCCGGCGACGTCGACGGCGTTGCCCGCTTCCAAGATGCCGCTGCCATCATGGATTCCATCGTATCACCGGCACCGGCGCAGATGGGAATGCCTGCGGGAAAGCCTGTTTCCATAGCGTCTTCTTCACAGAGATGACCGATGATGTCCCAAGGCTTTACGATGCGCGGCATGAATCTTCGGAATGACCCAGAATATCGAGCTGTTCCTTGGACCATTCTTTTTTGACGACATCATAGCCGAGGCCCCATCCAGACATGGTACCCCAATCGATGAAGCGTCTTTGCCTTTAAGGCCTGCCAGGTGCATCAATACGTAGGGGCAGTTATGGACGAACTTGACGCCCTTTTCTTTCCAGGCCGGGACGTTTTTCATGAACCAGCGGGCAAACATGGCCGGGAACATCATGTTCGGTTCGGCATTGCCCGTTTCCCGTCCCCAGATATCGAGGTTCTTGGCTTTCAGGGCTTCTACATCGTCGCGGGTACGGCTGTCGAGGTAGTTGACGTAAGGCGTAATGGCCTTTCCGTCTTCGTCGATGCCGGCGATGCCGCAGATGATGCCGTCGCCCATGATGGCCCGGACGTTACCGACGTCCCAGCCTTTTTCTTCCATCTGCCGGCTGCAGGACGCCATGCACTGTTTGATGAGGCGGTAATATTCATCGACGTCCATCTGAACCCAGCCGGCTGGGGATAAGCCAAATGGGTCTTGGCCGTATCCATGGCCAGGCAATGCTGTTCGTCGTCGTAAACGGCTACTTTGACGCTCTGTGTACCGGCGTCGAATCCGAGATAATACTTATCACTCATTGATACCACAATCCTTTCTTATCAGCCGTGGCAGTCCTTGACCATGCCGCCGATGCGCCCGACAAGGCCCGTCGTCGATTGGTTTGGCTTGGGAAAGCGCTTGAGGCTGGTCAGGGCTTCGACGTAACAGAAGTATTCTTCCATCGCCGTTTCGATGGCCGAAAGGGTCTGTCCGTCGATGTGTTCAATGAGGCCAAATCGTGCTGTTCATAGCGGTTGATGTAGCCGTAAAGCGAGGTAAAGGTACCGGTATGTTTGGTATAAGAACAGAAGAAACAATACTCGATGACGGCGTCGCATTTTTTCAGCGTCTGCTGCTCTGCCGTACTGGAAAATTCCGGTCGGTCCTGGATGATGGTCTTGATCCAGTTGTTGATAACGCCTTCAAAAAAGGTAAATAACGACAACAGTGCCGCCCGATAGTACCGGCGGGATAAAAAGATGCCTTTCTTCGTTTCCTTTTCTTGCTGCATGACAGCCCGTTGTTTAAATGTACAGTAGTCTTTCCACAGTTCTTCGTAGATCGAAGCCTGCAGTATATCCATATCACCGTTTTTGAAAATGGTGACGTCAATCTTGGCCTTCATGAAATCGGCTGTCCTCCTACTTCGATAGTTTTAAAAAAATCTGGTTCTTTCTCGGCCATGCGGCTGAGGATCTTTTCGTACCCGCCGCTGCCGTATACGAGACAGCGCTTGATACGGCTGATGGTCGCCGTGCTGGCGCCGGTCTTTTGGACGATATCTTCGTAGATGTCGCCGGCTTTGAGCATGCGGGCTACTTCGAGCCGAGCCGAAATGGCTTTCATTTCCTGAATGGTGCAGATGTCTTCGAAAAATTCATAGCATTCGTCGACGCTCTTGAGTTCCAGTATGGCCCGAAACAGCTGGTCGTGCAGGTGATCCCGTAATTTTTCATTCACTGCCACGATATATCCCTTCTTTCGCTTACAGATTTTGTCTTGCTGAGGCCGTTCCTTTAGTCGGCTAAATACAAGAATTATTATACGGCAATACGGTCAATCTGTCGAGAGAAAAAGCCCCTCCTAAGGGAGAGGCTCTGTTTCTTATAGGCTCGTTTACATGGCAAAGAGATCGATTTGTTCGTCTTCCGGAAGGTCGCCTAAGCAGCCTTCTTCGCTCATGGTGTCGATGAGCGACTGGGATACCTTGCCGCGCATCTTGAGGTCGGCTTTGGAACTGAACGGGGCAGCCTCTCTTGCGGCAACGATCTGTTCGGCAACATTGGCCCCCAGGCCGTCGATGGCCGTAAAGGGCGGCAGGATCTTGCCGTCGCAGATGGTGAATTTCGTCGCTGCCGAGCGGTTGAGGTCGACGTTCAGGAGGAGAAGCCGCGAAGGTCATTTCCTTGGCCAGTTCCAGGGCCGAATAGAGGTCCTGTTCGATCTTGGACGCGCTCTTGCCCTTGGCGGCGATGGTTTTCATGGCCCGTTCCTGCCTTCAAGACCGTGGATCATGGCCGACAGTTTGAAGGCCTTGGCCCGGATGGTGAAGTAGGCGCAGTAGTAGGCCAGGGGCTGGTTGATCTTATACCAGGCGATGCGGAAGGCCATCATGACGTAGGCGACGGCGTGGGCTCTCGGGAAGAGGTAGCCGATTTTCTGGCACGATTCGATGAACACTGAGGAATGTGCTTCTTTCAATTCGCCTTCGTAGTCCGTCGTCTTTTGGCCGAGTTTGTTGGGCTTATCGATGCCCTTGCCCTTACGGACGTTTTCCATGACTTTAAAGCTCGTCTTGGGTTTGATGCCGTGTTCGATGAGATAGTTCATGATGTCGTCACGGGTCGAAACGGCTTCCTTCAAGGGAACCGTCCCCGACGTGATGAGGTCCTGGCGTTGTTCAGCCAGACGTCGGTACCGTGGGAGAAACCGGAAATACGGACCAATTCCGAGAAGGTCTTGGGCTTGGTATCGACCAGCATCTGACGGACGAAGGACGTCCCGAATTCGGGGATGCCCAGGCTTCCGACTTTGGAACCCAGTTCTTCCGGCGTGACGCGAGGGCCTTGGTCGAGCTGAACAGGCTCATCGTCGCCGGATCGTCGAAAGGAATGGTCGTGGCCTTGATATGGGTCATATCTTCGAGCATGCGGATGACCGTCGGATCATCATGGCCGAGGATGTCGAGCTTGACCAGACGGCCTTCGATGGAGTGGTAGTCGAAGTGGGTCGTGATGATGCCGCTGTCTTTCTTGTTGGCCGGGTACTGGACGGGGGTAAAGTGATGGACGTCCATGTCGCGGGGGATAACCATGACCCCACCGGGATGCTGGCCCGTCGTGTTCTTGATGCCCGTGCAGCCCGAAACGAGGCTGTTGACGTAGGCGTCGTTGACTTTGATGCCCTTGGCTTCGGCCCATTTCATGACGTAGCCGTAGGCCGTCTTATCCTTGACGGCGCCGATGGTACCGGCGCGGAAGACGTTGTCTTTCCCGAAGAGTTCTTCCGTATATTTATGAGCCTTGGGATGGTATTCGCCGGAGAAGTTGAGGTCGATATCAGGGACCTTGTCGCCGTCGAAACCGAGGAAGATGGCAAAAGGAATGTTGTGGCCGTTCTTTAAGAGCGGTTCGCCGCATTCGGGGCAGGTCTTATCGGGCAGGTCGAAACCGCCGCCGTATTCCCCTTTGGTGTAGAAATGACTCCAATGGCACTTGGGGCAGACGTAGTGCGGGCGGCAAAGGATTGACTTCGGTGATGACCTGACATGGTGGCCACGAAGGACGAGCCGACGGACCACGGGACCTACGAGGTAACCCGTCGTCGGTTG